>ERZ857951.77-NODE-77-length-123358-cov-211.827458_pt1 | contig 123358 bp, 138 predicted proteins | sample MGYA00519759_ERZ857951 | MGnify/ENA primary metagenome ERZ857951 (study PRJEB31778, sample SAMEA3449377) | human gut metagenome | biome: human gut; feature: human-associated habitat; material: faeces | place: United Kingdom | collected 2010/2012 ...
TGACAATGCGGCTCAACTGGGAAGCGGAAACGCCTATCTTCTCCGCAAGTTCCTTCTGTTTAGGTTTGGATATATTGTTTTGAGTTGCCACGATATACAATATTTAGATTGGACGTGATTAATTAAAAATGAGGATGGCCACAGAAGTCAGCAACGATGCCAGCGAAATCCAGAACGAGGTGGAACGCACGTTGTTGCCGTTGACGGTAGATTGACGGGCTTTCACTTCATTGGGTTCCACATACACCACGTCATTCTGTTGCAGATAATAGGCGGGTGAAGAATAGATGTGTTCGCCGGAAGTGAGGTTCAGTCCGTACACCCGTTGCACATCCCCTTCTTGCCGTAACACCATCACCTTGGAACGGTTTCCGTAGATGGTCAGGTCGCCTGCCATGCTGAGTGCATCGAGTATGGTCAGCCTGTCCCGGTCAATGCTGAAACGTCCCGGACTGTTCACCTCGCCCAACACGGATATGCAGAGATTGGCAAATTCCACGGTCACGACAGGGTCTTTCACCAAATTCTCCTTTATCAATTCGTTCTTGATACATTCGGCGATTTCTTCCCGCTTCATTCCGGCCACGTGTATCTTGCCAAGTACAGGAAAATCTATCTTACCGTTGGCATCTACGGTATAAGCGGATACTCCTTGATTGCTTGAAGCCGTCACGCCATTTGTCCTTAAAGACTGACCCAATTGCCTGGACACATAAGGCAGGTTGAACAAGTCCGTCAACTGGGGGTCACGGCTGTTGACGATAATGGAAATCTTATCCTCCGGTCGGACTGTAATGGCTTTCACTTCAGGCAACTTGATTTCTGTTTCCCCGGGTCTCAAATCCTGGAAATAAACTACTTCCTTGGAAGAACCGCACGAGCCCAGTGTCACTGTACTTGCGACAATGAGCAAGATGTAAAATACTTTATTTATACTCATATTCCTGATTTTTCTTTGTTTAAGACCTTCTATAGCCTGTGTCTTGAAATACTATGGTGTTTTGGTAGTGCCATTCATTGAATGATTTGCCGTCAACTGGCTTTCCTGTCTTGTATATCCTTTCTACAAATGTTCTTTTCATACACTCCATGTCACCTACGGCAAATGGCATTTCCCTGTCCTCTACACTTGTCACAACAATAGGGAGGGGCACACGAAACACTTTCATCGCATTAATAACCGATTTCGTATAGATGTGACAAAGGTGAAAAGCAGAACGTTCGAATGCCACCCAATAATTATCAACACGGTACAGATGAATATGCTCTCTATTGGAACGCTCACTGAAAAGTATGTCTGACAGATGATTCTCCATCAACTTGCCAAGCTCTATGCCGAACCTGTTCATTGAAATTGTGATTAAATCAATTTATAATAGCATTAATTTTCGGTCGCAAGGGGGATTGATTTTTCCTGTTTGTTAGGGAAAAATTTACAATCGGTTCATATCCTCATGGAATAAGCTGAATATACTCCGCTTCTACTTCTATGGAGGCAGCCAACAAGGTGGGCAGTTCCACCAGCAGCCTTTTTGTCTTCGAACCACGTGTGGTCACCAATGTGCCCGTATATCCGTCCAACTGCCCGCCGATGATGCGGATTTTCCGGTTTCTCATCTCCGGTGTCACCTCGTCAGGGGAATAGAACTTAGGATTATCACTGGCTTCTACCGCCTTGATGAAACGTTCCATATCTGCGACAGGGACGATGATAGGAGTGTGCTGTACACCGAGCTTGTAACGGTATTGAAGCTTGGGGGTACTCTCCACAATGGCATCAAGATGCTCCCTCGTGTCTTTCACGAAAAGCAAGTCCTGCATGAAAGGCACTTCCTGATCCACCCGCTTGCCACCAACTACGACCAAACGATGCACCATAGGAGTGAAACACTGCACCTTCAAGTTCTCGAACATCTTGTAGGCGGGCAATTTGGCATGTCTGCGTTTGAGGTCACGCATGGCATACCAGTGCAGTTTATCCTCTATAGGTAGTATTTCGTCCATGATAATAAATGGATAGCCTTACGCCTTAGTTGGTGAAGGGATACATTTCCGACTCCTCCAAGTGTTTATTATATATTGAAACACATGTAGTTACAACGGTATTATCCAAAAGTTCGGGGAAATTCCCCAGCATTATATATGCTATCATTATCTTATTTCGGCATGACCTCAATCGTACTTTGGTAGACTCGAAATCATGTACATTATCGGTACATCTCTCCGTAAGAGATGTATCATGTTTAGCAATTGGAGATAATTAGGTGATATCCAATGAAGTATAAAATGTAATAATTACAATTTGTCAAACAACTGTTCGACAAATCCTTTTTAAGGACGTATTGGAAACTATTCATTTCTTAACTTTTTTGGTATTTATCACCGTTTTCCCAACAATTGTGTGTAACTTTGCATGCGAAATACATCTCTTACGGAGAGATACACCGATTTGTCGAACAAATCCACTTTCTACCGCCAAGCCTTTTTCCCAACGGTTTTCTTGTCGATTCGCATTTTATTCCCCCCCTAATCCGCTTATATACAAAGGATAGCTGTACCTTTAATGAGGCTACCACTACAGAATGTACATCGCGCTCTCAGGCCTTGAATCGGTACATCTCTCTTTAAGAGATGTATCCAACCTGCTATTTATTTGAAAATAAACAGTTTGTTAATTCATACACTTTTATTTGTCAAACAATTCTTCTTCTTTTGTCGAACAAATCCTGTGGGAAGGTTCGCCCAAAACGTAATTTTCAGGATTCATCCTGTGTGGATTGCAGTATTTTTTGTAATTTTGCGGCGTGCGAAACATCTCTTAAAGAGAGATTTACCACTTTGTCCAACAAAAATCCCCCTGAACGGGAAAGGTTCAAGGGGAATCTCTCAACTTACAAAATGTGTTTGGGGGTACCCAATCATTCTTATCTGCCAATAGACCGGATGACCTTGCTGTTGGCTTTGTCCACCACCGAAGAATCCAGTAGGGCCAAATAGATGCGGGTCGTATCTTCCGAATCATGCCCTAACGCCTCGCTGATGACAGGCACGGGCACATTCTGACTCTTGGCGATGCTGGCCCACCCATGCCTTGCGACATAAAACGTGAGCTTGATGGGACATTCAACCATCCGGCCAATCTTTTGCAACCGCTTGTTCATCACATGCGAGGCATTCAGGTATTGCCGTCTTTCCTTTTCTCCCGGCACCTTGATGATGGGAAGAAGGTAAGGAGAATCCGGATTTGTGTATTTCCGGACAATTTCCTGCATGGGCTGCTCCCATTTGATGCAAAGCTGTTGGTCGGTCTTGTGCCGCCGATAGACAAGCACGCCGTTTTGCAAATCTTTCTTTTTCAAGAAAGCCAAGTCCACGAAAGACATGCCGCGAAGATAAAAGCAGAGCAGGAACAGGTTCCGGGCGAAAGCCAAGGCCGGATATAATTCCAAATCCAGATTCTTGATCCGTCCGATGATTTCTGAGGATACGCCCCTTTTGACCGTCTTCTCAACTCCCGTATGGACATGGCGGAACGGACTGCGGTTTTCCACCAATCCTTCCTCCGATGCCCTATTATATAAGGTACGCAGATTGCGCAAGTAAAAAGATACCGTATTCGGGCATTTCCCGTTCTGCTTCAGGTAAGCCTCGTATTCCATCATCATGACGGAATCCATCGCATCCAAAGGTACATCTCCCGCTTCGCCCCGGAAACGGATGAAACTGTTGAGTGAACTGGCATAGACTTCGGATGTCCGCTCTTTCCCCATGCGTTTGGTCTGGTCGATGACTTTCCGGGCATAGACAAAGAAACAGTCGTCATGTCCTTCCGGACTGTGATAGGCAAGGACTATCTGCTCGGAAGAAAGTTTCCCTGACTGTTCCAGCTTCCGGATAATGCCGTTCAACCGTTTCTGGTCTTCCTCCATACGGAAACGCAAGGCTTCCAGATAGCGTTCCCGGTCCGGATTGCCTTTCACGCTGCGGATTTTGCCCGCTTCCTTGTCCCATTCATAAAGGTGCAATTTATACCCCGTACTAATCAGGCGGGTCTGCCGCCCGTGTATCACTTGATAACATAACGTGCCCTCTTTGCCTGCGACCGAAGAGGACCTGAACTTGATTTTTATTGTTGCCATAATAATCGTTTTTTTTGCTGATAAAATATAAGTGAGCCGGGGACATACGGTTGTCCTCCCGTATGCCCCTTAACTGTTTTTATCCAAGCGCCTCAAATCCTCACTTTCTTTACCTGCGGTAAAGGTGCCTCCGTTTGCATTTCCGGACGGATATGCCAAGTGTGCCTGTCTGATGGCGGAGTCGGGACGATTTCATGAGATACCCCGGCATGGAGACTTTCTTTCTGGGATTCTTTTCCCTTTCCGTCTTCTTCCAGTACTGGCTCTTGTTTAGGAGCCAGTTCCAACTGTATCTTGCGGTCAAGAGCGGAAAGTTCGGATTTCAGTTGTTTCAGTTCCTCCTCCTTCTTCCACGTCTTGCCCGCTATCTCCTGCAACTGCGGTATCTCACGCTCCAGCACCTCGTTCTTTTCCTCGTACTGCTTGATAATCGCCGGGATACGCTCCAACGCATTGAGGAAGTTCAAGGCGGCGGCATGGGTGTCCGCCATCGCCAAATGCCCGTTGTTGTAGGTGTACTTGTAGTTACCCTCGACATGGAAACGGTTGTCGATGAACTCCAACCCCTCGCTGAGCGTCCGCTCGCTCACCACCTTGATGGGGAAGCCGTACAATTCACCGATACGCTGGGGTACTCCGCCTGTCGTGGCGTTCTTGGCTATATCCTGCAACCGCTTTCCGATGGCCTTTTCATCGGTGGTGTCCAGCCCGTCAATCTTTATCAGGTTGAGCCGGTTTCCGTCCTTGTCGATCTGTGCGGCAGCGGTGAACTTCTCCCAATCCTCCGTCATGGCGGCGATAATGGCTTGGTTGTTGCGCAGAGCGGTTGTCTTGCTTTCCAGCTTCAGTTCAGAATCGCGCTTGCCCCTGTTGAACGACTTGCGCTCACCCTCCAGCGAGGCGATTTTCTTTTCGAGCTTCGCCTTGTCCAGCAAGTCCGTGTTGCCCGACAGTATCGCCATGTATTCTGAGAAGTTCATGCCCGACTTCTCGTCCATCGCCCCCTCGTCGATGGTTCGTGCGCCCATCGCGCCGGACTTCAACTGCGATATGAACGTCTGCTTGCAGTGCAACAAGTTGAACTTGTACGAGTCCAGCGACTTCTCCACGGCATAGATGATGACGTCCACCTTGTTGTCCGCGTACAGCTTGGCAATCTCGTTGCCTTTCCTGACCGCCCGTCCGTCACGCTGGGCGAGGTCGGACGGCCGCCACGGCGTGTCGAGGTGATGGATGGCGACCGCCCTGCGCTGGGCATTCACACCCGTGCCGAGCATACTCGTCGATCCGAACAGCACACGCACCTGCCCCTCGTTCATCGCCTCGATGACCGCCTTCCTTGCCTTCTCGGTCTTGCACTCCTGAATGAAGCGGATTTCATGGGCGGGTATGCCGTAGTCCTCCACCAGCTTGCGCTTGATTTCGGTATAGACGCTCCATCCGCCGCCCGGCTGGAATGTACCGAGGTCGCTGAACACGAACTGCGTACCCCTCTGCGCATCGTATTTATGATAGTATTCCGCTATCATCTTGGCGCAATGGCTCGCCTTGTTGTCGGGGTGGTCTTCGTAATTCGGGTCAATCATGCGCATGTCCAATGCCATCTTCCGGGCATAGTCCGTGGCGATGAGCATCTTCGCCTTTTCCTCTGTTTCCGACAGCGGCGGCCTGCCTAAGATAGTCGCATCGCCGGACTTGGCGAACTGCATCAGCTTTCCGATAAACACCTCTTGGTCGGGCGTGGGCGGAATGTGGTGCAGTATCTCGTTCTTCTTCGGACGTTCCACGCCAATGTCCTCCGCCGTGCGGTAGTCGGTTATCTCGTTGTAGAACGCCGCCAGTTCGGGTACTTTAATAAAGTAGCGGAAACGTTCCTTCTGCACGATGCTGTTCGTTACGTTGAACTCAAAGTCGGTCGTCTTCTTAGCGAATATCGCCGCCCATGCGTCGAAACAGCGGATGTCCTGCTTCTCCAACGCCTTCGGGCGCAGGTACTTGAACAGCAGATATAACTCCGTGAGGCTATTGGATATGGTCGTGCCGGAGAGGAACGTGGCTCCCAAATCCCTGCCCGTCCGTTCCTGTATGGTGCGGATGGCGAACAGCAGGTTCAGCGCCTTCTGGCTCCCCTCGGAGTTGCCCAGCCCCGCCACTCGGTCGTGGCGCGTGTTGAACGTCAGGTTCTTGAATTGGTGGCTCTCATCGACAAAGAGGTGGTCGATGCCCATCTGCTTGAAGTCCGCCACGTCGTCCGCCCTCGTCTTGATGGCGTGTTCCACCTTTTCCAATTTGGCTTGCAGGTTGAACTTGCGTTTCTCCAAGCCCCGCAGCATGGCGCGTGACACGTCCTTGCCCTGACTACGCAATACCTCAAGGTTTTCCTCCACCGTGTCCAGTTCCGCCTGCAAGATGCGCTGCTGCAACTCCGGCGACTGCGGGATCTTTCCGAACTGGTCGTGCGACATGATGACGCAATCCCAATCGTTGTTCTTGATGTCGTTGAAGAAGCGCACCCGGTTGGCGGCGGAAAAGTCCTTCTCCGAGGCGTAGAGGATGCGGGCGTTGGGGTAAGCCTTGCGGTAGGTCTCGGCAATCTCCCTCACGTTGGCTTTCAACCCGATAATCATCGGCTTGTGCGCCAAGCCCAGACGCTTCATCTCGTAGGAGGCGACGCACATTATCAGCGTCTTGCCGCCGCCAACTTCCTGGTCGCCTATGCCGCCGCCGTTCTGTTTCACCATCCATACGCAATCCTTCTGCGAGGGGTACAAGTCCTTTATGCCCAAGCCTTTCAGGTCCAAGCCCGGGAACTTCTGGTGCGAGCCGTCGTACTTCGGGCGCACGAAGCAGTTGAACTTGCCGTTGTACATATCTGTCAGGCGTTTCTTGAACTCCGGCGACTGTTCTTCCAGCCATTCGGTGAAGCCGTTTCGGATTTCGTCAATCTTCGCGTTGGCGAGCTGGATGCCCTCGCTGTCGCGCACCTTGATGTCGTTCCCGTTTTCGTCCTTGCCGATGCTTTTCATCATGTCCGGGCAGGTGTTGTGCAGCGCGTGTTTCAGCAGGTTCATGCCGTCGTAGTTGCGGTAATAGCCCTTTACCAGAAACTCGTCTGTGATTTTCATCGTCTTGCAGGCACAGTTCACGGAATACTCGTCAAGGCTTTCCGAGTAGGTTATCCGCACGTCCGTGTCGAACAGGCGGCTCATGTAGGCGGCATACACGCCCGTGGGTATCCAACGCTCCCCGAAGTTGAAGTCCAAGTCCTCGAAGGGGATTTGTTCGGGCACATTCTCGCGCAAAGCCGCCAATGACTCCTGCGCCTGCGGCAGCATTGCGTGTCCCTCGTGTTCCCTAATCCAGCCCTCCACGTCGGCGACTTTCTGCACCACGTTCCCGGCGATGAAGCGGTCGGCAATCTCGTAGCCCTCCGCCAACGGGTTGTAGAACACCCGCCCTTTCAGGGCTTCCAGCATCTCCGCTTGCGGCAGGTCGCAGAGGGATTCCATGTAGGGCAGGTTCACGCCGCCGTACAGGTTGAGCGAGGCGGACAGGGCTTCTTCGGGCGATTCCACTTCGACCAATGTTTCCTGCGAAAAGGAAACGGGACGGTCGAAGATGTCCGCCTTGACAAACTGCCCGTCCTCGCCGCGCTCCAACGAGAGCATGTTGCGCCCCGAAGCGTCCATCAGGATGAACTTTGCGTTGTGCTTGGCGTTCAGGTTGCCGTAGCGCATGACGAACTCATCGTAGTAGGTGTTCAGGTTGCGGCGCAGCAGGGCGTTTTCCTCGTGGTTCTCCGCTTCGTGGACGTAGAGCCGCTCGTAGGTGTTACGCAGGTCGATGTACAACTGTGCCTTCTGCGCCTGCATCCCCTCCATGTCGAGCGGCTGGAAAGTCGCCCCGTACCTGGTGACATCCCTCAGCACCCCGATTTGGAAGCGGACGCCGCCTGTGTGTTCCCATACCAGAGAGCCGTCTTTCAAGTGCGGCTCCATGATGCCCTTGAACGGGCGTGGCATCATCGCTTCCTCTTTCCGGCGTTGCCGTTCTTCGGGTGTCAAGGCGGCTTCTTCCTCGCGCATTTCCCTTTCCACACGCTCGATTTGCGCTTTCCCTTCCGCCTCAAAACCGTTCTCAACGGGATAAAATGGGCGCACGGACGATGGTTGCTCCATTTCCGTAGCCTGTCTTTCTTCTTTTTTCGCCTCCGCCGCCCTTTCCGCCTGTTTGGCTGCATTGGCATCCATCTTCTCCCGACCGAGGCGGCGCAGTTCCGCCCGGCGTTCCGGCGTGAGCGACATCATCATTTCATAGAAGCCGTTGATGGGCGGGTTGGTCTCCCAGTCCAGACTGCGGTAGATGGCATCCTCCGGGTCATCGTCCTCTGTGGTTTCGGAAGCGTCTTTCACATCGGGTGAAGTGGCAGAAACGGTTTCCTGTCGGGACGCTTGCGGCACATCCATCCTGTTGCGGATAATTTCCTCCATTTCCTGCGCTTCTTCCGGAGTCAAGGACGTGATGTCGGAAGCCGCTTCTGTGGATTTGGCTTTCACTTTTCCGCTTTCTTTTTTCGCCGCTTCCTCCTTTCCGCTCTTCGGGAGGGAGAACAATGTTGGCTGTACGGCTTTCTTCCCTTTGGACTTACCGCTTTTCTTCCGTTCCGGTTTCAGCCCCCGTTCCGCCAACCGCCGCTCTTCCTGCGTGTAGCCGAACAGGTCGTACAAGTCCATAACCGGGGCTTCGGGGCGTTTGCTTTCCACCTCCTGAGCCACGGCTTGCACCGGTTCCGCTTTCAACTGTACCGACTTTTCTTCTTTTTTCGCCTCCGTCTGCATAGGTTGTACGACAATCGTCTGCCGAGTCTCCTGCCTTTTTTCCTTGATGCCATTATAGCGTTCCAAGTCCAGCCGTGCCGACAAGTCCGCCGACAGCATTTGGTACAAATCCGTTGCGATGCCCTCCACACCACCGCTGTGCGTATAAACCATAGCGGGCTTACCGTAAGGGTCGGTGTCCCTTTTCGCGTCGGTATGGATGATGCGTTCCGGGTGGTCGAGGAAATACCCGTTGGAAACAATGTTCGTGTGGTTGCTCTTTACCACATCGCCCAACCTCTTGTCTTCCTCGGAAAGTTCCTCCTTGCCTTCATTCTTTTGCAGGATTATCAGGTCACACCCCACCTCCGTGTTGGCATCTTCCGTGAACAGGTTGTTCGGCAGGCGGATGGCGGACACCAAGTCCGCTTTCCTTGTCATCATGTAGCGTGTGCCGCCGTTGCTTTCCGTATTCAATACCCCCTGCGAGGTGATGAACGCCACGATGCCGCCGTCACGCACCGCGTCCAGCCCTTTCAGGAAGAAATAGGTATGCACCTTCCTTGCCGCTATCTTCTTGAACACCGAGCCGTTGGCATATTCCGGGTCGAACACCGCGATGTCCCCGAAAGGGATGTTGGATATGGCAAGGTCAAAACGGTTCAGGAACGGCTTTTCTATCTTCTCGAAGCCCTCCGTGCGTATCTTCTGCTGCGGGTACAGGTGTCCCAGCATCTTGCCCGTCAGCAGGTCTTTCTCGAAGGCCATCACCTCCGCCTGCGGGTTGTCCGACAGCACCGAGCCGATGAACGCGCCCATGCCCGCTGACGGCTCCAGCACGAGGTTGGGGCGCACCTTCTTGTCGTGCAGCACGTCCGCGATGGTGTCGGTTATTGCTTTCGGGGTGTAGAACGCCGTCAGCACCGAGGCTTTAAGCGAGTCCACGTAGCGTTTGTACTCCGTTTCATCCTTGCTGTTCTCTCTAATGATTCGGTGCAGTTCCACCGTAGGCGCGAACAGTTCGAGGTCGGACTTCGCCCAACGCGCGGCGTCCGCCAGTTCCCTTGCCGGGTTCAGGATGCACTTCAGGCCCCCGAAGCCGCAGTAACGCTCTAATAGCGCACGTTCCCTCTCGGTGGGTGTGCGCCGCTCCCGGTCCAGCGTGAACGCCGTGCGTACCGCCTCGATGTTGTCGCGCATCTTCTGTTTCCTATTGAACGCCATAGGACTCCAGATAAAGCATGACGGTTCCCACCAGCTCCGTGTAGAGCAGGTCGTGTCCGGGCGACAGGGCGAAGGTGTCGTCCGACGTGTCGTAACCGGCGAACAGGTTTGTCAAGTAGGGATAAAGCTCGTTGCAGAACGCCTCGCGGCCGGATTCCGCCACCTCGTCGGCGAACTCGTTTTCCACGACCTCGCGCAGCAGGGCGTAGGGCGAGAAGTGCAGCCCGTGCAGCAGGACGCGCATGGCTTCCTCGTGGGCATACTCGACCGTACTTCCTGCCGACCTTTCTTTTTCAAAGGTGGTGGCGGCAGCTTCCTCCCTCTCTGCAATAAGGTACGTGTCGGAAACTTTGTCGGGATGGTATTTTCTCAGGTAGTCCAGCAGGTACAGCCCGTAGTAGGACAGTTCCGCTGGGACGGTTTTCTTGTTCTGTTTCATTTTCTGATGGATTTAGTGGTGAAAAATCAGATTGTGGAATGGATAGGAAAGAAGAAAAAAGGCACCCGGTATCCCTCCGAGTGCCGCCACTAAATCCATGTGAATAACGAGTATCAACGAATTGAAACAGATTATGACATGAATCAGTGGCAAAAGTAATGCAAATCGAGGGGAGAACAAAATAAGCTCGCTTATTTTTTATTCCGAGATGCAGCTTACTTTATTAAAAGGTACGTATTATTTTCTTCCTCCTTTCCTGTTAGTGAATTTTTTTGTGCCTTTGGCTTCGGGAAACACGAATTTTGTATTGAAATCCGCATCGAATGTGACCATTGCGCTGAACGGCTTGCCCTGCCTGCTCTTGAAGCCGTTGAGGACACCCGTGCTGCCTTTTGCCAGCAGTTCGTTCATTTCCGCGTCGGTGAGCGTCCTGCCCGCCATCTGGCGGAACACGGGCAGGGCGCAGTCCGGGTTGTCGCAGCGCACCACCTTGCCGTAGAACTGCATCGTACCCTTGCCGCACTTGGGGCAGGCACAGTCCGATGCCTTGTGCCCGAACAGCTTGTCCGAGGCAAGCAGTTCCGTGGTGATTTTCCGGGTATAGCTTTCAATGTCGCGGATGAATGCCTCGTGCGGCATCCTGCCTTTTTCTATCTCCGCCAGTTCCGCCTCCCAGCGTCCCGTCATCTCCACGTCGGCGATGTCCATGCCCCTGACGATGGAATACAGGGCAAGCCCTTTCTCCGTCGGCACGAGCGACTTCTTCACGCGCACCATGTATTCCCTTTTGAGCAGGGTCTCGATGATGGCGGCACGGGTGGCGGGCGTGCCGATGCCGCAGTCCTTCAACGCCTGCCGCGCTTCCTCGTCCTCCAAGCCCTCGCGCCCGGCGGTCTCCATCGCCGCCAGCAGGGTGCTTTCGGTATGCAACGGCTTCGGGCGTGTCATGCCCGAACTCATCGAACAGCCGCTCATTGCCAATATATCACCTTCTTTCCAGTCGGGCAAAACGGTGTCTATGTTGTCCTCGCCATAGACCGACCGCCAGCCCGCCTTGCGCACGATGCAGCCTTTTGTCTCGAACGCTATGCCCTCACACTCCGCCCGGACGGTGGTCGTGTCCTTGACGCACTCCGGGGAGAACGCTTCCACCATGCGCCCCACAATCATGTCGTAGATGGTCTGCTCGTCCTTGTAGAGCGCCAATGGACGGTTGGGTGTCACCAACAGGGCATGGTGGTCGGTCACTTTCGAGGCGTCCACGCTGCGGCGGTTCAGTCCGTCCAAGGCTCCAATCTTCTCCGCAAAGGAAGAATGGGTTGCCAGACGGTCGAACAGCATGGGCACTTCGTCAAACACGTCCTCCGGGATGTAGCGGCTTGATGTTCTCGGATAGGTGACGAGCTTCGCCTCGTAGAGCTTCTGCACGAGGGCGAGCGTCTGTTCCGCCGTGAAGCCGTGCCTCGTGTTCGCCTTCTTTTGTAGCGTGGTCAGGTCGTACAGGAGCGGAGGGTTCTCTATCTTTTCCCTCTTTTCGACTTTGGTAACGGTTGCTGCCATCTGTTCCTTTACCTTATTATATAGTATGGCGGCTTCCTCCTTGTCCTTCCATTTCTCCACCGAGGCGAACTTCACGACCTCATCCACGCTCACCGACGGCGTGGTGAAATGGAGCTGGTATACCGGTTCGGGCTGGAAACGCTTGTTCTCCCAAAAACGTTGGCAGACCATCGTCAGCGTGGGTGTCTGCACCCGTCCCACGGAATACGTGCCGCGCCCGGCGGCCACCGACAACGCCTGTGTGCCGTTGATGCCTACCAGCCAGTCGGCTTCGCTGCGGGCTTTGGCGGCTTGATAGAGGTTGTCGTATTCGCGGCCGTCCTTCAGTTTCTTTAATCCCTTGCGGATGGCGGCATCTGTCAGCGAGCTTATCCACAGCCTTTGGAACGGCAGGGTGCAGCCGATATAGGAATACAAATACCTGAAAATCAGTTCGCCTTCACGGGCGCAGTCGGTCGCCACGATGATGCCATCGCTTTCGTTCCACAGCTTGGTTATCACCTTGATTTGCTTCACCGCCGCCGCGTCCGCCTTGTAGCCCTTGTCCGTTTTTACCTGTCGGGGTATAAGCTCGAAGTTTTTAGGAATGACAGGCAGGCTGTCGCGCCGGAAGCCCTTGATGCCGTAGCCGTCTGGCAGGGCAAGCTGCACCAGATGCCCCAGCGCCCATGTCACGTGGTAGCCGTTCCCGGTGAAATACCCTTCTTCCCTTTTCATCGCGCCGACAATCCGTGCTATCTCACGGGCGACGCTCGGTTTTTCTGCCAATATGGTAATCATGTCTTTCTCTGTTTTTTTATTCGTTGATACTTTTGTCTTTAATGGGGATGAAACGGGGCACGGCATTGTTTGTGGGATATGCGCACAAGGCGGTGCATGTTCCCCGTTTCAGCCCGTCAATACTTATCGGATGGATTTAGTGGCGGCAATCAGGAAGATACTTTCATGCCTTTGGATTTCTTGGCCTGCTGCTTCTGCTGCGCATCATTCTTCGGCGTGGTCTGACCCTGCTGCAACGGCTCTTTCACGTGTTTGGTCGCTTCGTTGGTCTTCCCTTCGTTGTTCACGGCGAGCTGTGTCCGGCTCTCGTTGGACGGTGCGACGGTCTGCGCGAGGTCGGGGTTCTGCGAGTAGGTCAGCGGTCGGCCTTTCTCGAAGTTGAACTTCAGGTACTTCGTGCAGGGCTGGCCTTGGTCGTCCTTCGCATTGGCGAGCACCACCGTCTTGCCCGCCACGTAGTCGGCTATCTGCTGGTCGGTAAACACATCGTCTTTCCATTTCTTGATGGGGCGGATGCTCCCGTCCTCGTTTGTCCACGAGCGGTTACGGCGTTGCTGGTTATTCCCATCTTCTTCACCTTGTGACTGTTGGGGCGAATTGGAATTGTCCTGCGCCTTACCTTGGCCGTTTCCCTGACGCTGGGATTGCTGCTGCCTCGGTTGTCCCGGCACGAACTCCACATCGCGCTTGTCGGCGTTCACCTGCAACAAGGCTTGGAACTTGCGCCCGTTGGAGAGCATCACTTCCTTGGGCAAAGGCAATCCCGCACGTAGGATGTCCTGCTCTTCCCTTGACAGGTTGGTCTGTCCGATTTTGTTAGGGATGCGCACCTTGTCGGCAGGGATGTCCACGATTTCATTCGTCAGGCGGTCGATGCTGATGTAGTGGGGCTTGATTTCACCTGTCTTCTCGTTGGCGAAGTTGACGGGCTTGCCGAGGTTGCCCGTGCGTTTCAACGTCTTCTTGTCCTCTTCGGTGAAGGTGTAGCCCCTGTGGGGGATGTCAAGGCGTGGTTCATTGCGGATAAAATGGGGTGTCAGCTTCAGATAGCCGTCCTCCATCTTCTGGAAAGACAATCGGGCCTGCAATTCGTAACTCTCATAGCCGAAGGTCGGCTTTACCGTCACTAATCCCGTCTTGCCGTAGTTCATCAGGGCTTTTAGGTCCTTTTCCGAGAGTTTCTCCTTGTCAATGCCGCACTTGCGCAGTTCCTCCCAGTTTACTTGGTCGTCCGCTATCAGATTAGGCTTCTCCTGTGTTTCAGCTACCTGTGGCTGCTGAACATCCTTCTCTTGTTTCAGTTCTTCTTTCTTTTCCATTTCTTCTGTCTTTTTAATGGGTTCGTTGTTATTTTTTTCTTGTTTGACATTCTCTGTTTCTGCTTGTTGCTGGTACTTGGCGGTGTCCACCTTGTGCGAGGCAAGTATCTCCGCGTTTGCCACGGGGTCTTTCAGGAAGTCCTTGATGACGGGAAGCAGCGTGTCCACCGCATCCGCCGCCACCCGATAGAAGCCGAAGCGCGTCGGCTCCTTGCACTGGCGGTAGAAGTTCTTGAAGAAATTGTCCACCATGTCCCCGTGGCGGTCGAAGCGCAGGAAGTCCTGCGAGTGTTCCGGCTTCGCGGGCTTCGTATTGGGGTAGCCCTTGCCGTCCAGCCCGGCGACCACGCTGATCTCGCCCGTTTTCTCGTCGCGGACGACCAGCACGTCCTCTTGCTTTTTCTTTTTCTGTTCCATTTTTTTCGATGTTTTTTAATGGGTTATCAAAATCACAGCTTGCGCCATTCGTCTATTTCCTTCTCATATATTTCCAAGTGGCGGCGGACGATGTTTTCCGTCAATCCTGAAACGCTCATTTTCCGCTCACCGAACAACCGGACTATCCGGTCCAGCCTGTCACGGGTCTCCTTGCTGAGGAATACCGGCTTGCGGTCTTCAATGGCAGGCACGGGCAGGTAAATCCGCCTGTAATCCGCCAAGGCTTCCTTGCAGGTGGCCATACTCGGTTTCTGTTCTCTGGTTTCAGCCGTCATGGCCATGTTTTCTTTTTCCGTTGCCATCATTTTTACTTTTATTTTTTAGGTGAATACTTCTTGTGGCCCGGTCTTTTGCCGGATTTGTTCTTTGGGGCTTCCATGCCGGGTTGCTCTTTCATGCGGAGCACCTTGGTACCGCCTTGCAGCACTTCCTCCATATTTTGGCTGATGAACTCCAGCACGTCCGATTCCTTGTAATAGGTCTTGTGACCAATCCGTTGGTAACGGAGCCTGTACTTGCTTCGGAAGCGTTGCAGCGACCGTTTGCTTGTCCTCAGCATCTCGCACAGGTCCTGGTTGTCGTACAACCGTTCCCCGTCCAGGTACTTCACTCCGGCGGCATCCTTGTTCACCAGCACCGAGATGATCCGGTCCTGGCGGTCGAAACGTTCCATGATGCGTCCCATCCATTCCTCGAAGGTGTCCCGCCCGACCGTTTCCGCCGTCTTCGGGATATTCTCCTTCTTGAAGATTCTTGCGGCTTGCCCGCCACTGCTTCCCGCCGCTTCCACGGCCGGGTTCTGTTTCACTTTCTCTGTGTCCATATCGTTCCTTGTTGATGATTACGCTGCAAAAATCGGTATTGTGCAAGAGGCGTTTTCCATAGTCGTTACCGAGTCGGCAATGATTTTTTTGAAAAGTCCCGTCCGGCAGGTCTGAAAAAGCTTTTATGCCGCTGTTTCCATCCCTCAAGGTACATAAGGTGTCTTGCCTTACCATATATTATATATAAGGTGTGGGGCAGGGACTGGAACAGGAATGATGGGGAGATAGATGTACCCGAAGAACGCCAACGGCTGCCACGACAACGCCAAATGCTGCCACGCGCCTGACAAGCGGTGGACTCTGCCCGTAATTCCGTTTACTTTGCGGCATAATCACAATTAAACGGTAATCTTATGGAAAATGTAATCGTAATCGAGCAAAAGACTTTTGAGGAATTGATGGCGCGTTTCAACCGGCTGGCCGGAATGGTGGACAGGTTCTGCCGCAAGGCGGAGGAGAAACGCCTCAGTGAATGGCTGGACAGCACGGAGGTGTGCCAGATCCTGCAAATCAGCCCGCGCACCTTGCAGACGCTGCGCGACAACGGCACGCTGGCTTACTCACAGATTGTGCGCAAGATGTTCTACCGGGCGGAGGACGTGCGGCGCATCGTGCCGCTGGTGGAGGAACGCCGCACCCTGGCGGCCTTGAAAGGAAAAACTATTTGAGGAAGGTTAAATGAGTATCACTTAAATCAGACTGACAATGAACGAATTGATGACAAGGGAAAGCGGACAGATGGCCGCGCTGTTCAGAATGCTGGAGCACGCATTGGACCACATTGAATTATTGGCCGAAAACTACCGCCCCGTATTGGGCGGGGAACGCTACCTGACAGACCGGGAAGTGGCCAAATTGTTGAAGACCTGCCGCCGGACATTGCAGGAATACCGGGATGCGGGGCGCATGTCTTATATCCAGCTGGGAGGGAAAATCCTGTACCGGGAGTCGGATATCGAACGGCTGCTGATGGAGGGTTATCGGGAGGCATTCCGTATCGGAACCTGAGAAGGACATGGGAAAAATGTAGGTGGCGGTAGAAGTCGTGTACGCATTGAAAAGTGGACCACCCTTTCCGGTATTTGCAAAAAACACTTGCAAATGACCCGGCCACCTGTAGGAATGTACGAAAGCGGCGCATCACGGGAGATAATCCTCTCATGATGCGCCGCTTTATTGTGCGTGAGTTGATAATACGGTCAATTCCGCACCATTTGCCAATGCGGACTGACCGGAAAGATGAACAGGCGGGCGGTATTCCGTCCACCGTGGCAAGTGAATTTTCCGATGACCCGTTCTCGCAGACGTTTTGCCCCGCAGGTATGAAGGCGGAAGGCAAGGGCAATGACCAACGGGAGGCCGTACAGCACGTCCATCCCGTACCCGTCCGCTTGGCGGACACGACGTTCCGCTTCGCCGGGATTCAGGATGCCGCTCTTGTACACGGCCTTTATCGCCGCCCGGAGCGTGAGGGCAACCACGCCGAACAGTTCCATCAGTTCCGGTTCATTCATCCAGATGGCTGTTGCGGAAACATCCGGCACGTGAAGTGTGCCGTGTTCGTCCAAAGTGATAATGTAACGTTCCATGATTCCTGACTTTTTTGTTATTCATCCATTGGCATTTCGTTCCGGCTGTTGCGCCGTTCCATCAGACGGTCCATGTCCTTCGATATCTTGCAGTCGGTAATCTGCGCATAAATCTGGGTGCTGTTGATGTCGGCATGGCCCATCATCTTCGCCGCGCTTTCTATGGAAATGCCCTCGGAGACCAAAAGGGTACCGAAGGTGTGCCTTGCGGCGTGATGGGAAAGGTTCTTCTGGATGCCCAGCATGACACCCAGCCCGTGAATGTCGTACCAAAGGATGTCCCGCTTGGGCAGGGGGAACACGGGACGGGTGTCGTCCGTGGTATTGTACAGTTCCAGAATCTGCCGAGCGGCCGGGTGCAGGGGGACGAAGGTCTCCACCTCGGTCTTTTCCCTCGGCTTGCGGATATAGAGCCTGCCCTCAGAAGTTTTGCCGATGTGTCGGGGGTACAGGTTATACACGTCCGCGTACGCCAGACCGGTCAGCGAGGAGAAGATGAACATGCGGCGGGCCAGCTCCACCTTGGGATCCGGCATCGGCGTGGCCATAAGGCGTTTCAGCTCGCTGCGGCTGATGTGGCGCATCTTGGGCGGGTCCTTCTTCTCATAATGCACGTCCTCCAAGGGGTTGCACCGGAGCACGCCCTCATCCACCGCAATATAGATAAGGCGGTTCAGCCAGCACAGGCAGTGGTTCACATGCCCGGAGGCATAACCCAGTTCCTTTTTCAGGAACAGTTTGAACGAATGGCCGAACTCCTCCGTGATGTCGGAAAAGGCGATGTCCTCCAGGCCACGGGACTGGAGGAACTGTTGCAGGTTGAGCTGCGTGGTCTTCGACTGCCGGAACGTGGAAGTCGAATGGATTTGTTCGGCACGCAGCCTGAGCCGTTCCCGCTCCGCTTCGCCGCCTTTGAGAAGGGTCTGGGGAATGGTCGCCACACCTGTCACGGCGTTTTTCAGCAGTTCGGCGCTGACTGCGCCCTGTTCTTTCAGGAGGCGGTCATAAGCCCGTTCGAGATTCAGGCGGAATTCTGCGAGGCGGTTGTTCTCGCGGGGCTGGCGGATGGTTCCCGTCTGGCTGTTCCAATCCTCCGGACGGCAGAAGATGCCGGTCGTGATGAGGATGCTTTTGCCGTCGATGGACACACGGCAAAGGACGGCGGTCGTGCCGTCGGACTTGATTCTTTTCCTATTGATATAGGGCAATATCTTGAAAGTGCTACGCATGATGGTTCATTTTAGCTGATGTTCTACATTTATTTTTTTCCAATCTCGTTTTTACAACCCTTTCTCATAAAACCAGTTCAAGGTCTTTGGTCGCCTCAATGAAGCGGTCCATGTCCTCGAACAGCTTTTTCGGGGTGACTCGGGCATAGATCTGGGTCGTCTTTATATTGTTATGTCCCAGCATCTTGCTGATGGTCTCGATGGGCACGCCCTCTTCGAGCGTGACAAGCGAGGCAAACGAGTGCCTTCCCATATGATAGACGAGTTCGGTCGTCAGTCCGGCCAGCACGCGCAGGATTTTCATGTTCGCCCGAAGCGTACTGTACAGCTGGTTAGGGAACAGGGTCTCCCGCAAATCGTCCCGGTATTTCTCTATCAGGGCAATGGCCTCGGGTAGCAGTTTGACGCGCGCCGTCAGTTCGTTCTTTTTCCGTCGGTATTTCAACCACAGGCTGCCTTCATCGTCGGTGAAGAGGTTCTCGCGGGTAATGGATATGGTGTCCGCATAGGCGGTTCCGGCATAACAGGCAAACAGGAACAGGTCCCTCGTAAGGACGAGGGAGCGGCGCTTTTCCGGGATTTCCAAGTCACGCAGCTTCTCGAAGTCCTCGCGGCTCAACGCCTTCGGGGTGGTCTCCTTCTGCTTGGGTATCTTGAAATGCAGGAAATGGTACCGCTCGGAGAACCCTTCCTTGTACGCTATCCGGCAGATCCGTTTCAGCAGGGCCAGATGATGCCGTGAGGTCTGGTTGGAATACCCGCATTTTACTTCGATATAGGACTGGTATTCCCGAATGAACTGTTCGTTCAACGCACCGAAGGCGATGTCCTTCACCTTGTATTTTTTCCTGACAAACTCGCCGAGCGTTTTCCGCGCATAATGGTAGGTGCTCATGGAGGACGCGCACACATCGATGCCGATGCGCTCCCTCGTTTCCTCGATGTGCCGGTCGAACAGCCGGAGCAGGGTCATCTGGGTTTCCATGCTTCCCTGGAAAAGGTTCCTCACGTCCGCAGCGCCGAAATCGCGTTTCCGTTCCTGCAATTCATTGAATGCCGCATGGATGGCCAGCAGCAGTTTCTCGATTTTCGCATTGGTCTCCACCGCCTCGCGGCTCTTTCCTTCCAGACGGTTTTCACGCACGTTCCACAGCTTGGGCGTGCACGAGAGCTTGGTGCTGAACTGCGCCACCGTCCGGTTCAATGTGATGCGTCCCATGATGGGAGCTTTGCCCGACTTGTCGGGTTCGGTCTTCTTCAAAAACAGCAAGACCTTGAATTTCTCAATTTTCATACGCCTACATTTTTTTGAGTGCAAAGTTATTATGAATGTAAGCGTTCATCGCTACGCAAAATACTGAGTATCATAGAAAAACAACCCGTCGGAGAACTTTTTTCAATCATCCGGTTAACACGGCAGGTTTCCGAAACAACCTGTTAACGGTTAAGAAACGGAACCGATTCGGCATTCCGTCTGAATCCGTTTCAGAAAGGTGTGCCAGATAATGAAATGTAGCTCATTTCTAACAGATTATGTTTCTAACGCGCTGTTCTATTTGATGTTGCTATGCTAATGAGTTCCCATCAGAGAAGACATACATGTGGTACTTTGCTGTTATATAGGGGTGTCAGTATAACCACAGTGCAAGCGATACTCGGCCATCAAAGTGTGAAAACCACCCAGATATATAGTGCAGTTACAGACCTTACTATAGAAAAAGAACTGAGGAAAGCAAATAGAAAAAATTATAGAGTAGGGAAGAGGGGAAATTGACATAATCCCATCCCTAAAGGAACGGGATTTCTCGTACGTTTAGAGTAATTATCAGAATATATTTATATAGGAAAATAAAAACATCTATTTATGAAAATAAAAACATTATTGCTATTATTGGTTTCTTTGCTTTCGCTTCCGGGCATTGCCCAGAACATGGGTGGAATCAAAGGTACGGTGGTATCGCGTACTACCCGCGCGACCATAGACAAAGTGAAAGTAACAATGATGCCGGGTGAAGTCACAACGACTACCGATGGCTCTGGGCAGTTTGTATTCGACAATTTGGGACAAGGTGAATATACTCTTGTTTTTGAAACGCCGGAATATGAAGTGCTAAATCTTCCAGTACGTGTGGACAAGATGATACGTGAGATACGTGTGGTTCTTGTTCCCGAGCGAAACGTCATGATGGATGATGCCATATTCGCAGAGTTCGATACGGAGACAATGGAAGATGCGCAGTCTCTTCCTTCTTCGTTATCCGCTTCAAAAGACATATTCAACAATATCGCATCCTACCAGTTCAGCGAGATGCGTTTCAATGTCCGCGGCTACGACTCTCAGTTTTCCGATGTCTATCTTAATGGTATTCAGCTCAATGACGCTATGACAGGTTATACGCCTTGGTCGTTGTGGAGCGGTCTGAACGATGCGACCCGCAACCAGGAAAACACCACCGGCCTTGCAATGGGTGATGTGGGAGTGGGCGGTATTGCCGGTGTGACCAACATTAACACCCGTCCCTCGCAGATGCGCAAAGGCTGGCGGATGAGTCTGGTTAACGCCAACTCCATGTACCGTTTTCGTGGTATGGTAACTTACGCGTCGGGTATGCAGGACAATGGCTGGTCGTATGCGTTCTCTGTTTCTACCCGTCAAGGTGGCAATGACTACATCAAGGGTGTGTACTATAATGCCTATGGATATTTCGGCACTGTAGAGAAGCAGTTCCGTAACGGACACCGTCTGGGCTTGTTGGTACTTGGAGCGCCTACCGAACGCGGTGCGCAGCAAGCTTCCACGCAAGAAGTCTATGACTTGGTAGGCAACAACTATTACAATCCCAATTGGGGCTGGCAGGACGGAAAGCGCCGCAATGCACGTGTCCGTAATTACCATGAGCCTGTTACCATGCTCAACTACACGTTTGACATCAACGACCGTTCGCAGTTGAATGTAGCTACTTCTCTCCGTTTCGGTCAGAACGGTTATTCGGCACTCACATGGTATGCTGGTCCCGACCCGCGTCCCGATTACTATCGCTATCTGCCCAGCTATTACGAGGGTACAACCACCGGTGCATGGTTGCAGGAAGCGTGGATGCGAAACACCGATAACATTCGCCATATCAACTGGGACCGTATGTATGACATCAACCGCAGCCAAGTTCCCAATTCCATTTATGGAGAAGGCAATCGTTCCATCAACATGATCGAGGAACGCCATACAGACCAATTGGACTGGAACTTGAGTTCACACTTCTCACACATTTTCAAGAATAACTCCAAGCTGAACGCCGGTATTAACCTGCGTCGTAACCGTACGGAGTACTACAGCGAAGTGAAAGACCTGCTTGGCGGTGATTATTGGATAGATGTAGATAAGTTTGCTGAACGTGACATGGGCGGACTTGATCCTATTCCTTATCAAAACAACATGGATTACTATGAAAAATACGGTCATGCACAAGCTGTGAAGAAAGGAGACAAGTATAGTTATGACTATTATGGGAATGTCCTTAGTGGTCGCGGCTGGGCACAATATGGATTTAATCTTGCCAATTTGGAGATAGGCGTAGGCGGTGAAATTGGACATACTACCCTATGGCGTCACGGACTTTGGCGCAAGGGACTTTTCCCTGATGATTCGCAAGGTGATTCCGAAAAGCAGAATTACCTAACTTATAAAGTAAAAGCAAATTTCCGTTACCAGCTTTCTGCTTCTCACACTTTTGATGCCAACATTACTTATATGCAGGATGCACCCGCTTTTCAATATGCGTTTGTTTCTCCACGTACACGTAATGCGGCAACTCCCGGTGTAGGGACGGAGAAAGTATTTGGTGTAGATGCATCTTATAATTTCCGTTGGGGTGATTTTCGTGCACGAGTTTCCGGTTATTATACCACTTTCCGCGACCAGACTAAGGTAATTTCCTACTATGACGATGTAGAGGCCACTTACTCCAACTTTGCTATGAGCGGTATAGATAAACGTCACTTTGGATTGGAACTTGCAGCGTCAGTACCTATCTATGAGGGACTTGCATTAAAAGGAGCATTGAGTTGGGGACAGTATACCTACAATTCTAATCCTGATTATATCCAATTGCAGGATAATAGCGGAGAGATAAAGAACCAGGGTAAAGTTTACTGGAAAAACAAACATGTGGAAAGTACTCCGCAATTGGCTGCCAATATTGGATTGTCCTACCGTAGTCGTAACAATATCTTCATCTCACTGGATGGAAACTTCTATGACAATATGTATCTCTCTATGAGTCCACTCTACCGTACTGATGCCGTACTTACACAAGGCATGACGAAGGAAGAGATTGCAGCTATACGCAATCAGGAGAAATTTGGTTCAGCTTTCGTTATGAATGCCAGTGTAGGCAAGAACTGGTACATTCAACGTAAGTACACGCTCGGTTTCAGCCTCAGTGTAGACAATCTGCTTAACAACCAGAATATCAAGACAGGTGGTTATGAGCAAATCCGACTGCTTAAGAACAAAGAACAGAGTACGCTGACGTATGAGCCGTTTGATGCCAAGTATTTCTACATGTTGGGTACAAACTATTATTTGAATCTTTACTTCCGTTTCTAAAATTGATAATACGTACAGATTATGATAAATAAATTTATACATATATGTTTAATCGCGCTGCTGGCTTTGAGTGTCAGCGGTTGCTATAATGACTTCGATGATCCGGCTCCTGCCAAAATTTGGTCGGACGTCGACTTCGGGGAAGGACAAATAATCTCCATCAAAAAGTTCAAGCAGTTGTTTTACAATAAATACGGGAATGGAGCAGCATCCCTGAAACAGTATTTGGAGATAACGGAAGACTACGTTATTAAAGGTAAGGTAATCTCCAGTGATCAGGCTGGCAATGTTTACAAGTCGGTTTACATCTACGACGGTGAAGAAGCCATTGAGCTAAAACTTATGGTAAGTAACTATGTTTATTATCAAATGGGACAGACACTCTATGTTAAGACAAAAGGGCTGGCTATCGGTTGTTATCGCTATATGCTTAGTGTAGGACTTCCGCCTACTGCTGAAGATCTGCAAAAAGGGTATGCCAATCGTAACATTGAAACTCAGTTGGATTTGAATGCTCACGTGTTTGAGGGAGCAGAAGGTGAACTGACGGAGGATGATATTATTACTGTAACTGCCAATGACTATCACACTATTCTTGATGATAGTAAGTTAGGCTGCCTTATACGTTTTGAAAAGCTTACTTATAAAGAAGGAAAAATAGGGAGCAATACTTATCCTATGTATTTGGAAAGTGTATATCTTAATAACTCTACTCAGGCCACTTATACAAGTAAATATTATAAGGAAGAAGGACTGATACCTACATATGCTTATAGTTACAATAATCAACATTTCTATGGTTCTGCTTTGTTTACCTATGTCCCTGATGAAAATGATGGGGGAAATGCCAATAGTGCAAAACAGGGTGACTATATAGTACGTGTAAGTGGTTATGCCAACTTCGCATTACAACCGTTACCGGTAAATGGTGATATCGGCAATATAACTGGTATCTATACTAAATATTCCAGCAAGGATGGACGTTATCCGGTTTATCAGTTGCTTATTAATAAATTTGACGATATAGAATTCTCAAAATAAATATCGTATCTATTCTGCTTTTAGAAGTAGATTAATTAAAGTTTAAAAACATTTAAGGGGCATGTCTGTGAAGATATTGCCCTTTTTTAGTCCTAAGATGTACTTGGGACATGGGAGGGGTGTTTCATTTGAATGGGGTAGGGGAGTGTATCTGGTATAACCTAACAGAACTTTAACAGCCAAATTCAAACAAAGTTCTATACATGTGAAGCTACACATGACTTACGGTAACGGTGGTTCTATTGTTGTTGAAGATTTCTATATTGCAGCAGAAAAGCCGCTGCCATTCGATGTAAGAGTCACTGTGAATCAGGATGTGATAGAGTATGATGACAGAGAAGACCCACCAATCTATAATACTTATACAGTGTCTGAAAGTGTAACACTCAATGCCGGTTCAACGACTTCAGAACATAATAAATTAGATTCCGGAACATCCGGAGTGGATCAGTTAGGCTCTTTTTGGACATATATAGTGATTAATGGAAAAACGTATGATCCATTCAAAAATACCATTACTTATACATACAATGGCATAACTTATATATTCGAATAATATATTTGATACAAAAGAAAGGCTTTTTCCCATCATTGAGAAGAAGCCTTTCTTATATCCAATATTTATCTTATTCTTCACATATATAATTATATTGAGAATCGGAGAAATTATCGAAATCTATCCAGGCAGAGGATATAGTCAATAAAATGGCATCACTTGGCATGCCCGGTTCTAATGTACCGTACACATCTGGAACAAATGAGAACTCCCATTCAGATGCTCCCACATTCAAAGTCTTAGTCCAAACTCTACTGTCAAAATAATCTGTAGGTGGCTGACTGGGTGCATGTGGATCATCATAATATGTGAAAGTTCCTTGTGCGCTGTATGAGATTGTAATAGGGGATGCTATTGGATAGTCAGCAGATACTTCTACTGTAATACGAAGACCAGGCCCTAAGGTAAACCGAGCGCTGATTATATTATCCCTAATCTTTTGCTCAAATTTGGCTGTTAAAGTTCTGTTAGAACTAATACAGCCCTATCCAGTCCTTTTTTTGAGTATCCATCGGTTCTAATACAATTTTTCAAGGGTTTCCACGCAGGCTGTATGTTGTTTCATGTAGAACATACACTTTCTTATATTTCTATGTACTGCAAGTTATTTAATAATACCCGTAACCGTGGATTACCGTCTTTTGGCTGACAAGAGTGTCAGCCAACTGTTTTGTTTGTTTGCTTCTATACTTTAAAAGTGTGGAAGTGTAAAAATGTTTCTATCCCATGCTTATTTGTGAACATTTTAAAAGCTATGGCATGGGCCAGTTAATAGATAGTCCTTTCCCGGTGCGTGAGCATAGGGAAAGTTTTTCAGAAATTAAACAATAAGTATATATGAGTAAATTGAAATTAGTTTTTATGTTATTGTTCCTGGTGGTAAGCACTAATGGTTACAGCCAGTTTTACTCGGTCCGTACTAATGTCATCGGTCTCGCTACCGGCAACATTAATGCCGAGTTTGCTATGACTTTGAATAAGAAATTTTCTGTTCACTGTCCTATTCAGTACAATCCTTTTGTATTCAGCAGAAGTAACAATACCAAGTTCCAGAACTTAACAATCATGCCTTGTGGCCGGTATTGGTTTCGTGAAAGTTTTCGTGACTCTTTTGTCGGTTTGTCTGTAATTGGCAGCAGGTATAACATCAGTAACATTTGGGACAGTTACCGGTATGACGGTTACGGAGCTGGAGCCGGCCTTTCTTTTGGATGGACTTATCCAATGGCGCCACGTTGGAATTTTGAATGGGAAGTCGGCGTAGCCGGCTTATGGACAAGTTATGACAAATTCGTCCATAATAAAGGCGGATACAAGTTTGGGCATGAATACAAATGGTACGTGATACCTCATAAGATTGCAGTAAACTTAGTATATCTGTTCTGACAAATAGGGAAAGGAGAAGACAATGCTATACTTCGTACAAACTTTCAATACTTATTCGCCAAAAAACCGGGCCTGTAAGAAGCTTATTGATTTCGTCCAAAAGTTCGAGCGTGTTTTGGTAAAGGATGAAGTGTCTCTGGATGCTCTCAAAGAGGAAATACGCATCAAGATAGATGGAATCAATGCGGAGCATCCAAAACTGAAAAAAATCCGCTTTTCTGCCAGCAATATAGGAGGTAGGGTACAGAGGATTGATGCTTCTGTTGATAATATGGGGTGTTCGGACTACGTTTTCTTTATGGATATTTGCCGGGTACGTGGCATCTACCAATTCTCAGAACGGGCAGCCACTGCAAAAAAGGAAATTGTAACTCCAGGTATATGCCGTGTCTGCGGATGTACGGAATATGATCCATGTTTTCATCCAGACTATGGAACGTGCTGGTGGGGCGATGATGGACATACAATCTGCTCCCATTGTGCCGATTCAAACATAAAAGATGATTCGGCAACGGAACATTGTATTAATTCAAAAAGATGTCATGAGTGATATAGATGTATCTGTTTATTCACTCTGTCAGTACTGATTATCATTGTATTAGTAATCATATTTTTTTAAGATTATAGAAAATGGTTGTGACTATAACTGCTTTTCTGTTGATAGGCTTATGCGTGACAGTAAGCATTATCCGGGCCCAAGAGATAGATCCTGCCTATGAGGAATTTTAGTGTATTAACCTTCAAAAATGAATAGTTATGTTTTTATCACAAGTAATTGGTAATCTGGGTGCAGATGCATCTATCCAAACAGGGGAGAATGACAAAAAGTATGTGACATTTAGTGTTGCACATTCTGAGTTAGGAAAAGATTCTAACGGTAATTCTGTAGAACGACCGGTATGGATTAATGTTAGTTGGAGCAACTACTCTGACCGGATACTTGCCTATTTAAAAAAAGGGACGAAAGTATTCGTGAATGGTCGTACTAAGGTAAAAGTATATACAGATAACAATGGAGAACCTCAGCCTGGAATAGTTCTTTATGCTATTGATGTAGTCCTTTGTGGTGCCCGTGCTGATAATGCAAGTAATGTCTAATGAGTTATGGTTATTCTTCTTGACTTTTTAAGGGACTGATAGACTATGACAGAACAAGAGAAAGAGTTAATCGAGTATTTTAAAAGTGTGTGGTTACGTACCAGAACCGGAATAGTCATACTGGTCTGTTGTATGACTTTACTTTGGTTTTTGTACTAGACATTATCTTTCATACAGTATTAAGTTGTAATTGACTGACATATAAAATGATTAATAGAAAGAAAACATTATTATTGGCGACGCTATCTCTGCTACTTTCGTGCAGTGCCCCTATTGTATCAGTATTGGAACAAGATAATCAACGCGTGCGGTTAAGTCAGGTACAGCGTAAAAAAAACAAGGGAAGGAAGCCTGTGATAGATACGTCACAGGTGTATAGCAAGGAGACAGAGAAGAAATTTCGTGAGAAGTATACGGAATATGAAAAGGATGAGAACGGTGAGGATATTATGAATGTCTCTTTAGCAGATGTGAATATTGTGGCCAAAAGTAAGAATGTTCCGGAACGTGCAGGAAAGATAACACTGGATTTTAAAGTGGATGTTCCGGCCAGTCTTATTAATAATAAATGGCAAATACAGTTGACGCCGATTGCAGACAAAAACGGTAATAAAATCCAATTTGATAAAATATTAATCTCAGGTGCACAGTTTCTCAGGCAACAGGAAAGAGGTTATCAGATGTATCAGAATTTTATCAGTTCGATTATTCCGGACAGCGCATATATGCAGTACCTATTTGACTCAAAAGGATACCGAAAAGCATTATTTGAAATTGAGGAGCAATTTTATTATTCCTGGCAGAAAGAACTTCTGTCACAATCCCGCTTTGTAGACTGGCGTAATGTACGTAATAAACGCAACTTGCTGTTTAACGGTTTGATGGAGAGAAACCGTTCTACTATCAATTCATCAAGCTGGAAAAAAAAACTTCCTGCGTTTTGGTTAGAAAGAGATATTGCTAATGTACCAGGCTATTGGAACAATTTTCTCTCACCCGGTTATCAGCTGGAACAGAAAAGCATTACGACTGAAGATTCTATTGAGATTTCCAAACGCTACTTCGATTACAAGCGGATGGCCGAGAACGAACGGAAAAAAGCTTTGGTTGATGAAAAGCGTGAAGAATATATCCGTTTCCCAAAATCACCATGCAAACTTGATACGGTAATTCAAAACGGAGATAAGTTTGAATATTATTATTCACAAGTTGTCGAAGCAAATGAGAATATTCGAAAAATAGACGTTACCATTGACGGTGAGGTAATAGCTCTGGATGAGAGCCGTTATCAACTACCGCCAGGTGATACACTGACCTATTATATATCAAGTATGGTACAGTTTTTGGATCGCAATCCAAGATACAAACGGATTATCATCTCGCGACATGCACAGGCAAATACTACTGCTCTGATTAATTATAAAACCGGTTCTACCCGTTTTGATGAACAAATAGGGAATAACAAGGAAGAGATTGATAAGGTATTGGATGCGCTGTATAAACTGACTTATACAGGTGAATTGGTACTAGATAGCGTGAACATGATTGCAACCTCCTCTCCTGAAGGCCCGGAGCAGATGAATAAACATCTGGCTATGCAACGTGCGAAAGAGCTGAAAAGGTATCTTCTCACGAGGACAGATGACAGTGAAGGAATTTCTCTTTTCCAAGACCGTACAATTGGTGAGGACTGGGCGAAATTGGCATCTCTTATCCAGGATGACGAAAATATTATAAACCATTCAGAGATATTGAATTCAATAGCCGGCATCAAGAATAATGATGCAAAGGAAATAGCCTTACGTAAGTTTAAGGAGTATGCCTATATTCGCAAAGAACTCTATCCAAAATTGCGTGCAGTTAATTTTGAGTTTCACCTTCATCGGCGTGAAATGGTAAAAGACACTATCCATACGACAGTGGTTGATACAGTTTACATGGATGCAATTAAACTGCTGGAGAATCGCCAATACAAGGCTGCATTATCTGTTCTGAGCGAATATAACGATCAGAATACAGCAGTTTGCCTTATGAGCTTGGGATATGACCGTCCGGCTATTGAGATATTGTCCGCTCTACAACCTAATGAGGATATTCTATACCTATTGGCAATACTTTATGCACGAGAAAACCGTCCGTCAGATGCTATCAAGGCTTTAAAGGCTTCGTGTGAACGTGACCCTGGAAAATGGTATCGCGGCCAGCTTGATCCTGAAATCAGCAAATTAATAAATGACTATAATTTAAATTTTGAGCAATGAGAACAAAGAAAATCTTTGCATCCGTATGTATGCTCTCAGTAGTTGTCTTTTTTAGTTCCTGTGACTGGCTCTTTTCCGAGAACTATGGAACTAAAGGCTTTCTGAGTGCAACACTGTCGGATAACGGAGCTTTACCTGCAACACCTGAAGAAATACAGGTGAGGTATTATAACAATTATTCCAATGAGGAATATACAGAGAAGCTGGGCGAATCGGACTGTTTCGCTTCTGACGGTAACTTTCTGAGTCGTATCAGGACCGGTGAATACCGCTTTCTGGCATACAGCACCTTTAATAATAAGGTGCGTCACTCTTCGGATATTACCCAAATAGAGATTTATGCCGATACGGTTAATTCGGAGAAGTATGGCATACCTGTATATGCTAATAAATTACGGCCGGTACATATGGCATCCGAGTCTGGATTTATCTTTCCGGAAGATACGACTTACCGTACTTTCACTCTTGTTCCAATGGTACAGAAGATTGTGATAAACATCACTTTGAAAGGTATGTCCGCAGAGCATAAGATAGAAACTCTGGAAGCAATGCTTTCCGGAGTTATCACAGGCCGGAAAATCTATACCAACCAACCTATTGCCGAGTATGCCGGGCTTATTTTCCCAATCTTTACAGAAACCGACACACAATATGAATATACCTCGGAATCCTATGTGTTTGGGGTTTCTAATGCAGTTCAGAATACATTACGTGTTGAATGTGTCGGTGATACTTTCACCCAATATTCACAAATTGATCTGTCTACAGTTCTGAAGGATTTTAATGCGGACGGCATTGTCATTGATGTAACAATTGAAATAGGAGAGAATATGCAGATGGATAATATCTACATTTCTTCCTGGAAAGATATAGAACAAGACGATATCAACTTTAACAATTAATTATTTATGGAAAAGAAAACTTTATTGGTAGCTTTTATGCTGCTAGCAGTTGCATTTACATCTTGCAATAATGAGAGTGAATCAGTTGCAGTATCTAATGGTGAACTGAATATTACTGCTCGTATCGAAGGGTCTACATCTACCCGGGCAGAGAAATTCGATTGGGAGGAGAACGACCAATTGGGTGTATTTGTTTGCAACGGTACGATTGAACAGCCATATTTAGGCAATGCAGACCGTTATACAAATGTTTTATTTAAACATAATGGCAAGGGCTTTTTTGCTCAAAATGTCTATTTGGATGAAAATCCGGCAGAAATATTTGCTTATTTCCCCTATTCACAATCAGGAACTGTTGGTTCTGCTATTCCGGTAGAGTCAACTTCCCAAACGGACTACCTTTATGGTCATAGTGAGACACCTGCTTCAATTACACAGAAGAAAGTTGTGATAGAGATGAAGCATGCTCTTTCACAAGTCGTTTTTAAGCTGAGAAAGGCTTCCACATATAATGAGGGTACAGGTATCCTTCAGGCTTTGACAATTGAAAATAACGATGCCAATAATGTATTCAAGACTACCGGAACCCTTGACTTGAGTACTGGGAGTATAACCGGTACATCTACGGATGGTGTGCTTACTCTTATGCCGGGAAGTACTTTGTTACTTACCGAGGAGTACCAGAATGTAAGCAGTATCTGTCTGCCCGTAACTGCCACTGAGGGAAAGAATATCAAAGCAGTGTTTACAATCGATGATCGTCAATTCAGATATGAGTTTCCGGTAGGAACTACATGGTCTCCCGGATATAGAAATATCTATACCTTGACTGTGACAAACAGTTCCGTGGATATAGGTGGTGATGGATCAGGCGATGGAACATCTGATGAAGGTATCACTATTGAACCGTGGGCTGACAATAAAGACTCTGATATTTCTTTAGTACCTATCCTTTAACACAGTATTATGAGATATTTGTTAATCATATTGCTTGGTATTCTCACGTATTCTTGTCTTGAAGAAGAGGAGCGTGGTAGTATGGCGGCCAGTAATGTGTCATTTACTCTGCTCCCTAGTACAAGGGCCAATGAGCTTATTGATTTTGAAGAAGGTGATGCTGTCGGTGTTTATGTCGTAGATAGGACGAATAATTCGACTCTTAAGCCAGCCGGAAATTATGCGGATAACAAGAAATACGTTTGGGACAGTGAGAAAAAAGCTTTCATTGCATCAGACAATGATAATTTGATTTTCAACTCTCCTGACAGACAGTTGGACTTCTATGTCTATTTTCCCTATAAGTCTCAAGTAGTGGATGCAACTTCCATGCCGCATGTCATTACTGGAGACAGTAAGACTGACGATTTTCTCTTTGCGATCAATGACGAACACACGGGGAAAAAGAATATACCTCTAAACTTTCACCATCTGCTGTCAAAGGTGAATGTAATGTACACTTCTTTAGAGAATCAGGATCAAACGGCCATGACTATTCGTACCTACACCGATACAAAGGTTAATCTTGCTACAGGTGTATTGAATACTACCGCCAATCGTCGTATAGACCTTCCGTTGGAAAAAGTTTCGGGAGATACATATGTGTCATTTACAGGACTGATACCACCACAAAAATTCGATACTGGTGAACAGTTCTGCATGTTGTCATATATAGATTTAGGTACTGCCTATCCTTTTTCATTTGCAGAACAGCGTACATTTGTTTCCGGAGAAACAAATGAGGTTAAATTCATGCCTAAGGAATTGGCTTACAACTTTTTTGTCACTCCTGTTTCTTTGTCTTTTGCCGCTTTGGATGATGTCGGCCAGTCTTTTGTTGTCACATCAGAGAAAAGCAATGCTATCAATGGTGCAATATTACCAAATTCTACAGTCTCTCAACCGTACAGTTTGAGCAGTAAGCCTGACTGGGTGAATATAGCCGGCAGTGAGGTTACTGTTACAGAAAATCGTGGGGCTGAACGTTCCGGTGAAATTGTATTTCTGCAATCCGAGTCCAATCTTACAGCTAAGATAGCGGTTCATCAGACCGCCGGAGTAATGACCAATGACTATGTATTTACTTTTGGCGATGGCAGTATGAACAAATCATGGGCGAATATATCTGCGTCTGGTGCGTCAAACAGTTATACAATAATCTCGACTAAGCAAGTATATATCAACGGAACTCTAGACCATATCAAATATCCCGGCTATTCTTCGTCTGCGAATGTAAATTGGGCGTCTGCATCCGGAAGTTCTATTTCTGTTTCGGAAAATAACAGTACTACGCCTCGTGGCGGTGTGATGACTTTCAGACAAAATGAATCAGGTAAGACCATTCAGGTAACGTTGCTTCAGATGAAGAAAAGTTCAGTAGATATTAACTAAACACTAATTGAAATGAGAAAATTACTATGTTTTTTCTTCCTAAGCAGTCTTATTCTGGTGTCATGCAGCAAGGACAGCAATAATGAACCGGCTGAAAGGGAAGAAATGAAGATGAGTATCAGCTCATGTCACGTGGTAAAGAATGATAATAGCCAGTCGGAGAACTTTGCTTCTCCGATTGGTCTGTATCTTCTTTCAGAGGATAACCAGCCTTATGATAACATATCGTATAAAAATTCGGCTAGTTTGGTTGGCGGACAATGGAAAATTGCAGTTCCTGTTTATGTGGAAAAGCCCGGTAAGGTGTATTCTTATTATCCTTATCACTCAGGAGATAACCCCGAAGCTTTGGTTATAAATATGGTAAATCAGGTCGATTTATTGTATAGCAAGACTGTTGCAAATATAGCTCCTGGTTCTTCTTCCCTATCTGTAAAACTTCATCATGCGCTTTCACAGATTATGGTGGCGGTAGAAAATGAAGAGGTTTCATCCTTATCGTTGCCTTCTCCTATAACGGGATTATTCAATGTGTGTACCGGTTTTTTCACTGAACAGATGATGGGTGTAGCAAATGCGGCTTCCGATAATTTACTGATTATACCCCATCTTCCAGCTTCAAATACAGAAATGACAATTCATTTGAAGAATGCTTCCAGTTATCAGTATTCTCTTGCTGGTATGGACTTTAAACCAGGTGAGACCTATATTTTCAAATTTAAACTCAATGCTAACCGCGAAACGCTTGAAGTAACCTCATTCTCTGTGGAGGATTGGGTTATTCATGAAAATCATGTTGATTATTTAAGGTGATTATGAAAAAGAAATTGATATTATTAGTTCTGATACTTCAGGTGTCGGAAATGCTTTCTGCCCAGACTGTCAATGCTCGGACAGATCTGAATAACATATTGACAAATTACATCCTTCCTGTTGCGGGTCTCCTGCTTTTCATCGGCTTTGTAATTTTAGTAATAGCCAATCTTGATTCCATAAGAGGGAAGAATGGTGCAAGTGCTGAAGAAGGCTGGATGAATGTTGGAAAAGGTACGGCATTTATTTTCGTTATTCTAACTTTACTTGGTGCGATTGCCAATAAGTTGGCAAGCATGAACTTTCAGATATAGTATGGATACGTGTAAAGTATACATGGGGTTGGATGATAAACTGAAAATAAGAGGACTGAATAGTGAATATTTTACTATATATCTTGCTTGTCTGGTGGGTTTTCTCCTCTTTGCAGCCTTGTCTGTCCTTTCCGCACTAAATGGTAGTATTTCAGCTTGCGTTGAGATACTACTTGAAGTTGCTGCTCTTTTTGTGATATATACATATTTCCATAGGAAAAGCAACCGTCCAAAGATGCCGAAGAAAACAAATACCCTTACGATCTCAAATCGTGGCATATATAGAATATTGTATAAATAATAGTCGAATATGGATAATGCTGTTTTTTACCCTATATGTGATATTATACCTGATGATGAAGGTCATGGGATGATTATTGGAAATAATGGAAGCCTGACTTATGCTGTCCGTCTTTCTTTTCCTGAAGTATATTCACTTTATAAAGACGAGATAGAACGGTTTCATGCCGTTTATATGCAGGCTTTTTCCCATATGCCGCATAATTCCTATGTGCATAAACAGGATGTCTATCGCCGTATGCAGTACCATTCTTCTTGCGTAGGAACGTCTTATCTGTCAAAGAGCGATGCTGAACACTTTTCTGGAAGGGAATATATGCAGCATACATGTGTGCTTGCCTTTACCCTTTCTGGTCTTTCTTCTCTCTCAAAAGCCTATGAGGAGAACTGCTTTTCTTATAAAGAAGCTCTGACGGAAGCTGATGCCGAACGTTTGGATGATTTTCTTTCTGCTGTACAATTTGCATTGAATAACCTTGCTTCCTTACATTTGGAAATATCAAGCTTCTCTGTAGATGCTTTAAGAGGATATGTTTTTTCTACTGTCAATTTTTATGAGACCGAAGGCGTCAAGGATATTCATTTCGGGAAAGAGATTACTGCCGGTAAGTACACAGCTCACATGTATGCATTAACGGATGCGGAGTTTTTCTCTGCCGGTGTTTATCCGGTATATGATAAGGATAATACGGTCAGCCTTGATAGGTCAGAACTGTACATGTCTCCGGCAGAGGTGTTTGGTGGAATTCATCTTCAACATAACCATGTGTATAACCAAATACTGTATTTTTACTCTGATAAACTGCTGAAAGAAAGGCTAAGAAAGAATTTGGATGATCATATCAGAAACAGAGGGTTTGACAGAGTAAATCTTCCTGGAAAAATAGAGGCATTAAAAGGACTTGCAGATGAGATAAATAGGAACAAGGACATTCTTTGTTATGCCCATTTTTCTGTCATGCTGTGGGATGAAGATACCGACCGGCTGGATATGGCCGATAAGGATCTCCGATCTGCTTTTGATATTCGTAATATAAATTATTATATACCGGGTTATGGAAATCTGGCAGATGTGTATGCGGGTGGAATTATAGCTTGTGCTTCTTCACTTGGGATTCCGTACATGTTTACGACATCATTGTCTTTTGCCGTATCTTGTTTTGTGCATTATTCGGGGTTTAAGAATGATCCTGAAGGTATTTTCTTTAATGACCGGTTAACTCAGATTCCTTTACGCAAGGATATTTGGGATGCTAAGAACCGTCGTATCAAAGCAAGAAATGCCGTTGTAATTGCTCCCACCGGTAGCGGAAAATCCTTCTTTACGAACAATATAGTCCATCAGTTGCTTGACCAGGGATTTACAGTCGTTGCCGTGGAATTCGGTAACTCCTTCAAACAATTATGTTACCTTTATCCGGATATAGCAGTTCATATTGAATACGAACCCAGTCAACCGCTCGGCATTAATCCCTTTGATCTTGAGGGGCAACCATTAACAACGGAAAAAGAGGACATGCTGATAACTTTATGTTTACGCTTTTGGTCTCGTCCTGCTGCTGATGCCAATCTTACCGTATCGTTGCGTAAACTGATAAATGCCTATTATAGACAGATACATTCTGGCTACAGTTTTCAGGGTTTCTACACCTTTGTCACCGCCCAATACGAAAACTTATGCCCGGAGTTAAATTTGAAACCGGAGTATTTTGATATTGACTCATTTACTCATGTTTGCAGTGATTTTATGCCTGGTGGAACTTATGAAAATTTGTGCTCTGCGGAAGGGGTGGCTTCCAGTTTTAGTGACAAGCGTTTTATTCATTTTGAACTCACTAAAGTCAAGGCCAGTCCTTTTGTCGCATCCGTTATCATGGGGTTATTGTTTGACACTATCAACAATAAGATATTGTCTGATCCTTCCAAGAAAGGCCTGATTGTTTTCGATGAATATGCGGAAACGGCTCAAATGAAGTCTGCTTCCTCTTTGGATGTGGATATTCATCAGACGGTAGCCTTTTTCTATCAGAAGATTCGTAAAGAAAATGGTGCAGTAATGACTATTATACAGTCCCCGGTTCAACTTCCGGATAATGAATACACTAAAGGTATTGTTGCCAATACCCAGTTGCTCTATGTTTTGGAAGGTACTGAAGTTGTTTACGATTCTGTCATAGATACATTTAAAATAAAGTCATCCGCTCAAATCAATCAGTTGAAATCCATTCAGAACAATTATACATCCTTACATCCCTATTCTGAGTGTTGGATTCGCTTCGGAGAGAACTATGCACTTACTGTCCGGTTGGAAGCATCCCAACCTAAGTATCTTGCTTTCCAGACACAAGGAGAAATCCGCTCGGAACTGGATCGGATTTATGGAAATAACGGGCATAATATGCAAAAAGCCATAGAACAATATATAGAACAGTCTAAATAACCAGTTATGATTATGAAAAAGATATTCTTTTCCCTATCAGTTGTATTCTTGTACAGCGTGCAGGAGATATGCGCACAGATACCTGTGACTGATGGTGCTGCATTGAGCACGAACGTCGGAAATCAAATTACTAATGCGGCTACCTGGGGTAAACAGCTTCTTAATTTGCAGGAGCAGTCCTCTATATTGACGAAAACACTGAAATTTGTGACGGATGTATCGGCGGCGGTACGGGATGTTGCTTATGCAAAATCCTTATTGGAGCGTCAGATATATATTGTTGACAGATGTACAGAACTGTTAAAACGTGCGGATGGCTTAGATGTTTCACTTTATAGGAATGTGGAGAGTTCCGTTTCGTCTGTGCTTGTGAATAACAATTCACTTATTGATTTGCTTACTTCAACACTGACGACCAGATTTAAAATGAATGATTCGGAGCGTTTGAATACGTTGATGAGCATAAAAGCGGAGCAAACCCAATTGCTTCAGAACCTGCACACAACCGATATGATTATATCCACTTCCATTAATACCAAAGACATAATGGATTACCAATTATTTAGATGACAATGGAAGAAAATATAGGAAATATCAAGTCCATAGAGATAGCATACGAACGTACTCAAGAATATATCGTATATGATTCTTTTAAAACTGTGATGATTGCGATAGTCTTGTTTTTAGTTTTCATGAAACTGTTCGATGAGTATCAGAAAAACATTACAAATAATAACAATACGTTTGATTTGGGTAGCTATTGGGGACATATTAGGATTTATATAATTGTATGTGTGATTTCCACTTCTGCCGGTACGATATTTAATCTGGTTGAAAATGTTTTTGGTGAACTTCAGACTAACCTGATTAATGGTTTTGGCGGTGATCTTTCGGATAAAGCCTTCCAAAGTATGAGAGATTTGGTCCACAAACAGGTCTTGGCTACACAGGCTGCTCAGGGACAGCATATGGAAATATTTGTCGGGCAGGGTTTTTTTGAACTTTTGGGAACTACCTTAACCGCCACCCTTATGTCAATAGGTGTCTTTATCTATAAATACACTTATACTTTCTTTATTCTTGGTCGGTATATGTGGTTGCTTATGTTGGAATTGATTGCTCCCGTAGCTATAATGCTTGTTATCCATGAAAATACCCGTAGTTATTTCTATACATGGTTGAAAAATATGCTGATTTGCTATATGCTTATTCCAATGTTTCTTTTGGCTGAGAAGTTTTCCAATGAAGTGGCTAATTTCTTTATGGAAGGGATAAAAGGAATCGAAGCTACCGGTGACATTGCTGTTTGTATGGTGATATGTGTAGGGGTTTGGGTCAAAATAAAAATGTTCGTAGTCGTTCGTACAAAATCATCTCAATTATTTTAAACATGAAAGATAAAATGAATAATGGTAACTTGCTCTTAGTATTATCGGCTATATTCACCTCCTTTAATTCTAAACGGGCAACGTGGAAGGTAAAACTGGTACTTGCAATCCTTGCCATTATGATAAGTATATTAATAACATATCTCAGAAGATTAGTCTATTAAAATGGAAAATATAAATAAAAAACTCTTGATTGAGAAGTTCTGTGCTTATGTATCGGCCAAACGCAAGCAAGCATTATATCTGAAATTATTCTTCGTGTCCGCTACAGTCGTTATTGTGTCTGTGCTATTCTATGCCTATTCGATAACAAAGCATGCGTCAGAGCATATATTGGTAGTCAGTACTGGCGGGCAGTTTCTCCCTACCGAAACGATGGAGCTTGATCAATTATACAAGACTTTGCTTGCTGCTCATTGTTATTCAGTGAGTTATTACGTCAACAGCTTTAACGTGAATAATATCAAAAACAACCAGTCACGTGCGGCCTTTTTGGTAAATCAAGCGGAACTTAATGCCATATATGGTAAGTACAAATATGATCAGGCATATTCGGATGCAATCAATAAGGGGGTGGTTTATCAATGCGAATTTAACCAAATGGAGAACATCAGAAGTATTGATAACGGCAGCATGTATGAGGTTGTCTTTACATCAATTCTCAGTATTGTGGATAACATTGGCATGAAGAAGTTCCAAATCTTGTCAAAGGGTACAGCCATAAGAGTTACACCCCGTTTCCCTGAAAATCCTACTGGGTTTTATTTCAAGAATTATACCCAGGAATATTATCCAATAAATTAAAAGATAATGGAGAAAAGAAAAAAGAATATATTGATTATCAGTGGTTGTCTTGCGGTATCCGGGGTGTTATTGCTATCTATCTTCTCAACTGAACCGGTTCCGATGCCAGAGCAGCAGAGTCAAGAAGTCTCTCTCCGTGCAGATGTAAGTGATGTTTCTTTGTCGGATATGCTGGTAACTATAGAAAAACGTAAAAGCGTTTCCAATCTTAACTCATCTTCCGAGTTGGCCTATAATAATGCTTCTTCCCTATCGGTGGAACAAGTTGACGATCCTGAGGCAGTTGCTCGTGTGCAGGCTCTTATCCGAGCCAATAAAGAAAATCTTTCTTCCGGACTTCAGGATATAGAGACGGAACGTAATAGCGATATGATATCTTCAAAGAAAAACGATACTTTTGTCCGTGAGCGTCGGCAACTTTCAAATGAAGAAAATACGAATAGGGAAGAAGTCGAGGAGTTGGATAGTGCTGAACTCTCTGAGCCTGCCGTCCCAACAAAGCCCTCTCCATTTCATACCATTGCCCTTACCAGCACGACGAATAGGAACGCGATTAAGGCATACGTCCATTCAGAACAAGTAGTAATGGCCGGTAGTACGTTGAAAATGCGTTTGGGAGAGGCTGCATATACGGATAATGGGGTTAAGATACCCAAGAACTCACCAGTATTCGGTATTGTCACCAGTATTGACGGTGAACGTGTAAATGTACGGATTACCCATATTAATGTTAATGGTAATATTCTCCCATTCGAAAAACAAGTGTATTCAAAAGACGCCCTTTTAGGTATTTATGTTCCCGGTAATCCTAAAGCAGATGCTACGAAAGATGTTACCGGTGGTGCTTTAGACGGTTTGCCAACCAGCGGGATTCCCGGTGTTGATGCTGCTGCACAGATTGCCGGTGTGGTTGCCAGCAGTGCGGCCAATGCCGGCAAACAGGCCCTATCGAAAAATGTGCGAAAAATCAAGGTCACCATTAAAACGAACTATGAGATATACCTTCGCCCGGATGAAAAAAATAGATAAAGATGAAAGCTATCGAACGGCAACCGCTGTTTGGGCATACCACCGGAAGACATGGAAAGGCCATGTGGATGTGCTTTATGAAATTACTAATTAACGTATGACAAAAAAGAAAGGAACAAATGAAAAAAAAATTATTTTCCCTATTGGTTATATTTTTGTGTTGTATACATATAGAAAATTTATATGCCCAGACTTTCGACAATGGTGTTTCTTCTGCTGATAATTCTGTAACATTACAGGAAATTCATTCATCGTCGTTTTCTGTATCAACCAATAAGACCTTCCATCTTATTTTTCCTAATGAGGTGAAATATTTTTCAATAGGTGATGAGAATGTGGCTGGAGAAAAGATAGATGCTTATCCTTGTGCAATTCGTCTGAAGTCTGTCGTCCCTTCTTTTGAGGGTTTAACGAATATGAGTGTAGTAACGGCTGATGGCCAATATTACAGTTATAATATTTTGTTTGCTCAGGAGCTTCTTGAAACTTACTTGCAGGTGGGGAAAGATTATAAGCAACCACCTGTTATAGCGGTAAATGATAACCAACAGAGTCATTTAATATTTCCTGATAAAATAATCTATGTCGATTACGGAACGACGGATGTAGAGGTCGTGAAAGCTTCCGGCGTGGATAATATTGTTGCTGTTCGTGCATCTGCTGCTTTTGATCAGCAGACGAATGTTACGGTGATTACTCACTCCGGGAAGTTCTACACTTTTAATCTGGAGTTTGCGGAGAAACCGTCCCGACTCTCTTTTGTGGTTGATCCGGCTGCTAATGTTGCGAACAAACGTGTGGCTTTGCTGGATAACAAAGAGCTGAATAGTGTGCAGCGTGAGAATCTGCGGAAGGAGATTAATTCTCGTTTTCAATCTCTCAACAAGTTCTATAAAGATTATGCCGGTATCCGATTTGCCATAACCAATATCTTTATAGATAAGGATATCTTATTTTTCAAATTCAAACTGACCAATTACAGTAATATTGATTATGTACCTGATTTTGTCCGTTTCTATATTCAGGATTCCAAAATCCGGAAGAAAACAGCTATTCAACAGATTGAACAGACACCGTTGTTCTTTTTTGACCTTCCGGAACGTGTTTCCGCGCATGAAACCAAAAGTTTTACGGCTGCCATGAATAAATTTACCATTCCTGATAAGAAGAAGCTCATAATAGAAATGCAGGAGCTTGGCGGTGGCAGACACTTTATCTATAAACTAGATAATGAGCCTATCATATCCGCTGAAATCCTTAATCCGGGAGCAAAAGAAAAAAGTCTATTACCCCCAAAACAAGTTTTTTATTGAAATGATTAAGCTGTTACTGACATTATTCATTTTAGGTAGTGTTCCCATATCACTTTTGGAAGAGCTTGCTGTCAGGTCCACCTCCCTGTCACCTATATTGGAAGTGGCGGATTTATACCGGTCTGCGGGCATGCTTGACTATCTGCCTTTACGGCAGCCGGTTCGTGGAGCCAGGCGCATATCTTCTCCCTATGGGGTACGTCAGGACCCGTTTACGGGAAAGCAGAAATACCATTCCGGGATTGATTACGCTTGTGACCTGGCCACGACGGTATATGCTACGGCTGACGGTACGGTCAGCTTTGTCGGTCAGCGTGGCAGTTATGGCAAATGTGTAGAGATTCGTCATCGTTATGGATTCAATACTATTTACGCCCATCTTTCCGGATATTATGTAAGAAAGGGAACGTATGTTCCAGCCGGCAAGGTGATTGGTTTCGTAGGAAGTACCGGACGAAGTACTGGATACCACCTGCATTATGAAGTAAGAAAGAATGGGCGCATGGTAAAGCCTTTATTTATTAATAAACATTATTCAGCGACATGGAAATGACAGAACATGATGAGAAAAAAACACAGCAAATGAACAAGGAGAAAGAAAAAATAATCCTGCTTAGTATGGCCAGGTACGGGTATGCGGCAATGCCCCAGGATTATAATTTTCTCAGACGCCATTCATTACTGAATATATATCTTGAGATTGTAGACCGGTCAATAAAAGGTGGTGACATACGCCTGTTGGAGAAGTCGGTAAAGAGTGATGCTTCGTTGCATGCAGCATCTATCCAGAGTGACTTTGCTTGCCTGAAAGAGTATAAACTGTCAGCTGGAAACAAGCAAGCCAAATTGTTCCTTGACGATAACAATTTTTATTGGAGAACATTCCTTAGTGAACTTAAAAAGAAAATGCCATGAATACACTTGTTCAATTGCATAGAATATTGGAGCTTCACAAATTAATCCGTTCGGAACGCACCGGTCATTATACTGACTTGGCTGCGAAGCTTCACGTCTCTGTCCGTACTATAAGTAATTATTTTGATGAACTCCGTGAAATGGGTGCTAAGATAGGTTTTGATGAGTTACATACCACTTATTACTATAAAAACGGTTTTGATATGGTTTATCGTTTTGAAATCAAAGTCTCCTCTACAGAGGATAATATGTTACGAGAGGAGCCTCCTCGCATTTCTGATGGCTAGTTAGATAATGTGATTTTTCTGTTAAAATGCAATGTGATTGCATCTTGTATTTGCTATATTTGTTTAATAATTTAAATTTAAATTAGTTATGAGAAAGTTTAGTTTATTTACTCTATTGGCTAGCATGTTACTGGCCGTGGGCTGTGAGAGTGAAATGCTCGATCAGGAGATTAAGAAACCCGTATTTAAAGATGGTCAGGCGAGTATTACCATTATGGGTGATAGTATGATAACAACGCGCAGTACCAATGGGCGTGTAGAGTTCTCTGGCGGTTACGCTACAGGTGCGGGGTTGTATGACGGAAAAGCGGATGCTGTGGTAGAAGCTGTACCTTATTCAGGCTATCAACTTGTAAGTTTTACTGGTGGGCCTATTGGTGGAAACTCTAGCCAATTCAGTGGTGCTAGCCAATATGGTTTTAATGTAAATAATCAAGATTGGCGATTTAGTGTGTCTTTTAAGAAAGAGTACACAATTGCAGTCAGTGCCGATACAGGTGGCTCTGTGTCAGGTGGCGGCACAGTTCTTGAAGGAGAAAATTGTACTGTAAATGCTTCAGCAAACTCCGGATATTCTTTTGAAGGATGGTATGAGGGAAATACGAAAGTAAGTTCTTCAGCCAGCTATACTTTTGCGGTTAGTTCTAACAGAACTTTCTGCTTTTATTTGACGTGATAAATTACTTTTCATATCAATAGGTTTTGTTTCTAAAAACAACAATAAAATCTTGTTAATTTTCTTAATGATGCAAATCTACATACATTTTTCTATTTTCTAAAAAATCCTTTAGGATATTACAATATATTAACTCTTAGAGGAGTGATATTTGTTGATTCTTATATCTGTTTATTATTGGGGCGTTCCCGTTCCGGTCGGGCTTTCCGCCTCAGACATATTCCTTACACTCATACTCGTCTGCTATCCCTAACGCAATGTGATTCAAGAATGCTCTTTGATATAAAGGCACGCATAGGGATAATAATATAATATGTTGATAATCAGAAAAGTATGTTGAAAATATTGTGCTAAAAATTTGGCAATCTCATTGAAAATCATTATCTTTGTAATGTAATCAATGAGAGATTACAAGCATTTAATAAACTTAAAACTGCTTTAGCTGGCAGGATAAAGAACAGCAAACCTATTTATGGAAAATTCCAAAAAAACAAAGAAAGCCGTTAATGAAGTTTCTTTAGTAGATTTGTCTTTAATTGACAAGAGTACTTTTAATCCTCGTAAAAAGTTTGATGAAACGGCTCTTGATGAATTGTCTGAAAGTATCAAGCAACAAGGACTTTTACAACCTATCAAAATTCGCCCTATTACGGGAACAAATCGTTATGAGATTGTTTTTGGTGAGCGCAGATATCGTGCTGCACTTATTGCTGGATTGAAAAAAATTCCTGCAATGATTTCAGTTATGTCAGATGATGAAGCGGAAGATGCTGCTATCGTTGAGAATTTACATAGGAAAGATGTTGCCCCCTTAGAAGAAGCAGAGGCTTATGCCAGATTGATTGAAAAAGGAAAAGATGATATTAATTCATTAGCTGTTAAATTTGGGAAGAATAGAGTATATATTAAGGGACGGTTACAATTGCTAAACCTCATTTCAGATTTTCGTGATTTGTTAGATACAGAGGATATTAATTTAGGAGTGGCAGGTGTCTTGGCAAATTATGAAAAAGAACTGCAACAAGATATTTTTGATAACCACTTTGGGCGAATTTGTGCACCGTATGCTTTATGGAGCGATTATCGTGCATCAAAATTGCAAAAAAGTATTAATGATTTGTATTCGACCAGGTTGGAGAATTGTTCTTTTGATAAAACGGAATGTGAAAGTTGTCAGTTTAATACTGCAACATTTTCATTATTTGTTGGAGAGGACTGTACAGGAAAGTGTCTTAAAAAGGAATGTTTGAGAAAAAAGCAGGTAGCTTACATTGTAGAAAGTAGCATTAAACTGCAACAAGAAAAGCCCGAATTGCAGATGTGTTATGATAGCATTTGGGCAACTAGTCACGAAGCGATAGAACAGTTAATCGAAAAAGGCTTTGATATTCAAACAGTGAACTTGCTTGACAGTTATCTTGATGCAGAACCCGAAATGCCTAATAAGGATGATTTTGAAACAGAAGAAGAATATGAGGATGCACAGAGTGGGTATGAGGAAGAACTTGCGGATTATCAATCGGAATTGTCGGAAAGGGATGAACGATTATCGAAAGGTGAAATAAAAGCCTATATTCAGATTACGGATAAATGTGCAAGAATTGCTTATGCCGAGGTTGACGAAACTGTAGAGGGAACGGGAGAGGATAATATGCAGGGAGAAACAGAAGAGGGCTTTTCCGATGGTGTCGAAATTAAGCACAATCCCGAAGTAGAAAAACTACAGAAGAAAATAACCCGCAATAATGAGCTGTGCAGTGAAAAAATCGTTGAACGACAAAAGGAGCTGATTAAAAAAATGGACATTCCAAGTTGTACCATATTGGATGTTGAAGTTGCCCTGATGTATTCTTTTATGGCAAAAAGTATGGATGTAAAATCTTATGGAAAGTTGGAACTAGGCAAAGAAGTATATAGGACTGACTATGTGGATTTTCTTGAATTGACAGAAGAAAAAAAGAACATCATAGTGAGAGGCTTCATTGCTTCACATCTTAAGGAAATTTATATTGGTGGAATTAAAGCGCAGGAAAACAGCCCGTTGAGAGCCTTTCTTAATCTGCATGAAGCGGAAGAGGTAGCGAATATTGATATTGAATTGAAAAGTGTTTATAAAAATCGCAATAACAGACTGCAAGAACGTATTGAAGCGATGAATGAATGAGAGAGACTGAATATAATTGATAAACTATATAGCAGGGAGTTTTGTCTCCTTGCTATAAAAAGACACGATATGAAATTTACTTTTACTATAATTGAAACATTGGAGAAAAAAGTTGAGGTTGAAGCTGAAGATTATAATGAAGCCAAAAATACAGTAGAACGAATGTATTATGATGAAGAAGTGGTGCTGACTGCGGATAATCATACAAATACCGAATTTGAACTGACTATTAAACTACAGTAGGCGTATATAATTGTTGGTGGCGATTAGATTGAACTAAGACGCCACCCTTTTAAAATTTGTGGTCGGCTTCGCCGACCGTTGTTTCATAATGTTGTCCTTGTTTTGCAAGACATGTTTTCTTGTTCATACGCTTTTTTTCCCCACCCACCCTCTAAGGTTGGCGGGCATTTGCTGATTGTCAAGTGTAAAGTATTCAATAATCAGCAAATACCCTTGTTGCTTACCCCTTTTTCCCCCTGGCTATATGCCAGGGAGAGCGGATGTATCTTTTACCCTATTGGGGTAGTTCCTCATATAGCAATCGGTAGTTCTAATACGATAATCTGTCTTTTTGTATTGGCAAAGCTATTTCCGGAACTGAAAATATTGGAAATTTTTATTGCAGAAATCTCCAGTCCGTAAACGGATAGTATTTCTTAAAAAAATTTGCACTATTTATTTCCGGAGCTTTATAGCCAATACAAAAAGACAGATTATCGTATTAGAACAGGACTTTAAAAAAAAGTCACTACCCGGATAGGGAAAAACAAAGAACTGCATTATGGAACTGATAACAAAAGAACTAGAGAGAAAGTTTTCAAACTATCCTATCTATTCGCAAAAGAGTATGATGTTGGATGCAAAAGTGATTGTGAAATATTTTAATCCTATGGGAGCAGGCACATGGCTTGTAACGGAAGCAGAACAGTTGCTAGATGGGGATTGGAAGTTTTTTGGATATATGCACATTTTCGAATGGGAGTGGGGCTATGTACTTTTATCGGAACTTCAAGAAGTCAAACTCCCGTTTGGGTTAGGTATCGAGAGGGATTTACATCTTGCTGATGACGTCACAGTGAGAAACTGCATATTAAAATAGAGTGAAATATGAAAACATGTGTTCCAACAGAAATAAGAAGTCTTGAACGTTCAATTGCCAGCCTTGCATATAAATGCAAGGCTGAAGTAAGCACTATTTTTGATGATTTTCTGACTTACGTCATTTATGGATTTTCGCCTGGAGAAAAATCTCTTGAAAACTGGAAATATGGGAAAGAGGAGACGGTCATGTTCTATCAGATGTATGCAGAATGGGTACAGATAATGAATGTGCAAGTCGATGCTTTAGGGTGGTATGATGTTTTGGGGGAGTTGTATATGTCTTGTGTGGCCGGGAATACACGAAAACGAAGCAACGGGCAGTTTTTTACTCCGCCACATATATGTGATTTGATGGTAGAACTTTGCGGTTCACAGGACAATTCTGGAGAACTTTGTAGTGACCCGGCTTGTGGAAGTGGAAGAAATCTTCTTGCTTGGCACGCAAAACATCTAAATAGTTATCTTTGTGCTGAAGATATGGACCGTACTTGCTGTTTTATGACTGTTTGCAATTTTCTTATACATGGTTGTGTTGGAGAGGTAATTTGGCATGATTCACTTTGCCCGGATACCTTTTATGATGGTTGGAAAGTAAATGAGGTATTGGCTGTTACAGGGTTGCCGACAATTCGTCGAATCGCAAAAGAAGAGTCTATTGTTTGGCAAAATTGGCAAAATCAAAAAAATAATGTACGAGTAATCAAGCCTGTAAAAAAGAATAATATTCGAGAAAAACGGGAAGAAGCTAAAAGATTGCAGTTAAATTTGTTTGATTGATGCAATTAGAGCAGCTCCTATAAATGGGGGCTGTTCCTTTAAAATTTTGCTCGGCAAAAGCCGACCTTCCCACTGGTTCAATCTCCCCCCTGTTAAGGTCTGTTTCTTGAAAGGAACTATTTCATGTACGCCCATGCTCTGTATGACTTTTTATACCAAACAGTTCCTATCAAGACTTATTCCCTCCTATGTTTTAACAAATAGGGAAATGAATAATATATTGATAATCAGAAAAATAGTTTAAAAATATTGTGCTAAAAATTTGGCTATCTCATTGAAAATCACTATATTTGTAGTGTAATCAATAAGGGATTACAGACATTTAACAAACCTAAAACTGCTTTAGCTGGCAGGATAAAGAACAGCAAACCAATTATGAGTAGATTAGATATTTTGAAAGCATCTTTAGAGAAAAAACAAGCAAAGTTTTATGAGAAATTGAATGAGCATTTTGCAGATGTAAGAAGTGCTAACGGGCAACCCCTTAATGATAAGAAAAACGGCGCTTCAACTATGAAACGTTGGGATAAGCAGAATAATGTTCTTTCTAATATGGAAAAAGAAATTGAAAAAACAAAAATGGCAATTGAACGTGAAGAAAGCAAAATAAGACGCATTGACTGCAACAAGGATATAATGCCAGAAGAAATTCAAGTATTGATAGACAACGGTACTTTAAGGCAATGGGGTAAATACCCTCATATCATGTTTGTAGAAGGTGTAGATAAAGCTCGTATTATATGGGATGATAAGAAAAAACTTGTTATGCACAAGTTTGTGAGTTCCATCACTGATAAAGAGCAGAGAAAAAAGTTTGCCCAAATATATAATTCACTTCATACTTCTGTTAATAAAAAATAGATAACCTGGTAGCCTTCGGGCTACCACAATATTCTACAGTTCTATTAGCTTCCGAGCAACCGAAAAGAAAAAAATAGTAATAAGAAAAGGATATTTATGAAAACATTTGAAGGAATATACACTATTAAATGGGGTAAAAACACAACTCTTGATATAAGGCCTATTACTTTTGATTGCATATCAAAAGAAGAACTTCGAAAAGAGCAACAGCGTATTGTTGCTGCTTTTTCCGAAGGTGATGATAAAGAAAGTCCTTTCTTCTAAAAGTGGCATGATAGTTTTATATCACCACATTCTGTACAGTTTAATATGAATGAACGAAAGTGATTTTAAGTTAAGATAATGTGGATATGAATGATAAGAAAAGGTTTACATTAAGATTGGATGAAGAAGAATATAAGGAATTATTCAGGATAAAGGGGCTAATCGGCGCAAAGACCAACACTAAGGCAATCCAATATTTAATTTCTCATTTTGTGGAATTAAATAATCGTTATATCGAAGAGATTAATAAAAACGCTGCATTAAAGGAGAAGTACAGGAAACAAGACCGTTGTGTTGAAAATCTATTAAAAGCGTTCGGGGCTTTGAAAGAGCTTAAATGCCTTGAGGTTATATTACCAGAAAAAGAGCATGTGAAAAAATGAATATGGGGAATCATATTATAGATTTGTGTCTTACGATAAATATATTGTTAGCTTTTCTGGCGGAAAGGATAGTACAGCTACTTTCTTGTATCTCCTTGAACATGGAGTTCCTGTTGAGCGAATAGAGCTATGGCATCAGGAAATAGACGGCCGGGAAAAGACTTTTTTTGATTGGGAAATAACTCCTGATTATTGCCGGCGTTTTGCTGAAGCTTTTGGCGTAGCTATTTATTTCCAGTGGAAAGAAGGAGGATTTTACCGGGAACTGGTGAGGAAGAATAGTCTCACAGCTCCTAATTGCTTTGAGCTGCCATATGGTGGAATAGATAGAACAGGTGGTCAACGTGGAAAGTTGTCTACCAGGTGTAAATTTCCACAATGTTCTCCAGATTTAAAAGTAAGGTGGTGCTCCAGTTATCTGAAGATCGATGTTTGTTCATCGGCCATCATCAATCAGTAACGCTTTCGGGGCATCCGCACATTAGTATTATCCGGTGAAAGAGGAGAGGAGTCGGCGGCGAGGGCTAAATATAATATATTTGAGCCGGATCGCGCAGACCTTCGAAATGGGAAGTGCTTTATTAGGCACGTTGATAGGTTTCGTCCTATTCGGGACTGGAAAGAACAACAAGTGTGGGACATTATAAAGCGATACCGGATAAGAGTACATCCATGTTATTACATGGGATGGAGGAGATGTTCCTGCAAATTTAGTATCTTTGGCAACAAAAATCAGTTTGCCAGTGCTGCAAGCATCAGTCTGGAACAGATAAGTAGAATAATAAAGTTGGAGCGGGATTTTGGATATACTTTAAAAAGAGAACTAAGCTTACCGGAATTAATAGCAATGGGATGTGTGTATAAGAATATCACTCCGGAGTTACAACGTCTCGCAACATCTTACAATTATAACCAAGCAATTATTCTACCGGTTGCTGAAGAATGGACATTGCCATCTGGAGCATTCGGAGAAAACTGTGGTGCTACTTAGTTAATTACATAGATAGGGAAAGTAATATGGAAGTAAAGTATGGAGTTTATAAAGTTGCCGGCTCAAAATCTGAGCTGATTATAGCTTATGGAGAACCGCACGTACCTATGAGGACGAGACGAAAATATGCCGGCAAGAAAGCCAAAATTAAGGCTATAGAACAGCTAACCGGCAATGTATTAGATGCTCATTTATCGACAAGTGAAATTAATGCTTATATTGGCCAGTATATTTTTGGAACTTCTCAATGGGCAGAGTATCACCGGTTATTTGAATGTTTTGCCAGTGAATTGGAACAAGTTCCGGAACCTATAGAACTGAAATTTCATGTGATAGTTGAGTTTGACGAAGCCATGTGCAGACCTGATGATGAACGGCTTATTTACATGGTGAAACAGGCTTTAGAAAATAACTCTATAGACACATATAGAGGGCTTCAGAATCCAATCATTTCTTTTTTTATCTGTGAAAATTAATGATGTAATAAGACATCAAATTTCCATATATGTAAAACTGATATATAATAATTTGATGTCTTTATTTCCCTATTTGTTGCCTTGAACTTTGAAAATGGCGGTACTTCTATGCAATTTAGACTTCTTAGATATACCTAAGAATAGGTAGATTGCACTAAGAGAATTTGATGTTAAAATCTTCTTCAAGTTTTGTTTTAACAACTCTGGCAATGGGCAATTCATACGCTACAGGATCTGCACCTATGTATTTGATAGTGTTATGGAGTTTTTCAATAACGGCAGTGGGCATTTCTTTTATTTGTTCCATAAGGAAAGGGTATTCCATTGGATATATGCAAAGTAATTGTTCCTCTAGATACTCTAAATACTCAGGTAACAATTTTGTTTGTCTTATTAAGGATACCTCATCAATAAAGTTGAAAGTAACTCCAAGCAGACGGCCACCAGATCCTGATGCTGATTTTTGGGTTTCTACTTTCACATAAAAAGGTATTAATCTTTTATTATAAAGAGATAAAATTTCAGCTTCAATAGGTCTGATAATTCGATATAGGAACTGTGGATTAGACAAAGTGGAACCTAAATCCTTTTTTAATATCTCCATCGATATAGTATTCTCATATCCACGACACAAGTACGAGTATATGACTCTTCCAGGTGATTTTAAATGTAGGGTTAAAAGGTTTTCTATAAACCGATTCCAAATTTCGACCTTTTTATCAAAGTGCTTAAGATAATGTTTAAGTGCTATTGTATTATGCTCTATCATGATTCCAAAATCAGTCGCATCTACATCTACGACTAAAGGATATGAAGAAAAAAAATCATTTTCTGTATAAATAGTAACAAAGGTCTGCGCATAACAATAGAAAGCCTCTCTCATTTGTTTTTTTGCTTCGATTAAAGAGGGACAATGGAGAAATGGAAGAATTTCTTTCCAACTTATATTGGTTTTTATGGTTTTGCGGTTCAACTCATTTTCATAGTTAACCTGGGAGTAAACATATTTGTCTAGTAAGTGGTGTAGTTGGATAATATCGTAATTTTCAAATTCCATACATAAAAACATTAGCGAACTTTATAAAACACTTTTATAGGAGATGGGAAATATCTTTGGAGAACAGCGGCAAAGACCTCTGTAAAATAGGTTTCTATGGCCGTATAACATTCTTTGGAAGTTTGAAATGTAATAAAATTCTCTTCTTCTTCAGTATATGAATAAAAATATAGTTGTTTAAAGAGATCTTTAACTTCCTTGCTTGTATTCGGACTCTCGTCTATATGCTTTAAACATTCATTCCAATAGCTAATACCAGCTACTGTATCCTTTTCTTCTTTTTCAAACAGAGGTGCGGAGCTTATAGACGATGCAATTTTCTTTTTCTGTTTGGCCGAAACTCCATACTTGTCAAGAATAAAAATTAAATAGGCCGTTTTATTGCGAATCTTTTCCTTATCCGAATTTTCAAATTTATTTAATCTCATCCAAATTCTAATAATTTGTTCTGTATCAAACTGCCTTATTTGTTCCAATATATTTATTCGGTACTTAGGCAGATTATTTGTGAGAAATAGGTCTATATCCCTATATGCTTTGTTTGCTTCTATTTTACGTTTATCCTCTCTATTCTCATTATGAATGGTACATTCCCATTTAACAATCTTAGTACACTTTCCTACAACTTGTCTTACTTCTTCAAACGTAAAGTAGCGGGGACATAATCTATTGTCGTAAAGTTCTTTTATTTCTTTTTGTGCAGGTATGATTATTTGTAATTTAATATTACTGTTTTGATACTTAACTCCGAATTTATCTTTAATCCATTCAGGTGTAAGGTCAAATTTATATCCAGAACTTGGTTGATCATGTAGGCAAGTTAACCAATAAAATTCGTGGGTATATGCTCCTTTGAATTTATTTGACAATCCAAAATCTATCAATGTATTTGGTGTATTAGATGCTATTATATATTTTTGCAATACCATTGGGTCAACATTTACATGTAATCCTGTATCATCTAATTCTGCAAATGTTAGTAAACTATATAATTCGAATCCACCTTTTGCTGAAATGCCTTTTCGTGCGTTCATCATATAAAGGCATGTGTTTTCAAGATCTTTTTTCCAATGTTTGGTAGGATACCAATTTCTTAAAGTTTGGATGTCAATATTGACAGTCAGTATTCTGCGATTCTGAATATAGTCTTCTAAATTATATGAATACTCTTGGATATATCTTTCGACAATCATTTGGCTTCTACTTAAAATTAGAGTTGAAGGAAAATCTGGAGCAGAATTATTCCTTTTGATCAAAGCTTCTTTTTCTTTTTTCCCAGTTTTAGAAGTATTCATATTATTTATTTTGAGACAAATATAAGGCTTTATTTTTTTTCGTGCAAATAAATGTGCATGAAAAATAAAAAATGGCGTGAGCGTGTATTCCAGCTATTATTGCAGTATTTATCAATTTGTTAAATGTGGTTTTAAAATATCGAAATACGATTTAGGTATGTTAACGTTCTGAAAATAAAGGAAGCTAAAAAAATATATGAACATCTATAAAAATAACTTCCCTAAAAGCGTGAGCGTACTTCCCCAAAAGCGTGAGCGTACTTCCCCAAAAGCGTGAGCGTACTTCCCTAAAAGCGTGAGCGTAACTTCCCCAAAAGCGTGAGCGTTCCCTAAAAGCGTGAGCGTAACTTCCCCAAAAGCGTGAGCGTTCCCTAAAAGCGTGAGCGTAAAATTGTAATTATCTGAAAATCAAGACATATTTGTAATGAATAATTTCCCCTAGCTTTAGCTAAAGAATATTCTAAACTCATTGCTGCTAAAGATATAGCAAAATCAACAAAAAAAATACTCCAAAAATCAAAAAACCTTGCAGAAAATGATTTCTCAACAAAAAACACAAATAGGGAAAAATAAATGAGAAATTCAGATAAGGCATTTTCAAGCCGTTTTAGGAACTTTTTTGTTTTTGGTGAGAAATACCTCGAATGATCGGAGAAAATTCAATCAGAGCGAAAGGCAAGCCTATATAGCGTCTTTTGAAAGCTGTAGTCATTTGTTGTTTTTCGAGCATTCTGATGCTCTTCTTTTAGGAGCCTTTCTTTTGCGTGCGCGTGCATACAGATTTTCGTGTTCTTATGTAAATATTTTTTAATCATTCTTCCCTAATGGTAGCTTTCCCAGTAAGGGAAATGGAACGAAGTGTAATGTGATTAGCAAGAAGAGTTCACGCATAGTTGTGAACATTTAACGCAAAACGTTAATAATCAAATATATATAAGTATATATATTTTTTGTAAGTAGAAAATAGGTAGAATAATTTATATTAAATACTTAAAAATCAAATATTTAAATAGTGGTAATATGTTTTTCATTGATTTTTATAAATATCTATAATTCAATAGTTTATAAATTATTATATTAAAAATAGGTAGAATATAGAATAATAACTACCTTTGTTGCAAATAAATAGAAGTAGAAAATGACAGGTGAATTGAAATCTATTAAAATAAATAGTGAAGTAAAAAAAAGATTAGACTTTCAAAAGAAAAGATCTACTTATTCTTCTTATATAGAACAGATGATTGCCTATTTTGAAATGACAGGAGTTGAACCAAAGCTTGGGCAGGTTCCACCAGTAGCAACCATTAATAAGGCAATTGGTGAAACGTCCGCTGCTCTATATAAGAGAATGGATGATGTAATTAAAATATTGCGAAATATAGAAACGAACAAGATTGATGTAATGGTACATGCTCTGGAAGGCTTAAAATCGGGTAATTTAACTAATACTCCTGAAGTCGTAGAAGCCTTTGACCAAGATGAGATATACCGTTTTATTCAGTTGAATGAGACATTAGCAAAAGAACTAAAAGAGAAAGAAAATATTATACAAAAATTGCAGAGTGATATTATTTCTTTGAAGAATAGCACTAAAATACAAGATGTTATAGAAGCTGTTGCCGAATTATTATCTGAAAATAATTTGAGTCAGGACGCAAAAGGGAATCTTATTCTTCCACGTGAGTATAGAAACTTACTTATTGAAAAAATTAAGACAATTTCTAATGTATAGCAAATTAGATAGGTTAGAAAAAAATGAGCTAAAGTTGCCTGTTAATGCTGGCAGTTGTGTTAAATTGGCAAACTATCTGAATAAAGAATCAGACGATAATAAGCAATACTTTTCACAACATGAGGATCATGTAAGTTTGAGTAAGGTAATTGAAAAAATAGATAATAATAAAAAGACATTAAAAAAGAATCAGGAGAAATTTTACTCATTATCATACAATCCTTCGCAAAAAGAAATTGCTCATTTGGTGTATCTGACTACCGGGAAAAAAGTAACGGATCTGGCCGAGTTAACAAATGAAGAAAAGACAAAAGTCTTTGCTGAGTTTAGAAATTATGTTCGGGATTGCATGGATATATACGCCAGGAATTTTAATAGAGAACGGACTTTGAACGTTGAAGATCTTATTTATTTTGGAAGGATTGAGGAATTTCGGCATTATTCTTATAAGGATGAAGAAGTACGTCTTGGATTGAAAGAAAAAGGCCAGCTGAAAGAAGGTCTCAACTTGCATGCACATGTCGTTGTTTCTCGTATGGATGCAACTCAAACCATTGCATTATCTCCAAGAGCGAAAAGTACAGGAAATACAAATTTACTTAATGGGAAAGAGGTAAAGAATGGTTTTAATATGAGGAAATGGCAAGTCGAATGTTTTGAACATTTTAGTAATAAATTTAGATATGCTTATACTGCTGATGAACGTTTTTATGAACATTCAGTACATGGAAAATATAAATCTCAGATAAAAAATAAAATACTGCATGAAGTTATGGAAGATATGTATGAAGAACGCAAGTTATTGTCAGGAGTGAAAAAAATAAACATGATCATTCATCCTTCAAAAAAAGTTCTTAGCTTATATTTAATGAGAAAAATTAAAAATATTTTATCAGAAAATGAGTCTGTAATATGAATTATATTTTTGTTGAATGTTTATTTATTTCAGCAGTTTTGATCGCTCTATGGTGCATCAGGCTGTTTACTAAAAGATGGAAAAATATACTTTTTTATATACTACTAAGTTCTGTTGCTTTATTGTCTGTTTCATGGTTCTTTGAATCAGTTATGGGTATCGCTAAGACCTTATATCTTTTAGTACCATATTCAATATTTATTATTAGTAGTTATTTTGTCTATGGACTTATTAAACCGAAATCTAATCCTCGAAAGGGAGAAGACATTTTTAAACTGGAAAGTGAGTCAGGTACTTTAGAATTTTATTATCCACGAGATAATTTTTTGGTATTGGGCGGTGCTGGTAGTGGTAAGACTGCTTCCATCGGCAAGCCGATCATGGAGCAATTTATCAAGTTTGGCTGGGCGGGATTTATCTATGATTTTAAAAATTACGACTATACTCAGACGGCTTGGAATCTGATGCAGAAATACGGCTATCCTTATAAATTTTACTATGTTAATTTTACGGATATGAACCGTACCTATCGGTTCAATATTTTGGATAAGCGTGTGATCACTACGGAGGCAGCGCTTCTTCAGGCAATGGATGACTTTCTTCAGGCGATGAAGTCAAAGAAGGCTGAGGAGAATGAATGGTTTCAGGCCGCATTGGGTTTGCTTCGTGGTATCGCCATCGTGTTCTATCATTTTGAGGGTGATTATAAAAAATACTGCACCTTACCGCATATGCTTGCGTTTACTCTGATTGCTTCTCCTAAAGAACTTACTACTTTTCTGCGTAATGATACGAGTGCTTCTATGATGGCTTCCGGCTTTCTGGGTTCTGCCGGCAGCGACAAAACACAGAGTTCTATCATCTTTACATTGAATAATATGTTGGCTGGCATCGCTACCAACAAGAATATCTGTTATGTCTTAACGGGTGATGACTTTGTTTTTGACCTGGTTGACCCGGAAGCACCTAAGATGTTTGCAGTCAGTAATGACTACGCTTTGCAAGGTATCATTTCTCCAATAGTTGCGATGTTGGTTCCTATTGCTTCGCGTCGTATTAAGTTCGGCAACAGGGTAAGGTTTGCTTTTGTACTGGATGAAATGACAACATTCAAAGTAAATGATTTTGAGGGTATGCCAAGTGTTTTGCGTGAGTTTGGTGCTTGTTTTCTTATATTGACTCAATCTATTACTAAGTTTGATAAATTGTACGGAAAGGAAGACAGATCATCGATTCTTGCCAATTGTGCTAATTTGTTTATTGGCCGGACAAAAGACCCTGAAGCGTTGAAAACATATCCTTTGATGTTTGGCAAAGAAGAGAAAGTGAAAAAAAGTATGTCTGCAGGATCCAGTTCTGGCCGAAGTAATAGCAGTGTTACTACCAGTAAGCAGAAAGAGGAAGTTTACGATAGTAAGACTTTTGTAGAATTGGAAACAGGGGAATTTATTTTATCGGCTGGAGATTCTAATGTAAAGAGAATAAAGACCCGGTTTAAAAGATTTATTTTAGATGAAAAGCCGCTTCCAATTGTAAAGCTTACTACTAATAGGGAGATTGATAATAATTATCAGAATATACAGTTAGATTGCTTAAAATTATTGCATGATTTGTGTGGTAGAGGTGTATAAATTTTTTGGGTCATCTTTGCTATGTCTAATATATAGACTGCTTTCTAGGACACTTGCTTGGTATCTCTAGAAAGCAGGAGAAGGTGATTATTTGGTCATTCTGACGCAACGGATTGCAGCTGCTACAGCGCGGCGATTATAACCATAAGTGTTAAGATCATAAGGATATACAAATGTATCATGTATATGAAATATATAGGCATTTCCTTTTGGAGAGGCAGCAGATGTGAAATAAGCACCGCACCAACCACCACGGGCTATACTGCCGTCTGCCAATCGCCATCCCTGTGTAGGGAAGAAAGAGGTAGGACCTATTTTCCAATCTTGCATATACATTAATAATCCATGGACTTTATTAATCTGTAATGTTGTATCGTAGTTCATTGCGTCCAATTGTTCTTGTCCTTTATGATTTAAGCCATCGCTAGTGAATCCTAACCATGCATCAGCAGCAGGGAGCATCCAACCCGCTGGGCAAGGATCAAATATTGATTTATTTCCTGGCTGAGCACCATTGTTCGCTAAAATTTTTTTGTTGTTGATTGTCAGTATCGTTTGGCCTTCAGCTCCAAAGGGGGCTCCTCCCCATAGGCAGTCACTTTTTGTATAATCTTCGTGCTCAACCCAGAACCATCCTCCATTATTGATATAATTATTGGCAGAATGCACCTCTGATTCGTCTGTTGGCACGGCAAACATTCCAATTTCTTTTGCAGCGGCTACAAAGGTTGTGGGATTCAACAGTGTATATTCTACTGTTCCAGTAGTTGAATTAGTCGATACAGCATTAAACATACCTTTGTTATTACCATTTTTTGTATCTGAAATCAGAATTTCCTTACCTTCCTGTTGGGTTGAATGTTTTCTTCGCTCAGGTAATTATAGATAGTCTGTATGGATTTGATGCCGGTTATTTCCATAATCTGTTTGACGGATGTGCCTGCCTTATAAAGCTGGATGACCGCTTCTTTTTTGGCTTTCCGCATTTTTGTACCTATCTGCCTTCCAAATTTGACTCCCCGTTTTTGGGCTGCTTCAATACCAGCCTTGCATCCCTCCAAGATAAGATTACGGTTATACTCGGCCAATGATGCGAGTATCTGTATGGTAAACCTGCCAACAGCGGTAGAAGTATTGAGGTTGTCCTGAAGAGATACGAGCTTGATGCATCGGTTTTCAAGCTGAGCACAGAGGTCAAGCATTTCCTTGACCGATCTTCCTAGACGATCCAAGCGGTAAATGACAAGCGTGTCTTCTGCACGCAGGTAATCCATGCAAGCCTTCAATCCCTCGCGGTTAAATTCCTTTCCGGAAACCTTGTCCGTGAAGATTCGGATGCACCCGGCTTTGTTTAGTGCGTCTTCTTGAGAAGAGAGATTCTGTTCCCTTGTGCTTACACGCGCATATCCGATTTTTTCTCCCATATATCCAAAATAAATTTGATTTTGCAAAGCTATCGAATTTAGATATAAAACACAAGGGAAAGGTGTTATTATATATAAGGTATAACTACACCTCTTTATATCTAACATAAACTATACTTTAAATTGGATTGGAAAGACCGTAACATAACCCAAAGAGACAACAAAGGGGTATCAGGATTCAGAAAAAAGCAGAAATCTTGCATCGGGCTTAGGGTTATTATGTACGGAATGTTGGCAATACCCTGTTAAGGGGGGAGCCTAATACTCCGATTTGGCAAAATAGCTGCCAGCGGTTTTACGCTAAACGTGCGAAGGCCGTTTCTTTAGGGATGGGAGTATGTCAAAAAATAAAGCCACAGCAAGCTGTTTTTAGCATAGGAACAGCCTTTAGAAACGGCACATAAAACAATTCAATCAACATACACTACTTTATATGATAGATAATTAATTGATAAATACCTGTTTTTAGGTATTGTTAATCGTTCTTATCTATTTTATTTTTGCAAAAAAATTAAAATAATAACTTTATGAAAACCTACTATTCTTTTATTTTTTTAATTTTATTTCTTTTTAGTTGTTCTGATGAAATAGAAGTAATAAAACAACCTTTTTCGCCAGTGTCTGCAATAAATGAAACACCGACTTATCGGACTAAAGAGAATGCAATAATTGAAGTTGAAAATTTTATAAAAAACGATGGAAGCAGTACACGCATAAGCTCAACTAATTACGTAATAAACAATGAAGTCTATTATTACAGAGATACTGTAACTCAAAAAAACAACCCATCTTTTTATATTGCCAATGCAGATAATGGGAATGGTTATGCCATCGTATCAGCCAGTCCAAACACAACTCCTATTATAGCTTACTCTGAAACTGGTAATCTCTTGTTAAGTGACACTCTTCGGTATAAAGAGTTATCTTTCTTTTTTAATTTGATTCAAAAATACATTTCCAATACTGACAAATATAAAACTGAATTTGAAATAGAAGGCACTTCTTCAGAAGTACCCCAAACTAGGCATAGATTACCTCATTACGAAAAGAGACCTAGAGAATGGAAAGAAACAGAAAGAATACAGCCTTTAATCTCTGTTAAATGGGGGCAAAGAAGTCCATATAACAATGCTGCACCCCTTATACAAGGACAAAGAGCTCTCACAGGATGCGTAGCAACTGCAACCGCTCAAGTAATGTCATATCATGAAAAACCTTCAGGATACAATGGAGTAACTTATAATTGGGCTGAAATGAAAAAAAATCCCAACTCTCCAGCTGTTGCTCATCTCTTTAGAAACATAGGTGATTTGGTTAAAATGGACTGGGGAATAGATGCAAGTGGGGCTAAAAGAAAAAATATACCAGAATGCTTTGAGAAAATGGGGTACAGAAAACCAGGAAACCCACAGGCTTATAGCCAATGGGATGTTATAACATCTATTAAAGCCAAATGCCCTGTTATAATATGCGGCAACTCCGTAAAAAAAAGTATAATAGGTATTAAATACTATAAGAATGGACATGTTTGGGTCTCTGATGGATATTTTCAACGAGAAAGACAAGTTGATGTATACAGAAAAGGAAGCGATAAAGTACATCATTCATATACAGAGAAAGAAAATTATCTACATTTAAATTGGGGATGGGATGGTTTTTCCAATGGATATTATTTAGCAGGAATCTTCAATGGAGGGGACGGACCTTCTTTTCCTTCCAGCAGAGCAGCAGGAAAAGGCAATTTCCCTTACAATGTTGAAATTATTCCATATATTAACATTATAAAAAAATGAACAATGAAGAAGAGTTTTAATTTTATATTTTTCATCTCTCTTTTTTATATATTCACCTCTTGTAACAATGATGATGTCGGTAATGCAACAGATACAATAGGTCTTGAAACTAGAGAAGTTCTATTTAACTCAAATAAAGACTCTATTGAATTACAAACAAAGAAAGGTGATAACTGGTGGTTAACTGAAATATCTACAAAAGACACTGTATATAGAGCACATTCTATTCACGATAAAGTGATAGAAGGAGGTGGTCTTTATATAGAAAAGACAGGTCACAAGTCACTGTTCATAAAAGTAACCCCCAATACGACAAACTCAGAAAAATTATTTAAAGCAGTAATACAAGACGGAAATTACTATAATACAATTAGCATAAAACAAAAATAAATAATCGTATATAACCTCATTTATGAGCACTTGACATACTCCCATCCCTAAAGGAACGGAAGACCTGTTATTGCAGGCGGTTCCCGATGACAATCGAATCCCGTTCCTTTAGGGATGGGAGTATGTCAATTCTTGGGAATATTCACAGTTATCGGAGTGGCTGCATATAAATACGTAAATTCGGGATAAGCTATTGCCTTTTTGAAGAAAGGCTATTCTATTCGTAACGTGGCTAAGCTGACAGGCAGAGTCGTTTCTACCATCCAAATAATAAAGAAAGAGTTTGGCTTGTGAATATTGATTTAAGACACTATTTTATAGTGCCACTTATAACTAAATCCCGTTTCTATTTACACAAAATTATGGATACTGCCAAATATTTATTTAAGTACTTGATTTTTTGAGAATATTCTACTATATTTGCGTATGTTCAACCTAAAAAATACAGCCATGAAAAAACTCCTATTTTACTTTATTGTAGCATTATTTTTGGGGTTCTACTCTTGTTCATCAGAGGATGCTCAACAAAATGTTTCATTTTCCAATATCAAGGAAATTCAAAACAAGGCTATTTCAGACTTTTACGGAACTCAAACCCGTAATAATCCGGATTTTTCGAATGTAGAAGACGAAATCAAAGAGTCTTTAACAAAAACATTTGAGCATAATTTTGAGTTTGCCCAAATGAACAATCCTTATACTTTACTGGAACACCACAATATTAACCCTAATATTATAGATGCTCTGATTGATTATGATAGTAATTTCAGAAACAAAGAAAATGGATTTGAACTGATAAGCGAAAAATACAGTTTTAATGAAAAAGAAATCTATCTCTTAGCTTTTAGCATAGAAACATTAGATTATTTTACAGATGCAATAAATGCAACAACAAGATCTTCCGCTGGAAAAGTTGCCAACTGCACCGGAGCTGTAGTTAGCAGTGTAATTACAACCGCAGGAGCAGCTACTATCACAACAGGATGGGGATTAGGGCTATTTCTTGTAGGGAAGGCATTATCCCTCGTGTTTATAGCAACATGCGCAATGTAATCTTATGAAAAAGTTCATTTATGTATCATTAGGCATATTAACTACTATAAACCTATTTTTTCTTTTTTGGGACTACCATATTTCCAATGTGATAGGTTTAATTGTTGTATGTATAGTGTTTATACAAGTGTATTTTTTCTCTGAGGGGAATAAAAAACAATTGTAATATTGGTTCAGCTTGCGCTTGCTTACACTAATGAAGTTCTTATGAAAAGTCATATTAAATATGGGATTATTACAACGTGCTGTTGGAATGTTTTATTACTATTTGCCCTTATCATCAGAGCCGACATAAAGGAAGTATCAATATCTTACTTCTTTGATGATGGTATGGGGGGCATAGCAATGGCAATGCTCTTTATAGCATGGGCTTTGATATGGTTTGGTATTGGCTCTCACGCAAGGAAAGATTATCTTTTCAAACAGCAGTCATACAAAGACATGTTTCCCGACATTGATAATCAGGTCTTGCATAAAGCTTTTACAAGCTATTATTTTTCAAGACATGCAAAAATGCTCTCTATAGTCTTTGCCAGTGCCATTCCGTGGTATGTGATAGGTTATGTAAGAGAGTCTTTTACCATAACAGATTTTGCAGTTATAGCACCATTGCTATTTTTATCAATTATTTGTTTTTGGTTCTACAAAAGCCACAAACTCACATAAAAGACTTTCAAAAGTTAAACAAAAAAACGGAGAGTAGTATTCTCCGCTTTTTTGTTTATCCATTTCTTGAAAATACTCATAATACCTTTTGTCGTTATCCCTATCCTTAGCTGCATCCACCCATAGGTAACACATTAAATAGGCGAATAATAGGGAGAAAACAGTACAAAGGATTGAGTACATTGAAACGTAAGCATCCATCTCTGTATACTTATTTATAGTTTGAGGTGTGAAAGTTCCTATAACCACAATCTGCTCATTACTACTTTGTATTTTAATGGCTCGGCCACCCCACCAGCTATTGACATCTATCTTTTTTCAATAACATTATAGCTACTAAATAATGCGGGCTTCTGTTTACGTAAATTCAAATGGTGTCTTAAATTATAACTAGGTTTAGAACTATTATATTTCTACTCCTAAATTAATATCCTTTTTTTTTAGTGGGGTATATTCTTTTAATCCCCAACCTGTTGGGGAAAGAATGCGTTCAAAGCTTCTTTCTACATTTCCTTTAGTATAGGTAAGTACTTGTTTCTCTAATAAATTTTTAAAATCATTGGCATTTAAATCTCTGAAGATATTGATACATTCTTTTTTAAGATATTCATTGATTGCAGATGCAGACACTGTTTTTTGTGTTGTTTTGTCAAATATATAAAGATTATTGGGGATAGGAACCATTGTATCAATACCCATGAATACGTTACAATCAACGATAAGTTTGTAAGCATTGGTTTCTGCAAGTGGAGCTGATAGGCAATATGTAGAACGTTGAATTAGGCTTTGGATGAGTTCTTTTCCGTTTATTTGAAACGTATCTGCAAGAAGATGATAACCTCTTAGATTAAGTTGTGACACTGTATCTTCTATTGCTGGAATGAATTTCATCCCCGGACCTAAATTAAGGTCAAAATGCTTGTAATAACGTAACAGGTCATTCCAATCCTTACACTTTGGAGTCTTTATTATATTAATGGTATTTTCCATTTTCATGGAACTGAGATAATGACTAGAGGAAAACTCCTCTTCTTTCCAAGACTGTGTTTGCCCATTTGGAAAGCTGATAAAAACAGTTTTAAAGTTATCTCCAGGAACAGTCCTTGAAAATGCTTTACAGTCATCTCCTTTCAGATAATATGCAGTAGCAATATCAAAACCGTTACCAGCACCATCATTGTCAAAACAGCAATTCCATTTCACATTAGGGAAAAGAGATTTAATGCTCATAATTTGACTTTGAGTAACGTTACCGCCAATACTGATAAATGCACAAGTTGTATTCTTATTGAAATGATTGATTTCATAGAAGCTCATAGCATCGATAGCGGATTCAAATAGATATATTTCCGTTACTTTATCAAATGGTACAAAGTTTGCGATCCAACAACTGTTTGATTTATCGCCGCCAATGCAAAATCCTTTGAAATTAATATTTTGGGCAGGATCATAATTACGCATTTCAAAATTTGTAATTTCCATTTGTCCTGGTTTACGGAATGGGAAACCGGCATTGTCTTTACTACCCACAGAATAAATAAGTAGCCTACTGCTGAAATCTTCTATTGTTTTTTTGGATAAATAGCGCTTTTTATTTAAATAAGTGGCTGTTGTTTCTGTTAATGGACGGGGAGAATATTTGTTAATGTCAAAGACGGTATTTTTAGATTGTGTAATATTGTTTTTTGTTGGTGTAACAACTTTTAGGTCACTTCCTAAATATTTACTTAATACTTCATTTACTCCTTTATAGCCTGTTTGAGTGCAATTAGTAAATTTATCCAATCTGTATAAAACGAATTTAGTAAGATCACCTTTGTCTTTTATATCTCCTTTACAGGAAAAGTAGGCTTTTCCGTTTGGGTATATAATGATTTTATCTTCAGGCATCTGTCTTGACCCTAAGGTATATTCAAGATATTTTGCATTTGGACCGGATATTTTGGTGTAACCAAGATATTCAGCCATTTCCGCTATAGTAATTTTTGCTCTATAATCGTTGAAGTCCATTGAGTTGTCTTTTAAAAGTTAAAGGTACATATTATTTTTAAGTTTGAAAGAGAGATTCTTAATTTTTAGAATTCAACGGATGAATCTACTGTATTAAATGTTTGTTTTCCGACTTGGAGCGTCCAACCGGCTGGTGATTTACTTAATCCCATCATCTGAGTAATGCCGGGTTTGCTGGTTATTTCTGTCTGTTGTCCGGACAACAATTTTTTTAGTGCTTCCGGAGACTGCTTTTCCAGAACGATATTTCCAACATTCAAGGGTTCTACCCTACCAGTAGATTTATCTAAAATACGGTAATTGTGTGTTTCAGTTATTGGTTTGTTGTCTTTTTGCGAGATTGTGAGATCAACAGTCATTCTTTTTGCACCACAAGATTGTATTTCAATATCTTTGATTGTATACTTGGATTCTCCAGAGATAAAGGTCGTTTCTATGTTAATGGAATATCGTTCTATAGCATTTGCTATATTTTTATAGCCCGTATTGCGGTATGCTTCAATTATAGGAATTAGACTGGTTTTCTGCGCAAATAATGGGTGTTTTGCCATTATGTCAAAAAAACATGCTTTTAAGCTATTATAATCTCTTATTCGCTCTGGGTAGTTTCTATCATTGGAAAAAAGAAAATAGCTTATTTGTTCTGTTTCCTTATTATGGTTAATGGCAAAATTATAGTCTCCATTTTGGGCAGTTATTCCATTCCATTCTTTTTCATCGCATATAATATATTTGCCATGAGATACGGTATTCTCATTGATTTGTGAGAAGCCATTCCCTTTTAGATATATTTCAAAATCTTTTATTGGAGCAGGAAAATCAGTAAACTTCTTTTCTTGGAAGATATAGAACGCTTCTTTTTCACTGGGGGTTAAATCAGGAAGTTTAATTTCTGATTGGTTTTCCTGCTGGTAGGCTTTGAAATTTTCTACTACATTTTCATGGAAATCTTTTAGGAATTCGGGGCTGCAACCGTTTTTGCTGTATATTTTTTCGGCAGCTTGGAGGATTTCCATAGCACAACTGTCCGATCCTTGAAATACAATGGTGGGGATATCGTTGTGCAAACATTTTGCTAATAGTGATTTTTGGTCTTTCATATTTTTTATATTTCTGCGGAAGAATCTGCCATATTAAAAATTTGTTTTCCGGCTTGGAGCGTCCAACCGGCTGGTGATTTACTTAATCCCATCATCTGAGTAATGCCGGGTTTGCTGGTTATTTCTGTCTGTTGTCCGGACAACAATTTTTTTAGTGCTTCCGGAGGCTGCTTTCCCAAATCGATATTTTCAACATTCAAGGGCTCTACCTTACCAGTAGATTTATCTAAAATACGGTAATTATTGATTTGTTCTCTGTCGGAAGAATTGGATATGTCACCAATCAGACTTTTGCTGCCGGAAGATTGAAGTTCTACTTGGTTTGTAGTTATGTTGGTTTTCATCTCAATATATTTGTTTGTGACAGCTGCCCATTTATCCATACCTTCTGCTGATACATTTTCTTTATCAAGAACTCCCCAAGGATTTTTAGCATATTCACGCATTATTTTATTACGTTCTTCTGATAAATATTGATCTGGATTTATTACAGCTTTTGTATTATTTGAGGAATACCATTCTAAAGGATGTGGATTATTCATATCATATATATCGTAAGTAAGATCATCTACTGCCTTCTTGACCTCAGGATTGGTGGTCAATGTTTTATATCTGAATCCTGTGGGATTACAGTCAAGTTCATGTTCTATTGCTTTCAGGTAACTTTCAGCATTATCGTATTCAATAACTTCACGTACCTCACCATTAAAGCCATAGTATGAGATGGTTCCTATGACTTCTTTATTAGTGGAATCTGTTTGGGGACATGAGAATAGATCTTCTGTTTTCCTTTCAATAAAAGGATAGTCATTTTTTATATCTTCTTTAAAGCTTGTTATTGCCTTACTGGTTTCTGTAGCTTTCCATCTATCCGCTTCATCTTGTTCTTTTTTTGTTTGTTGAGGATCATCGGAATAATCTGCTTTCAATAACATTTCACTATGTCTACATTGGATTGAATCAAGTTGGTATAATAACGAACGTACTTTGGGTATGAATCCGTTATCTACATTGCTATGAATCTTTATATTACATATATTCTCAATAATAGCTTTGTGGACTGCTGGAGAAGGGTCAGTTATTAATGAAAAAAGATTGGGCTTAGTTTGTACAGCAGTGATTTGTAATGATTCGGGTAGAATATTTATAAAGAAAGGGTCATTTGAAGATAGTTTTATTGCCTGAAATAGTACTTTTGGAGTAGGATTAGGTATATTTTGTATCGAATATATGCTTTTTTGTATAGCAGTTAGTTGTACCTGTTCCGAAGGTTCCTTAATTTTTCCAATTACGAAGAGATCAGCTTTTACAGCCTCTAGTTGAACTGCTTCGGAAGGGTTCGGCAGTATTGCTATGACTCCAGGATTTTCTTTTACCATATCCATTTCTACTTTTTCTATTAGTTTTTTATTCTGTGAGGTATGTATTACTTCTAATTGTGCCTCTATTGTTGGATGTTTGATATACTGAATTGCTTCAGGATTTTTCTTTATAGCAATCAGTTGTAACTCCTCAGAAGGATTAGGTATAGTTTTAATTACTGAAAAATCTCGTTCTATGGCTGCTAATATTATATCTTTAGAAGGTGCTTTTATATGTTGTATTACTGAAGGGCTAATTTTCACTGCTGTTAACTGTACATCCTTTGTTGGATTAGATATATATCTTATTGTGGACGGATTGATTGTAATGGCTAACAACTGTATTTTTTCTGAAGGATTTGATATGAATTGTATAACGGATGGATCTGTTTGTATAGCTGCAATTTGTAACTCTTTTGATGGATTAATCAAATCTTGTATTTTATACGGATTTTTCTGCATTAATTCTGTTGTATATTCATTTTCTGCATTAAAAAATAAACTCATATATGATATGGTTTCCTTTAACTTTTCTGTAATTTTATTCATTGCTTTAATCAATTAAATGTGGTTAATTATATTTCTACTGAAGAATCTACCATATTAAAAAATTGTTTTCCGGCTTGAAGCGTCCAACCGGCCGGTGATTTACTTAATCCCATTATCTGAGTAGTGCCGGATTTGCTGGTTATTTCTGTCTGTTGTCCGGATAACAACTTTTTTAGTGTTTCCGAAGACTGCTTTTTCAAATCGATATTTCCAACATTCAAGGGTTCTACCCTACCAGTAGATTTATCTAAAATACGGTAATTATTGATTTGTTCTCGGTCGGAAGAATTGGATATGTCACCAATCAGACTTTTGCTGCCGGATGATTGAAGCTCTATTTGGTTTGTTGCTCTATTTGCTTTCATTTGCGTATATTTATTGGTTACTGTTTCCCATTTATCCATACTTTTGGTTGATATATTTTCTTTATCAAGAGCTCTCCTATGGTTTTTAATATTGGGTTCTATATCCTTTTCTGTTGTAATTCCAATTTCATATTTATAATTATCTATGATTTCTCTTTGCTTTTGTATTTTCCAATTTGTTATTTTATCTGATTCATTATTAACATAATGATTCCCTTTATTATAATCAATATTCATTTCTTTTAAGTAAGCATCGCCTTCAATATATTTTAGTTCAGATATTAATTTTTTTGTTGCTTTTATAATTTTACGATCTGTGGGGATTTCGATATTTCCACAGAATTCTTTTGCAATTTCTTTACATACAGCAATGGTTGGATTCTTAATTTCTGAGAAAACTTCTTTTGATTTTTTTATAGCCATTAATTGCACTTTTTCTGTTGGGTTTTTAACATTTGCTATAGAATAAACTCCTTTCCAACGTAAGGCGTGTAGTTGTGCTTTTTCTGTCGGATTTTTAATATATTGAATTTCAATGCCATGCTTTAATAAATATAGCTGGCTTTTTTCACTTAGCTTTTTTATATAGGGATAGTTGTATATGTCTTCTTTCAAAGCAATAAGTTGAACCTTTTCTGTTGGACTTTTAATATACTTTATTGTATGCGGAGAACTTTTGACAGCTGCAAGTTGTTGTGCCTCTGTGGGATTAGCTATGTCTTTGATATTTCCCGGATGTTTTTTAATATTATCTAATTCTCTGTATGAAGTAAAAATATCGTTGATAAGTTCTTTTATTGATTTCATATGTATGTTGCTTTTATCGTTATTATATTTCTACAGAATTTTCTATTGTATCAAAATATTGTTTCCCTATTTCTAATGTCCAACCGGTTGGTGATTTGCTCAACCCCATCATTTGGGTGATTCCAGATTTGTTGGTTATTTCTGTCTGTTGTCCGGACAACAACTTTTTTAGTGCTTCCGGAGGCTGCTTTTTCAAATCGATATTTTCAATATTCAAAGGTTCTACCCTACCAGTAGATTTATCTAGAATGCGATAATTGCTAATTTGTTCTCGGTCGGAAGAATTGGATATGTCACCAATTAGGCTTTTGCATCCGGATGATTGAAGTTCTATTTGATTTATATTGTCGTTTAGTTTATTTATTTCGACTATTTCTTCAGGAGGCAATATATGTTCGACATAATTTCCTTCTGCTCTAGAGCCTGTACAAAGAATATAGTTTCCTTTGTCATTCCATACTAAATGATCATAGATATTCCCTTTTTGGAAGAATCTGGCATGGAGTTGTTGCTTGGAATCGTAATAGTATTTGCAAATGATAGGCAAATCTTTTCTTGTAGGTTGCCAGGAAATACCTTCAGCTAAAGCAATACGTCTTGCTGCTCGCGTACTCTCTAGCTCAGGATGCCCATTGGCAGCCTTAATAATTCGTTCTACTCTCGTAGGCTGGCGTATCTCTCCCCTATCAAGTAAGCTTTGGTATTCTTTTTTTATTGCAGTACGTTCAGTTAGGTATTTCTTACTCCTCTCAATATTGAAATTCAATGATTTTTCTTGTTGGCAGGCAGTTGTTTGTATTCTTTTATGTAGAGTTTGCTCTGAACAGAAAGAATCTCTATATCCTTTTGAGGCAAGATATTCATCTTCTGTCATAACTGGAGTTGGAGAGATTATAGCTTCCTGACTGTTGTTTTGTTCTGCATTTAGCCCTATTCCCTCTTCTATCATTGTTACGGCTTTGTTAACATCCTGAAGAATATTCAGGATATATTTCGAATCATTGGTTATTTCTGATAGCCATCCTTTCAAATATTGTGCGTTTTCTTTTCTTGGTAAAACAGCTAATCCCAAGTCTCTACCGGTTACGGCACTTGATAATTCAGCTATGAGTTCTTCATGAGCGTATAGGAGAGTTCCATGATAACCGAATTTGCGAGCTAGCCTTTCGGGGTGGCCGGTGGAATGCGCCATTTCGTGTAATGCGGTATAATAAAACTCTTTGCCGTTGGGAAATTGTTTCATTGTAGGTAAGGTAATAGAATCGGTGGTCGGAGAATAAAAAGCGTTGTCTTGCTCTTTTAACTTAATAGGACAAACCCATGTTTGCTTTTCTATGGTTTGATCTATTAATGGGTTTCGATAGCCGTCATTGATGGCTTCATTGAAACAGAACTGTTTTTTTATAATTTCCCATTTCTCAGGATATTTTTCAGCAAAGTTGGTTTGGTCGAGATTGAACACATTGAAGTATCTTAAAAATGGAATTACTTTATACTTTTTCTGTTCAATTTTATTCAGGCTGTTATAAAATTCTTTTGTAACTCGTTCGCCGGTTATTTGATTTTTTATGTTTAGCTCATAGTAGCTTATAGGGAAAGATGATTGCCCCTTTATGATAAGTACATTCTCTTTTTGTGCCTGGGTAAAAGTAAGAAATACTGGTGTTTGGTAATTGTATTTCTCACAGAGGAAATATAACATAGCCTTATTGAGATTGTTATATGTCCTGCCGGATAAGTTTTGAGGTAATCCTCTAAATTGTTGAGAGAACCAGGGTTTACGCCAATCTGATGTTTCAACCTCTTTCATCTTTTCAATCATTAGATTTGCATATTTTGCTAGTGCAGGGTTTACTTGATTGTTCATATTGGTTTCTATTGTGGGTTTGTGCAAATGTAAGTCTGTGGGGATGCAAATACATTGCATCTTAGGAATTTATTTAAGAATAATGTGTTTTAAATCTAACAGAACTTTAACTGCAAAATTTCTAGAGTTAATTCCTAAAACTTTTTATTTTGATGCAGGACAAGGTGGTTCCGTATCCGATACACGTGTTACATATTGTTTAGGAGATCCGGAAATAACAGTTTTAGCTCAACCGGATGCCGGGTGGAAAATTGAATATTGGGAAGCAATGTTAAATGGAAAATGGAATATGGCTTCTGACCGGGAATATCTTATTGTAGATGATTATTTGTATAAAAAATATGAAGATGGTACTACCTTTTATTTGGTTTTTCAGGTGACCAGTTTAGGAACACCAGTCAATAATATTATGATAAACAGCGTTCGACATACTGGACCAGGATTCGAATTTACGGTAGTTTCAACTTATAATACAGAAGTAGACATCGAAGCAGATTTTTCCGTAACCTACGATTTTGCCTATTTAGATACAGAAAACAACTGGCATACAGTGAAAAATGTAACAGATACCCAATATTACCACAGATTGGAGAAAGGGAAAAATAAGTGGACTGTATTTATTCCCTATTCTGAATATAGAGGAACTGGAACCGGTGCATTAGATACAGATACATATAATATAAAGTGGGAATTTTCTGGTAATAATGGCAGTGGTAATGTTGGAATAATAATGGGGGGGATAGGTATTATTTCGTCGCGGCGTCAGGAAAACTGTGAGATTTAATTAGTTTTTTCCCTATTCCATTCAAATACAACACTCTCCTCATCTTGTCCAGAATAAGGAGAGTGTTGTTTGTTACTGTTCTTGGTGTTCATGACGTATTCTTCATGCCAGGCAAGAAAAGCCCTGGCGCTTTCATCGCTTATTGGCCGAGTAAATCCATTCTTTCCATTCATCGGTCAGTTCCGACTGTGCTTCAACGAACTCTACTAATGTTATTTTCCCGCCTTGCTGTCAGTTTATATTAGGTAAATCCTCTCCCAATTATGCAGATAGAGAAAGATGATTTGGAGTGTGAACCTAGGAACACACTCGCCAAAACAACACAACAGACTGCATAAAATAAATACAAATGTTTCGTTGTATGGAAACAAAAGACTATCTTTGCAATATTAAAAAACTTTATATGGAAGCAAAATCAAGATTTAATGTCATATTATCCAACGAAGCCCAAGAGTTTCTAGACGGATTGCCCAGCAAGGTACGTGAGAAAATCGTTAGCAATATTCGTAAATCTACTTTTGTACTTGATCCAGAATTATTCAAGAAATTGGATGATACGGATATTTGGGAGTTCAGAACGTTCTACAGCAAGACCAAATACAGACTTCTTGCTTTTTGGGATAAGGGCGATAAGGTAAACACTCTGGTAATTGCAACACATGGGTTTATCAAGAAAACTCAAAAGACACCGTCCAAAGAAATAACCAAAGCCGAAGAGATTAGAAAAGATTATTTTAATTCAAAAAGATAAAGCGTATGGAAGCAAAGAAATTTTATACACTCGAAGAAATCGAGGATAAATACATCGGAGAAAAAGGTACTCCCAAACGTGATGCCTACGAAGAAGAACTTAACTCTTTTTTGATAGGTGAAGCCATTAAACAGGCCCGGAAATCAAAGAACTTAACCCAAGAGGAATTAGGGAATCTGATAGGAGTGCAGCGGGCTCAAATCTCCCGAATTGAAAACGGTAAGAATTTAACCTTTTCCACCATTGCAAAAGTTTTTAAGGCTATGGGGATAAGTGCTAAACTTGAAATTGGGAACATAGGCCAAGTCGCATTATGGTAATCTGTTGTATACAACTATTATTCTTATTGAAATGATGAATTTAAACAGCAAAAAGATGTAATGTTTAACTAGAATACAGTCTATCCGGCTAGATGATTGTATTCATAACATTACATTAAAATGAGTAGATCGAAGAAGAAGTTTCCCGCTGGAGTATGGTGTGGGTGCAAATCACAGAAGAAAGGCAAAAGAGTTGCGTCCAAACGTTTTAGAAGATATACAAAAATACTAATAGCTCAAGCTAAATACGATCTTCTGCCAAAACGTTCAATTGAAATAACTTCTCCCTGGGATTTGGGTGGGGATGGTAAAAGATTCTATGGTTATCATCCGGAATGTGAATGGTATGTCAGGATTATACGCAAATGACTAAGATAGTTGAGGAAGTCCTCCCCCCAAAAAGGGTGTTTCCCTACCCCTTCAAAAACAATAATCCCCTTACTGCCGGAGTAAGGGAATTATTGTTTGTTACTGTTCTTGGTGGTTCATGGCGTATTCTTCATGCCAGGCAAGAAAAGCCCTGGCGCTTTCATCGCTTATTGGCCGAGTAAATCCATTCTTTCCATTCATCGGTCAGTTCCGACTGTGCTTCAACGAACTCTACTAATGTTATTTTCCCGTCTTGTTGGAGCTGTACAAGCTCTTCGTAACTTTTGTTTTGCAATTCTTCAGTTTTCATAATCAAATTATTATTAGTTAAAGTACATGTTCACTTTCATCAAAGTTTTCGATTGAATAAACTACGAAGTCATCTGCCGAAAAACCTCCGGCAATATTACTTCGATGTGTTTTTGAAGTAATATATTTCTCAATACTTTTACAGATTGGATTATCTTTCTCTAATTCTTTGAAAGCAATATTTGCAAAATTATCTATGAATGGCGTTTCTAACTTTTCAAAAGCATCTCTGTTCTTTATATGCTTATACATCAACCATATAGGGAAAGTCATTTGCCAATCACTTTTTTTTATCATTATCGCTACTGCATCATATATAGCTTGTTCTTCATCAGTAAGTTTAAATCTCCTGATATTTTCAAAGCACCACACGATATACCCAATATCAGTAAGTATGATATATTTTATTTCTTGCCCTTTGTACTTACCAAAGGTCAATGTTCTTTCTTTTTTATCACTAATTTGCATTGCGGGCTAATATTACTTGATCTCTCATTTCTTATCCTTGTTTTAAGTTGTTTATCCATAAGATGATTATAATTAATCAATTACGCTAATAAACAGCTTTTCAAATTCGCTACCACCAATGATCTTGTTGAAAGTTTATATAATTTAACGACTTCAGAAAGAGATTAGCTTCTTCTTGGCTCGTATTTACCTGTGCTGCCAATATTTCATCTAAATCACAACGTAGCAATACCCATTCGGAGCTACTTTCAGCTTTCCAATACAGATGGACCATTGGTGTACAATATCCTATTCCATCTGCTGTTTTAGGATATTCCCGTTTAATTGGAAATTTACATGGGATGATGCCATGCCAAAAACGCACTGTTGGCTGTAGGTCAATAGATACGCGTCCAATTTCATCTTGCCAGGTATTATCGTTCGTTGTATTCATCCGTTTGGAACAAGGACGATAGCAATGCCCTACATAATCAAATGTACGTTCCCATACAGCCTTTATCTCACCCCGTAAAGCAATATTACCTCTATTAGAGAGGGTGTATACAATATTAAAATTGCTATCATAGGGACGTTTATGTATAACTACTCCGGTATTGACTTCTTCCTCTACCTGTATCATTCGTAATGCCGGAAGATTTGTCTGTTCCTTAATAGTGAACATCAAATCTTGTTTGGTAACATTATCTTTTCTATCTGCTTTGATCCAAGTCGTTTCTCCCTTCTTCCGGAAGAGTACCCCCAGTTCATAAGTCCCAGCAGGAGCTGTGACATAAGAGCGCCTTCCTGTCCCTTTCATCATTTCGCCATTATTGGCTATTATAGCACATGGCTGAAATTTATCCACAATATTACCCGAATTATCTATAAGTACCATCCGGAAATCTCCTTCCCACTTGTCGGGCATATTACCCGTAGCAGGGTCAAATCCCATCCAATAACCTAAAAAACCAAACATAAAGCCTTCATTGCGGTATACATCAATTCCATATCCTTCATTTCCTGGCTCTATTGAGAAAAAATCTCTATCGGAAGTTCCCAATACTATATTATCCGTTTTACCGAAACTGCTCCAGTGTTGTACATCGATAGGATATTCTTCCAAGTCAATTGGGCTATTGTATCCGCCTTTCAACGTTAAAGTATAGGTATATGCTTTTGCTGTCTCCCATTGATGAACCGCAGGTATCTGATAGGTTCTATCCTCGCCATCCACTCTTACCGTCAAGGATATTCCTTCAGCCGTACTTACCGGTAGAAGAATAGCTTCAACTACGATAGGATCTTTGTTATCATCCACGATAAAGTTTCCACCGGCCTGATAGCTTCCCCTTTCGCCAATAGGTGTAAGCGTACTAGTAACAAGATTATATTTAGCTTGCTTGTGAATTCCATTCCAGATAACAGATTCTATATGTCCGGCTCCCGGATAGTTATTCTTCTTGAAAGTGACACGTACCAGTGACAGGACGTGCTTCATCTTAACCTCGGCATTGGCTGCACTTGTTCCGACAATCGCAGTACCGGCAAGATAATCGGTCTGCGAAGTTACGTCAATAGGAATATTATCATGGGCATTGATATTTGACGAGTAGGGAAAATAACAATATATATTCTTCAGGGTAGAAGAAAGGGCGACAGCTCCCCCACTCCATGAAGAACCGTTAAACGTGAATTTTTTATTGAGGCATGTGTCGTTATAAAACAAACCTATCTCATCGTCTCTCTGAAACTGGGAAATCGGTGCTTTTGTTGTAACCTCGTCCATTAGCTCTATGTTGGTTGAGAGCTTTAAGAATGTTGACTCATCCGGTTTGGGTGTAGGTATCGGTTCTGGTTCAGGAAAGTCAGTGCCGTTTTCTTTATCACAAGCAACGAGCATACTTACGGCCAATAGACCAAATAATAGTAGTTTTTTCATATTGTTTTATATTGAATAATCGTAATCGTTATCTTTAGTCATTTCCTTTTTCAGGACGATTTCTGTTTCCATTCTTTTAATGGCCGTCTTAAAATAGAATTCAACTATCGGGGCAAGGTTGCGTTCATCTCGGCAGGCTTTAAGAGCACCTATATACTTATCCCTATCCTGCTTTTCAATGAGTATCATAGGGTGTCCCAGTTTGACTAAAATAAAATTCGACAATAACCGCCCAAGTCGGCCATTCCCATTGCGGAATGGATGTAGGAAAATAAAATGTTTGTGAAATTGTGCCGCAATTTCTACAGGATGTACTGGCAGCTCCTCTATTGCCTTTTGCGTAGCTTCCATTAGTTTAGGGACACGTGCTATCAATTTTTCATGATCGCCAAATATTGTATCACCGGCTCCCATGTCAGTATTTGTATATTCTCCTGGTACTGCATCCTTGTATCGGTATGTTAGTGTATGCTGCGTTAGAATCCGGTGTGTTTCTTTAACTAGTTGTTCAGTAAGCGGCCGGTCTGTCTGTTCCATTAGGAATTCATACGCATTGAAGTGATCCAATATCTCAAACGCTTCAAAAAGAGTTTTGCCCTGCGGTATCATTCCCAGACCTTCTTCTTTCAAAGCCCTGGTATCGTCTACAGAGAAGGTATTTCCTTCAATAGCACAACTATGGGCTGAAAAGAGTATTTCATTATACTCTTTCAGATCTTCCACATTGAATTTGTCAATGACTGTTGCTCTGTACTCTTTCAATAAGGTATTATACCTTTCAATCTCTCTTTCAAACATATATTCGATTTTATTAGTCTTCTATAAACTCGTCTTCATATGCCCAAATATGTTTGCCGCTTCCGCAAATCTCCACTTCCCATTTAGTATCCCATTTCTCAATCAGGATGATGTTCCAGTATCCTAAATAGGGTTCAATCAATGTCGCTGTTCTCATATGCTAAAATGTCAACTCCTTAGTTTCTTTATATTCCTTACAAAGTTGATGGATATTGTCTAGCAAATCATTCTTACTTTCTTTCGAGGTATTCACCCAAAAGCTAGCCCAGCTTTTATCATCCCCATATTCATCTATTTTATATTCTTCGATTGTTTTCCATGCACTAGCACTTATATCTTTTAAAACCACTGGTGTACTATTCTGACAAAATGAAACGTATTCACTAACTGCATCATAAGCAGAATCAATGCCTAAAGCTTTAAGGATACTTTCTTGTGCTGCCTTACTGGTATAACAATAAAAATTAAAAAAGTTGCCTTTACCCTTGCACCAGTTATCCAATGTCTGTTTCAAAAAGACATCAGATACATGTCCTTTCATAGCAGCACAAATAAAGGTTGTATCTATACCTTCCAACACAGAAGCAGACAACTTATCAATTGCTGCTATTTCTTGATTTCTTAAAATTTCACTCATATTCTTATTGTTTTAATACTACTCTGCAAAGATACAAATTTAATAGATTGCTGCAATATATTACAGCGATTAAAATAAATGTTTAGCAGCATATTCACAGTTACACCGGAATAAAATCAATCATGACTCCTAAAGCATTACTTATTTTAGACAGGTTTTCTATACCTATATCAAAGGTTCCAAGTTCAATTTTTGCAATATAACCACGGTCGAATCCGGTCAATTGTGCAAGTCTTGTTTGTGACAATCCCCTCTCCTTTCGGAGTTCGGCAATTCTTTTCCCTATGCGTATCTTATGATTAATTTCTGTTGCTTCCATATTAAAGTAAGTTAGTAATTAGCTTTGCCGGCATATTCAGTTTGGAGAACGCGAACCATTTCTTCCCCAAGTCTTTCAGGGATGCACCGATGTGATATACTTCGGTATCATCAATGATAAGGAAACGGTCATGGGAAAGTTTGCACGTCCGGATATCGATAGGCGGATACTGGTCATTGAACTTATCCAGGTCTAACTGAAGCTGTGGAGTGATGCGCTGCGTATAGACAGTGGCCGTTACTTCCGGCTGCCGTTTGCTCAGCATGAGTAGTACGCTCTCATCAACATAGTTATCGATCAGCAAAAGAGAATGTTTGGCCGACTTGATAAGATCCGAAGCGAACTTGTAGGCGTCGAAGATCTGGCCGTCGAAGAAGATACCCTCAACCGGGGGAAGGGAAGTGCGGACAAAGAAGTCAATCTTCTTTGAATGTTCAGATACAGTTTGTTCCAGTTCCGACAGCCGGCGATTTACAGAATAACCTTTAAGAAGGTATTCTTTCAATACTTTATTGGCCCAACGTCTGAAAAGAGTTGCATTTTTACTGTTTACTCGATAGCCAACTGACAAAATCATATCAAGATTATAAATATCAATAACCCGTTTAACTTTTCGAGAACCTTCTAAACGAACTATTTCCATTTTGGAAACAGTTGCTTCCTTCTCTAATTCTCCACTTCGAATGATATTACGTATATGTTTAGAAATAGCCGGAACTTCAGTTCCAAATAATTCTGCTATTTGAGCCTGAGTCAACCAGACCGTTTCATCTTCCATCCTTACTTCCAGCTTGACGGCTTCATCCGGCTGATATAATATGATTTCTCCTTGTTCCATTTACATTTATTATTCTTTTATATCTGTAATAAGGTCTTTAAATAGTTTCTGCGAATACCGAAGTCCCTCTTTGAAAGTTGCTTCATTTTGAGAAGGTGTGAGAGTGTTGTCATCAACGAAAGTCACATAAACAAATCCCAACGCATCGGCTATCTCTTTTTTAGTTTCCGGATCTGTGTGAATTTCAACACCACTTCTTACAAAGCAAAGTCCATCATGTACTTTCATTGCGCGTTGAGCTGCTTCGCCATATTTTTGATAATTCCTTTTTATATCCTCATTAAGTTCAATAGGGAGAGCTATTTCATTTCTTGTAAAATAGCGACATGCTGTTTCATTAATGCTTATCTCTGTATTATTCAACTTCCGCTCTCTGTAACGAGTAAAGAAATGAGTACTATATGCATCAATTCTTCTAGTCCAAACCATTGTATCTGATTCAGTATGTTTATATGGAGAACAACCCCATTTCAGTACAAAGCGTCTGCTATCTACATTTACTATAGAAAAATTATCAAATATAGGATTTTCAGCAGCTTGCCTGTTGGCGGCATAAAAAAATAGGATGTACGAATTATGCCGGCTAGGAATTGTGTATTCAAACCATTCCCAGGCTGGAAAACTATTTGCTTTCCGAAGGCTTTTTATTGCCTTAGGAGTTAACTGCTGACGTTTATATTCTAGTTTTGCACGATCAGCGATTAATTCCTCATACATTTCATAAAACGTCATTGAAGGAATAAGCATAACAAAACTTGCATATTAATTTGACAACACTATTACACCGAACTACGCTTTATTTATCCATATATTCCAAAAGGGCTATCTTATCTTCCCTACTCGCTTTTGCCCAGAACAACGACCAATTCTTATAATTCCCGTATCGATCAATATTATTGATAATAACAGTTTGCCATGCTGAAGGACTGACTTTCTTCAGTTCATCAAGGCTATGGTTATATCCGAAGAGGAAAAAAGAATGTACGATTTCGGTCTCAAAAGGATATATCTCCGAACGGTTTTTACCTTCACAAATTTGTGCTGTTATCTGGCTGTCATAGTCCGGGTATTTATCTGGTTCTACCTCTACTCCCAAAGCCTCAATCAGCCATCTTTTTATGTCATCATTACTGTTCAGATAAAAATCAAACACATCACCTTTCTTGCTTTCCCACTTGTTCAAGACATGCTTGTATAGCTCATTGTCAAGTTTTCCATAGAGTACTTTATCCATGAAGGCAGTATTGATTATTCCGTTGACTATTGCCATCGTAACAGCGTCAATAGACTGTATTGCTTTCTGTGTATTCATATATTTAATGTTAAAGTTTGACTGATAGGGAAAATAAGCAGACTTTACAATGTTAACTCATAGTCTGTTTCAATAAGGAAGAATATTTCCTTTGTGTTCTTATAAACTCTACGTTTCGCACCGAGAGCTTTTAGCTTTCGATAAGAAATTGTGGCTTTCCTATCCTCTACGGAATCCACGCCATCAATAACTGTATGGATCTTGATATTCTTTTCAGTAACTTTCCATGCCATAATATTTTCCTCTATTAGTTATTAAAGTTCCATTCCACAATCCGCTTCAATCACCCGATTGTTCACCAGGTCAAAGGTATCCTCTCCAGACAAAGATAATTCATTAATTCGCTCTATCTGCCGATTAAGGAAATAATCTGCATATCCGGAATAATTTTCTGTCTCGTAGAAAGAAATCAGGCCTTTTCTATAGCGCAATATATCCGCATCCTTTGCGGAATATACCGGGATTAAGTCAGCATTCATCATAACGATACTTTCCATCATACGTGAGGTACGCTTGTTCCCGTCTATGAAAGGCTGAAGCCTGGCTATGTTGCAATGCAGGTAGACTGCCTTTTCTAAAGGATTAACGTACAGTTCCTGGTTAAATAGTATCTCATTTAAGGCAATCCGTATCTCCCGGATTTCTTTTGGTGGAACATATTCAGTACCGGTAATCTTGACCGCACGAGAACGTAGTATGCCGGACTCTTCACTGGATACCAACTCACTGGAGATGGATCGATGCAACCGGAACAAGGTACGTTCATCTATCTGCTCCTGGTTATTCCCTTTATTGATATACTCCATTTCGGAAACAAAAGTGTTATAGAGGTTTTTCAGCATCTTGGCATCTTCATATCTCTTTTCCGATGTGATATTATCCTTCAGAAGAGCTTCTGTCTCCACATAGGTATAAGTATTACCTTCTATCTTTCCGGAGTAATAACACCACACCACTGCCAGATCTTTTATTTCGGAAGATACCAATGAAGAAAGTTTGGCATGCTTGTTCGCCATGATGAAATCCGCCTTTTTCTTTTGTATGTCATTGAATATAGGTGTCATAATTTATTATTTATATATTGACAAATAGAGAATAACTACTATTCATAGGCCCGGAATCCAATCGGGTTATGTGGTTTTTCTTCAATCTTCTTCCTGGCCTGAAGTTCGGCCAATGTTTGGTTGATCAGCTCCAGTTGCATTCGGGTATCATCATTGATGTCGTTATAGTCGGCAAAAACATCTTCGATGTAATCTTTCAACTCCTTCATCTGCTTCTCCAATTCCCCTACTCTGTCTACTGGTGGATTTGCTATCAGTTGACGGATGGCGACGAAGGCACGCATGATATTTCTATTTATTTCAATAGCAGTATCAGAGTTGAGTACACTACTAAGCATGGCTACACCAAGTTCAGTAAAAGCAAAAGGCATGTATTTAAAATTACTTCCTCTGCCGTTCTTCAAGATCACAATTTGTGATCTTGAAAGTTCATCTTTTGTCAGTTCAAACATAAAGTCGTCACCTGAGAAACGTTTCAAGTTACGTCTTACAGACTGTTTTAAAACTCTCGTTTCTATTCCATACATTTCGGCCAAGTCAAAGTCCAGCATTACCTTCTGCCCCAGGATCTCATATATCTTGCCTTGGATGAGTTGTAATTCGTTCATTATTGTATTTTTAAACGCCAACTTCTATACTGCTTCAATTTCATATTGTTTGTCTTTAATATTAGGCAAATACTGCTTAATACCATCAGAAACATCTATGCCATATTTTCCTTTATACATAATTGGCTTCCAGTGAAAGCAGATATATCCGCAACTCGGCTTAATGTCAATTCCGAATTTACGAAGAGGCAAGCCATTAAATCCTTTGAATTTGCGTCTCCATTCTTTCATGAACTTTTCTGAAACTTTATCACATCGGTTGGGAGTGAAATATGTAATCCCATTCATATTGTAGGGAACGACATGGTTAGGGTTGCAATATTTAGGAAATCGGATGTAGTCATAACTCCATAGACAAGAAAACGATGTTGCTGTCGCTCTTCTCGTAGAACTATCCATACCGTCTATCTCTATTGGAGTAACGCTGGATAACTCTTTAATCATTCGAACTATTATTTTCTTGTCATCAATCATCTGTTCATAAAACTGCTTGAATAGACTTTCAAGTTCGGTTCCTCGTATTCCTGTTATGATCATACTGGTACATTTATTCATGTCAACACATGTTGTTGAACTATTTAAGATCATTCATTTATTGACTATATTAGGAAGTCATACTTTCATTAACCTATACAGTTCTTTGTTCAAGGTGCCAAAATTGCACCTCAAAGACTCCCATTCTTTATTCTATCTTAATAGCTTCCATGAACTTTAATAACACAGTGACTCTTTTCGTATGAAATGAAAGTTGATCGAATAGTTTGTGTGTCTTAAGCATTTCAATAGCCGCATTTGCTGTAATAACTCCTTGTTCGTACAGCCTGATAGTGGCATATAACTGATCATTAGCAACAGGTCCCATTACCAATTCGTATACCCCTGTCGTTTTTCCTTTACGGTTGTCGACGACAAATTCCAACCACTCTTTTGTTGCACCTGCGAAATGGCGAACAGTAAATTCTCTGTCAAGGATATTATCAGGTACTTCATAAACCGAGACAATCGCCCTATTGCCTCGTTCCCTATTCTTTTTGAGTAAAGCCCATTTTTTTGCTTGCTCAAAATTGGTTGTTGTATAAAATCCTTTACCGAAGTCTGTAGCGTTTCTTCCTTTTTGTATATTAGGATGTTTCACGATAACCGTTGAACCATGATATAACTTCATTTCTTTTTATTTATGTAGGTTGTTATAGTATCTAATATATATTCAGTGTCTTGGGTATGCAACATCTCAAAATTATCATTTAGAAACTCGAAGACTCCATGAGCAGAGAATAAAAGAAGAACTTCTTCCGCACTCTTCTTTTTAGCTTCCCTGTAATTTTCTATACAGAACATTTTGAAAAGTAGAATTTTAGGGTCATCACCTTGCGCTTTTCTCTGTTCCGTTTTCTCTTTTTCTAATGCTTCATAAAGCGATAGTGTACTTGAATACCATAATTTAGTATTCAGATCCAATAAGAACTTATACAGTTGGGAAGAATAAACATAATATAAGGCATCCCTTAAAGGCAATGTTTTTTTCTTCATAACCATATTAACCAATTCACGCATCACAAATGGAAGCATGGCATAACCTAATTGATTTTGATCTTTCTGAAGCATCTTTTATATTTTTATGTTATCTACTTTTATAACTATTAATTGCCCCTATCCGTTCAATTCTTTCTGCTTATTTTCCAAATAACTAAGGCCTTTTTCATCTAACTCGCCGTCTTTCATGTGTTCATCCAAGAATTTACGGATAGCAATGTAGGTAACGTCTTTCATCTCAATGCCATATTCCACCTTAATGCGCCCCAGCATTTTATGTGTATTTACATCCAACCACACATTCATGGGTTTGACCCGTTCCACTTTTAGAATTTGCTTTGGACGGCCCTTTGTTTTCTTAGCCTCTTTTACTTCAACGGTATCAACAACAGATTGTTGTTCATCCTTTTCCAGCTCTGCATCTAACATTGGTTCGTTAGCCTTATTCTCTGCTTTCTTTCGACGTAGCATTTGGTTCTCTTCTTTTTGGTTCTTTACCATTGAACCTATTTCGCTTAAAAAGTCTACTTTTTCATTTTTTCCTGCCATAATATCAAATGTATTAGTTTTCATTATCATTTACTGGGCGTTCCTCCGGGTTCTTTATATACCATGCTTCCAAAGCTCGATGCTGCCAATCCTCAGGTCTTTTCTCTCCTGTAATTTCTTCAGCAAGACTCATGTAATCCTCAGCACCGTTACTTTCCGGATCGTGTTCGAATATGGTTTTATGCTTTAATGGGCTTTCATCAAAACGGACACTTTTACGTATTTTTGTTTTGAACACCTTTCCGGGGAATTGGCTTTCAAAATACTCTATAACACTTTTGCTAATGCGGGTGTTTCGATCATATCGTATAGGTAAAAAGCCTAGTATGTCCAAGTCCTCATTAAATTCATCATCTTTGACTTCATTTATGGAATCAATCAATGTCTGCATCCCTTTCAAGGAAAAGCCACTACAATCTATGGGAACCAACACCTGTTCGCTGACTACCATTGCATTAAAGTTTACGATACTTTCTTTAGGAGAACAGTCAATTAAAATATAATCAAAGGCATCCTGAATCGGTTTTAATTTGCGTTTTAAAATACGTTCTCTTGCTTTCCGCGCAGCCAGCATCATATCAGCATCACGGAGTTCTCGTGAAGAAGGTATATAATATAAGCATTCCTTTCCGTCATATCTATTGTCTATAGCTTCATATCTTACATACACCGGAACAGAACTTTCTTCGCCTTGCTGCATAAACCATTCGTTGAAAGTCTCATCTCCTGCAGCCCCATCAAAATCCAGTAGAAACGTAAGATCACACTGCGGGTCTGTGTCTATCAAAAGCACTCTTTTTCCAAGAATCCAAAGTGCTGTACCCAGGCTGGCAGTTGTAGTAGTCTTTGCCACCCCGCCTTTGTAATTTAAAACACTTAATATTGTTGCCATATATTCAGGTATATAATTTCATGTAGCAAAAATACGCTTTCGTTTTTGAATAAACAATTTTAAAAATCTAAACATTCGAACATTTAGATTTTTTTATATTTAAGAGTATACACATTTAAATTCTCGAATATTTATATATGTGTATATTTTAAATTTTAGACTTTTATATATTTAAGAGCCTGACTATTTGTGTATTTACATATTTAAGCGCTTAAATGTTTAGACATTTATATGTTTATGTATTAAAAAATGTAAAATGTTTAATATTTGTAATTTTAAGCACTTAAATATACGAACATTTCAATATGTAAATATGCTAATATTTGCATATTAAAATGTTTACATTTTAAAAATACTAAAATATAAAAGAATTTAAATATGCGTAATGGAGATGAAATACTTAACGCCAATATATTAAAATACACAGATGCGTAAATATATAGATGTGCAGATATTTTAAAATGTATATTTTTAAATATCTATATATGATAAGCAAATTCACCAATCTACCCCACTAATGATAGGGTAGGAGAGTAGTCTTATTTTGAAATATTATCTTTCCATACTTGTTCAGGATAACTTTATACTATTTTTGCATTCCAATAGATAGAGCAAACAACGAATGGATCTTACAACAGCGATAACTAACTTTGAGAAAGAACTTCAGTCCATGGGATTCAATGACACTGATGCTTTATTAATTCAAATAAATATAGGTGGAGAGAATTATATAAGGTGTAGTGGCAACTTGAACAACCTCGTCGGTTCACAGATACCGATAAGGGAAAAGCATGACAGCCTGGTTGAATTTATGAGCAAAGAAATAGCTATTGCCACAGTCAGGGAGAGTACGAGGTGTCTGCATCGGGACACTCTCTCTTTATTAGCGGACTTTTCGGCCAACATCAAACTTCAGGAAATAACAAGCGAATATCTGCAAAGACTGGAAATATACATGAGGGTAGAGTGCCAGCTCTCTATCAATACCATAGCTAGGCATATGAAAACTCTTAAACGCTATATCAATGTAGCCAGGAAGAAAGGTATCATAACAACTTACCCTTTCCTTAATTACACGATAAAGACCGAACAGTCACATCGCGACGCATTGACAGAAAAGGAATTGGAGAAACTGGAACATTACCGGGAGCAACTGAAAGAGCCTAATGAAACATTGAATGCCTTCCTTTTTAGTTGCTATACCGGGTTACGCTATTCGGATATATGCGCATTTACCAAACAGAATATACGTACTATAAATAGGAAAAAGTGGATTGTTCTCCGCATGATTAAGACCAATAAAGAAGTTCGCATTCCATTATCCACGATCTTTGAAGGAAAAGCCCTTAAGTTGACAAAATCAATAGCCCGCTCTCGAGGTCTATTGTTTCACATGGAAAGTAACCAGCAGGCAAATCGTATATTAAAAAGAATAGCAAAACAGATAGGGATAAAGAAGATCACATTCCACACAGCAAGACACAATAAAAATTGTATCTTTCAAGCTATGAGATAATTAACAGAGAAACAAAACAGACTTGTTAACGGTTTAGAAACCAGCGAACTTCTATAATCTGCCTCATTTTGCATCAAGCGAAAGAACGTCCTTACTTTTTGCAAAGGTACAAAACAGTCCCCGTCTTTGCAAAATTTCCCGCAATTTTATTTCGCCCGCAAATTTTATCCTCCATCATTTTTCCTGTTCTGAAAACGGCTTCCGGCTTGATGTGCGCAAGCCCATTTCAGAAGCAGCACAAGCAAAGAAAAGCCCACGACGACCACAATGTCACCAGTGACACTGCCATCGTCGCGGACACTTCTTTTATGTGCTTGTGCTGAACGGCCAAGACCGTCTTATTCGTTTTTCTTTTTTCGTTTCCGTTGTCAGCCGGAAATGCCGCCGGATGCAGGACACGGCAAGCGTGAATCTGCTCCTGCGACTATTCCCGGCTGTCATGTGTGGCCTGTCTTCCAACCGTCTTGCCCTGCCGTTGCCAATCGGAGCAATGGCAGGCAAGACCATTTTCAGACAGATGCCGCCGGAGGAACACCCGCGACCGCAAGCCATGCCCGCATGACAATGACGGTCACGGGACTTCCGTCACGGCGGCAGGAAAGCGAGGCTTTCCCTTGTCAGTTGCGCCGCCCTTTCGATTTTCCTGTGGCGCGTTGCGCCATTTCACATACTTCCCCCTTTTCCTTTCCGTCTCTCCAAGTGTATGCCAATGTCCCCATGCCGCCATTCCAGACGGCATCAGTGGTCATTTTCGTTGCAGGGGCAAAGGTAAAGACGGGATTAGGAACACAAATTTTTTAGCCACAATCTCCACACTTCGCAGGCTCAGGTAGTATTCTGTCGAAAAAATTTGCTGAACCTACTCCCCTGACCTTTGCTTTTTCCCCTGAAACGAAAACGACCGGTGCGCGGTCGGAAGACGTCACAAGGAGACATCGGACATACGGAGAGGCGAAAAGAAAAAGGACTCGACCCGACCTCCCCATCCGAGCAAGACAAGTAACAACAATCTAAAAATTGGAAGATATGAGAATGACATTGAACGACATCGGAAAGGCTATGCGGAGCGTATTGTCCGCAATGGTGAGAGCAGCATGGGGCATTACCCTTTGCGCAGGAGGTTTGGCGGTGGGCATCGCAGGGGAAATCCTGCTGGGTATGTTGAACTTCATGTTCGGCATCCTCACCGCCCTGCTTTCAGTAGTGGCAGCTATCGGAATTTTCATTTGGTTATTAACCCTTTAATTCATACGGATATGGCGAAAAGACACAGCAAGACAGTGGCACAACAATGCAGGTATTACGAGGTGGACAACATCTTCGAGTATATGGTAGAGGTGTGCATCAACGGTAACTTTTCCTCATTCAGGAGGTTGTACCACGAGTTGAACAAGGAGGCAAGAAAGGACTTCATCGCCTTTCTCATCTTGGAATGCCCGCCCCAATACCACATAGAGATTTTACAGAAAACCGTATAACCATCTTAAATTACAGACAATGGAAACTTTTGACTTTTATATGGATTGCAAGGTAACTTGCTGGGAACGTACCCGCTTCTCCATCAAAGCGAACAGCTATGAAGAAGCCAAATCCATCATTCTTTCATGGGAAGATAAAGACGTGAACAGCCATATCGGTATGGACGAGAACGTCATCTATTGCGACTACGAATTGAACCCCGAAACGGTGGAAGGACTGTCCCCTGCGGAAAACGACAACAACCCTACGATGGAAATCTACGGACGGGATGACGAGTTGTTTTATCACAATATGTTGGACGAACAATAGAGCAAAGTTATGAGAACGGAAACGAGGAAATACGAAGTTTACAAGGTGGACGAGCTTTCGGACAAGGCGAAAGAGAACGCCTATTGGAAGTGGTTGAAAGGCTTTGAATATGACGCATCCGACAACAGGGCAACGTTGAAAGCCTTTGAGGAGATTTTCAAGGTAAAGGTAAGCAGGTGGAATTATGATGCCTGTACCTATAATTTCCAATTCATCTCAAATTACAGCGGGGAAGAGGAAGAACTGTGCGGTGTGCGGTTGCTGAAATTCATCGTGAACAACTATTGGCACAACCTTTTCAAGCCCAAGACCTATTGGCACAAAAAGGACTTCCACAAACAGCGCAGAAGTCGGATATCCGTAACCAATGATTGTGTGCTGACGGGTTATTGTGCGGACATGGACATACTGAAACCCATATACGACTTTCTGAAAGTCCCCGACAAGCATACGAACTTGTATGACTTGATGAATGACTGCATCGACAGCTTTTTCCGCTTTTGCAGGGATGATGTGGAATATGCTAGCAACGAGGAAGCCTTTGAGCGTGATTGCGAAGCCAACGAATACGAGTTTTTATCCAACGGAGAATTTTTCAAATAACTAAAATACATACAGATATGAACGGAACAGACCATTTCAAGCGGACCATCCAAGCCTATTTGGACAGCCGTGCGGCGGAGGACAAGCTGTTTGCAGCAAGTTACAGCAAGCCGAACAAGAACATGGACGATTGCATCACCTATTTGTTGCATTGGGCGAAAAGCCAATGCAATGGAGGCAACGGCATAGGCGTTACCGCAGGGGAAGTCTTGTCGCAAGCGGTACACTATTTTGACGAGGACGACATCGACATCGGCAAACCAATCCCGTGCCAAGTCATGGTATGCGGAGTTGAACTGACGGACGAGGAAAAGGCGGAAGCAAGGCAGAGAGCCATCCGCCAATACCAAGACGAGGAACTGCGCAAGATGCAAAACCGGAACAAGGCTAAGGCGAACCAAAAGACAAACGCACAACAAGTTGAACTTTCATTATTCTGAACCTATGAAACCCAAGACACCCATACAGAAAGAAGTCATCCGTCTGAGCGCAACCCTGCCCGAACTGACAAACGCACAGAGAACCTACGCTTTCCACCATTGTTTCAAGCACTACGGCAGGCGGACTGCAAAAGGCGTCATTACCTGCACGGAGTGCGGACACGCATGGAAAAGCGGACACAGCCTTGCCGACACGCTTTGCGGATGCACCTGCCCGAACTGCGGCACGGCATTGGAAATCACGGACACCCGAAAGAGGGTGTTCGTGGACAACGAGTATTTCTCCATCATCACCACCTGCAAAGGCTACCAGGTAATACGTTTCTTTTTCGTCAGGAGCCGTCAGAAAGTCGGGCAAAAGGCGGAGTATTCCATCTTTGAGGTGGCACAGCGGTGGATTGCTCCTGACGGCAAGTCCGAGACAGTGGCAAGGTTGCGTGGCTTTTCACTTCTCTACTACGACTTGTGGAACGAGGACAGCCCGATGGAAATCCGCAGGAACAACCAGCATAAGGTGTATGACATTGACCCGATATGCACCTATCCACGCCGACGGATTATCCCCGAAATTAAGCGAAATGGCTTTGACGGCAACCTGCACGGCATACTGCCTTACGACTTCTTCAAGGCTATCCTTTCGGACAGCCGTGCGGAAACATTGCTGAAGTCGGGCAACATCGAACACTTGCGCTATTTCCTCTCCCGTCCGCAGGTACTTGACAGATGTTGGAACTCGTACAAGATAGCCATGCGGAATAAATATGCCATAACCGACATCTCATTGTGGTGCGACCTCGTATATCTCTTAGAGAGATTGGGAAAAGATTTGCGCAACCCCCGTTTCATATGCCCGCCCGATTTCAAGGCGGCTCACGACCTGTATATGGGGAAACGGCAAGTCCAATTGGAGCGTGAACGGCAGCAGCAACACAGGGAGTGGGAAGCCGAGCGGTTGGAGCGTGAGCGGAAGCGTCTGGAAGAAATGGCGAAAGAGAAAGACGAGTATATCCGAAAGAAAGCCGCATTCCTCAACCTTGTACTGACGGACGGTCTAATCATCGTCAAGGTGCTGCAAAGCGTGGACGAGTTCTACGAGGAGGGGAAAGCCATGCACCATTGCGTCTATGCCAACGCCTACTACAACAATGAGAACTCCCTGATACTTTCCGCACGGATAGACGAGCGACGCATCGAGACAGTGGAGGTGGACTTGCGGACATTAAAAGTGGTGCAGAGCCGTGGCGTATGCAACTCCAACACCGAATACCACGACCGCATCATCAAATTGGTGGAGGACAATGCCGAGCAGATACGGAAACGGATGAAAGAAGCAGCGTAATCGTTTAACAACTTAATACTTATTGATATGGAAGTGAGAATAGAAAACATGATTTTCGGGTGGCACGAGAAACTGCCTGAAATGTTCATCGAATTGTTGAACACGCTTGTACTGACAAAGGACGAGCAGGATGTAAGGGGGGTAATGGAGGTGTTCGCCCGAAAGAAACTTTTCAACGCCCTTTTCGCATTCGGGTATGGCGCACACCATCTGTGGGTGACACAGAAAAAGGCATCCGACCCCGACCAATGTTTGGAGAACAGATTACTGATTGTTGAATTTTAATTGATAAGGCTATGACAACAAGAATGACTATTAACGGAGTAAGCACCTGCACGGCAGGTGAGAAATACGAGAAATTCCAACTGAAAATCGGGCGCAAAGTCCGCACGATGTACCAATATGACTATCGGGACACCACAACGGGAGAACTGTTCTCCTGCGTGAAACCCACATTGGACGAGTGCAGGCGGTTGCGTGACGAATGGATTAAAGCGAAGGAGGGCAGACGATGAGCGCAGGATATGAAACGCTGATAGTGACGTTCAGCGACCCTATCAAGGTTTTGGACAATATGTTCGCCGATGCGGACGCATGGGGAACGGACAGCCTCAAAGGATGGGTGGAGGACTATGAAAGTACGAGGTTTACGCAGATAAACGGGCATACGGCAGTCATCACTTCCGAATACAACATGCCCTGCGTAAAGGAATGGCTCACACGCTGCACGGCTATCGCCGACATAAAGGAATTTTGAGTGCGTGGCGGTGGAAACACCGCCCACACTCCATTCGTAACAACTGAAAAAACAAGCGAAATGAAATACTATTTCATACTGACAGACGGCAGGGACGCATGGGTGCAGTTCGTTTACCTGCCCACGCAAGATGAAGCGTCCGGTTATATCCGAGATTTGCGGAGCGTGGGAATATCCGTACACGGGTATAACCTTTGGAACAAGGACACACGCCCCATTGCCGAGCGCACACTTGAGCGTGTGCTGCAAAGGATAAAGCGGTAAAATCGGGCGGCAGGCTTGCCGCCCGCTACTTTCTTTCATGAGCAGGTCGGCGGATAAGAAAGTAGCAAAGAAACCGTTGCCCCCATCTTCGATAAGATGGAAAAATCCAATGAAGTCATTAATTATATATCCCAGTCTGGTTTGATAATTGTAGGATAACGTTGTTGCCTGACAATCTTTAATTTTTCTATATAATATAAATATATCTCTTTGTATGAACCAAACCCCGGTTGCTGCATATCCTCTTTGATGGATAAGCCATCAAAAACAAGAAGCCATAATCTTAAAGCAACCCCTAAATAGCCCCAAAGAAGATCCATTTCGTGCAATTCCAGTTTAGTAACCAAATTTTCTATTCGAACATCCATATCTGGATGGGTTCCACCACCAGAAATAGAATCCTCTCCCATTAATAAAAGGGCTGCTAATGTAGTTGCAATTCCTGCCTTATAGGTTCTTCCCCATGCAGAGTTATATTCAGTTTGAATAAAGCTAATTGCCATATCATCTGCTGCAATTTCATCATTTATTGAACGAGAAAGCGTTTGCTGTATTTGTGTATGCCCCAAATAATTATGTGAAAACTCGTGAGCATATATAAATGCTATTGCAGCACAATAGACATCATTCGCATGGCTTATAATATTTTCAAATTGCTGCGGATTACAGATATTTGGAGTAACCCAATATGCATCTCTATTAAAGTTATGTAATAATTGCCGTCCTCTGAAAAAACAATCATTGCCATATTCTACATCTATCATATTGGGCTTATATCCATTTTTATTAATACCAACAGCATCCATCATAGGGATATGTATAACATTTTCAAAATATGCGATAAGATAGACACAAACAGACCATAAATACTGACAGAAATTTTCGTTGATATATATATGATTTAATTTATTATTATCTTTTTTAATTTCCGCAACATCACTAATAGCTTTCTCATCTCTTATGAAAGTAAATCGGCGAGAAAAATTATTGCTATTGCAATCATTTTTTACAGCATCTAATAACTCAAAAACTTTTTCAATATATTGAATAACATCATCAGATAACTGTTCTACAGGTAAATAATAGATTTCTTTCGGCTCTTTCATTTTTCGAAAATTTATTTGTAAAGATAATATGTTTATTTGTATTGGAAGCAAAAATTCCTTGCGAAATTATTTACCGCAAGGAATTTTAATCATATCACGGAATATATAGCAACGCAAATTCTGTTTTTCTTCGATTGAATAGCATGGCGTGCTGCTTTCCTTTGTACCGGCAGTAAGCGATATATTCACGGTAAATGTCTCGATTCCCGGCTTCCAGCTTGCGGATGAGTTTGCTTTTCGGGTGTCCGCCGTGACCAAGCAATACCCCTTGACCCACATTGAAACTTAATACGGTAAGAAGCAAGGCATCTTTACCAAATTTGCGGAACAGCTTGTAGCGCACCGCCAAATCCTTGCGGAGCAGGGCTTCGGCTTCCGCCTCCGTCATGTCATAGGAAAGGTTTTCGTTGGGCAACCTGCGATGCCCGTAGCCGTAGTAGGGGTAATCGGAACGGTCGTGCAGTCCCTCGTACTTTTTTATCAGTTCAACGGCGATGTCAGCCTTGGGATGATTGTTAAACGATGCCAGCAGTTCCGCCATGCTGTCCGTGTCTTGTGCCGGCAGGCTGCCACAGAGGGCAGCCGCCAGCAGCAGGAGCAACGCCTTGCGCATCATCGGCTGGCGTTCAAGGTGTCAGACACAGCGACGCCTCCCTCCGTTTCCGCGTCCGAGTCGTTGTTGAACTCCAATTCCCACTCGCAGGCATTGCCGAAATTGTCCTCCACCGTGATGGTCAGGCTTTGCGACTCGTCGCACTCCGAGGTGTAATATAGGCGGAATTTTTCGTTCTCCAGCAGGTAGCGGTCGTTGGGCTGCAACACCAAGCCGTTATCCAGCTTCAACGTGCCCTCCCCGTCGTATTGGAAATAGCGGATGGTATAGACCGCCCCGTCAAACTCGCCCTCGCGTACCAGTTCGCAACGGATTTCCGCCGTCTCGCCCTGCGCCAGTTCCTTCGGCACGGGCATGGCTTCCACCGTGAACGGATAGGCTTGCGTCACGTCCAAATCGTCATCGCAGGCGGTGAAGCATACAGAGAGCAGCCCCAGACAAAGGGTTGCCAATGATTTTACTATGTTTCTTTTCACTTTCCGTGTATTGTTTAATTTGTTCATGTTCATAACCGTTACATTTTAAGTTTGATGTTCTTGTTGTTCTTCTCGTTTTGTTTCAGACGGCTTTGCAGATACTCGTTCAAGTCCTTGCATCCGCCGTAGATGCCGGAGCAGTCCGACACCCTTTCGCCGTAACGTGTGCGCAGGGCTTCCAATGTCCGCCGCCCGGCTTCGTCGTTGTCAAGGTGGCACCGCACCGTTCCGTAGCCGTCCAGATGCCGGTACGCCCTCGCCACATTGGACACCGAGTTGAGGACAAGGTGGTCCTCCCCGCCGCCGATGCCTAATGCACGGGCGGAAAGGTAGTCCACGAAGCCCTCGTACACGTTGCAAACGGCAGAGCCTGACGGCAGCAGGGTGACGTCCTTTGGCGGCACACAGCCCTTGAAGAACGGGTTGCGTATCTCGTAGCCGCCACCGCAGTTGCCGAAAGCCACGGCGAAATACCGTTTCCCGTGCGTGGAGTAGCGCATCTCCTTGCAGTTCGCGATGGCTATGGCGGACGGTATGCCCCTTTCTTGCAGGTAATGGAGTAACGCCCGGCTCTGCAAGGGCAGCACTTCCACGTCCTCGAAGCTGTGTCCGGCTGGTTGCCGCACTTCGGGGGTGCGGCGTTGCTCATAGTCCTGCAACGGCATGTCCGCCACCTCCGCCACATACCTCGCCTGTGTGAGGAAGTCGCCGCTTTGGATGAACTCCCCCGCAAGGGCGAAGATGTTACCGCCCTTGCCCTCGCCAAAATCAAACCAGAGGTTCTTTTCCGGGTTTACCTTGAAGGAAGGCGTGTGTTCCTCCCGGTACGGCGACCTGTACCAGATGGCGTTGGCACGTCTTTGCACGGGATGATGCCCCAGCCGTGCAAGGAAGTCCTCCAGCGGATAGCGTTTCATCGCTTCTATATCCATATAGGCGCACATTCAGTTGATGATGAACTTCACGCCTATCCCGTATTCCGTGTGGCACACGCCCATGCTGCCGCCCCACAGGAAGCGTTCACGCAGCGAGGCCGTCAGCGCAATGAAGTCCACGAGGTACAGCTCCATTTCCAGCGTGGCGGCGCAGCCATAGACAAAGGCGTCCTTGTTGTTCAGCCTCGCCCCGTCGTACAGCGTCTTTCCGCCCCAGTTCACCGTCTCGTACCCGGCAAGGGCTGACGCGCCAGCGTAGAAGAACACCACCTTTTTCGCGTCCGAGAGGAAGTTGTAGTAGTAACCGCCCTCCGCCGTGAACTGTGCCGCAGGGATGGTCGTACTCCGGTATCCGTGGCTGGTTTTCAGGTATTCCAGCCCGTACACCCACTTGTTCCCACCTTTCGCGTAGCTCGAAAGCATGGCTCCCAGCACATAGCCGTCCGCCTCGTTCAGCCCGGCTCTCAACTCGATGCCCCGCATCTTCGGCAGGCACCGTTGGGCTTCCGCCCGTCCTGCCAGGAGGACGAACAGAAGCGTTACAATAAACAGTACCTTTCCTTTCATCGCACGCGCAGTTCGTTGATGGTTTCAGCCTGTACCAAGTCCTCGTTCTCCACGGTAAACGTCTGGTGGCGTCCGCCGTCCTTCTCGTTCATCTCCACCACGAGCTGCTTGCCGTCGGGGATGGTGAACTTCGGAAGGCAGAACACCGTGCGTTCGGACCGCTTCCCGGCTACACGGACGGCGTAGTTGTAGGCGCGGAGCGGGAACAGCACCTGTTCCTGCATGGCGGTACGCTTCGCCACCTTCTTGTCCACAATCTTGAACGTGATGTAGTCCACGTCAAACGGCACATTGCTTTGGTTCTTTATCTCCGTGTAGAAATACAGCAGGTCATTGTGGACATAAATCCCTTTCAGCAGGTACTGGATGCCGAAACGCTTGCAGCCGATGTGCTTCACCTTGCGCTTGTCCTCCTTGTGCAGCGACTTCATGATGAGGTGTACCAGCATCGGGCTTTCGCTGCCCAGTTCCTTCAGGTAGATTTCCTGCGCGTTGTTCGGTCGGTTCACCGTGCTGCCGTCGTGGATAAAGTCCTTCATTTCCACGTTCAGGATAAGCGGCTCATCGGCGTATTTCACATTAAATGTGTAAAATGACCCGTCCTCCGTGATGACGCTCATGTTCGTCTCGTTGCGGAAATTCTTGACCGTCGCCTTCACACGGATGACGTTCTCCGCACCGTCCGCCTTGCCCGCTATCAGGTTGGGCGAACCCAAGTCCACGTAGCGCACCGCCGCCGGAAACAGGATGTGGACGGTCTTGTCATACGTGACTTCCAAGCCGTGCGGCGGTATCATGCGGTCGAACATCAGCTTTTTCGTCAGACCGTGGTACAGGTCGCCGTCCTCCTCCGTCTGCGGATAGACGTCCTTCACCAGTTCCAGCCCGTCCTCCTTGGCGGTGGCAGTGCTGTCGTTCGTCACTCCCTGCGCGTAGCTCGCACAGGCGATGCCCATCAGCAGGGCAAACATTGTCATTACTTTCTTGATACTCATTTTACGTTGGATTTAGTGGTAAATAAAAATTAGTTTGTTGATTATTTTTTCTTTTTTTGCCTTTATGTTTTTGGACTGTTCATTCCTTTTCTTGGTAGAGCAATACCCTGTACCCTGACTTCAGATGTACCTTGACCGTGCGCATCCTTTTCGAGATGTACTGCGAGATGCCCTGTATCGCCCCTCGCCCCAAGTCGGAGGCGAGCTGCGCCCCCGCGTCGGTCGATATGTTGATGCTGCTTCCGAGCGAGCTGCCCATGTTCGCCCCGATTTCCTTTGCCGCGTCTATCTCCATCGAGCCGGGTATGAAGATGCCCGCCTGCCCGTCGCTGTCGTACACCTCCAGTTCTACCGGGATGATGTTTCCCCCGTGTTCCAGCGAGGTGATGCCGATGCCGAGCCTTTCGCCCTGCAACCGTGCCGCGCCCACAAGGAGCGTGTTCCGGGGGATGACGCGCCCCGACACGCGCATCGGCTCCAGCAGCCGGAGCTTCACCGTCTGCCCGTCCGTCAGCGTCTGGTCGCCCTGCACACAGGCGGCGATGGTGTTCTTCCCCGTCGTTTCCTCCGCACCGATGGCGGTGTGGAAGCCGTAGTTGCGTTCCCCCGAATAGTCCGCGATGAACGCCGAGTCTGTCATGGGCTGCGGCAGGGCGGACACCACCGTCCGCCTTACATCGCTTACGGGTTCTGCCTTCATGCTCTTTTCGCCTGTACTCACAGAACCTCCCGTTTCATCGGGCTGTGCGGCTTGTCCGGCATTGTTGTCATTCTGGTACTTCGCCGCCAGCTCATAGGACTTTTCCAACAGGGCGACCTGTTCCTCCATCGTGGAAGGCTTGCTATCCTGCGCCACCAGCATGGCTTCCAGTTCGTCGATGCGCTCCCGGAGTTCCTCCTTTTCCGTGTCCTCCTTCGGCGGCTCGTAGAACGTGCCCAGCGAGGTGTTCAGCCGTTGGTAGGCGGCAGCGGAAGTGCGGATGCCCGCCTGTCTTTCGTCCGCCGTTTCCCCGTCGGTCGTTTCCGTCCGTGTCAGGCGGTAATCGTCCGAAGTGTCGGCATCGTCCGTTGGCGTGTCACCGTCGCTGTCGTTCCAGAACGCGGAGAGGTCGCCCACCATGCCCCGGCGTTCCTTCCGCTTGTTTTCCAAATCCTGCTGCTCGTAGGCTTTCGCCTTGTCCCCGATGATTTTGGAGTCTTCGGGCATGGGCATGTCCGTGTTGAATCCCTGTCCCTGCCGTTCTTTCTCCTTGTCCTCGGAGGACGGCGCGAAGATGAGCCACATACACCCGGCGAACAGCAGCACCATCAGCGGATAGACCAGCATCTTCTGCCTTTGCTGACGCTGTTGTTCCGTCAGCGGCTTTTTCTCTTTTGTTCTTGATTCATTCTTCTGTTCTTTTGTTTCCATCATCAGTTCAATTAGCTTGTCAAAGTCTGATTTTTATACCTTTATTCTCTTTGCTTACCTGATTCTGTAAGCGAATGGGCATTTTATGCGTACCCAAAGAAGCCGGATGGAGCTTTGGTTTGTTTTTATCCGGAAACAACCTGTGTTCCAAGCGTTCCAATCCTATCCGGGACTGTTCTTTGATGATGCGGTTATGATGCCCTACCATATGCTTGGGATAAGTATCGTCTCCCATGTCACAACGGATAATGTAATCCATCAACGCATCGCTTATTTTTCCGAATGATTCCGCCAACCCATACTTGACCAACAGAGGTTTCGGAATTTTTGTCTGCCCGTCCCATCCCTTTTGAGAGAGTCCATGAAGCACCATCCGTTCCCGGTGCAGGGCTTTCCGATAGTCGTCCGGGAACTTGCCCTGCACTTTCTGCTCGTACAAATCGGAGGCACTGCGCATAATCCGTCCTTTTTCCTCCTGGATGGCCGCATCGATGGAGTCCGCCGACCAGTGATTGTCCGCACGCATTTCCTTGGCCCGTTCCCATTCGAGGTCCTCTATCTTTTGGTACATATCCATCAGACCATGCCTGATGGCGGTCAGGTCTCCCGGATATTCCCCATGCAGGGCAAGCCGCTTCAAGTAGTCGAGTTCCTCGTCCTTCATGCAATACCCTACCAGCTTATGGGCGGTAGCCACTTCTTCCGGATTGGGCAGAGGACATAGGGTATGGCTTTTACCCGTATGGGCACTACAAAGCAGCGTGTACATGGCATTCAGTTTTTGGGGAAGTGTTTCATTCCCCATTTTCAATCCGGACAACAACCAGACCTGCTGTTTGCCCCAATCGGTTTGTTGCAGTACATCCATAACCTTGTGCCAGCCGCTGCGTTCCGTCTGGTCCAGATTCCGGAAGAAACGGTAATCCCAGAGTATTTTTGCCTGCTCTTCCGTAATTGCCGGGCGATGCCCGTTCCTTACGATGGAATCGGCAATGGCATTGTAATCCAAGCGAAGCACCTGATGGCAGAACTTCAAGGTCGGTTTCCATCGGAATCCGGCATCCTGCAAGTTTTCCATCTTTTCCCATATCCAATCTGATAATTTCATTGTGGATTCAAATTTGAGTGATACACCTTATTATATATTTCTAACTTCTCGATGTGCCGTATCTCCAATGCCTCTTCCCCTTTGCCGAAGCCGATGATTGCGGCGGCAGTCATGTAGAGACAGAGCGAGGCGAACACGGCAAATGCCGCAAGGACTATCCTAAGCCGTGCTTTGGGCGGCAGGGCGTCCAGCCTATTGCGTAACCAACCTTTCAGCCCGGTGGTCCACTTTTCAATGAGATTTTTCATCTTTCCCATACGCATTATCTTTCAATCGTCCGGATGTCCTTGTTCTCCAATACCGTGAAGCCCTCGATGGTGAAGCCGTTTGGGTTGTCGTCCGAGCGGCTCGCGTTGAGCAGGCGGCAGGCGGTTACTAATGTCCGTTCCGTCACGTTGCTCTCGCGGATAATCATCTGACGGGCGTATGTCCGCGCCTCGTAGGGATAGCGGTCGAAATTGCACACCACGCTGTCCACCTGCAACACTTGGTTGATGTTCCCGGCGATGATGCGGTTGTAGAAGCCCTTTTCGGCGAAGTCGGCGTAATAGTTGTACGCGCTCTTGTCTGCCAAGAGCAGGGCGCGTTTCACGTTGTGCTCTATCGCGCTTTTCTCCGGCGAGAGGGTGAAAAACAGTTCGTGGAAGCGGCGCACGTGTTCCCTGGCTTCCGCCGGGCGGTTCTGCGACAGGTCCTGCGAGAGCGCGAGCATAAGACTCTTGCCTCCATCGAGGACGTATATCTTCTGCCGTTGCGCCTCGGCGAAGCGGAAGGCGCACACCACCGAGCAGACCACCACGAGGGCGCAGGCCGCCGTATAGACGATGCCGAACAGACGTATCTGCCGGAAACTCGTCTCGATGTTCTTGAGTGATTTGAATTCCATTTTCTTCTTTTCGTCTTTTAATTGTTCAATAATCCGTTTTTAAGGGTCGGGCAACTCACGGAAACGGATTGTCCGGAATGCCTATCTTCGGAACAGCTTTCCCGCCGTTCCCTTGATGAGCTTGCCCGCGCGGCCTGCCACGTTTCCTGCGGCGGCTCCCGCCACGCTGCCGCCCAAAGCCCCGGCGGTGTTGATGTTCTTGTTGTAGCTGCCTATGCCGCCACCTGCTTGGATGATCCAGCCTGCCACCGTCGGGATGGTGAAGTAGCCCACGATGCCGATGATGAGGAACACGATGTACACCCCGTTGCTCGCCTCCACCGAGAAGTTCGGGTCGGTCTGCATCGCTTGTATGTCGTTCTGCAACATCAGAATCTGTATCTTCGCCAGTATGGTGCTGAACAAATCCGACACGGGAAGCCACAGGTAAATCTGTATGTAGCGGCTGAACCACGCCGAGAGCGTCGAGTGGAAGCCGTCCCATACGGCAAAGGCGAAGGCTACCGGTCCCAGGATGCTCAGCACCACGAGGAAGAACGTCCTGAGCGTGTCGATGATGAGCGCGGCTGCGGCGAACATCAGTTCCAGCAGTTCCCGGAACCAGTCACGCACCGTCTTCTTGATGTTGTACGCCGCCCGGTCCATGTACATCCCCGTCATCGTCACCAAGTCCGAGGGCGACCAGCCCAGCTCGTCCAACTGGCGGTCAAATTCCTCATCACTGGCGAGGTAGGCGGTCTCCGGGTTGCGCATCATCGCCTCGTATTCCAGTTTGTCTTTCTGCTCCCGGTACTCGTTCATGTCGAAGGTCTGTTCTTCGAGGATGCCGTGTACGCCCTGCACGATGGGGCTTAACACGCTGTTCATCGTACCCAACACGATGGTCGGGAAGAACAGGATGCACAAACCGAGCGCAAACGGGCGGAGCAGCGGGTACACGTCTATCGCCTCGGCGCGGGCGAGCGACTGCCACACGCGCACCGCCACGTAGAACAACGCGCCCAGCCCGGCAAGCCCTTTCGCCACGCCCGTCATGTCCGCGCACAGCGGCATCATCTCGTCGTAGAGCGAAAGGAGTATCTGGTGAAGGTTGTCGAACTCTCCCATAACTTACCAGTATTTTTCGTTGGGGTTTCCGTAGAGTCCTATCACCCGGTCCATGTCGTTCTTCTTCCTTGCCCGGAGGTAGGACACCGATATGGTCTTGTTCGTGTAGTAGCGCACGAGGTTGCGGTAGTTCATCAGGCTGCGGTAGGCGTTGTCGATAATCGCCAGCCGTTCCGCGTCCGTGAGCGACATCCCCGTCACGTTCACCACGTTCTTCAGGTCTTGCAGCACGTCCGAACTCTCGTCTATCAGCATGGTGTAGCCCGACGATATGGCGGCAAGCTCTTCCGGCGTGTAGTTCTCATCAGAGAGCATCTTCTGGTAGTTATCCACATAGATTTCTGATATTTCCATCACCAACCCGATGCTTTTCGACACCTTCACGCCGCCCTTCACCACGTCATGTACGGATTTCAGCGCGTCGTAATACTTCTTTCCCTGCTCAAACACTTTCTTGGTTTCCAAGAAGCCGTTGAGCGTGTTGGCTTTCGTGCCCGCCGTTTCCACCATCTCCTTGGCGGAGTTGATGATGCTCTGCGCGAGGTTCGTCGGGTCGGACACCACCCATTGGGCGTTTGCCGTGCCTGCACCTGCAAGGCACAGGCAGGCTGCCACCAATGGCATTTTCAGTTTTTGTCTCATATTCACATTGGATTTAGTGGTACATTCTTATTGTTCTTTCTTCTTTTCGCCATTGGCTGTTTCATCCGTGTTCACCCGGATATAGTCGCCGTTAGGCGAAAAGGACAGGATGTCCGTTTCCTCGTTGTATGCCACGTCGATGCGGAAGCCCGTGTTCAGGTAGAGGTTACCGTCCGCCTCCCTTTGCAGCAGGTAGGTCTCCGGCTTCAGTTTCCGGTGGACGCCCGCCCTGCGGAACAGCGTCACCTTGTAAAGTGCGCCCTCCTTGTACACCAATATGTCGGGCTTGCCCTCCACGCTCTGCCAGTTGCCGCAAATCTTCTCGCGGATGTCTTCGTTTTCTTTCATTACCGTCTCGCAGGCTTGCAGCATCAGCGACGCCAAGCCTATCAGACCGCCGCAAAGCAGCAGCCGTTGTGTCTTTGTCAGTTCAATGTTCATAATCTTCAATTCTTGTTTTTTTGTTGATAAAATGTGTCTTGACCTCATACGCCGTTTGATACACCCTTATATGCCGTATAAGGTGGCCTCAAACGCCGTCTGTGGTCGGGTGATGTTTCCATCGGTTACTTTTCTTCGTCCATACGTTTCTCCGCAATCTGCCGTATGGCGGCTTCCATGTCGCTGCCCAGCTTCCCCGCCAGTTCGCGGACTTCCATCTTCTCCGTTTCCTCCGTTGTATAGGCAAGGTATTCGTGTATGGACACCTCCGTGGCGTACACCGCCGACTGTGTGCCGCCTAAGCCTATCCACACCTCCTTGTATCGTCTGGACGAATCGTTGGACTGGTTGATGGAAAGTATCTGCGACTTCTCCTTTTCCGTCAGCCCCAGCAATCCCTGTATCTGGTCGAAGCGGTTCATGAACTTCCGCTGGTCGAGCAGTATCTTGCAGTCCGAGTTGTTGATGATGGACTCCTTGACGATGGGCGAGCTGATGATGTCGTCCACCTCCTGCGTCACCACTATTGCCTCGCCGAAATACTTTCTGACCGTCTTATAAAGATACTTTACATAGGAAGCCATATTCGCCGAAGCAATCGCCTTCCAAGCCTCTTCAATTATTATCATCTTTCTGATACCTTGCAGACGGCGCATCTTGTTGATGAACAACTCCATAATGATGATTGTCGTAACCGGGAACAAGATGGCGTGCTCTTTTATCTGGTCGATTTCAAAGACGATGAACCGCTTGTGTAGCAAGTCCAGTTCCTTGTCCGAATTAAGCAGGTAATTATATTCACCGCCCTTGTAGTACGGCTCCAGCACATTCAGGAAACTGGCAATGTCAAAGTCCTTTTCACGCACTTTCTTATCTTCCAATACCTTGCGATAATCCGTGTCTATAAACTCGTAGAACGTGTTGAAGCATGGGACAATGCTGTTGTCTTCCTTAATACGTCCTATGTACTGCGACACGGCATTGGAAAGTGCAACCTCCTCCGCACGGGTAGCAGGCTCATTGTCCTTCTTCCACAGCGTCAGCAACAAAGTCTTGATACTTTCCCTCTTTTCGATGTCATACACCTTGTCCTCCGTGTAGAACGGATTAAAGGAAATCGGGTTGTCCTCCGTATAGGTATAATAAACCCCGTCCTTTCCCTTGGTCTTGCGGTGTATCATCTCGCACAGCCCTTGGTAGGAGTTGCCCGTATCGACCAGCACCACATGGGAGCCTTGCTCATAGTATTGTCTGACCAGATGGTTCATGAAGAACGATTTGCCGCTGCCCGAAGGACCCAATACGAACTTGTTGCGGTTGGTCGTCACGCCGCGCTTCATCGGCAGGTCGGAGATGTCGATGTGCAGGGGCTTGCCGCTGATGCGGTCCGCCATGCGGATGCCGAAGGCGGACGGAGAGTCCTTGTAGTTGGTCTCGCCCGCGAAGAGGCACACCGCCTGCTCTATGAACGTGTGGAACGACTCTTCCGCCGGGAAGTCCGCCGCGTTGCCGGGGATGCCCGCCCAGAACAGCGTCGGGCAGTCCGTCGTGTTGTGGCGCGGCACACAGCCCATGCTTGCCATCTGGCTGCCCACGTCGTTCTTGATGCGTTTCAGCTCCTCCGCGTCGTCGCTCCACGCCATCACGTTGAAGTGGGCGCGGACGGACTTCAGCCCCTGCGAGTGCGCTTCGTTCAGGTATTCTTCAATCCACTCGCGGTTGATGGCGTTCTGGCGGCTGTACCGGGAGAGCGACTGCATGTTCCTCGCCGTTTTCTCGAAGCGGCGCAGTTCCTCGTCGCTGTTGCCGATGAAGACATACTGGTTGTAGATGTGGTTGCAGGGCAGCAGCAGTCCCAGCGGCGCGGCGAAGGACAGGCGGCAGTCCGAGCGGTCGGTGGACAGCCTTTCGTAACGGCAGTCCGTGGCCACCGCTGCGGGCAGGTCCTCCGTGTCCGACAGGGTGTGCAGGCACAGGCGGTTGTCGCCGACGCGCATTTCCCTTGCCGTCATCTCGATGTCCTCCAGACAGTCCGCGTTGCCCAGCGACAGGGCGAAGTACCTGCCTATGATGCCCGTCTCCTTGTCCGTGCCTGTAAGCTCGTCATCGGAGAGGCGGCGCAATTTGATATGCCCCGAATCGTTCAGGATACGCGCGAACTGCTCCACCGCCTCGATGAACTTCACCGCCGTCTCCTTGTCCTGTATTTCTTTCGGTACGATATGCCCCCGGCACAGCGTATTCCAGTTGCTCTGCTGCCTCATGCGCTCCTTCGTAGTCTTCGTCAGGAACAGGTAGCACTTGTGGTGCAGGAACGGGCGCTCGTTGAAGTGCATCTCGTAGCTGCGGGCGAGGAAGCCCATGCCCTCCTTGCCGAGGTCGGGGCGGTACCGTTCCTTCACGTACCAGTCTTGCTTGTGCAGCACCGAATGGTCGGGCAGTACCTTGATTGCCTTGCACCACGTGGCGTGGATGCCCTCGTATTCCTCCGCCGTGACGGTATAGACCTCCGGAAGCTCCACCTCGAAGGCGGCGGTGATGTCCGCGTCTTTCGAGACGATGCACCCGTGTTCCACCGAAAGCAGGGGGAAGCGGCTTTCCAGCGTGGTGGCTTTCATGATGTTTCTCATACGTTTCTTCCTTTCTTCTTTTTTCGTCTTAACAGATTGGACACCCGTCTGCGGTGGAGCACATGGCGTGGGCGCATCCGTGCCGCGCCCAACTTCATCAGCCCGTGTTCGCCGTACTTCGCGTTCAGCCGGAACGTGAGCCACACGAGCGACGAGGCGGATACCGCGCCGAAGCCGATGCAGAGCCACTGGCCCGCGCCTGCCATGTAGAGGATGATGAAGAGGATGAAGGCGGCGAGCAGCCCGCCCGCGAACAGGAACAGGTACTGCGCCTTCAGGCCCTTGAACTCCACCGGACGGCCGATGCCCTTGTTGATGGGGTACTCAGCCATTGTCCTTATACCTTATTATATATGTATAGGATACCCGTTTGTTAGAGGAAGAACGAGCGCAGGATGGTCGCGCTTACAATCAGGAAGATACACGCGCCGAACCAGCTTGCGGCGGTCTTCGAGGTGTCGGGGTCGCCGGCGCTGAATTTGCCGTACACCTTGATGCCTCCGATAAGCCCGACGACCGCGCCGATGGCGTAGATGAGTTTCGTCGCCGGGTCAAAGTAGGAAGTGACCATGCTGGTGGCTTCGGTGATGCCCGCCATGCCGTTGCCTTGCGCGAAAACTTGGATGTTGGCAGCCAGCAGGAGGGCCGCGAGGATGATTTGCTTTTTCTTCAATGTCTTTGTCATAATCTTTTCTGTTTTGTGCCTCCGGGTTGGATGTTCCCATTGGCGGTTGATACTTGTTTTAATTCTTGCGGCTTTGGATGAAGCCGGCTTTTGGGATTTAGTGGTCTCGGTGGCAAGCCGATGGTTTAGCCGTAGTCGATTTTCTTTTTTCGCATTGCTGTTACGTTTTTACTTGTTATACATAGTCGCGGATGTTGAAGTCCTCGAAGTTGTCCGGAACTGCGGGCGCTTTCTTGGGCATAATCACCGGTGTAGTGTTTGCCTGCGCCGCCGACACGGAGTCCAGATAGTAGTCCATCAGCTCGTCCAGTTTCCTGCGGGTCGCTTCCGAACTCTTTTCTATCATCGCGAACAGTTCGTTGCCCTTCATGTCGCAGAACACCATTCCGGCGTGACGGCGTTCCTCTTTCGTGGCTTTCGGTTTCTTCACCGTCCGCATGGCAAGGTCGATGTCCTCGAAGGTCATGCCTCCCGCTTCATGAGGCTCGCCGTCATCATCTCCGTCTTCGTCATATTCCGCCCCGATGTCGGAAACACGCTTGTCGGCAAACACCTCGTCCAGTTCCTCGTCGGGCACTTGGCGCGACGGCCTGGCTCCCGAAAGCCGGCTATTGGGGGAGGCAGTTTCATCGTCAAAGGCCACGTCCTTCTCGTCCACCTCCTCGCCGGGGGCTTGCACGGTGGCATTGGACATCGGTGCAGCAGCCTGCGGTTTTCGTTCAGGCATCCGGAACAGGCTTTTCCCCATGATGTCGCCGGACCTTTCCGGTGCGCCCACATCCTTTTCCTTGTCCTCCTTGGGTACGTTTTCTTCCCGGCGTTCCCAAGTCAGGTAGATGACCATCCATAGGTTGAAGGCCATCATCAGCACGATGAGCAGCTCGGCCATCGTCAGAGCGGTTGCGAGGTTTCACGGCGTAACAGGGCATTGATGTCGTCCCCATAGGTTTGCAAGTGCTCTTCCAGCACATTCTCGATGTACCCGCCAATGGTGCTGCCGTTCCCGCCCAGTGTCCGCACAATGCGGGACAGCTTCCCGTGCATCTCACGGCTGAGGTAAATGCACTGGCGGTGCGCTCCTTGTCTGGGCGTCAGATAGCGGAGGAACACCGCCGCTTTTTCTAATTGGGTGTCGTCCACAATGTGGATGACTACGTCCGCCTTTTCCAGATTGTTCACTTGGGGAGTGTCCGCCTTCGGGTTGCCATTCCCCTTCTTTTTCATTCTCGAATTGAAAAATCCCATCTTGTTTTCGTTTTTTAGGGTGAATAAAATCAATAAATGTCCTCGTAATTTTTCTTGTAAAGTCGGCGGATCACTTCCTCGTATTCGCGGAAGTGCTGCTCCAGCACACGGTCCACATAGACCGACAACGTAAGCCCGTTCTTCCCGATGACCTGCACGATACGCTGTATCCGCTCGTGGTAGCTTTTGCGGATGTAGGCGGTCTTGCCCGAACACACGGGGATTCTCGGTGCATGGAGGAAGCGTTCCAGGTATTCCTCTTCCTTTTCCGTGGCATCCTTGCCCACCTTTGCTTTCGGTTTTTCCGCCAGCCTGGCCTCCTTTGCGGAAGTGTTGCCATCTGTTCCGAGGCTCCCCGGGGAGGCGGGCGCGGGCATTTCCGGACGGAACGAATCCAGGAACTTGCCGGGGTCAATATCGACATCGAGTTTCTTGGCCATCGGTTCAACGCTTTACGATGCCGAGTATTTCTTCCGCGAGGGCATCGATGCCGCTCCCTTTCGCCAATGCCTTGTCCGGCGGCAGCAGCGTGGAGCGGAAAAACGGGCGGTCGCCTTCCTCAGAGCCTTCCTTGCGGAAACGCTTGCTGTCGGGCAGACTGGTGTCCAGCACTTCAAGCCCCATCCCGGCTATCACCTTGTCATAGATGTCGTACAGGTCGGTCTTCTCGCGCTTGTCCACCATGTTCCACAAGAGGCGGATGCCCTTGATGTTCGACTTGCCGGTAGTGATCAGCGTGTCGTTGATGACGCCCGCGTACTTCAGCGAGCTTTCCATGATGAAACGGTCTGCGGCTATCGGGCAGAAGATGTAGTCCATCGTCGCTACTGTCCGGATCAGGTCGAGGTTGTTCACCGTACCCGTCAGGTCGAAGAAGATGAAGTCGGGCGGTGTCGCCGACTCGACAAATGGCCTGACCGTTTCAATCGCGTTGCCGGGACGGCTCCCCACAATCGGGTAGGCGCGTTTGCCGATGCGCTTGAACTGCTCGTATGCCAGCTTGCGCAGGTACGGGTTGCGCTCGATACTTTTCAAGTCGCGTTCGCGCATGTCCTTGATGCTGAACTGGGGATAGTCGCAGTCCACGACCGCCACGTCATATCCCTTCACGTAATACAGGTAACTCGCCATCAGTACGGTGAGTGTCGTTTTGCCTGCTCCTCCCTTCTGGGTGGAGAAGGCGATGAACAAAGGTTCTTTTTTCATGCTTTCTTCTTTTTTATTTGTTAGACATCCGTTTCTTGGTCCGGTCGGCAGCCATCCGCCCGGTAAGCGAGCAGGCAGTCCGGCATCCCTCCCGGTATGCCTGTTCCCATCCATGCCTGTGTGCCGGCAGGCAAGCATAAGGGCAGGCATACCGACCATTCCGCCTGCAAAGGAAAATGACTTTCGCCAAGGTTGTGTCTCTTTGCTGTTGCGTGGCAGCATTTGGCGTTGTCGTGGCAGCTTGTGGCGTTCTTTGGCCACCCTTTCCACCGCTTTTCCTGGCGTTTGGCCCATTGAAACGGCATCCGCCCTTTGCCTTTCCACCAAGCCTTTGCCTGTATGCCTGTGTGCCGGCAGGCACAAGGGCTGGCGGACTGGCAGGCAGGTTGGCAAGGATGTCAGCCCGGAAGCAGGCAGGCGTGCCGACCGTTTCGCCTGCAAAGGAAAGGGGCTTTCTCAAAGGTTGTATCCTTTTGCCGTTGCGTGGCAGCATTTGGCGTTGTCGTGGCAGCTTGTGGCGTTCTTTACCCGGCCTTATCGCCACTCATCTTGCGTTTGGCTTGTGGCCGTTATTTGGCATTTTCACCATTCCGATGCCTGTATGCCAGCGTGCCGGCAGGCAGGCACAAGGGCAAGCAGACTGGCAGGCAGGTGAACTGGCAGGCGGGCAAGAATGCCTGCCACCTGGCAAGGAAGAATGCTAGCTTGTAGGTTCGCAGGCATATTGGCCACAAATAGGTAGAACTTTTTCTATTGTGGCCAATGTGGACTCATGAACATCTTAATTCATTCCTACCAATCGCTTTCCAATAGTTTTCTTGCTTGGCTGATTTTCGCTCTTTGGCATTTCAGCACTCCAATGCCTGTATGCCGGCAGGCAGGCACAAGGGCAAGCAGACTGGCAGGCAGGTGAGCAGGCTGGCGGGCAAGAATGCTTGCGGATTCGCAAACATATTGACTACAAACATGAAGAACTCTTTTTCACTTGTGCTAAATGTAGTCTCGTGGACATCTTAGCACATTCCTCCATCGCTTTCCAACAGTTTCTTTGTTTGGCTGGTTTATGCTCTTTGGCATTTCCCCGCTCCAATGCCTGTATGCCAGCGTGCCGGCAGGCAGGCACAAGGGCAAGCAGACTGACAGGCAGGCAGGTGAACTGGCAGGCGGGCAAGAATGCCTTCCGGTTCGCAAATCTGAAAACGGACAGGCAGGCAACTATGTTTTTTTCACTTGCGTGGCAGCATTTGGCGCTGTCGTGGCAGCTTGTGGCGTTTTTGAGCCGTATTTCAGACTTGGAAAACACCCTACCTTTGCACCCAAGCGGCAGGGCAAAGCCGAAAGCGCGCACCGCAGACCCCGGCTCCGTCCTTCTTTTGGGCAGCAGAAAGGTATCGGGCGACCGATGCCTTATAAATGGGTAATGGCAGGTCTATCCCCAATCCGTTTACCACGGATTTTTGTGTCCTCAAAGACACAGCAAGGTGTCCTTTGAGTAACTCAAAGGGTTTCGGGTTACTCCCGAAACGACCTTGCCCCTCACGGGGAGGGCTTCCTCTCCGAAGTCGGGAAGCCTGTTTCCACCTGCGGTGCGGTTGCCGAAGCTACGCTTATGCCGTGACACCACTAAATCCATTGTAATATGAACGAGAACAAGAAAAAGAACGGGACTGACAGTCCCAAGTGGGGGCGGCATCCACGGGAAAGCCGCAAGTCGCACTGCGTGATGGTGCGTTTCGACGACGGGGAATGGCTCAGGTTCCTCGCTATGCACGGCAAGTCCGGCGTGGAGGCGAGGGCGGTGTTCCTGAAGGCGCACTTCTTCGGACAGCCGTTCCGGGTACTGGTCACGGACAAGACGCTGCTCGACTACTGCACGAAGCTGTCCGCTTTCCATGCGCAGTACCGCATGGTGGGGAACAACTATAACCAGACGGTCAAGGAGCTGCGCTGCCATTTCTCGGAGAAAAAGGCGATGGCATTGCTCTACAAGCTGGAGCAATGCACGAAGGAACTGGCCGCAATCACGCGGCAGGTCGTTGAACTTTCAAGGGAGTTTCAGGAAAGATGGTCGCAAAAATCACGGTAGGCACGTCGCTGTACGGGGCGTTGGCTTACAACGGCATGAAAGTGAACGAGGGCGAGGGGAAGCTGCTCGCCGGGAACAAGGTCTTCGACGATGGCAGCGGACGGGTGGACATCGCCCGTGCCGAACAGGATTTCAAACGGTACATGCCGGAGAACGTCCGCACACGGAACAAGGTCATCCATATCTCCCTTAATCCGCATCCCGACGACCGCCTGACGGACATGGAGATGGAAAGTCTCGCGCGGGAGTATCTGGAGAAGCTGGGCTACGGCGACCAGCCTTATCTAATTTTCAAACATGAGGACATCAACCGCCACCACCTGCATATCGTCTCCGTCAATGTGGACGAGAATGGCAGGCGGTTGAACAAGGATTTCATCCATCGCCGCAGCAAGCGCATCACCACGGAGCTGGAACGCAAGTACGGTCTGCACCCCGCCGACCGCAGGCAGCACCGTAACGACAATTCCTTGCGCAAGGTGGATGCCTCGCAGGGAGACGTGAAGCGTCAGGTGTCGAACACCGTCAAGGCGGTGATGGCTACCTACAAGTTCCGGACAATGGGCGAATACCGCGCCTTGCTCTCCCTCTACAACGTCACTGTGGAGGAAGCCCGTGGCATGGTGAACGGACGCGAGTATCACGGACTGGTCTATTCCGCCACCGATGATGGCGGGAACAAGGTCGGCAATCCCTTCAAGGCATCCTGCATCGGGAAGTCCGTCGGCTATGAAGCCGTGCTGCGCAGGTTTGAGTATCCCAATGCCCAAATCCGCGACAAGCGTCTGGCGGACATGACGCGCAAGACCGTCGCTGCCGTATTGGACAGGACGTACCGCAAGGATGAATTTGTCGCCCTGCTCAAAGCGAAGGGCGTGGATGTGGTGTTCCGCCACACGGACGGGGGGCGCATCTACGGGGCGACCTTCATCGACCACCGCACGGGCTGTGTGCTGAACGGCTCCCGGCTGGGCAGGGAATTTTCCGCCAACGCCTTGCAGGAGCACTTCACTTTGCCGTATGCGGACACGCCGCCGATGCCGTTCACCCTTACACGGGACGAACCGCAGGCGGAAGCCCATACCTATGTGGAACACGGCGAGAGCCATTCCACGGGCTTGGGCTTGCTTGGCGGCGACGCATCGGGCGCACAGGCGGAAGAAGCCGCCTTCGAGCGCGAACTCAAACGCAAGCGGAAGAAACGCCGGAAGGGTTTGGGATTATAAATTATCCGTCCGCAGGGCATCCAAGCAAAGGTCAGACCTTTGGCTATCTAAGGTCAGACCTTTGGTAGCCTCACCTCGGACTTGAGATAGGCTCAGGTCGGACTTGAGGTATGCTTATGTCCGGGGAAAGCCTTGCGGACATATTGTTCAACTTAAAAACAGAAACAGATTTATGTCACAACAGGAAGACGATTTGAGGGCGTTGGCGAAAATCATGGACTTTCTCCGCGCCGTGAGCATTATTCTGGTGGTCGTCCACCTCTATTGGTACGGGTATGAAGCCGTAAGGCTGTGGGGCATCGACATCGGTGTCGTGGACCGGGTGCTGGTCAATTTCGACCGCACCGCCGGACTGTTCCACCATATCCTTTACACAAAACTTTTTGCGCTGTTGCTATTGGCTCTCTCTTGCTTGGGTACAAAGGGCGTGAAGGAGGAAAAAATCACGTGGGGCAGGATTTGGACGGTGCTTGCCGCAGGGCTGGCCCTGTTCTTCCTGAACTGGTGGATGCTCTCCCTGCCGCTGCCCGTGGAAGCCAACGTAGCCTTCTATGCCGCTTCGATGGCGGCGGGCTATGTCTGCCTCCTGATGTCCGGCACGTGGATGAGCCGCCTCTTGCGCACCAACCTCATGGATGACGTGTTCAACGTGGAAAACGAGAGCTTCATGCAGGAGACGCGCCTCATGGAGAACGAGTATTCGGTGAACCTGCCTACGCGCTTCTATTACAGGAAGAAGTGGAACGACGGGTACATCAACGTGGTAAACCCGTTCCGCGCTTCCATCGTATTGGGCACTCCGGGCAGCGGAAAGTCGTATGCCGTGGTAAACAGCTTTATCAAGCAGATGATTGAAAAATCTTACTCGATGTACATCTATGACTTCAAGTTCAGCGACCTTTCCACCATCGCTTACAACCACCTGATGAACCACGGCGACGGCTACAAGGTCAAGCCGAAGTTCTACGTCATTAACTTCGACGACCCGCGCCGGAGCCACCGCTGCAATCCCATTCACCCGGATTTCATGGAGGACATCACCGATGCCTACGAAAGTGCCTATACCATTTTATTAAATTTGAACAAAACTTGGGTGCAAAAGCAAGGCGACTTCTTCGTGGAGAGTCCGATTATACTTTTTGCCAGTATTATCTGGTTTTTACGGATTTATCAGGATGGAAAGTATTGCACCTTCCCACACGCCATTGAGTTGCTGAACAGACGTTATGAGGATGTTTTCCCTATTCTCACCAGCTATCCGGAGTTGGAAAACTATCTTTCGCCCTTTATGGACGCTTGGCAGGGAGGTGCAGCCGAGCAGTTGATGGGGCAAATCGCATCAGCGAAGATACCGCTCTCGCGCATGATTTCCCCACAGCTTTATTGGGTCATGTCAGACAGTGAGTTTACGTTGGATATTAACAACCCGGATGAGCCTAAGATTCTCTGCGTCGGCAATAATCCCGACCGTCAGAACATCTACGGCGCGGCGTTGGGTCTGTACAATTCCCGAATTGTCAAGCTCATTAACAAGAAGGGCAAGCTGAAGTCGGCGGTAATCATCGACGAGCTGCCTACGATTTACTTCAAGGGATTGGATAATCTTATCGCCACTGCCCGAAGCAACAAGGTGGCGGTCTGCCTCGGCTTTCAGGACTTTTCGCAGTTGAAACGCGATTATGGGGACAAAGAAGCGGCGGTCGTGATGAACACGGTGGGAAACATCTTTTCGGGTCAAGTCGTTGGTGAGACCGCCAAAACGCTTTCCGAGCGTTTCGGCAAAATCTTGCAGAAGCGGCAGAGCGTCACCATCAACCGGGAGGACAAGTCCACCTCCATCAACACGCAGATGGAGAGCCTGATACCCGCGAGCAAGATTTCCACGCTGACGCAGGGCATGTTCGTGGGCGCGGTGGCCGACAACTTCAACGAGCGCATCGAGCAGAAAATCTTTCATTGCGAGATTGTGGTGGACGTGGAGAAGGTGAAGCGCGAGGAACAGGCTTACAAGCCCATCCCCGTCATCACGGACTTCACCGATGCCGACGGCAACGACCGCATGAAGGAAATGATACAGGAGAACTACAACCGCATCAAGGCGGAAGTGCGGCAGATTGTCGCCGACGAGTTGCAGCGCATCCAGTCCGACCCGGAACTGCAACACCTCTTGCAGGGCAAGTAAAAACGCCATAGGCGAAAAAAGGAAAATCCTTAACTTGGCTGGATGTTCAGACCGGGTTAAGGATTGTCCTTTTCTCGTTGATTGACAATTGAAATGAAAATTACTGCATTGGTTTCTCCGTTTTATACAGCAGATGGGGCATTTCTTTTCCATTGTATATAATGGTATGGCTGCCGCAAGGTTTCATGGCAATGGCTTCCGCCACACGGATGGAGGACGTGTTTTCGGGACGGATGCTGCAATAGACCTCTTGCAAGCCCAGTTTCTCGAAAGCGTACCGCAGGCATCTTCGGGCGGCTTCCGTGGCATAGCCGTTGTGCCAATACGCATTGTCCAGGATGTAGCCGAGTTCCACCGCTTCATTCCCGTTTATCACGCTTTTCATCAGCCCGGCCTGTCCGATAAGTTTGCCCCCGTCTTTCAACACAAGGGCGAAATACCCGTAGCCGTCCTTGCGGTAACGGGAGAACTGGCGGTTCACCCATTGGCGCACCTCCTTCTTGTCAAAGCCGTGTTCCCATGCGTACATGACTTCCGACTTGCCCATGAGGGCGAGCAACGCGCCCGTGTCCTTGCGGGTGATTTTGCGGATGACGAGCCGTTCCGTTTCCATGATCGTGAGCGACTCGGCGTAGGTCTTTATCTCCAAGCCGTCGTCTTTCCACTCCTTGACCATCTTCCGGACGGTATCATCCACCAGCCTGCGGTAGGCGTCATCGGGAACGGCTTTCAAGTAAAACGTGTCATTGGTTTCCTTCAACACCCAATCGGCTATGTCCTGCAAGTCCTTCCCTTCGGGGATATAGTCCTTGTGTATCATGTACTCGTTGATGTTGTCCTCCAGTAGTTCCTCCATGGCGGTACGGGTGTCTTCCTCCAATTCCGAAAACGGGGTTTCCGCTACCTGAAAAATGTCGTTGTTCCATTCATCCGCTTCTTCATCGTCCTCTTCCGGCACAAAAACGCCCCGTTTCATGTCCAGCATCTCCTGCGCGAATTTTCCCGACTCCCTGTCCTTGTACTTCTTGGCATATTTTTCCAGCAGTTCCCAGTCCTGCCGCCTCATGGGGAAGCGGAACGCGGCGCGTTCCACCTCGTTGCAGCGCATCATGTCCGCCTGTTCGTCCTTTGGAAGCGACTGGCATTCCTTGCAGATGTGCAGCGCGTGTCCTCTGCCCGAGAAGCTCTCGTTGGACTTGTGGCAGCCGCATACCTTGCAGTAGTGTCCGCCGTGTTTCCTTTTCTTCTTCACCATGTTACTCACCCCTTTCCAGCAAAGCCTTTCCTTGTTCGGTGAGCCTGTATTTCTGCTTGGGATGTTTCGGCTGGTCAGGATAGAGCGGTTCCACCAATCCGGCTTCCATAGACGGGTTAAGGTAATTGCCCAAGAAATTCTCCCTGTCCTTCAGTTCCATCATTCCCATCATTTCTTTCAGCGAGCAAGTGTGTTCCCCTATCAGTTCAATGAGCCGGACGATGCTTGTCGGGTACTTGTCGGGTGCTTGTCGGGTACTTGTCGGATGCTTGTCGGATGCTTGTCCAGCCGTTTCCATCTCATAGCGGAATACCACCCATACGGAACTCCCGTCCGTGTGGAATTCCGGGTCGGGTATGCCGGCACGGCGGCACTCGTCTATCATCAGGCTGATGCCGCGACCCCAGCTTTCCAGCAACTCGCTTTTGTAAAGCACGTTGGCTATGATGAGGTTGGGCGGCTCTGAACTGTGTCCGCCAAGCAGTTTTTCAAGGGTCATGTCGGGAGGGAACGCGCCGCTGCTCTCTATTTCCACGCGGTCGTCATAAATGGCGATGCCCACCGAACCGCCCGGACGGTGGTAGGCTCTGTGACAAAAGGCGTTGATGCAACATTCCCTCAATGCCTTGTAAGGTATGCTCAGCTTTTCTTCACGGTACAGCCCCTCTATTTTACCCGACAAGGACAGGTGCTTGAAAAAAAACGACATGGCAGCGTCCAATAGCGCGTAGATGTTCCCTTGCTGTCTTTGGTTGTCTATGAATTCCTCTTTGCTTGTGCCTCTGAACCTTGCCATTCGCAACAGGCATTGGGGATAGTCGTACAGATTGCGCCCGAACAGTACGGCGGCGGCATTGTTCAGCTTCCCGTCATGCAACAGGTCGAATTTTTCAAGGATGGCGGGTATTTCTTCGCGAATGGTGGTTTCCGGCAGGCGTCCGCAGTTGATTCCGGCGCGTACCGCACCGATGATGACATTCTCGTCGAGGTCGCTGATTTGCAGGTCGGGGTTGGGGATTGCCTCCCAACTGTATTTGCCGCCCCTTTGCATCAGCAGGTGGTTGTACTTGTCCTGCGGCATGACAGACGTCACGCTTTCTATCCGCTGGTAAGCCCTGCCTTTATATGTGAACGGACGCATATAGCGTTGTTCCTCAGCATATAAGGCAATGACCTGTTTGTCCGTGTCGGGAATGTTTGCGTATGAGACCGTTATCGTGGCAAACGGCTCGAATAGGCGGATGGCTTCCGCAATTTCCCGTTTCGTCTTGTCGCTCACTTCCTGACCGGTGATTTTCCCGTTGTCAGCCACGCCGAACAGTACCGTACCGCCCTCGCCGTTGAGGAAGGCGCACAGTGTCTCCATGCCGCGCTCCAACTGCCCGGTGATCAGCTTGTATTCTGTCCGTCCCCCTTCATCGCCGGAGGCCAGTTTGCGTATGTCGTCTATATTGGTTATATTCATGCGTAATCGTTTGGAGGGCAAAAATAATCATTTGACCGACAGATACGAAATTTTGGAGCATTTTCTTGCAAATTGTCATTGCTAGAACAGGAAAAAGAAACCGGGAGCAAGGGGCTTCTACCCATACACCTTGTTCCCGGTCATGAATCAGACAGAAAAACTTTCATCTCTTGCGTGCCCGTTCCCGCTCATCGTCTTTCACGATTCGCTCGTTCAGCTTTTCGGAAGCCCGGTCGAAGAAATAGGTACGGCTGTCATTTTTCCGACGACGGATATCCACATAGGCGTTGTAGCACTGACTGGGCTTCAACTCCATGCCGAAGAATCGGGAGAAATGGACCATCAGTTCCTGGATACCGGTTTCTCCGCCGTTGATACATTTCAGGGTGTCGAGCCCGTACAATAATTCCACTAGGTCGGATATGCTGCCTGTCCAACATATCGGAGGGGCATCAGAAGGAGGGGCGCCGGTTTTCTCGCCGGTAAACATGTGGGAGGGCGGCAACGGATGGTATTCCCGGGCAAGGAACCGTAGCATCTTGCGCACAAAGGCAAGGGCCTTGTGTACATGCAGATTCAGTTCGCTCTCATGGCTCCTGCCTTGCAGGGCCTCATGGTATTGCAGCTCCGTTTCCGCATAGCTCAGGGCGTGTACCGGATGTCCGCTTTCGGGCGGGATGAGACAGAGTTGGATGACCCTTTGTGTAAACTCATCGTAGGCCGTGCGTAACCCGGTGCGGCTGTCGGGATTGCTTATCAGACGGAAAAACTCGGTTTCCGTCAAGGTGAGATGTTCCATTTGTTCCTAATTTTTTGTTTTTACTCGGATGAAATGTGCGCACATACATCCATAGGAGCAAATGATAGTCCAATTACAATGTTATGGTGATGAACTTGTATGCAATTTCTTGCAAATCAAGCTCTTGGCAGACGAAAATTTGTTTTAAGGAAGAATAGGCAGCCTCCTTCCCGTGTCCGACTTCCGGACAGGTGTCCGTTTTTCGTACACAGTACCGCCCTTTCTTTCCGCTTTTTTCCATTCCGTTTCGTCCTTTCCCCTGCCATGTCACCTCTTCGTCTGAATCCCATACAGGTCCATTTTCTCGTACAGCGTGCTCCGGCTTATGCCCAGCAGTCTGGCGGCCTCTTTCCGATTATGCCCGGCCTTTTCCAAAGCCTGGCATATCCGCTTCTTTTCCATGCATTCCCCTTTCAAGGCAATGTCAGGATCGGAAGGCTTTCCGGACTCATCCAAGTTCAATTCTTCCGCCGTCACCAATTCCCCTTGGGCAAAAAGCACGGCGGATTGGACCGCCTGTTTCAGTTCCCGTACGTTTCCCGGCCAGTCATGGGCCAGCAACCGTTTCTTCGCCTCCGCATCGAAACCTTTTACCTGTCTGCCATGCTCTTGGTTGTAAAGTTCCCGGAAGAATTCAGCAAGCGGCAGGATGTCTTCCGGGCATTCCCTGAGCGGGGGTACTTTCACGGTGTACTCACTCAATCGGAAATACAGGTCCCGGCGGAAACGCCTTTCCGATATGGCTTCTTCCAGATTCTCGTTCGTTGCGGTGATGATGCGCACGTTGGCTTTCCTGTCTTTTGTGCCGCCGACAGGACGGTAACGCCTGTCCTGTATGGCGCAGAGCAGCATCTGCTGTACGCCGAGGGGAAGGTTGCCTATCTCATCCAGGAACAACGTTCCTCCCTCGGCTTCCGACCAATAGCCTTCCTTGCGCCCGACCGCCCCGGTAAAAGCCCCTTTTTCATGCCCAAACAAGGCGGAAGCGGCCAGACTTTCGGATAACAGCCCGCAGTCCACTGTCACGAACGGTTTGTCCGCACGGTCGCTTTGGGCATGTATCTTTTCAGCGATATGTTTCTTTCCTGTACCGTTCTCACCCCGAACCATCACGCAGATGTCGGCTTTGGCTAGGACGTGGAGACGTCCGAATACTTTCTGGTAGGCTTCGCTCTCCCTTATGAACAGGGGTTCCTCATGGAATGACTGCCTTTTCTGCAAGTCTTGGAGCATGGCGGGAAGCTGGCTGGTCAGCAGTTTCTTGGGGATATAGTCTTCCGCTCCGGATTTCATGGAACGCACGGCGGTAGGCACTTCCGCATAATCCGTCATGATGACGTAGGGATTGTGCTTCCCCTCGCGGCGCAGTTCTTCAAGCAACAGGATGCCGTCACCGTCAGGCAACCGGAGGTCGGCAAGCACGATGTCGTCATCTTCCAGCATTGAAAACAGTTTCCGGGCACCGGTGCAATCGGAGGTACTGACTGTCCGGTATCCGTTTTCTTCCAAAAAATTGCAGACATACCTGCTGTACACAAGGTTGTCTTCCACTACGATTATCTTTCCCATTTCTTCATCTCCTTTCTGGCGGCTTCTATGATGGTTTCTCCTTGTTCCAACACGGCACGGGCTGCATAGGCGACTTCTTCGTCCGAGTACGGTTCCTTGTGGATGGCTTCGTGCAACTTCTGCAAGGGGCGTTCCGTCCGTATCACCATCCATGAGCTCCTCAAATGGTGTACCCAGCTGTTCAAGGCTGTCAAGTCTTTCCTTTCGGATGCCTTCCGGACTTCCTCTATCTCTTTCTCCGTTTCGGCAATCAGCTGCTCCAATGTTTTCCGCTTGTCGCCGAAAGCCAACAGGGCGGAGAAGTCCGGCTGCCGGTTCCCTCTTTCACGGATGCAGTGCCGTGTCGCCTCCATCAGTTCGTCTATGGAAAACGGCTTGGGAAGCAATCCGGAAAATCCGGCTTCTTTCAGTTCCTCCTCCGATACATAGCCGGCCGCAGTAGCTGCCACGATGGGAAGTTCACGGGAATTGCCGATGTCGGACATGCGCAGCAGTTCCAGAATCTCGTAGCCGTTCGCTTCCGGCATTCTCAAGTCTGTTATCAACAGGTCATAATCCTTGCTCCGTATCCTGTCGGTCAGCTCGGCCAACGTAAGGCAGTTGTCGCATGAAACGCCACATTGAAGGTACATCTCGCGCATCAGGCGGAGCGTCACCGGGTCGTTGTCTATGGCCAGCACGGAACATCCGGCCAGTGAAGGACGGACATCCATTGACTTCTCTTCTTCCGGTACTTCTTCGGCTTTCGGCAGCGGCAGGACAACGGTGAAGCGGCTTCCTATGCCAGGTTTGCTCTGTACGGAAGCAGAACCCTGCATCAGCTGTACGAGATTGGTCACAATGGCAAGGCCCAGCCCGAAGCCGTCCTGAGTCACAGCATTGCCCAGACGTTCGAAGGGGGCGAAAATCTGTTCCTGCTTTTCTTCCGGGATGCCCGTCCCGGTATCCTGCACGTACAGGATGAAGTTGCCGTCCTTATAGTCCGTGCAGAGTGTAATGCGACCGCTGCGGGTAAACTTGACCGCATTGGAGAGCAGGTTGCTTCCGATGCGCAATATGCGCTCCTTATCGCCTCCCAGCACTTCTGTCGTCTGGTTGTCAGTCACGAATTCGATTCCTTTGGCTTCAGCCAAAGGGGCGAACTCCGTTTCCAACACAGTTGCTATTGACTCGGAGCGGAATGGACGGATATGCAGCTTTTCTTTATGGATCTCCAGCCTGAAAAATTCCAGCAGCTCGGTGGTCATGGAAGCCATGCGGCTGGCAGATTCACGCACGGTTAATATGTGGCGTACCCGGTCTTCCAGGGCTTCATCCCGGAGCAGGAGTTCTGCATTGCCGCTTATCGCCGTCAGGGCCGTGCGCATTTCATGGCTGACAGTCTGCATCAGGTTGTGACGGAATTGCAGCAATTGCCGGTTCTTCTCATTGCTCGCCTGCAATTCGCCGATAAGTTCTTCGCGTTTCTTTTTTTCGCCATGATTGCGGCGGATTTCCCGGTGGATGGCGATGTGGAACAGGATTAAAAGGAGGATGGCGGTGGACAAGGTAGAGGTGAGCAGGAGCGTGGAACGGCTTTGCGCTTCCATTATCTTATGCTCACGCTGAAAGAAGGCTTCCTGCACTTGCCTGTCCAGATTCTTGATGAGGTGGTTCAGCCGGGCGTTCAATGCCAGATTGCGGGCGTACAGGCTGTCGGCACTGGTTTCCATATCCTCCGTCCCTTCCTGCTGCATGGCAATCAGGCTGTCACTGAATGCGTGCAGTTCTCCGGCGGAAGGCAAAACCCGGACGGTTTTCTTGGCGCCCAACGCTCCCAGTATATTGTCCCTTCTTTTCCTCACGGTGCGTATGCGGGTGGCACGTTCCGCCACTTTGGGCAGATGGTGGACAAGCAGACTGTCAGCAGCATCCTGTATCCCGATGGCTTCCACGACACGGAACAAGTGCATTTCCTTGTCGGCAAGCAGGTGCCGGAGCGTGTCTATCTGTTCGGGACGTACATGCTGCCTGCACCGGGGCTTCAAGGCCAGCAGCAGGCTGTCTGTGGACAGCCGTTTCTGGCGATAGTTTGCCGTATCTGCATTTTCTTGGCTGATCAGGCTCTCGCCCAGCAGGGAAAGCTCGGTGATGTGAAGGTGTGCGGCATGGATGTCATTCCGTACCGATTGCAGGTCATGCACTTCGAAATCTATCTCCCGCATCCGGCTACGCTCACGAAAGAGGATAACCACCATTCCGACTATGGCGGCCAGCAACAGGAAGTTCCCGGCATATATCTTTTGTGTCAAGGATACTTTCATTGCTAGTCATATTATCCGTAGTGCATTCTCTCATCAGAATGTGCTACCTCGTTTATGGGCAAAAATAGAAATTATCAACCACAATCCATGCGACCGGTTCAGAGTTTATGAATAATTATTTTTTTAGAACGATTCAAAACAAATTGAGCCGCACCATGACGGGTGTTTGATTGTAAAATAGTCATTGGGATTATGCAAGCGTAACGCAGGCATCCGAACGAACGGATATTACAACATCCGGCAAGAGTGCAGACAATGCAAAATGCACAGAGAGTCTGATAGACAATGCAACTACTTGCATACAGGTACAACAAAACAATGGCGACTACAACATTTGGGTTCATAGTTGCAGTCGCCATTTCACATGCAAAGGTTGTACCTGTGGTTCCCGAAAACTTACGATTTCTTTCCTGCTTCGGATACAGCTACAAAAATAGCCGTCCTGATTCCGGGCGGCTATTATAACTACTTGCAGGTAATTGCAGACAGTGCTTTTTAATATATCTGTCTACAAGGTGAGAAACAACAATCAATTGTCACTCGTCCCTCCATTATGGTTTCTGTTGTAAGAGGTTGTCACGACTGCCACATCACCGTATTGTCTTCCACTGACGGAACGGTTCAATGCGGAGACGGTCAAAGTGGTCACTTGTTGAGTACCTGCCACGTGCAAGGCCGTACCGACGGGCAAGGTCACATTGATGGGGTAAGTTCCCGTAGCCGTAGTGACACCTGCGCCGGCAATGCGGGCCAGAATCTCAATCAGGTAAGCGGTTATCCGACTGGTCCCGGACGAAGTGATTTCCGTTCCGATGTGATAAGTGAACGAGGCCGAACCAACGGTCATGTCACCCGATCCATACAGGTTGTCCCACAGGTCTTGTTCAAAGGCCAACGGCGTGCTTGTGGAGGAAGAAGTCACATCCGCTCCAAAGAGCAACGTATAGGAAGTGAACTGGTCGGCAAACACGATTACTTGTCCGCCTTCTACAGTATATTCTGCATCCACCCATTGCCCGTTCACGTATTTCTGTGCCGTGATGGATTGCGCCACTTCCGCATCCACATCGTAAGCCAATTCGATGGGACTTGAAAGCGTGGCGTTCGCATCGGTGCAAGCCACGCTTGTACCAATCAGCATGACGCTTTCGGCAGCACGGGAAGTGGCACGGGTATTGGCTTCGGCTTCATCCAGCGTGTAAAGCGGGGTAACCACGATGGAACTTCCCGCAGGCAATTCCGCCGTCTCGGGTACGGTGACAGCCACTGTGACCGCGCCCTCGTCATTGCCTTCGATGGTCTCTGAAGTCACGTTGGCCTCCGTATCGCCGTTGGCGGCTACTTCAATGGTCGTGCCTTCATTGGGCAATGACACGTTCCATACGACATTGGCTCCGCTTCCGCTTTCTGCAACGGTGACGGTTGTTTCCTTGGACTGTTTCCCCGGAGCGGAAGCCGTCAGGGTATAACTTCCGGCATCCACATCGTCAAAAGTGAACGTGCCATCTGCGCCGGTCTGTGTCGATTCGCCGTTCATGCTCACGGTAGCCGAAAGGCCGTTGCCGTCCATGCCGGTGACACGCCCGCTGATACTGTGCGATACGGACACCGTGGGCGGCGTCACGTTGCTGTAATCCGGATCATCGTCACTGCACCCTACGAAACTGGTGCACAAAGCCACACTAAGGAATGCGAACATTCCCCATCTTGATAGATTTCTAAGATTTTCCATTTCTAAAAATAATTAAACGATTAAATTAGGTTATTTTGAAATTCTGTATTCTAGTAGTTATATCCGTATTGTTTGTGTCTTCAATCAGGGTGGGTCTTGCCCAACAGGTTTAACTTGAAACACAGGCCACCTGTGAAATGTTTCCCATTCTGCAAGGTTGCCTGCAAAAAGAGGTGTTTCCACAACAAACAGTCTGCGCCGATGTTGATATCGTCACCGGTATATTCTATCGTTGCCCGAAGGTTTCTGGCAAAGGACGGGCGATAGGTGATACCGGCGGCTATGCCCCGCCATTTGGCATTGAAATCCGATGTAAAATAGCGGTAGGTCAAATGAAAACCAAATTCATTCCGCCTGTACATGACGTGTTTGCTGGCGGCTATATAATAATTCTGGAAGTAGTCGTTGACCGGATATTTGCCTTCGGCATAGGACTCGTTCACCTTGCTGCCGGGATCCTGGGTGCCTATGGCAATTGCAGGCCACCATTTGCCTTCTTTCAGCGGACGCACTTTCAGGTGAAAGTACCGGTCTTTCTTATTATGTCCGACATGGCCATCGTTGTCAATCCCCTTCAGTATGGTACAGACATACGCTATTTCTATCCAAGGGAAGGGGGTGATGGCCAGAAAATGGTTGGTCGTGTTGAATTTCTCTCCTTCATACTGGTAGGTGTCAGGAAGAAATTCCTGATTCAGGAAGAAGAAACCGATACGGGCTTCTCCCTCTGTCGCCATTTCCGCCGTGGGCACGTGGATCATGCCGGTAACGCCCGAATACTCTTGCGCCCTCAATATCGGAATGCAGCCCATCACGACAAGGAGGCCAATCAATAATCTTCTCATTTCCGCCCTCCTTCCTTTTCCGAGAAGTCCGGCTTCATGGTGTTGCTGCCCCATTGCAGGGCATTGCGGTCAAACCAGCCCTCGCGTTCGTTCTCCTCCGGGTCGGTCGTGTACATTTTGTTGGCATAGGCGTCACCTTCCATACTGTATGTCAGGCGGAAATTAGAAGCCGGACGGAAATTGACAGTGCGCCGTTTCCGCTTGTAAGGCGGTATCATCATCACCACCTTAAAACCGGCATTCTTGCCGCCCTCGTTGCTATACTCGCCGTACAATCCGACCGTACAGTGGTTGAAATGCCGCATGGCTTCAACTATGGCTCCATAATCTTCATAGAGGAAACGTCCGCCCCTTGCGCGGAACTGCGTATTCCATTTGTTCAGATAGACATCGGTGCCCAGCAAGGCGGTAATCCGTTTGGGGGTACTTGCTTCCCAGTCCACTGCCATTGAACAATAGCCGGTTAATCCAGCCTGCACTTCCAATGCCAACCAGCGGTTTACGACATACATCCCTTTCAAGTCCAATCCATACCGCTCCCTGCCGAACAAGCCGCCGCTTGCTTTCAGGAACCACCGGGATCGCCAATGCGCCTCTTTAGATAACACCGCCATGTTCAACCGTACTTTCTTGTATCGGTCGCCATAGTCGTTATACACCGGCACTAATGCCTGTGCTGCCGCCTGCCACCCCTTGCCCATGTTCCATTTCACACCGGGAGTCAGATTCAGCAAAATCTCATATATTTTCCCATTGTGAAACAAATCCCGGTAGTTGAAATCCGCCCCTACAAATATATCTACCTGACCAGCGGGTATGGACGGCTGTGCAATTATGGATGAATACCCATAAAAGACCAGCATGAATAGCAAAATGAACAGTTTCTTGCTTATTCTCTCGTAAGCTTTCATTTTTTCATATACGCTCGTAATTGTTTTATTGTTAATTGATGTCATAGTTCATATCCCGGTCATCTTTCATCTGATACCTTTTACCACATTTTCTACGAAACGCAAGTTTCTCTTCATCCTTTTAACCCAATGTGAGCCATCCTGATTTTACTCTAAGATGGCTCACATTGAAACGACACTCGCACAAAGTGCCTTTCAGTCTTTCACCAGAAAAGAGGTGAAAGGTTTATTTTTCCCAATCATTTATTCACACTTTCATTAGTCCAAATATAATCCTTCATGATAAAACTTTGTTTTAGCTTCCACCTTAGGTCAGTTTACAAGGAACTACACGCAGACCGTGAAACGGGCTGCTGACAACAAACGGCGGTATGCTCCCGGAGAGGGCAGCATACCGCCTGTTTTGTTGTCTAGGGTTTCCAAAGGGGTGCCCCCTTTGGCACACGACTTTGCTTGCAAAGTGTAGTGTGTTATACCTGCTGGCGTGGCTGACAGAGGAAACGGGGTGCGGTGCTTCTTGCACCCCGTTTGCTCCGGCAGGAAAACAGGCTGAATTTTTGCGAATGGGAATGAGCAAAAAATCGGCCTGTTTTCAGAGAACGGCGGCAGGTATATGAAAGCCCCCGTCCCTCGTCCTACGCTCCGACTTGTGGACAAAGTGTCCCGAAGTTGTGGCCACACTCCCGGAAAAGTAGCAGGACAGCGGGCAACCGTCAAGGCTGAAATGAACGGGGTTACACCCGGCCTTGACCGCCGCCCGCCGCCCCGCTGGATGGGTGGACAAGGCGGCCAATCCCTCAAAGTGCTTGTCCGCGCTCTTTCTGATTTTGAGGTATTCAGTTTTT
>ERZ857951.98-NODE-98-length-109528-cov-6.976113_pt1 | contig 109528 bp, 102 predicted proteins | sample MGYA00519759_ERZ857951 | MGnify/ENA primary metagenome ERZ857951 (study PRJEB31778, sample SAMEA3449377) | human gut metagenome | biome: human gut; feature: human-associated habitat; material: faeces | place: United Kingdom | collected 2010/2012 ...
ACTGCATGTAACATTGCAACACATGCCATCGCACAGGAAGCCAGCTCACAGTATGGCGGACAGAGTATTTCACTGGCACATCTTGCACCTTTTGTACAGATCAGCCGTGAGAAATTCCGTCGTATGGTTCGCAAGGAGATGGAAGAAGCAGGAATCCCGGTAACAGAGGAGCAGATCAATCTTATCGCAGAAAAGCGTGTAAAGGAAGAGATTAACCGTGGTGTTCAGGTAATTCAGTATCAGGTTATCACGCTTATGACAACAAATGGACAGGCACCGTTTATTACAGTATTTATGTATATTGATGAGGTACCGGAAGGTCAGACAAGAGAGGATCTTGTAGCGATTATCGAGGAGATGCTTCATCAGAGAATTTTAGGGGTCAAGAATGAGCAGGGCGTTTATATTACGCCGGCGTTCCCGAAACTGATTTATGTGCTTGAGGAGGACAATATCAGGGAGGGGTCCAAATACTGGTACCTGACCAGGCTTGCGGCTGAGTGTACCGCAAAGCGCATGGTGCCGGATTATATTTCTGAGAAGATGATGAAAAAGTTAAAAGACGGCGACTGCTATACCTGTATGGGATGCCGTTCTTTCCTGACGGTAGACCGCACGACGGGCAATCTGGCACATGCCAAGAATTATAAAGAAGGAAAGCACAAGTATTACGGACGCTTTAACCAGGGCGTAGTGACATTGAACCTGGTGGATGCGGCATGCTCTTCCGGAGGAGATGAGAAGAAGTTCTGGGAGATCATGGATGAGCGTCTGGAAATGTGCTATCAGGCATTGATGATCCGCCACAACCGCTTAAAGGGAACACCTTCCGACGTGGCGCCGATTCTCTGGCAGAACGGTGCGCTTGCACGTCTGAAGAAAGGCGAGACGATCGATGAACTTCTCTATCACGGTTACTCGACGATTTCTCTCGGCTATGCGGGACTCTGCGAGTGCACACGCTATATGAAGGGCGTATCCCACACGGAGCCGGAAGGCACGGAATTCGCGCTTGCAGTGATGCGTCGTCTGAATGATGCATGCGCCAAGTGGAAGAAGGAGACGGACATTGATTTCAGTCTCTACGGAACCCCGCTTGAGTCGACGACCTACAAGTTCGCAAAATGCTTACAGAAGCGTTTCGGCATTATCCCGGGTGTGACGGACAAGAACTACATCACAAATAGCTATCATGTACATGTGACCGAGCAGATCAACGCGTTCGATAAGTTAAAGTTCGAGTCACAGTTCCAGGAACTGTCCCCGGGCGGAGCAATCAGCTACGTGGAGGTTCCGAATATGCAGAACAATCTGGAAGCGGTGCTTTCCGTGATGCAGTACATCTATGAAAATATCATGTACGCGGAACTCAACACAAAGAGTGACTACTGCATGGAGTGCGGATATGCCGGAGAGATCAAGATTGTGACAGACCGGGACGGCAAGCTGGTATGGGAGTGCCCGAACTGCGGAAACCGCGATCAGAATAAAATGTCTGTTGCAAGACGTACCTGCGGCTATATCGGAACACAGTTCTGGAATCAGGGCAGAACACAGGAGATCAAGGAACGGGTATTACATTTATAAAAAACAGGGGGACTGTGGCGTGCACGGGATTGTGCAGCCACAGTCTTTCTTTCCCTGTCGAGGAGAAAAGATATGAATTATTCGGCAATCAAATATTGTGATATTGCAAACGGAACCGGTGTGCGCACCGTTCTCTTTGTGTCGGGCTGCAGAAATCACTGCAAAGACTGTTTTCAGCCGGAGACGTGGGCTTTTGAATACGGGAATCCTTTCACCGGCGAGGTGGAAGATGAGATCATTGCGTCCTTGAAGCCGGATTACATCCGGGGACTGACGCTGCTCGGAGGAGATCCTTTTGAACCGGAGAATCAGAAGGCGCTGCTTCCGTTTATGCGGAGAGTGAAGGCGGAGTGCCCCAGGAAGGATGTGTGGGCCTACACCGGCTATGTGTTAGACCGGGATCTTGTGCCGGGCGGAAAATGCTGCACCGCAGATACCGCGGAGCTGCTTCACACGATCGATGTGCTGGTGGACGGACCGTTTGTGACGGAGCTTCATGATATATCCCTGCTGTTTAAAGGGTCTTCCAACCAGCGGGTGATCGACTGTGCAGAGTATTGCCGGTCGGGGGAGATCCGGGAGCTGATGTAGAAGAAGGAAGGATTTTGCATCTTCCTGTGGTTTGTGTTACAATAGACGCGGTATTGCAGGACCAACAAGGGAGAATTAGATATGAAAATAACATGGAAGACATTGCTGGCGTTGTTTTTTTACACGCTGGGAGTTGTTGGCTGGTTCTATGTAGGAGGATGGATGATCTTAAGAGGACCGGTCAGAGGAGTGATTCTGGCGCATATGGCAGGAGATTTGTCTCTGATCAAGCTGGCGGCCGCACTGGTGCAGGGATTTGTGTATCTCTCACTGGCAGGCGGCGTCTGGTGCATCGGCTATATGTTGAGCGATCATTTCCGGAAAGATGAGTAGGACTACAAAAAGGTGCGGCGGATGACGCACCTTTTTGCACCGTAAACGGATAGAAAAATGGCGCAGAAAAGAGGCGCGGACAGGAGCAAATAATGATATTAAAAGTACCGTCTTACTATGAAAAGTTTCACTGCATTGCAGATCAGTGTAAGGATAATTGCTGTTACGGCTGGGAGATCGACATCGACGAAGGTACGATGGATTACTACCGCAGCCTGGGCGGAGAACTGGGAAAAGAGATTACCTCGCATATCAAGGCAGGCGAGGAGAACACCATGATTATGCGCGAGGACGGGTATTGTCCGTTTTTAAATGAGAAAAAGCTCTGCGACATCTGCATTAAGATGGGAGAGGAAGCGCTGAGTGAGATCTGCACCGAGTTCCCCCGTTTTACCATGGAGTATGAGGACGTCCGGGAGAAGATCTTAAGTCTGGCATGTGAGGAGGTCGGAAACATTATGTTTTCCACCGACGAGAAGATCACCTGGCAGGAGCATGAGATGCCGGATTTCTGCGGAACCGGGGACGATGACGAGACAGCGTGTGAGGACGACGGGGCTTTGTACGGTAATGAGGAGGCAGCGTGTGAGGACGATGCGTCCGACGGCGAGGCGTATGACGACGATGAGGAAGTGTCTGTGGATGCCGATCAGCTGAATGCCGTTTCTAAGGCGGCGGTGGCATTGCTTCAGAACCGGAAGAAGCCGGTGGCAGAGCGTGCAGCGGAGTACCTTCTATATTGCAAGAGGATGCAGCAGGAGCTTTACGGATACCACACGGGCGGGGAAGTAAGCGGGCAGGAACAGGAGCAGGAGCAGCGTGAGAGCCGGCTGATTGCCGAGTGCAGGGAGAAAGAGGTAACGCCTCAGGAGGCGTATGCGGCGTTTCTTGCCCGCATGGAGCGCTACGAACAACTGGAAGTGCTCGACCAGAACTGGGAGGAAGAAAAGAAACGTCTTCGTGCGGCATTCCATGAGGACAATTATCTGGAATGTATACGGAACTTTCACGCAGCGCAGCAGGGAAGGGAATATGAGTATGAGCATCTGCTGGTCTACTTTACATTCCGGTATTTTATGAGATCCTATTATGATGACAACATTTTAAACAAGGCACAGTTTGCGGTGGCGAGTATTCTGATGATCCGCGATATGGATGCATTGCGTTTTCTGGAGAACGGAGGAACATTCTCCGTGGAGGACCGGGTGGCAGTGGCAAAGCTGTATTCAAAGGAAGTAGAACATTCCGAGGAAAATATGGAATTCCTGGAGGAGGATTTCCAGTTTGAGGATATTTTTGCACCGGAACAGATGATACGGCAGCTTTTCTTTGCTTCATAGGGAAGACGGAGAACATCAATGGAGCGATTCCGACCCACCCAAGGCAGGAAGCACTTTATATTTCATAAGCGTACGATCACAGGGAAAGTGGCATAGAATAGAAGGCAGGAAATCTGCCAGGATGGAGGAAAGAACATGAAAGTAATATTGGTAAACGGAAGTCCGAGGGAAAAGGGATGTACTTATACAGCGCTCTGCGAGGTGGCAGGGGCTCTCGAGAAGAACGGCATTGAGACCGAGATTTTTCAGGTGGGTGCAAAGCCGATCGCCGGCTGCATCGGCTGCAATGTCTGTCTTAAGAACGGACGCTGCTTTGTGGATGATCCGGTCAATGAATTTGTTGAGAAAGCAAAGACGGCGGACGGTTTTGTGTTCGGCTCGCCGGTGCATTATGCGGCGGCATCCGGTGCCATCACCTCGTTTCTCGACCGCGCATTCTACGGAAAGGGAAATGTGTTTGCCGGAAAGCCGGGGGCAGCAGTGGTGAGCTGCAGACGCGGCGGCGCGGCATCCGCGTTTGATCAGCTGAACAAATATTTCACGATCAATTCCATGCCGGTGGTTTCTTCCCAGTACTGGAACCAGGTACACGGAAATACGCCGGACGAGGTACGGCAGGACGCAGAGGGACTGCAGACCATGCGCACGCTGGGCAGCAATATGGCATGGCTGCTCAAATGTATTCAGGCAGGGGCGGCAGCGGGAATCACATTCCCGGAGCGGGAACCTGCAATGAAAACAAATTTTATTCGGTAAAAGTTCAGTGGAAATTAAGAGAAATTAAGATAAATTTAAAACACAGAAATTCTCATCTGATGTAAGATAAAAAAGAAGGGAAAAGCCTTCTAGTAACGACCTGTGATAAAGTGCAGGAAAGATACCGGCTTTTTCCCAGCAGCCTTGGCAGCAGTGAGATATTCTTCATAAAAGAGAACTGCTTCGCTGTAAGTCATAGTTGGATCTATGGTATATTTCATCGTGATACGCCTCCTTTCTTTTTCCTTGACAGAGTATAGCACTTGTTTTAGAAGAAAGCAACAAAAAGATAGTAAAAATTTTGTAAAAAATCACGAAAATAATTGTGCGAAATGAAAAAGAGGCGCGCGTGGAACCGCAGAGAGAGCACAACAGGATGAACGGACAGATGGGAAGATGGAGCAATGCGAGAGGAACAGGAAGAGAAATACAGGCGAGAAGAACGGCGTAGGTATGAGGAGAAAAGGCGTAGACGGCGCAAAAGGCTTCGGAGAAGACGCCGGCTGCGCATAGTGCTTTTGATCGGCATTCCGCTGCTTTTGGTGCTGGCGGTCTGGTTTGGCACACGACAGATCAAAAAGCTTCTATATGAAGAAAAGCCGGTGATGGCGTACGAGGTAAAGTATGTGGCACAGGCGCCGGACTATCAGGTAGAACTGCTGGATTACAACGAATATTCGCGCCCGGGAACGGCGCTTTCCCAGGTAAAAGGCATCGTGATCCATTATACTGCGAACCCGGGCACGACGGCGGAGCAGAACCGCAGCTATTTTGAAAATCTGAAAGATACAGGGGAGACGTATGCCAGCAGTCATTTTGTCATCGGCATGGACGGGGAGATTGTGCAGTGCATTCCGTGCAACGAGATTGCCTACGCGTCGAATGACCGGAATGAAGACACGATAGCCATCGAGTGCTGCATTCCGGATGAGACGGGAGAATTTACCGATGCGACCTACCAGTCGCTGATAGAGCTTACCGCCTGGCTGATGGGACGCTATGACCTGACTACGGATGATGTGATCCGTCATTATGATGTGACGGGGAAAATGTGCCCGAAATACTATGTGGAGCATGAGGATGCGTGGCTTGTGTTCAAGCAGGATCTGCTGACGTACATTGACGTGAATGGTATTGCCAAAAATGAGGAAATATCGTAGAATACCTAGTATCAAAGGTAGCAGGTATACGGTATGATTCACGAATATTATAAAGAAATACAGAACAATCAGAATATAAGAGAGAACTTGAGTCTGCTGCGAAGCGAGTGCAAGGATCCACAGGCAAGGAAAACCCTGTTGTCTCTGGCGGGAGACGGTGCACTGCTTGCAGGACTGCTGGAGAGCGATGAGCCGAAGGTGCGCAAGAATGCGGCGCTTCTGCTTGGAAGTCTCGGGCTTATGCAGACGGCAGGTTCTCTTTTTCAGGCATATGAGAGAGAGCAGACGCTGTTCGTAAGGAGCGCGTATCTTACGGCGTTATCGGGGATGGAGGTATCCCCTTATCTGGAAGCGCTAAAAGAACACAGGGATGAACTCTTGGCGCGGGAGATACCCGAGAATGAGAAAAAGCATGTGAATGAAGAACTGCGGGAGCTGGAACGTATCATTACGGCTGCGGAGGGGATTACCCGTCACACATTTACCGGGTTCACAGAGCCACAGGATTTTGTGCTTACGACGAACCGGGAGCAGCGCGGTGTGACGCTTGAGGAGGTAAAAGCGGTGTCCGCATCAGTCAGACGCAGTGAGAAGCTGCATCCGCTCGGCGTGCTGGTTCATGCGAAGGACGTCCGTCCGTTTGCGGCGATAAGGACTTACCGCGAGCTATTGTTTCCGGTGCGCACGGCGCAGCCGGTGCCGGAAGATGCATCCGGTGCTGCGGAGGCGGTCTGGAATTCCAATCTGCGGGAGCTCCTTACACAGGCACACCGGGAGATGACGCCGTTTTATTTCAGACTGGAAATAAAGAGCCACATGCCGTTAGACAAAAAGAGCACGTTTGCCAGACGGTTTTCCGCGGAGATGGAGCGGCTGTCCGGCAGGATGCTTGTGAATGCACCGTCGGATTATGAGATTGAACTGCGGCTTCTGGAGAAAAGAGACGGCGGTTACGCCTGCTTCCTGAAGCTTCTTACGATCGCACCTGGACGTTTTGCCTACCGCAAAAATGCGGTGGCAGCTTCGATTCATCCGGCGACGGCGGCAATGCTTGTGGCGCTGGCAGAGCCGTATTTAAAAGACAACGCTCAGATTCTCGATCCGTTCTGCGGTGTCGGCACGATGTTGATCGAGCGCGATATCCGTGTTCCGGCGCGGGAAAAATACGGAATCGATATCTTCGGCGAGGCAATCCGGGGGGCGAGGGAGAATGCGGCGCATGCGGGGGAGAAAATCAATTTTATCAACCGTGATTATTTTGATTTTACACATGCGTATCTGTTTGACGAGATCATCACGAATATGCCTGTAAGGGGAAGAAAGTCGAAGGAGGAGACGGACGCCTTTTACGGAAGATTTTTTGAAAAATCAGCCGGACTGTTAAAGCCGGACGGGATTCTTGTACTCTATTCCAACGAGCAGGGATTTATCAAAAAGCAGCTCCGCATAAGAAGCGATTACCGGCTGCTTACCGAGCAGTGTATCCGGGAAAAGGATCAGTTTTATCTGTTTGTAATTCAGTATAAAGGATGAGGAAGATATGGCACTTTCAAGGGGGATGAATCAGGAAGCGTCGCAGGATACCGATCTGGGATTGTTAGATGCGACATTGATGCAGAATCTGCAGGATCGGTTTTGCGATGCCAATAATGTGTATCTGGTGTGTCTGAGCAGAACGCACGGAGTTGTCACAAAGGCATACGGTTCTAAGGAGGAGCGGGCGTACATTCACGGGCTGACCGGAGTGGAACGACATATGACGCTCATGAACCGGCTTTTAGATGACGGAATCGAAAGTGTGCTCGAAGAGGATTGTGGAAATGATCTGGTGAAAATGTGCGGCGTGTCGATCAAGATCGGCGGGAAGACGGCGGCAATCTGGATTGTCATCGGAATCATGGAGCGGGAAGACGCGGATGTTCCGTCCTATGTCATGCGCACGACGCCGGAACGGTATGATAAGTCACTGGAATTTCTGGAGACCTTGTCCAAGCAGATGTTTGCCGTGAAGATGGAAGAACTGATGGCACAGGAGGCGGTGCTAAAGAGCCGCGAGTCCGAGACGCAGATGGAAGCGGAACTTCACAGGAACGAGGTTATGACGTCCATTGTAAAGATGCTGGAGTCGGAAAACAGCTTTGAGGAGATCGTGCACGACATTCTGCGGGAATGCTGCGCGTATATGGAGATTTCGCGCGGAGCGCTCTTAAAAGAGAACAAAGAGCACTCAAAGATCGAGATGATCTGTGAATATGCAGCGCCCGGAATGGACTCGGTGCGTGGAAAATGGTCCGGCGTGACGCGGGAGAATATGCCCTTTTTTAACGGAAAACCGTATATGATTTCTTCAAACAGTATGATGCCGGAGGTGTTCCGGCAGTTTTTTGATGCGCACGGGCTTTTGGCAGGCATTTTTCTGCCGGTCGAGGTCAATACCAGGGCGGAGATGTACCTGTGCTTTTTGGAAGAACACGAGGAGCGGAACTGGGAAGTGACGGATGTCAAGTTCGTCAACGATGTCAGACGGATTATTCAGAGTATTCTTCTGAAGCGTATTGCAAAAAATTCGTTGGCGAGTTCGTATGCGTCCCTTGAGGCGATTTTAGAGAACGTGGGCTGCGGAATCTATGTGAAGGATCCGGTCAGTGGAAGGATTCTCTACAGCAACCAGCGGCTGCGCGCATTTCTGCCGGACGATGCCGCGCCGGACATGTTGGAGAACTGCTGGCGGGAAGAATCGGGCGGCATTGATACGGACTGCTTCCACGAGATCTATCTGGAGCAGGAAAAACGCTGGTTTGACTATCACCGGACAGGAATCCACTGGGTCGACGGAAGAAGTGTATTTTTGTATACCATCTATGAGGTGACGGACAAAAAGCTGTATCAGCAGAAGATCGAACGGCAGGCAAACAACGATTTTTTGACCGGGCTTTACAACCGTATGCGGTTTGAGCAGGATCTTGCGCACTGCATTGAACAGACAAAGGAGTTCGGCGGCGAAGGAGCGCTGCTCTACATCGATCTCGATGATTTTAAGCATATCAACGACGGACTGGGACACCAGTACGGGGATATCCTGTTAAAAAATATATCGGACAGCCTGCGTCGGATTCCGGGTGTGGAAAATAACTGTTACCGCATGGGCGGAGATGAGTTTATCATTATTCTTGCACATCGGCAGATCATGATGCTGCAGAAGATTCTGAACGACATCCGCACGCTGTTTTCCAAGCCGTGGATGCTTAAGGGGGCGGATTACTACTGTACGATGAGTATGGGCGTTGTGCGTTTCCCGACAGAGGGCGACACGGTGGAGGAGCTGATCAAGAAGGCGGATATTGCGCTTTACGCCGCAAAATGTTCCGGCAAGAACCGTGTGGAGTTCTACGATGAGAACGTGGAGTCCACATCGTTCCGCCGCCTCGATATGGAAAAAAATATGCGCAATGCGACCAACAATGCATTTTCCGAGTTTGAGGTGGTCTATCAGCCGATCGTGGATGTGACCAGGGAATCCAATCCGTGCGTGGGTGCGGAGGCGTTGATCCGCTGGAATTCCGGGGAACTGGGATTGATTGCTCCGACGGATTTTATACCGCTGGCGGAGTATCTGGGGCTGATTAACCCGATCGGTGCGTATGTCCTCGAGGAGGCGTGCAAGCGGTGCAAATACTGGAACGATATGGGGCATCCGGATTACAAGGTAAATGTCAATCTCTCCGTGGTGCAGCTGCTGCAGAATGACATTGTAGAGCAGGTGCGCTCGGTCATCAAACGGACGGGGATTGTACCGGAGAATCTGACCCTGGAGGTCACGGAGGGGCTGGCGATCAACGATATGAGCCGGATGAAGAAGATTCTTTCCGAGATTCGCGCACTTGGCGTGCGTGTGGCGCTGGATGATTTCGGGACGGGGTATTCCTCACTTAATCATATCCGGGAAATGCCGATCGACGTCATCAAGATTGACCGCTGTTTTATCATTGACATCGGGAAGGATGAATTTTCCGCCGCCTTCGTGAAAATGGTGGCGGAACTTGCCCAGACGATCGGCGTTCATGTCTGTGTGGAGGGCGTCGAGACGAAAGAACAGGTTGATGCGCTCAAGCAGACGAAAATCCAGTTGATTCAGGGATTTTACTTTGGAAAGCCGCTGCATAAAGAGGAGTTTGACGAGAAATATCTGTAGTTGCACGAATTGTTTGAACAATTTATTTAAAATTTTTTGAAAAAAGCATTGACATTTTAAAATACGTTTGTTATTATTATCAAGTCGTCACGATGAGTGACCGAAATGCGGAAGTGTCGGAACTGGCAGACGAGCAAGACTAAGGATCTTGTGTTCATTGCGAACGTGTGGGTTCAAGTCCCATCTTCCGCATTACGTTTTTAATAAAAAGCCTTGAATTTTCAAGGCTTTTTTCTTTTGCTATTTTTGTTACACTTTGTTACATTGCCTTTGACCCGAAAACCTTGGCGAATACATCCGCTTTTTCTGTGAGTGGAGTAACAGAGTGAATATAATATTTTTGAGTGGTTGATATATCCTTGTGACCAGCAAAATCGGAAATCATTCTATCTGGTAATAATTGGCTGTCATGCAGTTCAGAGATACAGGTTTTTCTGATTGCGTGATTTCCGCTAGGTTTACCAGAGATAATGAAGCGGTCTTTTTCATTTCTTACGCCATTACATCTACGAAGTACATTATTCACAGCATATTCATGCATTCTTTTTCCAGACTTACTAAGAAAAATATAATCTTCATCACTTCGCCCATTGGCTTTGTTTTCATCAAGTGCCATTTTAATATATTTTTTGGCGTCTGGTGTTAAAACCAAGGTTCTAATGCCTGCATCGGTTTTGGGGTGTTGTGCAACTTTGTAGCCATTGCGGACAATTTTACCATTTTCATCTTTGGTGTAGTTTTTGACCTCACCTCTGCTAATATGAATAGTATCTCCGTCAATATCACTTTCACGAAGTGCCACAAGTTCGCCAATACGCAGAGCAAGATTGAAATTTAAACAGATTGCTAAATAAGCGGTGTTTTTTGTTTTTTCAAATTGTGCAAGTGCTTCTTTGATAACGTCGCTTTTGGTGGTGCTGGAATATATAATTTCTTCTTCTGGCTTTGCTTTTGCTTCAAAGAAAACATTTTTTGAAGGCATAGCAATTTGGCGTGGTAGATTTATCTGCACCATATTGTGACTAATGCAATAATCATAGAGTTGGTTCATTAACCCTTTGACTTCTACATATTTCTTTTTGGTAAGGTTTCGTTTTGCTATTAGTTCTAAAAGCCAATCTGATAAATCCCCCACTGTCATTTTTGAAAGTTCTACTTTGATAATGGTACTGTCTTTAAAATAGGTGTTCCAAACCCACTGCAATTTATTGGCTGTGCCTTTTTCCGAAGATAAATACTTATATTCAAGAAAGTTAGGGTAAATAGTTGCCATTGTTATCTTGTCTGTTTCTTCCTTTGCTTTGTAAAAATCAACAATGAAATTTTCAAGGTTGCTTAATTGATTTATCTGGCCTTTTGATGATGGCATACTATATCTCGTGCTTTGGCTAGGTTGCCAAGTTCTAGTTGTTGGGCTATTTCCCGTAGCCTTTTAATAATTTCTAGTAGGCGGTTATGTTCTTCAACCATCTCATCTATTTTTTGGCTGATTTCTTTTGCTTCGCTTTCCATCTGCTTTTTATATTCTTTTGCAGATAGTCCGCCCTCATGACCAACTGCGCCACGTTCTACATCAAAACCATGGGCTTGCAAAACGATTGGAAGTTTATCATGTATAGATTGGATAAATTCCCTGGTGATGAGTGCTTTTGAAGATAAGCGACCCTCTGGGGTTATAAGCAAAATGTCAAGATGTAGATGGTTCAATCCCCCCTCATCGCAGTGAGCCACCGCTTCAATTACATTGTCTTTGCCAAGTCTTGCGCCCATGTATTTAATGATTAGTTCAAAATAGTCATCCATTCTGTCGGGCGGTAGTTCTTCGGGATATGAGAAGATACATTCACATATCCAATTACTGTCTTTCCTTACCCTGTGCCCTGTGTCTATTACTTTTTCTTTTATGATTGCTTTGCAGTCCGCATATACATTCTTTTTCGGTGCTACATATACTATATTGTTGGCAGAGCGTTCATTATCAATATCTGGGTTGCTTTTGTGGTTCTTGTGCAATCGTCTATTGTGTCCATCAATGCCAACTAATGCGCCAGCCTTGTAGTTCTGGCAGTGAAACGAAAATAAAGCCATATAATTCCTCCTCTCTGTGCGACCATTTACAAGACCGCCTATGCTTCTAAATCTTGTAAAGGTCTAAGCCCCTATACCTTTTGCAAAGGTGGGGCTCAAATTATCTTTCATCATCATTGTAACTGGGTGTTTGTCGGTTGTACTTCTCAAAATCATCTCCCCATTGGTCTGCATCGTCCTCGGCATCCCAACTATCAATTATCTTTTGCGCTTCACACATTAAAGTATGAAATGCAATTATCTGGTCTAATGTCATATCATCTTCATTCATGTAAAATCCCTCCCTTCATAAAAAATATGAAATTTGGCTATATAGCACAATTTGAAGTTTAAGCGGTCTTGCATACTTCCTAATGAAACCAATAAACAGCCTTGTTGCCTTACTTGACATAGGCAACATTTTTGGCGGAGTAGCAGAAAGGGAGAACGCACATGACACTATTAGAGATAATAGAGAAACAAAAAGAGGAACAGAAAATAAAAGAGTTGGCATTAAGCCAAAAGATTACCAAAGAGGAAGCGTCTTGGAGATACTACAAAAGCAGAGCATTTAAGTCCATATTTGAAACCCCGCAGTTTTATAATATGAAGCATGTAAAGTATTTAAACCATGAAGAATATCGACTTTTTAAGATACCATTTCAAACGGGTAATAAAAGGACTTCCGCCCATGTTGAATATGAAGAAATCGGCGGAGTAGAGTATAATAAAGCAACCAAGAAAGAACGCACAAAAGAAAGCAAGGAACATAGCGAGCAGTCATCTTTAAGCAGAACCAAGCAAAAAATCTATAATTATGCTTTTTCTAACGATTGAAGCAATGGATTATTTTTCACAATCACATTTGATCCAAAGCAAGTAGATAGTTTTGATTATGATAAATGCTATAAACGATTACACCAATTTCTCAAAAATATAAAAGACCAGAACCCAGATTTTAAATATATCTTTGTTCCAGAATTCCATAAATCTGGGAGAATTCATTTTCATGGTATCGGTACAAATTGCGATAGGTTAAAACTTGAAGATAGTGGAATAAAAAAGAACGGGAAGAAGATTTATAATGTCAATTCCAAAACTTTCAGATATGGATTTACAACAGTTTCAAAAATTGAAGACACCCAGAAAGTGAGCAGTTATATAACCAAGTACATCACAAAAGAAATGATTACCGCCACCAAAGGAAAGCACCGCTATTTATGTAGCAGAAATCTTGACACCGCAGAAGTGGAGAACATCATGCTTGATGATGTTGAAAACTTTATGAAATCCGTTGAACTAAATCCCAAAGTCTGCAACCAAAAGAAATACACCAACGAGGAAACAGGGCAAGAAATTACATATATCAAAGTTAAAAAATAATTTTCTATATTCTCATAGCTTGGCGTGATATAATTAACTTTACAAATAAGAATTCGCAGAGGTGATTTATATGGATAAAAACGAACAGTGGTTGCAATGGGCGGTAGAATTACAAGCTATTGCTCAAGGTGGTTTGTTTTATGGGAAAGATAAATTTGATTTAGAACGTTATGAAAGAATTCGAGATATTTCAGCCGAAATGATTAGCTTTAAAACAGAAATATCTATTGATAAAGTAAAAGATTTATTCTGCAATGATATAGGATATCAAACTCCTAAAATTGATACAAGAGCTGCAATATTTAAGAATGGAAAAATATTGTTAGTTCATGAAGCTAATGGCACGTGGTCATTGCCAGGTGGCTGGTGTGATGTCGATATTTCAGCAGAGGAAAATACAATAAAGGAAGTCAAAGAAGAAGCGGGGCTTGATGTTATAGTAAAACGTGTTATTGCAGTTCAAGATAGAGAGAAACATAATCTTCCTATATATGCATATAAGGTGTGCAAGATATTCATGCAATGTGAAGTGATTGGTGGTGAATTTACAACTAATATTGAAACAATAGGTTTTGACTATTTTGGAATTGATGAACTTCCAAAACTTGCAGAAGAAAAAAACAATAGGGAACAAATTGAGATGTGTTTTAAAGCCATGCAATCAGATACGTGGGAAGCTTTATTTGATTAGTTCCCAGTTTGTTGAAACCGACAAACCCCAATTTGTCGGCTTGTTCAAAATAATGTGGAGATGGTTTTGTTACTTTTTTGTTACTTTTGAAAATGATGTGCTGAAAAGCCCCTTTCTATCGTATTTTTTGAGGTACAAATTCATTCAAGTCCCATCTTCCGCATTTACTGATAGGAAACCTTTTGAAATAGGTTTCCTTTTTTGTTATCATAATTACTACTTTGTTTCCCCAATACAATAGCATAAGTTTCACAAAATACGAAGGAGTTTACCTATGTTACAAACCAAGATAAAAGACAACGAATTAGCGCAACAAATGTTGCATCTCGTTGTCCCTATCGCTATACAGCAATTTATGTTAGCACTCGTCAGTGCGACCGATGCCCTGATGCTGGGCTTTGTCGATCAGGCATCCCTGTCCGCAGTTTCCCTTGCCGGACAGATCCAGTTTGTCCTCAATCTCTTTATCGCAGGCATTGCTGCCGGATGCGGTATCATTATCGCGCAATACTGGGGAAAAAAAGACACCACCTCCATCGAAAAGGTCATGCCGGTAGCGCTCTATACCAACCTGATCTTCGGAGGGACTTTTACCGTACTGGCTTTGTGTATTCCAAGCCACCTCATGCAGATCTTTACCAACGATGCAACCCTGATTGCCAACGGCACCTCCTATTTAAGAGCCGTTGCATTTTCCTATGTCCTCTGTGGCATTTCGCAGATCTATTTGATCCTTTTAAAAAATACAGGGCATGCGGCGCTTAGCTCCAAGATCTCATCTACTGCCGTTGTGATCAATATCTGTCTCAATACCATCTTGATCTTTGGCTTTCTTGGTGCGCCACGGCTGGGCATCGTCGGCGCCGCTTACGCCACGGTCACAGCCCGTGTGGTAGAACTGATTTGGGCTTATTTTACAGTACGGCGCAGTGGCGACGTTGCCATCCGCTGGGCTGGCATTTTGCATACTGACAGCACTTTGACCAAGGATTTCTGGCACTATACCACACCTGTCCTTGGTGCTTCCCTTGTCTGGGGCATCGCCTTTGTCCTCTACTCCGTCATCCTGGGACACATGGGCAGTAATGCCGTTGCCGCCAATTCCATTGCCAGTATCGTAAAAAGCATGGTGCAGTGCGTCATCCGTGGCGTGAGTGCCGGCGCCGGTATTCTGGTCGGGAATCTGCTGGGTGCCAACCAACTGGAAAAAGCCAAGAATTATGGCGGTCGGATCACGCATATCGCCATTGTTATCGGTATCGTAACCGGTACTCTCCTCATGATCCTGTCTCCATTTATATCGCGCATTGCCCCAATATCGTATACTGCCAGAGGCTATCTTCAATTTATGATGATCGTACTGGGCTTTAACCTCATGGGACAGTCCGTAAATACCACAGTACTGGACGGTATCTTTTGTGCCGGTGGAGATTCCAAATTCGATATGAAAGGTAACCTCGGTGCCATGTGGTGTTTCTCCGTTCCCCTCGGCTTTATTGCAGCCTTTGTCCTCCATGCTCCGGTATGGCTGGTCTACATCATTATCAGTCTGGATGAGATCGTCAAACTTCCGGCAGTCTATATCCATTACAAGAAATATGTCTGGGTACGAAATATCACCCGATAATTTGCCACTTTATGCGAGTGCGCATAAAAAGGTTTATAAACAAGCCAATAGGGACGCTCCTTATGGCAAAAGGAACGTCCCTATTGTACTAGATTTCAAAATAACGTTTTGCATTGCGGTAAGAAATACCCTCTACGATCTTCTGTAAAGACTTGTCGTCTGCCGGGTACTCTCCGTTTTCTACCCAATTTCCGATCAGTTCGCACATAATGCGGCGGAAATACTCATGTCTTGTGTAAGACAGAAAACTTCTGGAATCTGTCAGCATACCAATAAAGTTGCCAAGGAGTCCTAAGTTCGCCAGTGAAGTCATCTGCTCCATCATGCCGGTCTTATTGTCATTGAACCACCATGCAGAACCATGCTGGATCTTGCCGACTGCCTCAGAAGACTGGAAGCAACCAATGATGGTTCCGATCGCTGCATTGTCGATCGGGTTCAAAGAGTAGATGATGGTCTTTGGCAGTTCATCCGTATATGCCAGGGCATTTAAGAAATCAGCCAGTTCGTTGATCGGTGCACTGGTAGAAATGCTGTCGATACCTGCATCCGGTCCCAAGGCTTCAAAAATCTTGCGGTTGTTGTCACGCTTTACGCCATAATGCAACTGCATTACCCAGTTCAGACGATGGTACTCTTTGCCAAGATGCATGAGCACGCCCATCTTGTACTTACCGATCTCCTCACGGCTCAACTCCTGTCCTGCCATCTTCTTTGCAAATACTGCCTCAACTTCGTCCTCGGTGACATCTGCATATGCAACATATTCCAGACCATGATCGCTGACACAGCAACCTGCTTCCTTGAAGTATTCCATTCTCTTGGTAAGCGCAGTCTTGACATCCGCAAAAGATGTGATCTTCATATCTGCTGCCTGTCCCAGTTTCTCCATATATGAAACGAAATCGTCTTTTTCAATATTGACAGCCTTATCCGGTCTCCATGACGGCAGTACTTTTACATTAAAGGTCTCATCTGCTGCGATCATCTTGTGCCAGTGCAGATCGTCAATCGGATCATCTGTGGTTCCGATCATTTCTACATTGGAATCCAAGATCAACTGTCTTGCAGACATAGTCTTTAACTTTTCATTACAGAGATTCCATACTTCCTCAGCAGTATCGCCATTTAAGGCACCTGTATATCCAAAGTATCTCTGCAACTCAAGATGTGACCAGTGATAGAGTGGATTTCCGATAGCCATCTCAAGTGTCTCAGCCCACTTCTGGAACTTTTCGCGGTCAGAAGCATCGCCTGTGATGTAACGCTCCTCTACACCGTTAGAACGCATCTGGCGCCACTTATAGTGATCACCGCCCAGCCATACCTGTGTGATATTGTCAAAATGTGCATCCTCAGCGATCTCCTGCGGGCTCAAATGACAGTGGTAGTCAATGATCGGCATATTTTCTGCAAAATCATGGAACAAATGCTTTGCTGTATCGGTTGTCAAAAGGAAATCTTTATCCATAAATTTTTTCATAATTTTGTGTCCTTTCTGCTCTCGTACTTCTCTTTTATCACAAAATCGCCCACGGATCCTTGCAATCTGTGAACGATTTTGTATGAGTCTATATAATGAATTAAGCGTTCTTTACAAGGTCTACAGCGCTCTTTGTCATAGCCTTGATCTCGTCAAACTTACCAGCCTTAACAAGATCACCCTTTACCATCCAACTTCCGCCAGCTGCGATGATCTTTGGCTCAGCAAGATACTCTAAGATATTTGCTTCGCTTACACCACCAGTTGGCATGAAACGCATCTGTGGGAAAGGAGCTGCCAGAGCCTTGATGGTCTTGAGTCCGCCAAACTGTGCTGCTGGGAAGAACTTTGCTACCGGAAGTCCATGGTTTACAACCATCATAAGTTCGGTTGGTGTGCATACACCTGGGAGAATCGGAATATTGTTCTCGCAGCAGTATGTTGTAACTTCTTCAGAATATCCCGGCGTTACGATGAACTTTGCACCACACTCGATTGCCTGCTTGCACTGCTCAACATTTACAACAGTGCCTGCACCTACGAGCATTTCCGGGAAAGCCTCGCTCATAGCCTTGATAGAATCAGCGGCAGCGGCTGTACGGAAAGTAACCTCAGCAACCGGAAGTCCACCATCGATCAAAGCCTGTCCCAAGGGAAGCGCATCCTTTGCGTCCTCAAGAACAACAACCGGAACGATCTTCAGTTCTTCAACTTTTTTTAATAATTCTTGCATTTCCATGATATATTACCTCTTTTCTATTCTATAACTCAATGTCATATCTCGTTCTCATTAAGGAAGTTCTATTCGCTAAGTTGCTTTCGGCCTATACCCCTGAGTATGCAGAGAAACCACCATCAACAGGAAGAACAACACCTGTGATAAATCCGGCTGCATCGTTGTTCAGAAGGAATAAAAGGCTTCCGATTAACTCTTCTGATTCACCGAAACGTCCCATTGGAGTAGCAGCAAGAATCTTGCCGGTACGAGGAGTTGGGGTTCCATCTTCGTTAAATAACAACTTAGCATTCTGCTTTGTTGAGAAGAATCCCGGTGCAATAGCGTTTACACGGATGCCAGCCTTTGAAAAGTGAACGGCAAGCCACTGTGTAAAGTTGCTGATTGCAGCCTTTGCTCCAGAATAGGCAGGAATTTTGGTGAGTGGAGTGAATGCATTCATTGAGGAAATATTTAAAATATTACATCCTTCTTTGTCTACCATATCCTGGGCAAAGATCTGTGTTGGAAGCAATGTTCCAATGAAATTTAGGTTAAATACAAACTCTACTCCGCTTGTATCCAAGTCGAAGAAAGAAATTGTATCAGCGTCGATATCACCATGCTCGAAGTATTCCTTGTCTGTAGTAGCACGTGGGTTGTTTCCGCCTGCGCCGTTGATAAGGATATCGCATGTACCAAGATCAGCAACAACTGCTTCATGTGTTGCGATCAGGCTGTCTTTTTCCAAAACGTTTGTCTTGTATGCCTTTGCTACACCGCCTTCTGCTACGATTTCGCCAGCAACCTTCTGTGCAGCTTCTTCATTTAAATCAAGGACTGCAACCTTAGCACCAGCCTGTGCAAGTGCCTGCGCGAACATTCCGCAGAGCACACCGCCTGCTCCTGTTACAACTGCAACCTTTCCTGAAAGATCTGTGTTAAGTGGTAATTTCATCATTGTAAATTCCTCCTGTTATTTATTAAAACTATTAGTTGTTCTTATCCGCTTTTTCAACGGCTTCAAAAAGACCATTGATATAAGTTGCACCAAGTGCTCTGTCATAAAGACCGTAACCGGCACGACCTGTCTCGCCCCAGATCATTCTACCGTGGTCCGGACGAACATATCCCGTAAATCCGTTGTCATGCAGTGCCTTAACGATCGCATACATATCAAGGCTTCCGCAAGATGAAAGATGTGCTCTCTCCTCAAATCCGTTGTCAAGAACCTGTACGTTTCTAAGGTGTGCAAAGTGGATTCTTCCCATCTTTGCATACTTAGCAGCCATCTTTACAACATCATTTTTTGCAGAGCATCCCAAAGATCCGGTACAAAGTGTGATGCCGTTATGAGGATCGTCTACAAGGCTAAGGAAACGATCTAAGTTCTCCTCGCAAGTGATGATTCTTGGAAGTCCAAAGATGCTCCAGCATGGATCATCTTCATGGATAGCCATGTTTACGTCACATTCTGCTGCTACAGGAATGATCTTCTCAAGGAAGTACTGTAAGTTGTTCCAGAGATCATCTTCTGACAATTCCTGATACTGTGCTACGATGTCCTTTAACTCTTCTCTGGAGTAACTTGCATCCCATCCAGGAAGTGTCAGATCGCTGTCAGACTCGAGTGGATTTACCTGATCTACCTGCTCCTGATAATAAACAAGGGATGTAGATCCGTCTGGAAGCGGATGATCGAGTTGTGTTCTTGTCCAGTCAAATACCGGCATGAAGTTGTAGCATACGCACTTGATACCAGCCTCAGCAACACGGCGGATGTTCTCGCAGTAGTTCTCGATGTATTTGTCTCTTGAAGGCTTTCCTAACTTGATGTCTTCGTGAACCGGAATACTCTCGATCACTTCAAAGTGAAGACCAGCATCTTCTGTCTGCTTCTTTAACTTTGCGATTGACTCTCTGCTCCAAACTTCTCCAACAGGTACATCGTAAACAGCTGTTACGATAGAATCCATACCAGGAATCTGTCTAATCTGCTCCAATGTTACCTTGTCGTCTTCTCCATACCAACGGAATGATAATTTCATATAGACCCTCCTCATTTTTAAAAAATATTATGGGCTTTTTTGTTAGCCCTTATGTCTCATTTACTGTACCTATAATGTACAATCTTTCCCCTGACTTTGAAATCATAAAACTTGTTGTAAACATTGCAAAAGTTGTTGTTGCGGTGTAAAATCATAGGAGAAAAGATATTTGTACCGCGCAAATCACAGATAAAAGGAAAGAACCATGGCAAAACATTATCATTCACAATTCGACGAACGACAGGAAATGCAGACCTCGGATTTCGAGATCTTCTATTATGAAGACAAGGAAGCATCTGATGTATCCATGCATCGCCACGATTATTATGAGATATATTTCTTTTTGGAGGGAGATCTTTCCTATCAAATAGGAAAAAATATTTACCCCCTCCAATACGGTGATATCTGTCTGATTCCACCGGGCGTTTTTCATCGTCCGCAGTTTCACAGCAATGACAAGCCTTACCGCCGTATGGTACTTTGGCTGTCGCCTGACTTTTTTGCACGATTGCAGGCACTGCATCCGGATATTACCTACAGTTTCAATTATGGGAATCAGATCTCCTGCCATCATTTTTCCTGTGACTTTGCCAATGCACAGATTCTCTTTGACAAACTAATCGACATCATAGAAGAACGTCAGCGCGATGTTCCTTTTCACGAAGCTATGATTTCCTGCTACATCGCGTCCCTGCTGCTTAGCATCAACCGCATTGTCTATATGGGTGAGCGCCCAACGGCTGCAAAAAGCGAACAGGGAAGCCTTTTTACCAGACTCTGCGAATATATCAATACGCATCTGGATGAAGATCTGAGTCTGAATGCCCTCTCGCGCGAATTTTATGTGAGCAAATATCACATTTCACATGTTTTTAAGGAAAATATGGGTATGTCTGTCCATCAGTACCTATTAAAAAAGAGGCTCTACGCCTGCAAGAACAATATTCTTGCCGGAGAGCCTCTGCGTGAAGTCGCCATGACTTATGGTTTTAAAGATTATACAAACTTTTTTAGAGCCTTTAAAAAGGAATTCGGTATCGGACCAAAGGAATATAAAGACTCCTTCGGCATTGTCGCCCAGCCACACAAAGAAGCAACCGATACCATAGAACATGCTGTGTTTGATGAGATTTAGGTTTTTATTTCCATGCTAATACGCAAACAATGTATCCAACAACACTCCCCATTACCGAAATAATACAATACGTTTTTACAAGTTCAACTTTTTGACGCCATTGTGCTATCCCACACAAGGTCCACACATACCTAAGATTTGCTCTAAATTTAAACCACATATCAGATACCAACACCAAACACAATCCAAAACTAACTACCAGTGCAACGCTTATTACCTGTACGATTCTTGCACTAGATGTTCCATATTGCATACTATCATTCGGCTTTATCACCTCTGCTTGCTCTCCTATATGCTTTTTTATATTCTGCATTAACACTTGGACTATTGTGACATTTTTCCCATCAATAACGTACCTACTCTCAACGCCTGACAGACTCTGTGCTGCCCGAAAATCAATCAGTAACATATTATTTATCTTACTGTCTTTATCTGTTCCCATCACTCCAATGACGTGATAGACATCTTCTCCATAACGATAATAGTAGTTGCCCCCCTCCTCATAAATTTCGTCCATCAATTTCTTCCCAACGACAATTGTTTTTTCAGTCGTCCATGAAGTTTTTTTCGAAAAGAAATCTCCATATATCATCGGTGGCACTTGATCGTCACCACTTGTATATATTCCTCTCACAATTATATCAGATGATTCTATAGGCAAATACATAACACCATTCCATTCTTTTGATATCCTTGGTATTACTTCTTGCCACAAATCTTCATTCTCCGTTGACACAATTGCAAATTCCCGCTGATTTCTGGAATATAATGCATTGTCCATTATCCGATTTTTATCCATCTGATCCACAAGGTGCAGAATCGTCCCGAAACAAATTGTTACGACCAAAAAACTAACAAATAATATTCCCGTTCCATATTGCAATCGTCTTCTTTTCATTATGCACCTCTGTTGACCCTCAAACAACTCTGCCATCTCTAACTTCAATCATTCTTTCACTGTTTTTGGCTATTTTCTCATCGTGTGTAACCAAAATAATCGTTTGACCTTCCTTATGCATTTCTTCCAATATTTTCATAACTTTTTCGCCTGTTGCCACATCCAAAGCTCCTGTCGGCTCATCTGCCAACAGTAACCTAGGTTTTTTTATGATTGCCCTTGCTATAGCCACTCTCTGCTGCTGTCCCCCTGATAATTCCTTCGGATAAGCGTTCATTTTATCTAAAATTTCTAATCGATCTAAAACCTCATAGACTTTTCTCTTTTGTTCTTTATATGATATTCCTTGAAATTTTAAAGGAATAGATACATTTTGATATACATTCATATCCTCGACCAGCGCAAAATATTGCACAATAATACCGACCTCTTTCCTACGAAACTCCATCAATTTCTTAGTATTTTGAGTTTCTAACCTATTCCCTCTGTAATAATATGCTCCCTGTTCTATAGTCAACATCCCGCCTATGATATTGAGAAGGGTTGATTTTCCTGCGCCGCTTTTCCCCATTATAGCTACAAATTCTCCCTGTTGCACTTCAAGATTGATTCCCTGTATCACCTCTACTCTTCCATCTTTTTTTCCAAAGCCTTTATATACATCTTCCAATTGAATCAAACACTTTTCCATATACTTTCTCCTTAAATCATCGCATTCTCAATGATAGAATTAAAAATATATTCATCTGTATCTGTATTCTCTACAAATTTTCCTTTTTCATATTTGTATTTTCCCAAAACTTTTTCTGTTCCGTTCTGAAAAAAGACCACATAAATACTTTCTACTTCATTCGTTGTAGCAAACTCTGACTTTTCACCTTCTTCTTGATTTTCTTCATTCCACTGTCGTTCATATTGTTTTACGATATGTAAAAGTTCTTCTTTTGACATATCCTGTTCAATATCTACTGTAAGATACATTATTGTGTGTAATGTTCCTTCTTCCGTCGTCAACATCATTCTCCGTTCTGTCCATTGTTTTTCTCTTCCACATCCTGCTACCATAGAGATAATAACAATCATGAGCATAAATACTATCTTCTTTAACGTTACTTTCATGTTCTCCCCCTTTAGTCTCTTTGTCTCATTAATTTTTCTACATCAACATTTCTAAATATGATACTCAGTATTCCCCCACCAATGACATAAACTATCAGGATCACCCAAACAATTATCTGTAGAACTTTTTCCGTATCAATCAACATACTAAATGTATTTTGTTGAAAAAAATAAAAATTGAATGCAAAGGCAGGAATAACAATAATAAACCACTCTAAATAAAAACTCACTAATATAAGTGAAATACTCCCGCCATTAGATAGATATATTCCATAATTTCTCTTATTGGCTTGTAATTTATCATAAAACGATACCGCTATGCCTAAAAAAGCGTAGATAACAATCATAATTGTCATAACCAATATAATTTCAATAGTTTCCCTAGATTCGTGCCGTAACAGTTCGATTCCCATAGATGCTCCTGCCAACGTAATTCCTGGCAAAGAATACTTCTTCGCCAACATGGCATATTTTTCGGTCAAGTTACGTACATCATTTTCCGATGTTAGCAATACTAGTGAATGAAATAGTGTTGTATTGGCTAAATCTGCATATTTTTTCAATTTATCTAAATCATTTCCATATTGTTGTATACGAAGTCCTAACGGAAATACGACTCTATCATTTAATAGAATTTCTTCGCCTTGATAAAGCCCATTAAATGGAATTGTGCTTCCTTGTTCCAAGAAACCAACCACCTCACATTCAAAAAGATATCCTGTTCCTGCTATCCCTATATCAACTCTTTGTCCTACCTCCACAATATTTTTGTAATCACTTCCCATCACAATAGGAATCGTTTCATCAACTGTTCTAAGTGTTGTATTTTCCTCTGAGAACCCTTCCCCTTCCATAACATTTAACCCATATTCTTGCCATGCCGTGTAATCCATCTCTATACCTTTCAACTGATACACCGCACAAGTATCTCCTGCAATCCTTGTTGTCACTGGTGTTGTTGTCATAGGATCCACAAATGATTTAAAATCATTTTCACCAAACAATTGTTTTAAATCATTTTCTTTTATCTGTAACATTTGCTGCGTAGCAATCGCCATGGTAGGATGCCCATCAATTTTTGAAAAATCCTTATAATAATTCAGACAATTGTTACATCCCTCTAAACTATTGACTGCATTATCCCAAATAGCAATTCCCTCTATATAATCACCACTAACACCGTACCAATTTCCTTCCTCTCCTGTGTTGGTTATTGCATTATGATATCTTCCATCTATATTGAAAAAATATGATCCCATAATAACAATTAGCAAAATACTAATAGAAAAAATCACCATATAGATAACATTTTTCCACAGTTTCCGTTGAAAAGAGCGAAAGAATTCTTCTAATACAAATTGTATTTTACCCATATATAACCTCGCCTCCCTTTCTAAAATAACCCTAGCATGTTGCTTTTCCCCCTATCAACTCTTTGGGAACTAATGGTCATTTTATGGAATATTCGGTCATGCGATTTCTTACATAACAATTTGAATTTTAAACTTTTTTTGACAGCATTCCATATTTATCATTCCATCATATTTCTTCACTATATCTCTAACATTATCAAGTCCCATCCCATGATTATACTTATCGTCTTTTTTCGTATATCCCCCTTTTAACATCCCTACATCTATTTCTTCACTAACAGGATTGATACATGCAACGACAACTTTATCTCCATACATCCGAAAAGATAGATCAATCCATTTTTGTGCTTCACTATCTGAAGGGCAATTCTCCACAGCATTTTTTAATATATTTGCAACTACAATACATAAATCTTCCTCACATTTCCTATCATAGTTTCTTATATCGCCTGAACATACCAAGTTAATTCCACTTTCACCTTGTATTTGTGTAATTACCGCATTAATCAAATCATTCCCCACATCAAATATAGCACCAACTTCACTAATCTTTTCATGCGTATGTTCTATGTATGTAAGCGCTTGGTCGTATTTATTATGTCTTATATAATTTCCAAGAATAGTAAAATGTTGATTCATCTCATGCTTGATTTTTCGTATATCTTTCATTTGACAATTCACTGTTTTGTAGTACGCTCTTGTCACTTCAAGATACTTTTCTTTTAACATCACTTGTTGCTTATATCTTTTTCTCATTATATCAATATAAAATAAATATATTCCAAACAGATATATTAATTCTACCAAAATAGATAGTAAAACATATATTACTATAGATATCTGTCTTCCTTGTTTTGACAACATTTCAGTTACAAATGCCGTAATTCCAGAAGCCGAAATTCCTAAAACCAATCCTATCCAATAATATATGTTGTCAAATTTCCAACGAGATTCCTGCGCAAAAGATGTTGTTTGCAGGAATTTAGACAATAATAGAATAATCCCAATACATATCAACTCCATTGTCAATTCTGCAGATGTATTTAAGTGAATATTATTTTCCTTTATACATATTAAATTAAATACACAATGTATTGGATCACTTATAATTGAAATATAAAAATATGAGAAAAACCATCTTAAAATAATATCTTTGATTGGTCCTTGAAATATTATTAAAGCCAATAATGGAGCCCCTATTATTTCGCCAATAATGGATGTTTGTACATATATGATACTTTGTATCCATATTCCTAACATCACCAAGAAAATATACATGATTTTTTGTTTTTTGTGTCTCATTTCACAACCACAAAAGCAATACATCCATATGTATACCTCAAGCATTCCACACATGTAATATATAGTTTTTTCGATCATTTTGCATTCCTTATCACAAATTCATTATAACGCACTATTGTATCTTGTTTCTTTCTTCTACTAATTTGTATTGTATCGCCATTAGATAAATATATTTTTTCTTTTTCAATATTCCTAATATTTTTCAAACACACAATATAACTTTTGTGACATCTTACATATAAGTTTTTGGGAAGTTCACCTTCCCATACCGCCAAACTTTTGTCTGTAAATATTTTACTATCATCTAGTAAGTGAATATATGAATATTTTTCAACAGCCTCAATATAGGTAACACGATCTATATCTACCGCATGTACACCATTTTTTTTTCGAATCAACAGAAAATCTTTCTTTTTATATTCTAGCGTTTGTGCTAAGTAAGCCTGAATCCTTGGGTATTGAATAGGTTTATTTATAAATCCCAAAACATTTCTTCCAAATGCCTCAGGCATTCTATCTTGATGACTAGTAATAAAAACAATCTTTGTTTCCTCCATATTTTTCATCATATAATCTTTAATTTCTATTCCATCTTCTTTTTCTAATTCAATATCTAAAAATACCAAGTCAAAAATATCCTGTAAAAGTTCTTTTCTATTCGAACATTTATATACTTGTCCCCAAACACAATTATGTTCATACCAGTCCTTAACAATTTTTTCTACCTCTCCCTGGATTTCGACTTTATCATCACAAATTGCTACTTTCATAACCCACCTGCTTTTAAAATTTATCCTACTATGTGACCCTATTTTTTCTTCTTGTTTTACATATTTATAAATATAAAATACACCCTATCGAGTATAATTCCAAGCGTTTCATTTGCTTTTCTACTCAACAAGGTGTATTTTATATTTTTTGTCTTTATACCCTTTCGAATATAATTTTATTTTCTCGCCACGATCCCAAACATGGCATCCGGGATATGAAACTCGTCCATTTCTGCATAGATGCGTTTTCCAACGGTCTGATCTATAGACACATAAGAAAAACCTATCTTGCGCAGCACTTCTTCATCCCAGGATGGACGTGACAGCGCACTGATGGAAAGCATATGATAGATATCGTGACACTCCTCTTTCAGCGAATCCGTCATCATATTATGCGCCTTGTTTTCCGGCAGAGACAGGTTATGCGCCCCCTTGGCATATTCCGCGTCAAAATTCAGAAGAATACCGCCCTTTTTCAAAAGGGCATACCACTTTCCATAAGCCTCGATCGGATGTGGCAGTGTCCAGGTCAGATTTCTGGTGATGATCACATCAAAACTTTCTGGGGCAAAGTCAGGATTTTCCGCATCCATGGTAAGTGCCTTTACCCGTTTTGCATCCAATCCATATTCTGCAATCATGCCATTGGCTTTTGCAACCATTTCCTCTGTCAGATCAATCCCTGTGACCTCAAATCCATGCTGTCCTAAAAGCACCTCAAAAAAGCCACTTCCACAGCCGACATCCAATACTTTTATCAGTGAAGTATCTTTATCAGCCACAGCCTCTGCCATCTCATCAGCATCTTCCATGGCGGCATCTGTGATCTTAGTCAGGATCTCTGTCAACCAGCGATCTGCCTTGTTGCTCTTCATCTCGTGCTTGCGAAGTTTGGCAAAGGAATCCGCACGTTTACTCCAATAGCCCTTTACCCGGTCTTTCACTTCTTCCGGTTGTTCTTCAAATGCAATTCTTTTTAACTCGCCCATATGAATTCTTGTCGCTTTCTAACCCTTCTATTATAGCGGGTGCATCCCGCATATTTCTCATAGTTCTGATGCCTATTTTTCAGCCCGCACCATAAAAATCGGTGTCGCCGCATAGTTGATCTGTTCCACTTCGGATAGGAGCAGGCTACCGATATCCCGCCTGCTACTCACGCTCTGCACACCCGCTTCTTTTAAAACAGCCTCATCCCATGTCGGACGCTGCACCGGGGAAAGTGGCATCTGATAAGCGATCCGTTCCATGGCATCAATGTCCGTCCCCACATAGTGATCCTCCACGCCCAGTTCCTGTGTATTCTTACGGTCTTCCTCATAGGCTTGCCGCTTCTTTTCATCAAAAAGATAGCCATACCAGTTGGCATCAAAATTCAAAAGCAAGCCTCCCTTTTTTAAGACACGACACCACTCCTTATAAGCAACTGCCGGTTCCTGCAGATTCCATGTCAGATTCCGGGAGACCACCACATCAAAGGATGTATCCGCAAAGGTCAGCGCCTGGGCATCCATCTGTAGGAAACGGATCTTATCCTGCACACCGCAAGTCGCCGCATTGTCCTTTGCCTCTTTTAACATCGCCTGTGTATAGTCAACGGCTGTTACCGCATAGCCACACTCCGCCAGAATGGCAGAAAAAAATCCGGGTCCGCACCCAATATCCAGAATATGGATATCGGATGGCTGGTGTCCCGGATAAGTCTTTTCTATTTCTTTTACCAAAAACTGCTTCCAATTCGTATGCTGCACGCCTGTCAGTTCTTCCTGATTGACCTTAGAATATCCGTCAGCGCGTCGGGTCCAATAGTCTTCGGTAGCCTTTAATAGGTTTTTATCCATATTATTTATCCTCACCGACTACTAATTTACCACAGATGAGGCGGTTTCTACAAGACTTAAATTCTTTTCCATTTCCACGAAAAATTGTATAAAAGCGCAGGATTTTGTAAGACAGCCTCCCATGCATTTGTTAGAATATAGGCAAAAGAATACAAGGAGGTTTTTACTATGATCCAAAAATATATCTATGGCGATCCGATCGAAACGGATGCCGTCATAAAAGAGATCCCGACAAGCGAGGGGCATCCTTCTTATGGCACGATCTCAACCCAGGATGGCTTTTCCTTTACCTACATCATGCAGCCGGAGGATATCGTCTATGGGCTGGGCGAGTCCAACCGCGGCATCAACAAGCGAGGCTTCCTTTATGTCAGCAACTGCACAGACGAGCCCAACCATACGGAGGACAAGCAGTCCCTTTACGGCGCCCATAACTTTATCATTGTTGACGGAATCAATCACAGTTTTGGTCTTTTTGTTGACTACCCGACCAATCTAACTTTTGACATTGGCTACACCAGACAGGATACCCTGTCCATCACCTGTGCCGATGCAGACTTAAAACTCTACGTCATCGACGGCAGCGATGCCTATGACATCACCCGCCAGTTCCGTCACATCATCGGCCGCTCTTACATCCCGCCACGCTTTGCTTTCGGCTTCGGGCAGAGCCGCTGGGGTTACGAAAAGCCGGAGGATTTCCGCAAGGTCGTTTCCGAACACCGCAAGGCTCATGTGCCACTTGACATGGTCTATATGGACATTGATTACATGGACGGCTACAAGGATTTTACGGTAAATACAGAGGCTTTTCCTGACTTTAAGGGATTTGTTGATGAAATGAAGGAAGACTACATCCATTTAGTACCTATCATTGATGCCGGAGTTAAGATCGAAGAAGGCTATGATGCATATGAAGAAGGCCTTGCCGGTGATTATTTCTGTAAAAAAGAAGACGGTTCTAATTTTGAGGCGGCGGTCTGGCCGGGACTGACGCATTTCCCGGATGTCTTAAATCCTGCTGCAAGAGCGTGGTTCGGTCAAAAATATGATAGCCTCTTATCGCAGGGAATTGACGCTTTCTGGAATGACATGAACGAACCGGCAATCTTTTATACACCGGAAGGAATGGCAGAAAAGCAAAAGATAACCAAAGAATTGCTCTCCGGCGACTCCAAGTATCCGCCAGTGGCAATTTTCTATCTCATGTCCGGAAATGATATTTCTTCGGACTATGCCCGTATGTATCACAAGATTGACGGCAAATTAGTCTGCCACAACAAAGTACACAATCTGTTTGGTTACAACATGACAAGAGCCGCATCCGAAGCCTTTGCTAAACTTGTTCCTGATCGACGCATCCTATTATTTTCGCGGTCTTCTTATATCGGTATGCACCGTTATGGCGGCATTTGGACCGGCGACAACAAGTCCTGGTGGAGTCATATTCTGCTCTGCCTGAAGATGCTGCCGGGGCTGAATATGTGCGGTTTCCTTTATGTCGGCTGTGACTTAGGTGGTTTCGGAGAAAATACCACAAGAGATCTGCTCCTGCGTTTCTTAGCGCTTGGCGTCTTCACACCGCTCATGCGCAACCATTCTGCAACCAGAACGCGCGAACAGGAATTTTATCAGTTTGAAGATCCTCAGGACTTTGCAGCAGTCATCGGTGTCCGCTACCGTCTGCTTCCTTATCTCTACAGCGAATATATGAAAGCTGCACTTGGCGATGACCTTTATTTCAAGCCGCTGGCATTCACTTATTCGGATGATGCCGTAGCAAGACAGATCGAAGATCAGCTTATGCTTGGAAACGAGATTATGATCGCTCCGGTTTACACCCAGAATGCTGCCGGTCGCCCGGTCTATCTGCCGGAAGAAATGATTTTTGTCAAATTCCTTGCAGATGGCACTATTTTACAAGAAAAGTGGGAAAAGGGCTGGCATTTTGCAGAAGTTGCCTTGAATGAAGTTCCGCTTTTTATCCGCAAAGATCACAAGATCCCGGTGGTCGATGTGGCAGAATATGTAGATGCCATCGATATGACAACACTGCAATATATCGGATATACAGATGCCGATTACGAACTTTACACCGATGATGGTATCACACCAATCGCATAAAAAAGAATGTGCCTTGGCACCATATAGGACAGCGTTTTTGCGCTGTCCTTTTTAATACACATTTTTCAACATTTCCACATCATATCCGGTTTCCCAGAATGTCTGAAACTGATTCAACTGCATAATGTCCGGCTGATGGAGAATATACTGGGTCTGAAGGTGAGGACTTTTTTTCTGATATTCCTTCGGGGTCATGTGCATCATTTTCTGAAAAACCCGGTAAATTTTGTTTGCATTTCTTCTATGCTTTTATATCTATCTGCCTTCCATCTGCATAACGCAGCGTAACCGCTGGATATTCATCACTGTTTTCATGTAGTAAATCCAACATGCCATCATGCCCCGGATAAATATATCTGGCATTCTCCTTAATCCGTTGTATGGATTTCCTGCTTTGCTCCAAATTCTGACTCATCAGGGGAATGTTCTTCCATAATTCATAGCGGTTTTTCATGGCATCCGAGCATAAAATCGTCTCCGCTCCACAGCACAGACCGATAAGCCCCGGTGTGTGTCCCGGCAATTCCATGACAGACACCTCCTCTGAGATGATATCTCCTTCTTTTACAAAACGCAGATTTCCTCTTTTCTCCAAATACGCCAGCGTCTGGATGCTATGCCATTCATCCGGCGTTTGATTTGCACTCTCCCACTCAGTCTCACTAAGCAAAATTTCTGCATTGGAAAACAGAGGCAGGTTCCCAACATGATCAAAATGCAGATGGCTGATAACCACGTGCGTGATATCTTCCGACTTCATCCCTTCTATTTTTAATGCTTCTTTTAATTGTAAGGCACATCCTTTCGATCCGCAGTCATACAGTATGTTTTTCCCATCATCACACGCTATGAAAACAACCGTACTGTAACCAACAATTCCATATTCGGTCATAAAGGGCTTGCCCTCCAATAAGACCTTTAATTTCACCTTGTCACCCCCTATCCGATCAAAGCGACCCAAAAGTCATTAACATTCGTTCCGGTAGGTCCTGTAAGCACCAATCCATCAATGGCCTGCAGTCCGTGATAGCAATCATTATCCTGTAAAATCTTTTCGTAAGACAATCCTGCGTTCTTTAAAGCTTCATAAGAATCTCCATCCACGTAGCCTCCTGCTGCATCTGTCGGTCCATCTGTCCCATCAGAACCCACAGAAAAAATTGCAATATCTTTCTGTCCGGCAATGACCTTCATAGCAGAAAAGGCAAGTTCCTGATTCCGCCCACCTTTTCCTTTGCCACGCAAATGTACGACAGTCTCTCCTCCGGCAATCAGTGCCATCTTTTTCTTCCCCGCATTGTCATGTTCCCTCAGACACAGCTGCGCCAGATTCCAGCCAACCTCTCTTGCCTCCGCCGTCACATCTTCCGCTAAGATTCTCGGCTCATACCCCAATTCTTTACAGGCCTTGTATGCCGCCTTGCACAATTGTCGTACACTGCCAATAATCTGTGTGTGGACATTACGAAGTTCTTTGGGCGTTTCATCTTTCAGGCACTTCTCTGCCTCCGCGCTCAGTCGCAATTTGTATTTTTTTGCAATCTTTCCTGCATCTGCACAACTAGACGCATCCGGATATGCAGGTCCGGATGCAATCATATCCATTGGGTCTCCCACAATATCCGATAGAACAACAACTTCTACCATGGCCGGCATACAAGCCAGCGCAAACCTGCCACCTTTTACCTCCGAAAGACGTTTTCGAATGGTATTCATCTCTACGATGTCAGCCCCACTGGCAAGCAACTGCTCTGTGATATCCGATAATTCTTTCTTTGAGATTCTGGGTTTTTCAAACAGGGCGCTGCCACCGCCTGAAACCAGAAATAATACCATGTCTTCCTCTGTCAGATCTTTTACCATGGAAAGAACCTCTTGCGTTCCTTTAAAACTATTTTCATCCGGTACCGGATGTCCTGCCTCCACACAGTGGATACGTGGTAACTGCCCCATAACATGATGATATTTTGTTATAACAATACCCTTTTCATACTTGATTCCATTTTCCTGCAAATAGGAAACCGCAGCATTTGCCATCTGCCATCCGGCTTTCCCGATTGCCACAATATAAACATGCTCTGAGAACACAAGGTTGCTCAGAGCACGTCTTACTGCCGCATCAGGTTGAACGGATGCTATCGCCACATCTATGATCTGTTCTGCATCCTTTCTTAACTCCTGATTCATTCTTTCTATCTCCTCTATCTACCAATCTGAATGTCTGTCAGATATTCGTAATACTGCGCAATTGCGCTATGATCCTTTTGTCCGCCCTCATGATTGTGCATCCACTGCATAATTTCCTGCACTTCGGCCGTCATTGGTACCGGTGCACCCACGGTATGCGCACAGTCCAGTGCATTGTTGAGATCCTTGATATGCAGATCGATCTTAAATCCCGGTTTATCATTTCCGGCAATCATCATAGGCGCTTTTGCATCCATGACGGTTGAACCAGCCAAACCACCACGAATTGCCTGAAAAACAAGTTCCGGATCAACCCCTGCCTTTTGTGCCAGTGTAAGAGCCTCTGACAGTGCCTGTATGTTGCAGGCAACAATAATCTGGTTTGCCAATTTGGTGGTATTTCCGGCACCAACCTCTCCACATCTTACCACGGATGATCCCATGGTTTCAAGCAGCGGACGATAAGTCTCCACCAGTTCTTCTTTTCCGCCAACCATAAAACTCAGACTTCCGTCGATTGCCTTTGGTTCACCACCGGAAACCGGTGCGTCTAACATATCAATATTCTTTTTCGCCAACACTGCTGCAATTTCTTTGCTTGCAACCGGATTGATAGAACTCATGTCAATAAACATACTACCTTCCTGCATATAAGCAGCAACACCATTCTCTCCCAGCATAACTTCTTTCACTTGCGGAGAGTTTGGCAGCATGGTCATGACAACATCACACTGTCTGCCGATTTCCTCATAAGTAGCAGATTTTGCACCACAGGCTTCCATTTCATCCAAGACATCCTGATGTCTGCCGTTCATTAAGACATCCGTATATCCACCCTTAATGATATTTTTCACCATGGGTTTTCCCATAATTCCAAGACCAATAAATCCTATTTTCATTTCATTCACCTCAAGCACTTCTATTTATTTTCTCTTTTGCTTCTTCATTTCAGCAATGTTCTCCTGAATCTCAGCCATGCGGTCATAATCCAATTCATAGAACTTCATGGCAATGATATTACACAGCCATCCGAGAATTGGAAACCCATACGTTAGAATAACCGTTACCCAGAAGATTGGCCAGGTTGCCGCATCTCCCATCTGCGGCATTACCGTCTTATATCCGATTGCTGCAACCGCAACTGCTGCAATCGTAGAGCCAAAGGAGGCAATTATTTTTTCTGTCAGAGAATAAACCGCACCAACGGTTCCCGGCATATAGTTTCCGGAACGCTCCAATTCATAGTCAATAACGTCTGCTCGCATCATTCCTTCTGCAACATTTAAGATCATCTTGGATGCATTAACACCCATGGTAAATACCACATAGACCATCATGACTACGCCACCTTTTCCGATCTGCGCCATACCTGTTGGTCCAAGGTATAACAAAAAGGCAAAGATTGCTATATTGATAAAGATATTAACAGCAGACCATACCTTAGTTGCAACCTTTACTCCTTTCTTGGCAATATAAACACCACCCAGAAATACAAAAACAAAACTAATAATCGTACCCGCATTCGTAATCATTGTCGCCGCCTTATAGTTGGCAATCAAAATACCATTTAACATGGTAAGCACAATCGTCTGGGTTGCGCTGTTAGATGCAATTTTATCTGTAATACCTGTCACCAGATAACAACGCATAGGAACATTTTCCTTAAAAATATTTACGATTTCCTTAATACCTACCTTAGTCTGCTTGCCACCCATGGCAACCATTTCTCCCAGAATTTCCGGTGTGTCAATTCTATGCAGACCAATGAAGGAAAACATTACGAAGATAAAAGCCGTAATGATAAAGATAACACATGCCTCACTCAGACTCTCTACATTATATTGGTTGTCATACTTTGGCAAAACTGCAAATGCCAGAATGGTATTGACAAGAATTGGTCCAATGTACTGATAAACCGTGGTAACAAAGGTAACAAACGGACGCTGCTTTGGATCATTGGTCAGTGCAGAACTGATGGTAGATGCTCCACCAATAGACATGATCGTGTAGCCGATAACAAACAAAGCATACACCAGACAAAACACAACAATTCCCGCAATACCGCTAAATTTTCCTGCCAGAATACGGAACATCAAAAGTGCCGCAATAGAACAGGTCGCCCAGCCAATCAAAAGGAAAAGTCGTATCTTTCCAATATGTTTAAACACCGGCAGACGGTCATAAATCACAGCGACAACCGGATCTGTCACTCCATCAAAAATTGTCTTAGCCTGAATGATAATACCGGTTACTGTAACCGCAATACCAAATCCGGCATTCATTGCATAAGAAGCATACATCATAAGGACATAAAATGCCATTTTCGCTGCACTGGTTCCTCCTGCAAATATCATTTCCCATGGTTTTGCCGTACGATATTTGGGATCGTTACTACCAAACATTCCAGCAAATATTTTCTTTAAATTCATAAAAACCTCCTTTAATAAATACGAATTGCCTCATATCCATGCAGGCAATCCAGTTTTATCCCCTTATCTGTCCGTATTACATGACCGCCATTTAAGGCATCCATGTTTTTATCCGCACCGCATGCTATCTCAATGAAAATATCGCGGATTGGTAAAGGCTCACAATAAGTATAATTAGCAAAAGCCCCCGATAAATTGATAAGATGTATCACCTTTCCGGCTTCGCCTTCGGTCACTGCCAACTCACACATAGGAGTTAGTGTCGGAGCGCTGCTCTTGATACCTGCAAGACTGCAAACAATATCTTTTAAGAAATCATAAGAATTGTCATAACCAAATTCGTAATAAAAAGCAGCTATGCGAAATGGAATATATAGGCTTTTCCCGCTTCCATAGTCCCTCTCATACACTCCTGCTATCTCGGTTTTCTCCGTGGAATAACAGATCTCTGGTGGTCCAAACGGCTGATTGGGAACCATATGCAGATATGTTTTTGCCTCTTTTCTACGTGTGCCTGTCACAACCAAATCTCCTGGCACAATGCAATCCACGCCCGATTCCTTACAGGACACCCACGCTTCTTTCTCTGCATCTGAAAATTGAAAAATTGCTGAGCGCACCTGCTTTTTTTCTGTAATTTCATCCATACCCAGACACTGTAATCCCATATGTTTTCTTGGTTGCCGTCTCTCATCACTCATAGATGAGCATCCATCTGCGATCAATGTTCCGCCCTTTTCTACAAAAGAATCCAGCATCCTGCACTGTGTATCCGACATCGACACGACATCAGCCAGAATAACTGCATCATATCGCTTTAGCAAAGGCGCAGATACTTCCCCAATCTTTTGTTCATCAAACGGAATGTGCAACTGCGTCAATACCTGTACCCAGCCATCTGCCTCCGGATCATTTCTTCCCATCAGAGGCTTTTCTATCAGTAACACTCGCGCTGCTGATTGCTGCCCCCGAAAAAGTTCTTCATGTCGCGCGAAAAAATCGAACGCTTTTTTTGAGGCTATTATTCCTGACTGATCTGCACTTTTTCCCAAGGTTCCAAGCAAATAAAGGCTGGTACTTCCTGCATATGCCAGATTCTGCCATTGTCGTATTTCCAGAATCCCTCTGGATATGCTGCTGTGCCGGTATCGAAAAGCCATATAAACGGCAGATGCATCATCCACAACCTTGTCATGTAAAGGTCCTGCTATTCTTCTTGCATTGACCGATGCATCACAAACCCATGCGTGATGGTTGACATCCTGATTGCACTCTGTCCGAAAATAATCAAACCCATTTATAGCAATATTCTCATTGATTCCCTTCACAACTTCGTACATCCTCTGTTTTTGTTTTTTGCTACATGCACCAATAAAGGCCATATAGCGTCCAAAAGCCGGATCTTTGGGATTCAGGCTATCCGGTATCTCCATTCCGGTCTGCTCTTGAAACAATCGTCTGCAATTCTTGCAATGACATGGCTCATGAACCTGTAATTCATAGTCCACAACAAAGGTAGAACTCATATTGCAAAACAAACCATCAAAGTCATATTTTGAAAAAAGTTCTCGCAGGATATCATATACATACCTCTGTTGATAATCTCCATTGATGCAAGTCTGCACATAACCATTGTAAATCAGCGGCTGTCCCGAACTCTGGCGATATGCCCACTCCGGATGTTCCTCATACAAGGTTTCATGCACTTTTGAAAAATCACAGCGGGCAATCACCCGGATACCGGCCTTATGACATTCACGAAGTATATCAGCCAAAGTATCTCCCGTCAGATAATCACTCTGCTTCTGTTGCGCGACTTCCGTCGGATAACTTGCAATAATACCAGCAGCATTTAACGTCACAACCGTTGCATGATATTGTTTCAACTCATCTACATAAGATTTTGCATCCATATCTGCCATATCAATCTCACGTAAATTGGTCTGCACCATACGCCATGGAAAAGTTTCCCACCATCTGGTGTCGCTCATGTTCCTTCACCTCCTCCTTTGAAGTTGCTCCCATTATAAAAACGTGTTATGATCTTGTATATATCTGTTTTCTGTTTTTTATATCTGTTTTCTCCCTTTCTATATTTTGTATCGTTTCTGGATATATTTTAACTATTTTAAGTATAAACAAATCTCAGGTGGCTTGTATAATAAAGTCACATCCATTCCAAAACGTTTGTAACTGAAAGGAGATTAAACTAATGAATGAGATCAGAAAAGTAGTATCTACATTGTGGTACGACAAAGATAACTACCACACCTTGCGTAATGTATTTCCAAACGCAGAATTTATATATGTAGACTTTTATGACAAAGAAAAATTGGAGAAGGAAGCAAAAGACGCAGACGTTGCTCTTGTACTGGGCGATGTCCCGGATTGCCTGCTAGGCGAGAACTCTCTAAAATGGATTGCCTGCGACCATGCCGGACTTAATGGTTCTGCACGCCCAGAGGTTTTTGAAAAAAATATTTTTGTGACAGGTGCCGCCGGAAGAAGTGCCCCTGTTCTGGCAGAACACTGCATCTATTTTATGCTGCAATCCTGCTATCACACCAAAGAACTTTTGGCTGCCCAGGAAAAAGGTCAATGGGGTGTTGACGGGTCGAACAACTGGCGTGGACTTTACGGAAGAAAAGTTGCTATACTGGGAATGGGTAATAACGGCCGTATGCTTGCTGACCGCCTGCAAGCCTTTGGCATGGAAATCTATGCCTATGACAAATATCCAATCAAAGATTATGATTACATTCCTCACAAATACTGCGGTCTGAATGGCGACACCTTAGATCCTATTTTAGCCGAATGTGACTTCATCGTTCTGACACTGGCTCTAACCGATGAAACTTATCATATGTTTGATACTGAAGCATTCCGTAAAATGAAGTCCAATGCCGTCCTCATCAATATGGCACGTGGTGGCATCGTGGATACTGCTGCCCTGACACAGGCTCTAGAAGACGGAGCGATTGGCGGTGCCGGGCTCGATGTAATAGAAGAAGAACCATTCCCATCCGACCACCCTCTTTGGAGAATGCCAAATGTCTATATCACACCACATATGACGCCTCAGGTTCCCAACCGCGCTGGCCGAAGCATTGAGATCATCCGAGAAAACGCACGTCGCTTTGTAGCAGGAGAACCAATGTTAAATCTCTTAAAACCAACCGATACCTTCCAAAGCGGAAATGGCAATAGCGGCTGGGCAAGACTAACACAATCCAACCTATCCAAAGAAGAGATTGCCAAAATTCCTCTGGAAAAATTCTTAGGGAAACGTGGTTGGACAGATCCTAGTGAATGGAATTATCTAGACTAAAAGAAAGGAAGATATCATCCATGGAAGAATTGAATTCATTGACAAAACCTACTTTGACCGATGTGGATATTCAAAACCGCCTCTCACTGCTGTTGGAGTTTCTCCAATGTAATGAGGTCTTGTATCTTTGGCAGTATGATACCGAAGGCAATTGTCTTTGGACCAATTCTTCTCTTCCTATTTATGATACCATGCTCCGCCATGCCAAAGACTTCGATGAAATCATCGCTTTTGGTCAGGAGCATGATACCCCTCTAATGATCACGTCACTCACCGGAATGATGTGGTCTATCGTTTATCAAAAGGATATCGCTCATCAACTAAGCCGCATTCATATCATTGGTCCGGTCTTTACAGCCATGCTCTCCGACGATACGATTGCCCTATTGCAAAAGCGCCCCGATATACGAGAACACTGGAAGGTCAAATTATACGATTATCTGCGTCAGGTTCCTGTTGTTACAACAACAAATTTTATCAAATACACACTTATGCTTCACTTTAGCATAAACAACGAACATTTGAAGCCATCCGACATCACCTATGCCGACTTTAACTATGATTCTTTTGCAGATAGATCGACGAAATCGGTAGATTATGCTTCCTATTGGGCTAGAGAAAATGTCATGCTCGATATCATACGAACGGGCGATATCTATCGCAAATCATCACTTGGTCCGGCGTCTGCACACCTTAGCAATATGCAGCCACACAATATCCAGGAGTTGGAACGTACCCGTCAATACACCATCATATTTATCGGTCTGTGTATCCGCGCTGCGATTGATGGTGGCGTATCTCCGGATACGGCATTTTCCCGCGGCAATATTTATTTAAACAACCTATCTCATGCCAAATCCTATGGTGATATCACAGCGTCTGCCCAGTTGGCCTTTGATGATTTTCTCTTTCTGGTTCACAACCATCTGCACTTAAATCAATATTCTGAAAATATCAAAGCCTGCATCGACTACATCGAACTTCATACAGACGATGACCTAAATATTCCTCTGTTGGCTGAAAAAATCGGTTATAGCGATTACTATCTGTCAAAGAAATTCAAAAAAGAAGTAGGCGTCAATATCAACGCCTACATCAAAAAAGCCCGGGTGCAAAAAGCCGCCTATTTACTTGTTTCTTCCAAAATGAGTATTCAGGAGATTTCTGATATGCTCCACTTTGGCAATCGTAATTTCTTTTGCCGTGCCTTTAAGGAAGAAATGCATACAACACCGGCGGCGTTCCGCACCAGCCATCAAAAATATTAGACACTTATCCTACGATCACGCGGCTCTCTGCATGACCTAATCCTTCTGCCTCCACATGTACACCTGCCTCTCCGGCTTCTGTACCGGCACGAAGGATGACCTGCCATCTGCCCTCAAAGGATGTAAATTCTCCCTTGGTGTAATTTTCCTCGGTCTGGCCTCTGCCTGTTCCAAAGCCCGCCAGACTTGCAGCACCTTCTACTGAAACCTTTGCTAGCGTATCCTCAGCTGTCGGTACCCAGTTACCTTCTGCATCTACGATTTCGACGATGCCATAAGCAAGACTTTCTCCATCTGCAGCAATCTGATTCTTTTCCATAGTGATCTTAAGTCCAACCGGCTCTCCCACCGTTTTTACTTCATCACGGGATACTTCCTGTCCATCCTGATAACTGATCGCTGTCAGAGCGCCTGCCTCATATGTCACTTCAAATTCTGCCTTGAAATGGCATTCTGCCCCCGCTGGTTTTTTGCCAAGAGACTTGCCGTTTAACAGAAGTTCCACTTCCTCAGCACGGCTGTATACGTCTACGCTTACTGCTGTCCCATTTTCACAATTCCAAGACCAGTGGTTTCCGCCTTCTGCCCATCCATAACGGCCGATCAGGGCGATCTTTCCATTGTTTTTCGGATCTTTTGCAAAAATATAAGTATCGTTTGCACCCCAGATGATCTGATGATATCTTCCCTGGGCTCTGACATTTCCGCAAAGGTCAAAGTCTCCTGCCTGTGCCAGACGCCAAGGATAAGCTGCGTAGTTTAACATTCGAGACATCTGTGGCACTTCTTCTTCGCTACAATAAATGCTCTTTCCAATACCTGCTTCTCCAATGTAATCCATGCTTGTCCAGAGGAAATCTCCGATCACATACGGAAGGCGCTCTACATCTGACCAATAATCTTCAAATTGCCCCGGCTTGCTCTCTGTACAAAGAATCACACGATCCGGGAAAAGTTCATGGCTAGTCTCATAATGATAGTTCAGGTAATTGTAACCGACCACATCCCAATCTTTAACAAATGGGGCAGTATATTCCATCCAGATCTTCTTGCCGTAAGAATTATCCATATTTATGACAGAACCACCTTGCGGCATCTCTTTGTGGAAAGTCTGCCAAAAAGCTGCATTGTCCTCATTATCCAAGCCTTTAAAGAAAGAACAAAGTGCTCCGCTGACCAGTCTTGTGCTGTCCATATTTCGCACTGTTTTTGCCAGCATAGCAGAAACCTCATATCCTGCAGCCATACCGCCCTGTTCGGTCAACTCATTACCAATGGACCAGAAGAAAATAGACGGATGATTGCGGTCGCGTCTTACCATAGCCTCGATTTCTTTGATACCATCCTCTGCAAACTGATGACTGAAATCGAAACTATTCTTAGGCAGATTCCAAACATCAAAGGCTTCATCAAAAACAATCATTCCCAGTTCATCACAGATATCTAAGATCTGCTCTGATTGCGGATTGTGCGCCAGACGAAGAGCATTGTATCCATTATCCTTATGCAGTTTTACCTTGCGGTACTCGGCATCGTAAAAACTTGCCGCACCCAGAATTCCATTGTCATGATGGATACATCCACCTTTCAACTTGATGGATTTTCCATTTAAAAGGAGTCCATTTTTAGCATCTGCTGTGATGGTACGAACACCAAACCTTGTCGTAATCTCATCCTCGTAATCGGTCTGTGCCATCAAATCCTGGCGGTTGTCCAGAGACATATGAACATTACCAGTTGATGTAAGACTCAACTGTGCCTTCACTTCGTAAAGATAAGGATTCTCGGTATCCCAAAGTTCTGCATTTTCAATAACAAAAGCCTGTGGAACTACTTGACTTGTTCCTGCCGGAAGGCTGATCTTCTGATAGCGCACAGCCACTTCCTCGCCTGTGTCCTTTTTTGCAGCGCTGAGTTTTAAGAATCCTTCTGCATCGCCGCTTGCCTTTGCCAGATCATTGACTACGGTAATCTCTGCCTTACAAAAAGCATGGCCATTTGTAATATGATCGGTATATACAAAAATCCCATCATGTGCTATATGAAATGCCGGTGCACTTAAGAGGTTGACACCACGATACATTCCGGCGCCGGAATACCAACGACCGTTTGGATCATCATCGGTATGAACGATTACCTGAATCTCGTTGTCTCCTACCTTCAAAAACTTGCGGATATCCATGGTAAATGGCGTATAACCATAGGCATGACTGCCGACCGGATTGCCATTGATGAGAACTCTTGTCTTTCCAAAACATCCTTCAAAATGTAAAAGCATGGTATCCGTCATTTCTTCTTCTGTCAGCGTAATGGTCTTTAAGTAAGTTCCCGCACTTCCCTTATAGAATCCGCTCTCAGCCTTCCCCGGAGCATCCGGCGTTACATCTGTTTCCACCATGAAATCATGTGGCAGATTGACTTCCTTTGTCTGCTGCGGCATCATAGGGATACTTGACTTTTCCCCTGCCATAAACACCCAGCCACGATTCAAACTTGTTTTTTTCATACCAACCTCCTATGCTATACATTATAATCTTACTTGTGTGATTACATTTTTATATATTTTATCATAGCCGGTTTGCAGATTTCTTTAATACAAAAATTCGTTTTTTTATGTATAAATTGGTAAAAAATAAGCCTTGACCTATTGGTCAAGACTCCTGATATAAGGATAGTTTAAAAGTTTGCTCTTTCGCTGCTCGGATAATATCTTTTGTACGTTTCTGATTCTCTAGTAATTCTGTCAATCTGGCAAACCGACTTCCCTCGCGCTCCTCTCCTTGGACCAAGCCACGCTCTATACCACGTTCATATCCTTCTTCCAATAATCCGATCCCTACACTTCCCATATCTTGCACCTCCAATTCCATTTCTTCCGTCATCGGAACTCCATAACGCTTCTCTAAAATATCTCTTTTCTCATCCAGGCTTCTGTCGGATGAAAACAGTACATCCAAGAGCCCCAGCAGGCCATCTTCTATCTCATCAAAATTCCGGTCTAAATAAATCATCACCACGGAAAGCAGATCATAATATTGTCCAGCAGTTTCTTTGCCGCAGGAGTTTTGTTTATGATAATCTACCAAAAATCTTATCTCATCAAAAATCCTGCTTTTGTTTTCTTGGAATAAAAGCATAGATTTTCGAATGATAAATTGAATCTATAGAAATATGAACCTCGCTCATATAAAGATCACACCAGAAACAAATATGCTTTGCTAGATTATAACATCCGGCAAAGCATATTTGCAAAAACTTTTTTCAATTGTGACACGTTCCGTTATGATAATACGGGCAACAGGACTTGAACCTGCACGGTCTCCCACTAGAACCTAAATCTAGCGCGTCTGCCAATTTCGCCATGCCCGCACGTATATCTGCGTTTCACAGTTACTTAGAAAGATTACCACATTACCAATCGATTTTCAAGTCTAGCTTTCCTAACGATAGGATGTCGTATCAATCAATTTTCCAACGACCAGAAAACGCCGGTCACTCTGACTGCCAATGCAGGTAGAAAGAACCAGAAGTTTGTCATCTGCCGTTACTTCCACACCTTTTCTGACATGGGTAATACTTCGCCCTTCTTCTGCACATGATTTCAGTGAATCGAGAAACTGCTGTACACCATCTGTTGATTTCAAATCAAACATTGCCGGAATATAATTATCATTGTAATTGTAGACGCCAAAAATCTGATAGGTATAAAGCGCCTCCGGGGTCTCAAATGTCATAGTCTCATTCTTCTCAAAAAAATCAGCATCATCAAACAAATGCAAGGATCCAAACATCGTATCCGCGCGCATATCATGCCCATATAGAATCGTAATGGCATCCGACATGTCCTTGCTGTTGCAGGCATTGCTGTAAATGGCTCCCGCCGTAGTCTCGACGTGGTTCATGTCATGACTCAGATAATAATTATCTTCTTCTGTCTGCAAGACCGGATAATCCACAATGGTATTCGCCACGTTGATCCAGCCGTACACGTCCGCATTTTGCTCCTGCAAAGATGCAAAATCATGGATAGGCGATGCCTCCGCTACCGGTTCTTCCGTCTTTTCCTGCTTTTGCCGCATCTTGGCATATTCCGCCTCTGCAAAATCATTTTGATGCTGCTGATAAATATATATCCCCAGACAAAGGGCTGCCGCCAGTACGATCACCGCACTGATCAGGCGAAGTAGTCGCTCATGCTTGTCCTGATCTCTTTTGTTCCTTTTCATCCTATCTGCTCTCCTATAACACTAACTATCTACTATTATGATGGTAAGAGGCAGATTTTGCAAGTAAAGACCGAGGCACGTCCAAATGGGACACTCCTTATGGCAAAAGGAACGTCCCTAATGTCCTCAACTTTGTATCCAGCCATCTCTTTTCCACCCTCATGCCTATGCTGACGGAAGAGATCCAGTCCAACTTAGAGGGCAGTCTGGCTGTTTTTGAAGAAAAAAACGGTGCACTGCCCGTGCACCGTTACGTGATTTCTAATTATTGCGCTGGTGGAATCATCCAACTTTGCAAATCCTGGTTCCTACATCCGGAGACCATGAGCAAGGAAGATCTCTTTGCCCAGTATCATACTATGATCTCCTTGTTCTTTGCTACAATTTCTCCAGAACTGTCTTAGCCTCTGTAAGATAGTCATTCTCCACTGCAAAGATCTGACCTGCATCGGCTGCCTTGGCAAATTTCTGATCCATCGGAAGTTTGCCGAGGACGGAAATGCCTAATTCTTTTGCCACATCTTCAATGTGACTGTCACCATAAATATGGATCTCCTCGTCACAATTCGGACATTTCACATAAGAATAGTTTTCTACCACACCGAGTACCGGCACGTCCATCATGCCTGCCATATTGAAGGCCTTCTTGACGATCATCTGTACCAGTTCCTGCGGAGAGGTCACGATAATAATGCCGTCAACCGGAAGTGACTGGAATACCGTAAGCGGAACATCACCAGTTCCAGGTGGCATGTCAACAAATAAATAATCCACATCGCCCCACTGGACATCTGTCCAGAACTGCTTGACTGCTCCTGCAATGACAGGTCCACGCCAGATGACCGGCTGTTCCTCGTCCTCTAAGAGTAAGTTGATGGACATGATCTTGGTGCCATCTTCTGCCTCGATCGGGAAAGTACCATTGTCATCCCCGACTGCCGGACCATGCACACCAAACATTTTTGGAATGGACGGACCTGTAATATCGGCATCCAGAATACCTACCTTATAACCAGCCTTTGCCATCATGGAAGCCACGGATGAAGTCACAAAGGACTTACCTACGCCGCCCTTACCACTGACAATACCGATCACATGCTTGATATGTGCATTTGGATTTGTTTCTACCTCAAATGGATTTTTTTTGTTTGCTGATGCACAACCTGCACAACTTTCTTTTGAACAAGTAGATGCGCTGGCGCACCCTTTCTTTTCTTCTGCCATAATACTAATTTCCTCCCTTTTATGCGTGTTTACGCTTATGATCCATAATTGTTTTTAAAGACTCTGTATACGGAGCTCTTGCCACCCCATATTCTGTCACAATGCCTGCAATTAATTCGTGGTCTGTCACATCAAATGCCGGATTAAAGACTTTGACACCTTCCGGCGCCATGCGCTTTTCATACCACATCTGTGTTACTTCCTCCGGCTTTCTTTCCTCGATCACAATGTCATCCCCGGTCGGTGTTGCCATGTCGATCGTAGACGTCGGTGCACAGATATAAACCGGAACACCATAGAGTTTTGCCACTGCGGCTACGACCGAAGTACCGATCTTATTGGCGGTATCGCCATTGGCTGCCACACGGTCACATCCGACAAAGACGGCATTGACCCAGCCGTTTTTCATGACCATGGCTGACATATTATCGCAGATCAGGGTCGTATCCACGCCGGATTCCTGCAATTCAAATGCGGTCAGACGCGCTCCCTGTAAGAGAGGTCTTGTCTCATCACAAAAGACACGCAGATGATAATCGTGTTCCTCTGCCAGATAGATCGGTGCTGTCGCCGTACCAAAACGGACGGTTGCAAGTTTGCCTGCATTGCAATGGGTCAAAACACCATCGCCGGGCTTCAGCAGTTCCATGCCATATTCACCGATCTTGTGACATACGGCAATGTCCTCGTCGCGAATGACCATTGCCTCCTGATGCAATGCGTCAACGATGGCAGGAATATCCTCATTTGCATGGGCTGTCACCACACCTTCCATACGCTTTAGTGCCCAGGATAGATTGACTGCTGTCGGTCTGGATGAATCAAGATATTCCTTGTCCCGACAAAATGCAGCATAAAATGCATCATAGTCATCCACCTCATAACGCGACGCTAAGACATACATACCAATGGCTGCCGCAACACCGATCGCCGGTGCCCCTCTGACCTGTAAAAGATAAATAGCATCCCAGATCTCCTTTGCCTTTGTCAGCGAAAGCATCTGGATCTGCCCCGGCAACTTGGTCTGATCAATGATCACGAGAGCCTTGTTTGCCTCATCCAATGAGACTGTATCGATTTCTGTAATTTTACCACCCATCTCATTTATCCCCCTATTATTATCAACACCTATATTGTACTGAATTTACCCGAAATATACAAATGTGTTCCTCGGAAAGTGCAAAGCCGGGTAAGTGTGCGCGGGCAGGCGGAGACAGTGGGGCAGGGGCATCGGGACAGGGCACCGACAAAAGTCGCGAAATTCTGTGTCTCACAAAAAAAGCGGTCTGTCCCGATGCCCCTGCCCCACTGTCTCCGCCTGCCGCCTGTCCGCGCACACCTTCTCCGACGCAAAAACGAGCCGATCGCATGATCGACTCGTCTTTTGAAAATAAGAAATGATGGGAAAGCAATTATTATGCTAACTCAGCCTTTAAAGCCTCTGTCAGCGCTGGTACGATCTTCTTGAGATCACCGACAATACCATAGTCAGCAACATCAAAGATCGGTGCATCTGCATCCTTATTGATCGCAATAATGATGTCAGATTCTTCCATGCCGGCAACATGCTGGATTGCTCCGGAAATACCGATTGCGAAATATACATTCGGACGAACTGTCTTTCCTGTCTGTCCTACCTGATAATCCTGTGCCAACCAGCCATTTTCAACAACAGCACGTGAGCATGATACCATACCACCAAGAACATCTGCCAGATCCTTTAACATCTGGAAGTTCTCAGCACTGCCAACACCACGTCCGCCGGATACTAAGATCTTGGCATCCATGATATTTTCAACGGTTCCAACTGCCTTTACGATATCCTGGATCTCAACATACTTGTTGTTCTTGGTAAATCCAGGGTTGTAATTGATAACTTCTGCCTTTGCACCCTTGATCGGCTCGATCTTCTGCATAACACCAGGACGAACGGTTGCCATCTGTGGACGATTGTCCGGGCAGGCGATCGTTGCGATCGTATTTCCACCAAATGCAGGTCTTGTCATAAGTAACTGACCATGCTTTTGTGTATCCTCTTTTCCCTCCGGAACAGAAAGTGGGAAGTCACCGATCTCAAGCATGGTACAGTCTGCGGTAAGACCTGTCTTTACTCTTGCTGAAACGGTAGGTCCCAGATCACGTCCGATGGCAGTTGCTCCAACCAACATGATCTCCGGCTTATACTCATTGATAACAGAAGCAAGTGCATGTGCATATGGTTCTGTTCTGTATGTTTCAAGTTCCGGATCATCTACAACGATTACCTTGTCTGCACCATACTCAGCCAAAGAATCAACGAGATTTCCTACATTGTGTCCCAAAAGAACTGCCGTTACATCTGTTCCAAGATCAGCAGCCAGTTCTTTTGCCTTTCCGATCAATTCAAAGGCAATGGAACTAATTTCATTATCTACCTGTTGTGCGTAAATAAATACGCCCTTATATTCTTCTAATGCCATTTTATTCACCGTTTTCCTTCCAAATTAGATTACATGTTTCTCTTTTAATTTGTCCATGATATAAGATACGGATTCAGATGGATCTAATGTAACTTTCTCACCTGCGCCCTTGCGTACCTTGTCAGATGCCTTAGCGATCTTGGTAGGTGATCCCTTTAATCCAAGGTCAGAATCATCAACATCCTTTAAGTCTGCACGTCCCCATACGGTAACTTCTTTGTCATAGGCATCGAAGATTCCGCCAGGAGTCATATATCTTGGTGTATTTAATTCAGAAAGAGCGGTTACCAGACATGGCATCTGTGCCTTTAAGATATGGTATCTGTCTTCATACTGACGCTTAACAATAACAGAGTCTCCTTCTACCTTGATATCTTCTGCATAGGAGATAACCGGGATTCCCAAGTGCTCTGCAATCTGTGGTCCAACCTGTGCAGTATCACCATCGATTGCCTGACGACCTGTGATGATAAGATCATAGTCAATGTTTCTCAGTGCACCGGCAATGGTTGTAGATGTAGCCCATGTATCGGCTCCACCAAGTACTCTGTCTGTAACAAGGATCGCATTGTCTGCTCCCATAGCCAATGCCTCACGAAGTACGTCATCTGCCTTTGGAAGACCCATGGTAAGAACGGTAACTTCTGCACCGATCTCGTCTTTGATTCGAAGTGCTGCCTCTAAGCCGGCTTTGTCATCCGGGTTCATAATGGCAAGCATTGCTGCTCTATCAAGTGTTCCGTCCGGGTTGAACTTTACGCCGCCCTTTGTATCAGGAACCTGTTTAATACATACTACGATTTTCATGTATTCATTTCCTCCTATTTCTATTTCAGTAATGCACCAGAGATAACCATACGCTGAACTTCTGAAGTTCCTTCATAGATCTCAGTGATCTTGGCATCTCTCATCATACGCTCTACATCATATTCACGGATATAACCATATCCACCAAAGAGTTGAACAACCTCGGTTGTAACAGCCATTGCTGTTTCAGCAGCAAAAAGTTTTGCCTTAGCAGCCTCTACAGAGTAAACCTTCTGGTTTGCCTTTGCCATAGCGGCTCTGTAAACCAAAAACTGTGCAGCCTCAACACGGGTAGCCATATCTGCCAGTTTGAACTGTGTATTCTGCTGCTGGGCGATAGAACGACCAAACTGCTTTCTTTCCTTTGTATAAGCGATCGCACGATCCAATGCGCCCTCTGCAATACCAAGAGCCTGTGCGGCGATACCGATACGTCCGCCATCCAGAGTATGCATAGCGATCGGGAAGCCCTTGCCTTCCGGTCCAAGTAATGCGTCCTTTGGAATTCTGCAATCTTCAAAGATCAATTCATATGTAGATGAACCACGGATACCCATCTTCTTTTCCTTTGTTCCGAAGGAGAATCCAGGTGCTCCCTTTTCTACGATAAATGCAGAGAAGTTCTTTTTCTTTCTGCCTCTCTTGTCTTCTGTCACACTTGTGATAGCGATAACAATGTAAACGTCTGCGACTTTACCATTTGTGATAAAGCACTTAGATCCGTTTAATACCCACTCATCGCCATCAAGAACAGCCTTTGTCTGTGCCCCCTGTGCATCTGTACCGGCACCCGGCTCTGTAAGAGCAAATGCACCAAGTTTCTCACCGGTTGCCAAAGGCTTTACATATTTCTGCTTCTGTTCTTCGGTTCCGTATGTCATGATCGGGTCGATGCAAAGTGATGTATGTGCAGAAACGATAACACCTGTGGTTGCACATACCTTTGACAATTCCTCTACACACATAACATAGGTCAAAGGATCACATCCCTGTCCGCCGTATTCCTTTGGTACCGGGATTCCCATAAATCCACTCTTTGCCATCTTTGCAACAGTTTCAGCAGGGAACTGCTCTGTCTCGTCAACTTCCTGTGCAAGAGGCTTTACTTCTGTCTCAGCGAACTCTTTAAATAAAGTACGCGCCATTTCATGTTTCTTATCTAAACCGAAATCCATGATCATCATTCCTCCGTCTTTCATAAATAATATTCGATGATGTGCCCCGCCTGCATGGACGGGGCTTTAAAATCCTAATCTTACTGTGCGTCTACCGGTGTCTTGGTACGGTCTGCATTGTAAACATAGAAGCCTTTACCACTCTTTACACCTAAGTTTCCACCACGAACCATCTTGCGGATGAGTGGGCATGCACGATACTTACTGTCGCCTGTTTCCTTATAAAGAACATCCATGATAGCAAGGCAGATATCCAAACCAATGAAATCACCCAACTCCAAAGGACCCATTGGATGATTTGCACCAAGTTTCATAGCAGTATCGATACCTGCGATATCAGAAACACCTTCCATCTTGATAAATGCTGCTTCGTTGATCATTGGGATCAGGATACGGTTTACAACGAATCCTGCTGCTTCATTTACCTGAACAGGAGTCTTGCCGATCTCCTCTGCGATCTTCTTGATGGCATCTACAGTCTCAGCCGGTGTGTTCACACCTGCGATAACCTCGATCAACTTCATACGGTCTGCCGGGTTGAAGAAATGCATACCAACCATTGGACGGGTCAGACCATTGCCGATCTCTGTGATAGAAAGACTGGATGTGTTTGATGCAAAGATACATTCCGGCTTTGCGATCTTATCCAACTCTGCAAATGTTGTCTTCTTAACATCCATATCTTCAAAAGCAGCCTCAACGATGAGGTCACAATCTTTGCAAAGGTCTTCCTTTAATCCAGGAGTGATCTTAGCCACGATAGCATCTACGGCTTCCTGTGTTAATTTTCCTTTTTCTACCAGACGGGCATAGCCTTTTTCGATCTTAGCCTTTCCGTTTTCAGCCCATTCCTGCTTGATATCGCAAAGTGCGACTTCATATCCATCGACCTGGGCAAATGCCTTTGCAATGCCCTGTCCCATTGTTCCTGCTCCAATAACACCAACCTTCATGTTAGCACCTCCGTAAAATATACTTTTAAAAATTTTTATTCATATTTTTCAACGATTGTTGAGCAGCCCATGCCACCACCGATACAAAGTGTAGCAAGACCTCTCTTAGAATCTCTCTTTTGCATTTCATGTAATAGGGTAACAAGGATACGGCAGCCGGATGCTCCAACCGGATGTCCCAGTGCGATCGCACCACCGTTTACATTTACCTTGCTCATATCAAAGTTCAGATCTCTTGCAACTGCGATTGACTGTGCTGCAAATGCTTCGTTTGCTTCGATCAGATCCATATCATCAATGGTAAGTCCTGTCTTAGCAAGAACTTTCTTTGTAGAAGCAACAGGGCCAACACCCATGATCTCCGGCGCAACACCGCCAAGTGCTCCTGCAACCCACGTAGCCATTGGTGTAACACCAAGTTCTTTTGCTTTTTCCTCGCTCATAACAACGATTGCTGCTGCACCATCGTTGATACCGGAAGCATTACCTGCTGTAACAAGTCCGCCTTCCTTACCTGAGCAGCAACGCAACTTAGAAAGTGATTCCGGTGTTGTACCAGGTCTTGGACCTTCATCCTTAACGAAATCAACCATTTCCTTCTTAACCTTAACCGGTACAGGAACGATCTCGTCATCAAACTTGCCCTCTGCGATAGCCTTTTCACATTTCTGCTGGCTGTTTGCTGAGAATGCATCAAGTTCTTCTCTTGTAATGCCATATTTATCACAAACATTCTCTGCTGTGATCATCATATGATAATGATTGAATGCATCTGTCAAAGCATCATTTACCATAGTATCAATGATCGTTGCATTGTTCATACGATATCCGAAACGAGCCTTTGTCATAGCGTAAGGAGCCATTGACATATTCTCCATACCACCTGCTACAACGATATCAGCCTCTCCTGCCATGATCATGGTTGCTGCATCATTTACACATTTCAGACCGGATCCGCAAACAACGTTGATCGTGATTGCCGGAACCTCGATCGGAAGTCCTGCCTTGATCGCTGCCTGACGTGCTACGTTCTGCCCCTGTGCAGCCTGGATAACACATCCCATCTTAACTTCGTCTACCATCTCTGGTTTTACACCTGCACGATTTAATGCTTCCTTAATAACAATAGCACCAAGATCTGCTGCTGGTGTGTTGCTGAGTGCTCCCCCCATTTTTCCGATTGCAGTACGACATGCACCTGCTAAAACGACTTTCTTTCCCATGTTCTTTCTCCTTTTTATTTCTTATTTGCTGCTTCTCTTTTTTTACCATTCGTTATTTTTTTAACAAGCAAAAGTAAAAAAAAGAAAACAGCGTTTCCGCATGAACTTATAGTAGCACAAAATTATTCTTCATGCAAGCCAACTTTTTTACACTTGCGGCTTGCAAAATAAAATTGTCAGAATATTCACAAGTTTTTCGCCACATACTTTTTTGACCTGTTTCTTATCTTTGTTAAAAAATTATCAATATATAGGGGTTTGCCATTTTCATTTTCTATCTTAGCGTTGGAATTTCGCCTTATAATTGTGTCTTATTCAAACACAATTTGCGTAATTTTCGGAATTATTTTTCTTGCATCTATTACAAAAAAAGAGTTGGGATTTTACTATTTTGAGCAGGCGAACAGTCAAAACCTTATTTTAGGATTTTCGATAACATATCTTGTATTCAGAACAAATGTTTGATACGATAATTATAGGCTTTACAGCCTAAGGTGCTACTTCACTTGACGTGAAATGGCGGTTTGCTTTGCGCGGAGAGTATTACATAGCTCCGATTACATAGATTTATCTCTCTTTTTGAGGGAAATCTTACGAAAGGAGGTATGTGCTTATGCTGACCATCAGTGACTTAATCGCAGTGATTTCACTGTGTGCGACTTTTTACAGTCTGGGTTACGCTCATGGGAAGCGTGATTCCAAGGCACAAAAATAACCGCCCCAACCTGACAAGTTAAGCGGTTATTTTTACCCATTTTTCAGGCGAACCGTCATAGATAGCACCTTTTCTATTATTATATTAACATCGCTTCTGCTCTATGTCAAACATCTATTCCACAGTTTATCGAAACTCTTATTTGTGCTAATACATCTGCCATTTTAGTTTGTTTCCCCTACGAATTTACACTGCTCTCAAACACACACTTGCAGGTGTGGAATGCTTGCAAAGTTTGTTTCCCCTACGAATTTACACTGCTCTCAAACTGTGTTGCAATTTACCACTAATTTTCCCACGTTTGTTTCCCCTACGAATTTACACTGCTCTCAAACTATTTTTCTTTCCGGTATGCGTGAAAATAGTTTGTTTCCCCTACGAATTTACACTGCTCTCAAACCGGGCGGCGTAAAGAATAACCCAAACTAAAGTTTGTTTCCCCTACGAATTTACACTGCTCTCAAACGGCGACGGAAGTTATATCCGGTACGACAAAGTTTGTTTCCCCTACGAATTTACACTGCTCTCAAACCGTAAAGAATCTCAATCCGTATGGAACGCTGTTTGTTTCCCCTACGAATTTACACTGCTCTCAAACTATTTGTATCTTCGTTTCTAATTTTTTTGAGTTTGTTTCCCCTACGAATTTACACTGCTCTCAAACACCCGCAGCTTGTGGTATGTGATGAAATGGGTTTGTTTCCCCTACGAATTTACACTGCTCTCAAACCAATGCCTTGTGATGGATTGTGAAGAAGGAGTTTGTTTCCCCTACGAATTTACACTGCTCTCAAACCTGTTTCTGGCAGTGGATCACCAAACGTCGGTTTGTTTCCCCTACGAATTTACACTGCTCTCAAACGTAATCTTGTTTTGTGACAAAACATATTACGTTTGTTTCCCCTACGAATTTACACTGCTCTCAAACATCAGTGATGCACTAAAGGAAGTCACCGTAGTTTGTTTCCCCTACGAATTTACACTGCTCTCAAACCTCAAACCTCAAATTGCCCGAGAAAAATATCTGCGAAATATTTGTGTAACATCCCTAGTTTTTTCGGAAACACTTTTATTTTAATTTAACATAAAATACATTGATCTGCATCCACTATAATTCTATGTTCTCGCTCTGAAATTGGATGTTCCATGGCATCTATGAATAAAACCGTATATCCACGATTTTGCACATCTTCAAAAAATTCTTCCATCTCTCCATCCGATAAATAACTTCTCAGATTGATCAGGAAAAACAACTTATTATGATCGTATATCTGCACCAGTTCAAAATAATCCAACAACTTTTCCCCCAGATTATCATAAACATTCTCCACTTCCACTCCTGCTGCCTTGATCAGGGATTCTATATTAACCTTTGAAAAACTTATATGGCCTGTCATCTCCGTGGATAATTCCAAAAGTAATTGCTCCCATTCTGCTACCAGGGTTGACATCTTCAAAAAATAATCTTCTCCTGTTGCCCGTTGTTGCATCCGATTGACAATCTTTGTTATGAGTCCTTTTTGATTCATATCAAAAGGGATAAACTGTGATATCATTTCTGCATGTTTTGCCATTGGAAGAACTTTATCCTCATTCGATAAAACTATTTTTCCTTCTGCTCCTTGCGACTGGTCAGCCAAATCATTTAGAATATCACACAATACTTTTTGATTCTCAATCACGATTGTCTGGCAACACCCCGCTTCACACGTAACTGTGCTATCTATTTGTGGAATATATACTTTCATAACACAACCAGCCTTTCCTCTGTATCGATCACATCGCCTGTATACTCTCCGACTACATAATCCATCTTGACAAATTGCTTTTCTGTTACAACCAGCGTCTGTATGATTCCCTGTGACGGTTTATTCTTATGAATAAGCAACTTAATCGAATTTTCCATAGATGGGCTTGTCATCATTTTGCAATATACAGATTCTTGCAACATAATAAATCCATTTTTTATCAACAGTTTTCGAAACTGCCGATATTGCCGTTTGTCTTCCGTTGTAAATGTCGGTAAATCAAAAAAGACTAACATCCTCATAAATCGAAACCCTGCCATTTTATCTCCCAAATGCTTTCGCTACAACATACCATAAAACTTTATAAGCGAAGCATCTCCATCATTAATTGCATCCAATACGCTTTTTGTATATATCTTAATAGCATTCATTACAAACTGACTCTGCCCATCAATACTCACTTTTTGATCCATGATGCGCCACATTTCATGTTTTTCTTCTGTATCAAATTCCACCGGCTGCATTTGATATACAAGCCGATCGACCAAAATACGAAATGGTTCCATCAGATCACTGGACAAATTAAAATGATTGAACATATTATTGTGAAAGATTCCCAATTGTGTCAAATATCCCTTCGCACTGATTTCCCGATTAAATGCCGAAAGAATCATGCTATAACCATAGTTTAGCGCAGCATTGATGGCTATATCGGCACTTCTGGTAAATTCCATTCCAAAAAGTGCATTAAAATACACCTTTGCAGCGTGTCCTTCACGATTCGTCGTATCCGCAAGTTCAATCTGTTCTGTATAACCGGATAGCATCCTTGCCTGCTCCGAACATCCTATTTCCAGGAGAAAATCTGCCTGTTTTCGTATTTTTTCACTTACAATATCTCGCCAGATACTATCTTTCACCGTCTGTTCCCACGCTATTTGTGAACGAATCTTGGCTGAACTGTCATGGCAACCATGATGAGGTACCAATTCCGCAATAGGATTTCGTTTTGCATCACAGAAGATTACTTTTATTTTCTTTTCCGTCAACGCCGCAATCAAGACACCTGTCATAGAAACTGCAGGATTCTCTATAAGAAGCACCGCTATTTCATCTAAAAGAACACGTTTTGTCTCCAATCCACGTACGACCAGATACCCCATCTTGTAATCTAATTTGGATTGACTTTCAATGACTACCACTCGCCAACTCATACATACTCCAAAATGTTATCCGAAACCACTTCCCACAATCCAGATGCCGATTGATCAATAAGGCGTACATCTGAATAATTCTTTTTCCAGTTTGATACTGTACTACTAAAATTCACCGTTGCAGCACTATGCGCTTTTCCACCTATTTTTTCCAGATTACATCCCGCCGTCATTCTGCCAAACACCTGATGAATATTTAACAACACCTGACACTGTTCTATTACATTACATCCTATAAACCGTTCCCTCCCATCTATAAGAAGTTGTAATGGAGAGTTGATTCGTTTTTTGTAAATGGTATTTTGCAATTTATCTATATAGAGGTCATATAATTTCAAATTATCCTCTGCCTGCACTACATCATAGTCCACATCATAAACGTATCGTGGGTTATTGGATACTTTTTCCGTTAACCTCTCTACTTTTTTCAGATAATACTTCCAGTATTCATCCGACGAAAACTGCATAATTGGCTGTGCAATCAATTTTGTCCCACCACTAGCAACACCTGTAATACATGCACGAAATCCGTCCAGTGATAGCACTGTATTTACCTTCCATGGTCGCATACCTAATGGGAAAGTCACGTCGTCTACCTTCTTTCCTAAAATGCGTTGCAATCTGTCTTTTGCATATTCTTTTGCGAAGGATGCATCTTCTAAAAATCGCTTTCCATATATTAACTCAACAGATAAAATCATCAATGCTGTCTTTTTCCCAGCCTTATAGCGTACCGGAATAAAAAACATAACCCCCGCCTTATTGTAGCCACCATATTTTTCCGTTGGGAGTCCTGCCTTTAATGGTATCAAGTTTGCTCCCTTCTTTACTGGTTGCTGGTCGAATAATCCACCAGTCTTAAAACTTGCATACTTGGTAAAGTGAGCCGTATTCTTCTTTGCTGTTTTAAGTACTCGCGGTAACATTTCTTCCTTGTTCCAAACAATTTGATCCTGACATTTAACAGTGTGTGTAAATAATGTTTTCGTCTTAACACTATACCTGGACTCGACACGGAACCATTGACGCGAAAATCGCATATGATACACATTTCCTACCACCACGTTCAAATACGCATCCACCGCATGATGCAGATCGTTATATGTACGTGATTTATACAGATCAAACTCATGTCTAAACTCAGAAACCAGTCCTGCCTTGGAATAAACAATTATCGCCTGTGGAAATCTTTCCTTCAGCAATTCGGCTACTACTTTTGTGGACTGCGACGTTTCTGTCAACTGACGGTTGATAAATCCATACTTTTCGTCCTCTGTAAATGGAGTTGAGCGAATCAGTCTTTTGTATTTTTCATCTGAAATGGTTCCCAAATGATGCCAGTATGCCCATGTACTTTGCATTTGGTTGCGAATTTCTGCTTTGATCGGATAAACATCTTGTTTTGCACCATTTTCCTCTGACAGCACTAATACCTTATTATTGATAATGCTGTCATCCTTAACATATGCCTGTGGATATATATGATCGATATCGTATTCTTTGGAACCTGCCATTAAACGCTCAATCGAGATAGGAGTTCCGCTATATGTCGATTTCCCGAATTGCATAAAATATAAAAACAACCGATCACTTTGCAAACGATTATCCACGTATTCGCCCATGGTCTCTAACTGATGTTTCAAATCGCGAACATCCTCTTCTCGGCACTTTGCATAATAATCCAGAATCTGCTGATAACGTGATTTTGTCCGTCTTCCTTTTTGCTCTGGTAATCCTCCTCTCGCCATCTCAACAAAGATTTTTTCAGGTGTTCCAAATGCTTTTTCAATATCTTTTACGATATCTAGGGTACGATATATTGGTCTTCTAACTGCATTTGATACATACATTTCATCTAAACGTTCTTCTAATGTCTGCTTTCTTCCCGTATAATACTCTTTTCTGCATGCATCAATTGTCTCTACAAAAGTATATCGTTCTGATAACAATTCCATCAGATTATCATTGGTTTCCCACATCATGTTGATAATGGTCGCTATCTCTCCTGTTGCTTTGCAAACCCCTTCCATGCCAGTTAGGAATTTGCGTGATAGTCTTCCAAAATCTTTGATTTTTATTTTGCAAATATATGTGACATCTTCATCTGACAAATCCGGATAATTCTTTCGTAACCACTTTCCTACACGACCTTTATCTTCTGCATACGAAGATCTCTCAATAATCCGCTCCACTTCCTGTTCACTCAGTATCTTCTTATCCAACAATCGCTTAAAAGAAAGATAGGAAGATAATGATGATTTGATCGTCACATCAATTCCGCTCAGACTCTCTCTGTGATTTTTATCTAAATATCCATTACTGATCAAATAATCCTCAATCTGCTTTTTCTTTACACGCTTATATTTTAAGAAAAGACATGTATATAGTCCCTGCTTGGCTTCTACCGGTATCTTTCTACCATCTATTTTTAGATTATTTATCTCATTCAAAACCATGAACTTCTGATAGCATAAAGAATCCTTCGGCAAAACTGCTTCTCCTGGAAGATATGTACATTGATTTGTCATCTTTTTTATGAATGCTTCTTCGCTCGCATCATCATCGATCATGCTCTGAAAATTCCAAGGCAAAATTTTTCCTGCTTTGCGTTGAATCCATGCAAAATCAGAATTTGTATTCAGTGGTCCAACATAATATGGGATTTTAAACTTAAATACACTTAATATCTTATCTTTATTTGAAATTCCATCTTCATTCTGTTTTAAAAATGGTAAATACTTGCTTGCATTGTCCAGAATTTTCTTTAATTCATATTCATACAACTGATGCGGAATCACACGATTATCCGTATTTTTTTGTTTTGGCAAAAACTGTCGTAATTCCAGCCGCCCATACATCTCCTGATAAGCGGCTTCATCCTCTTCATCTGGCTGAATTTTCCCTACTATTTTTTCAAGAAACTTCGAGAAAGTTTCAACATCCGCCTTGCTTTTGACCTGGTCTGCTATATCTCGGTTGACATGATAGGAATAGGCCACATAGTTGTCATTTCGTGCTTCACGAAAAACCATATCATATTTTGTTGGACAATACTTACGTATAAAGTATTTTAATGTCTTAAGATCCGCTTTATGCTGCTCATATATTTTCACTTTTGCCTCCGAAATCGTTGTAATTCCGGATTCCGCATCTAAAACTTCTGCCAGCACACTCCAATCATGTAAATTGCGTAATACAGAAATCAGTTCATAATCATCTCCGATATTAACCATGATCTCCGCCATTTTATCATCATCCATCTCAAGTGAAAGAGAGCCAAAGGCTTCATACTCATCTTTTCCATATAAATCCTGTAATTTACAAGTTCCTCCAGCCAGTAAACGAATAATATGATATTCACTGTATGGAAAAGTTTCGCTTACATTCTTATTTGGCTTTCTATCATCCAATATAGTTGCCGCTAGAAGATTATGTTTTTCTGTCACTCTCACATGCTCTTTTAAAATCGCACCAATAGCCTGCGCATCTGATGACCACGGATTTTCAAAACCATTTTCTATAAAAAATCCCAGGAAATTCTGATATACTTCCTGAATATCCAGCAATGAATCCATATGTTCCACACTGATCTGATTCAAAAAATGTCCTCTGTGCGCAACTAACCATGCACATGCTAAATATACCAGCCTCACATCATGTTTCTTTTTATCATGCATTAAATCCGAAATAAGATGATGAATTGTCGGATATTCTCCCATATATTGAACATCTGTATATTCCTTATCATTAAAGAAAATATACCTGTCTGCTGTATCTTCACGCCATAAATAACTCTCTGATAAACGTATAAAAAAGCGCGGATCAATCTTTGCAATCTCATCTGCAAAGATTTCCTGCAAAAGTTGCACGCGCTGTTGTCTTCGATCCAGTCTACGCCGTGCAGAGCGAAAATTTCTACGCTCATCACAAAGGGCAGCAGCACTAAACACATGACTCCCCCATGCATCACTCCCATGAAACTTTAACAAACGATATTCTGTGTCTGTCACAGCATAGCCCACAGAATCCGTTCCAATATCCAATCCTAAATAGTACTTTTTCTCATTTTTCATTTGACATTCCTCCATCTTTGCGCTACCATACAAATGTAAATTGTAGTTCCCCTACAAATTTACACTGCGAGTTCAAATAAAAATTTATTCAATTCACTGGTTTTTCCAGCAGCACAGGGTGTGCTTAAAGGCTTCATATAGAAGTCTTTTTTTATTATAAACACTAATCAAAATTTAATAAATCATTTTCTCTTTCTTATAGCACAAAAACGCGGACACCTTCCCTCAGAAAAGTATCCACGTTTTTTCTAATTTGCTCCCCAATTTCTAAAGAACGCATGATTTCCAATCATAGTATATCCCGTGATGCCGTAATAATCAGCCCACTTCTTGGTCATGAAAAAGAGCCAGTCGCCCGACCGGTAGCCATTCAAAACCTGTCTGGCGGCATTGGTGCAGGATTCATTCGGTCCACGCTCCAGGATCAGGGCTAGATGCCCGTCTCGTACCGGCTGGAACTGGTTGGTCTGATAAATGACCCCCGATAAGGTATTCGGGAACAGGGAACTCTTGACTCGGTTCATAATAACGGTTCCGACTGCCAACTGTCCTGCATAGGACTCGCCTCCGGCTTCTGCCTGGATGATCGCAGCCATCAGTTTCAGGTCAGCATCCGAATAAGAGATCGAGCCACCGGTATTTTCCGTAGGAATCTGCGGTGTATTGCCCGCATCTCCTGCATTACCTGCATCGGATCCATCACTGCCGTCTCCACCTGTAGCTCCCCCTTGCTGCTGTTGTTGCTGTTGCTGCTGCAGGATCTGCTGTGCCAGGGCTGCCTGCGCTGCTGCTGCCTCTCCCTCTAATGCTGTCTCATTGTCCCGGAACTCTTGGATCTTGGCATTGTATTCTTCCACGGACATCTGTGCCGCTGACACCTCGCCCTTCTTGGCACTGTAGGCATTGCCGGCATCATTGACCAGATCGTCAAGTTCATCCTGCTTTGCAGAAAGCGTATCATTATAGGCAGAAAGTTCTGTCTTTTTATCACTAAGTGCTGCCGACTTTTCCTTGATGGTCTCCTGCAACTTTGCATAGGAGTTCATCATCTTTCGGTCATAGGAAGTGATAGAGGACACATACTCGGCTCTCTGCAAAAATTCTACCATGGAGCCACTCTCCAGAAGGGTGGTCAAAAGCGACTGGGATCCGTTCTCATACATGTATTGGATACGGGTCTTCATCCCCTCATACTGTTCAGCCTCTGCCGCCTCTGCCTCAGCCAGTTCCTTTTCCAACTGACTAATGCTGGCATTGGCAGATTCGATCGCATTTTGCGTATCCGTGATCTCCTGGTTGACGCTCTGCAAACGCTTGTTATATGAGTTATAGGTCGCGCCAAGATCATCTGCCTCGTCCTGAAGATCGTCAACAACTTTCTGTGCATCGTTCTTCTGGCTCTCTGCCTCGTCCTTTTTCTTTTTGTTTTCTAATTGTTCCTGTCTGATCTCCTCCAGAGACTTAGCGTAGACATTGCCTATGCCCCCTGCGCTCCACATCACGCAAAAACACAAGAAAAGAACCAGACACTTTTTCCAAAGTTTTTTCATATCAAACCTCATCTTTATCGGCAGGATGTAGAGATTGCCTCGATCGCAACCGCACCGCCCCGCACGATCTCAACCTTGCTCTTGAACTGCTTTTTCAAAAGTGTGATCAGATCGTCATTTCTGTGGTCTGTCAGCGTACATTCCAAAAGTACACTGTCCTCGCCGATGTCCGCCACTTTAACATTGCCATTGTTGACGTTGAAGACCTGCGCGATCCGAAAGACTTCTTCCTTGCCCTCATTGTCAAGCCCCTTGACCTTGGCATAAAGGATCTCTTTCATGTGCAAAGGCACATGCGTCAGGTCGATCACCTTGATGACTTCCACCATGCAGTTTAACTGCTTTTTGATCTGTTCAAAGGTGATGTCATCACTGGTAACACAGATAGTCATGCGCGAGACATCTTCATGCTCGGTCGTGCCAACGGTAAGACTTTGTAAGTTATAGCACTTTGCAGAAAAAAGGCCGGACACCTTCGCCAGAACGCCCACCTGATTTTCTACATAGAGTGCAATCCATCGATTTTTCATTCCCATATCTGACACCTCCTACTTCAAAATCATTTCGCTCATAGGATTACCGCTCTTTACCATAGGAAGAACAATCTCCTCTGTTGCAATCATAAACTCTATCACCGTAGGTGCATCTGTCCGCTCTTTTGCCTCAGCCAGCGCCGCTTTTGCCTCCTCCAAAGAAGTCACGCGCTGTCCATGCGCCCCATAACTCTCAGCCCATTTCACAAAATCCGGGACATATGGCGGGCACGCTTCATTCGGTCCCTTGCAACCGTCCGGACATCCGATCTGTCGGCGCAGACAGGTGATCTCATAACGCTTGCCATAGAACAACTGCTGCATCTGGCGCACCATGCCCAGATAATTATTATTCAAAATACAGATGGTCAGTGGCACTTTTTCGCAAATAGCGGTCGCCATTTCCTGCATGTTCATCTGCATGCCTCCGTCTCCTGTAATACAGACAACATCCTTGTCCGGTGCTCCGATCTTGGCGCCCACTGCTGCCGGGAAACCAAACCCCATCGTTCCGAGACCACCGGAAGTGATCATCTGCTTGCCTCTCGGCATGGTAATATACTGCGTTGCCCACATCTGGTGCTGTCCGACATCCGTCACGACAATTCCCTGTGGGAAAGTATCGTTGATGGCTTCCATGATCATCTGTGGCGAAAGTCCATGGTCTCGTCGCATTTCCAGCGGATTTTCTTCCTGCCACATGCCAATCTTTGCCAGCCACTTGTCCGTATTCTTGGCTTCTGCCCATTCCACCAGACGTTCCAGCGCGATCTTGGCATCCGAAACGACCGGCACATCCACAACGACATTTCGTGAAATAGAAGATGCATCAATATCCAGATGTACGATCTTTGCCTTTGGTGCAAATTCGTTCAGATCGCCCGTGATCCTGTCGTTGAATCTTGTGCCAACCGAGAAGAGAACATCGCATTCGCTGACCGCCATATTTGCGGCATATCTGCCATGCATACCGCTGTTCCCCACATATAGAGGATGGTCTGTTGGGATGGCTCCCTTGCCCATAACGGTCGTGACAACCGGTATATGCATCTTTTCCGCAAAGGTCGTCAAAAGTTCTTGTGCCCCTGAGATATTAACACCGCCGCCTGCTAAAAGCAAAGGCTGCTTGGCTGATTTTAAGATCTTGTACGCCTTTTTCAACTGCCCGATATGTACGGTCTCATTTGGCTTGTAGCCGCGGATATCCACATGATCCGGATATCCTGCCGGTCCGTTCTGGGTCTGGATATCCTTTGGGATATCGATCAATACCGGACCCGGCTTGCCGGAACTTGCGATCTGAAATGCCATCTTTATGATCCTGCCCAGATCCTTGCGGTCACGCACGGTCACACCATATTTTACAATGCTTCTCGTCATACCAACGATATCAACTTCCTGAAAGGCATCGTTTCCGATCAGGCTCTGCGGCACCTGACCGGTAAAGATGACAAGCGGAATACTGTCGTAATGTGCATCTGCGATACCGGTAATCGTATTGGTTGCCCCCGGTCCACTGGTCACCAGACATACACCGACGCGTCCTGTTGCTCTAGCGTATCCTTCTGCCTCATGGATCAGCGCCTGCTCATGGCGAGGCAAAACAACATGGATTGAATCCTGCTTGTACAGCTCATCCACAATATCGGTTACCATTCCGCCCGGATAAGCAAAAATAGTATCTACGCCTTCTTCCTGTAATGCTTTTACAAATAATTTTCTTCCCGTGATGTCCATATTATGATCAACCTCTCTTATATATCTGATAGGTGTAGATTACATCAAAGTAAGTCTGCTCCTCGCTCTCCTCAGTCAGCGACCATGCCGGATCTTTTTCCAGATTTGGCAAATGTGCGTCGGCTTCATAGGCATAATCGATCTTTGTGATATAGGCTGTATCGCAAAGATCCAGCATCTGCCGGTAAATACTGTCTCCACCGATCACATAAATATCCTCGGAATTATATTTTTGCAATTCTTCCTGCAATTCGTCCATGGAATGTACGATCACAGCTCCTTTGACCTCATAATTTGGATTTGCCGTCAATACAATATTGATGCGGTCTTTGAGGGGTGCCTGATTTGGAAAACTCTCTAAAGTCTTTCGTCCCATGACAACGACATTTCCTGTTGTCATCTGACGGAAACGCTTCATATCCTGCGGGATACGGATCAAAAGTTCGTTGTTCTTGCCAATAGCCCAATTATTGTCTGCTGATGCGATGATGTTCATATATCTACTCCTTATACTGCAATCGGTATGTTCTTGATCTGTGGTCCGGTAACATAATCATCTAAACGGATGTCATCCTCGGTAAAGGCATAAAAATCCTTGATCTCCGGATTCAGCCAGAACTTTGGTGCCGGATGCTGCTCTCTGGTGATCAGTTCCTGCACGAGTGGAATATGTCTGTCGTAAATATGTGCATCTGCGATCACATGTACAAGTTCTCCCACTTCCATATCACACACCTGTGCCAACATATGCATAAGCACGGCATACTGACATACATTCCAGTTGTTGGCTGCCAAAACATCCTGTGAACGCTGGTTTAAAATTGCATTTAAAACCAATTTGTCTGTTCCCGGTCTTGTCGTCACGTTAAATGTCATCGAATATGCACAAGGATATAAATGCATCTCTGACAGATCCTGATGTACATAAATATTTGTCATGATACGACGTGAAAAAGGATTGTTTTTCAGATCATAAATCACGCGGTCTACCTGATCCATCATACCTTCCTTATACTTATGCTTTACCCCCATCTGATAACCATAAGCCTTGCCGATTGAGCCTGTCTCATCTGCCCATTCATCCCAGACACTACTCTTGAGGTCATGGATATTGTTGGACTTTTTCTGCCAGATCCAGAGCATCTCATTGGTACAACTTTTGATGGCTGTTCTACGAAGTGTGATAGCCGGAAATTCCTTTGACAGATCATAGCGGTTCACGACACCAAACTTTTTTACGGTATAAGCGCTTGTGCCATCCTCCCATTTTGGTCGCACCTTCTCTCCTTCGGTGCTAATTCCATTCGTAATGATATCATTACACATATCTACAAAAATCTGATCTGCTAGACTCACTTGTCATTTCCTCCCATCTTTATGTCAAATCATATATCATTTCAATCAATGTATAGCAATGCCATATTATTATTTATTGTAGCGAATTTATCCCAGGAGCGCAACAAAAGAAGTTGCCTTTTGTCGCAAAAAGGATTATATTTATAGAAGAAATTAATCGAAGGAGTAAGACAGAATGAGCCAGGAAAAAGTTGACTTACGCAAAGAACAGAAACACAACCGTAAGAAGATCCTCAAAAAGCAAAAGATGGAACACATCCTTCTTGCTGTAGGCGGTATTGTTGTGGCAGTCGCTATCGTTGTATGGGCAGGATTTTCTGCACACACAAAATACGAGGAGAAAAAGGCTGAAACCCCTACTTATTACAGTGTAGATACCTCAGATCTGACAGAGTATCTTTCTTCTTTGCAAGACTAGTTCATATACATATTGATACAAGACATACAGGCACTTCACAAATTCATGTTGTGAAGTGTTTTTTTATGCATTTTTCACAGGCTATTGACATATCCTAGCAAAGCGTGTTATAAGTGTACTAGTACAACTAATACAGTTTCAGAAATGGTAAAGGTGGTGATTCCTTTTATGATTCAACTAAACTATCGGGACTCCAAACCCATCTACGAACAGATCAAGGATGGCTTAAAGCGTCTCGTGATCACCGGAGCGATTGCTACCGATGAAAAACTTCCCTCCGTGCGCGAACTTGCAAGCCAGTTGGCGATCAATCCCAACACCATCGCCAAGGCGTTCCGTGAATTGGAGCAGGAAGGTTACATCTACACGATCACAGGCCGTGGCAGTTTTGCTGCAGACAGAAAAGATATTTCAGCCGGGAGGAATGACGAATTGCTAAAAAAATTTGACGAGATCGTAAAAGAACTTCTCTTCTTAAGCGAAGACAAGGAGCAATTAAAAGAACGCATTGAAGTGCTGGCAAAAGGAGGTGGCAAAGATGATTCAGATCAATAATGTTTCCAAATCTTTCCATGGCACACAAGCCCTCGACCATTTGCAGATGCATGTACCTAAGGGTGCCATCTATGGTCTGGTCGGTCCCAACGGTGCCGGAAAGTCCACTATCATCCGTCATATCGTCGGTGCCTACCGCCCAGACGAAGGCGAGATTCTCATTGACGGTGAAAACATCCGGGAAAATGCTTCCATTAAAGAAAAAATCGCCTACATCCCGGATGAGATCTTTTATTTTTCGCAAGCGACCACGCTTGATATGATGCATTACTACAAGGGCTTATATCCGAGTTTTGACGAGCAGTATTTTTATAAGATCTGCAAGTGTTTTCCTATGTTAAACCTCAAGAAACCTATCCGGTCTTTTTCCAAGGGTACCATCAAGCAGGTGGCATTTGTTCTGGCTCTGTCCATCCATCCTGCCCTGCTCGTTTTGGATGAACCGGTCGATGGCTTGGATCCGGTCATGCGCCGACAGATCTGGAGCCTGATCATGGGCGAAGTTGCTGATCGTGGAACGACCGTACTTGTCTCCTCACACAATCTGCGTGAGTTGGAAGACGTCTGCGATCACATCGGCATCCTAAGCCATGGCCATATCATATTGGAACGCTCTTTAGACAATTTACAGAGCAGTGTCACCAAAGTGCAGGTTGCCTTTGACGGCGATCTTCCACCGATCCCGGAGGGACTGCAGGTTTTACATTCCGTGACCAACGGGCGTGTTTCTACCCTGATCTTAAAAGGTCAGCCACGGGAGGCGCAGGAAAAAATGGCAGCCTTGCATCCACTGCTTTTAGATGTTCTTCCTCTGAGCCTGGAAGAAATCTTTATCTATGAAATGGAAGGAGAACATTATGAAGTCAAAAACATCCTTTTTTAACAAGACCATATACAAGAAAAATCTGACTCGCTTTGTGGCTTTTCCGCTTCTTTACTTTGCATTTCTTTTTATCAGTATGTCCTGCAATATGCTCGTAAACCGCCTGAATATGCAAAAGTCCCCGGACGCCTATATCCAGACCCTAAAAACACATCAGGATTTGTATGAAGGGGTGATGAACAGAAATGTACCAATCTTTGTTGCTATTTACATGATCTTAGTGACCTTGGCTGTCTTTTCCTATTTATACCAAAGACGGTCCTGCAACATGATGCATGCTTTCCCGGTCAACCGTAAGATCATGTTTTCAACCGGTATTGCTTCTATTTTGACGCTTACTCTCCTGCCGCAACTGGCAGTAACCCTGATCAATACCATCCTCTATCTTGTCTTTGGTGCCGGAAGTCTGGTATGGATTCCATGGTATTGGATGCTTTGCATGATTGCTTATGATCTATGCTTTTTAGGCATAGCCCTGTTTACCGCCATGATCAGTGGACAGTTAATTACAAATTTCATCTTCTACTGGATCTTCAATTTTATGTTTATGGCGGCTGAGGTCGTGATCCGCGTGCTTTTATCCTTCCTTTGTTTCGGTGTTTATTCTTCGGATATTTACCGGAACAAACTGCTCTGTATGACGCCGTCAGCCTATCTGCCGCATCATACCGGAATTTATATCAATGATGCCACCTACCGGATCTATCATATCCTGCCGGAGGCTCTGCCTACCCTGCTGGTCTATGCCTTAGTCGGCATTGGGCTTGCCGGACTCGCTTACCTGCTTTACCAGCATAAAGCCTTGGAAACCTGTGGTGATTTTATCGCAGTGCCATTTATGAAACTGGTATTTACACTGGGTATGACCTTTTTCGCCTCATTGTTGGCAACCGTCGGCATCGGTTATGCCTTAACCAATCTCCTTTCCGAGAATGAGACGGTATTTTTTATCAGCATCATGATCCTATGTCTCGGCATCGGTGTGATCCTTTATTTCATAATACAGATGCTGATCGACCGAACCAGACATGTATGGAAAAGGCGGTACATGAAATACTGCTGCATTTACACCGGCGTCATTTTCGCCTTCCTGCTCTGCGTGCGTTTTGATGTATTTGGTATCGAAAGACAGGTTCCGACAGCATCCGATGTTTTTGAAGTAGACATGACGATGGGAGAAACCACCTATGCTCTTACAGATGCCGATGAGATTGCGGATTTCATTTCGATCCACAAAGAGATCATAAATGAAAAAGAAGAACTTTTAGATTATTCCAGACATTGCAGCGAGCCTTATGGATTTTTGGATATTTCCTACCATTTAAAAGACGGCAGTTCACTGAGCCGTTCTTACCGTCTGCCGGATTATGCCGGCAAGTCCGAAGCATATCAGAATACCTGTCAAAAACTCCTGTCACTCTTTAACGACAAGGATGCCATCTTGACCCATGGTATTTCAAAAAACTATGCAGAACTTCAGGCAGAGGATGTGACTTTTTATCCTTTTGACGCCCCGGACGATGGATCTGAAGAAAAGACTTATACGAATGCCCAGTTGCAAAATCTCTATGAGGCATTTGTGCAGGATATTAAGGAAGGCAACTACAAGATCACAGATCTGGACGCCAGCGCGCCATGCTACTCGGATTCCTTCGCTCTTGTCCTAAGATCCCCGGAACCGATCCTGTTGGATCGCACCAAGTATTCCTTCTACTACACCGGTCGTTCTTCCTTAAGTTTATTTACAAACTACGTTAGCGTCACCGGCGCCCTGTCTCCGGTATCCAAAATGGCGGTCGCTGAGGAGACCAAGGAAGCCGTTGCCGCAAATGGAGATATGACCGCACATTTATATATCCACCCGACACCGGACTGCACCCATACCCTGCAGGCGATGATCGACATGGGCATGATCACAAACACCGATGATCTGACCCTATCCACAGCAGGAGAAGTCTATATGTTTACTGATGAGTAAAATATAAGTTACCATAATATAAGAAAAACCATCTTCGCGACCGCACTAAGCGGGGCGAGATGGTTTTTCTTTGTCTTAACAATCTCCTTATTACGCAAAAAAGGAACGAATCAAATTCGTTCCTCATACAAGAGCGACAGACGGGACTCGAACCCGCGACTTCCTCCTTGGCAAGGAGGTGCTCTACCAACTGAGCCACTGTCGCATTTATTATGTTGTGTCCTCTCCGTGACGACAAAAATTATTATATATAACCTTATATTGTTTGTCAACAAAAAAATTAGAATTTTTTTAATTTTTTTTCATATACTCTACTAGACACCGAAAACTGGGGGAATTATCGTGAGCAAGAAAACCAAAATCGTCGTATTTCATCTGAAAGAATTAATATATACTGCGGTATTTGCCGGTCTTGGCGTACTGCTTGTCATTCTCTTATGCTGGATGTTTTCCAGCCACGAGAAACCAGAGCCTGTGCAGGAAACCATCTACATGCCCGGCGTATATACTGCCGGATTTACCATGAACGACAGTGCCATCGAAGTCCAGGTCGTTGTCGATTCCAACCATATCAATGACATTTCCTTTGTCAATCTGGAGGAGTCCGTTGCAACCATGTACCCACTCATGCAGCCGGCGCTAAGTAACATCAGCCAGCAGATCTATGAGTCACAGTCTCTGGACAATATTACATACGAAGCCAACAACCAGTACACGACCGAGGTCCTTATGATGGCGATCGAGGATGCCCTCGACCATGCCAAAATAAAACCTTAGTCAAAATCAAATCTTGTCAGGCTGCAATTTTTCACGCCATATGAGGCATACTCCTCATTTGTCATATCGTGAAAATACGAACAGACCACGCGGGCAATGCCATTATGAGCAACGAGCATATAGGTCTTATCCGCCTCTTTGCCCAATTCATCCAAAAGATTGTAAATGCGCTGGGCTAACTGCAGCATAGACTCCCCGCCCTCGTGGCGGCATACAAACTGCTTTTTTGCCTCAAAGAAGTCCGCAGCATTTCTTGGCGAAGTTCCTTCCCATTTGCCGAAATTCTGTTCCACCAGACGCGGTTCCATGCGCATAGGCACACCTGTCATCTCCGAAATATGCCGCGCCGTCTCCGCAGCCCGGCTCAGCGGCGAATACAGGATCTCATCTATGACAATCCCTGCTTTGGCGATCTTCTGCCCGGTCGCAATTGCCTGCGCATGCCCCAGGTCTGTCAAGGCTACATCCGTCTGCCCGCAGATACGGTCTGCAACATTCCATTCACTCTCTCCATGTCTCACAAAATATACTGGATGCATTCTATGTCCTCCTGTGTAAAATACTTTTTACCATCATACCACAGGAAAACGTTTTTCCCTACAAAAAAAGAAACCTCTGCATGCTCACAGAGATTTCTTTTCATCTTATATGTGCTTTTCTTATTTATAAGCAAATACCTTCAATTTCACCAGAGTATAGTCATTGTAGCAAAAACGGGATGCCTCATCGCCATTCAAACGACGACCGGCTTTCCACTGTCCATCTACAAATTTGCCCTCTTCCAGCGCTATGATATCATAGTTTGGCTTTTCCTGGTTTGCAGAAAATGGTGTAATCATGCAGCCATTTGCCAAAATATAATAGGTATCTTCTTCTGCCTTCAATATCAGGCACACACCGTCTTTTCTTGTCACAAGCGGTATGTTCATCATGACCTTGAAGCCAAAGTCGCCAAACATCATGGTGTCATTTTCCGGATCACTATTTGCCATCATTCCGGCAAAGCCCTTAGACGGATCGCTCGGTGTCATATCCATTTTTTCGGAGATCACCGCCTGCAAATCGTTTGTGCCATAAGCTTCTGTCAGAAGCGGCATCATGTCGTTTAAGGTTGATGCACACCAACGATAGTCCTCGACATTCTGTGGCGTCTGTAAGAGCGGATCGGATACGTCCACCCCAAACAGATAGGCAGAAATATCATTGAAAGGCTGCCCCATATCCTCAAAGCCAAACGGCGCAAAACAGGTTGCGTGATAATGGCCGATCGTATAGATCAGACGCGGTGCGCAATGTGAATGTGTCGCTGTCTCCGGGATAAAGAGCGGATTGTCCATCTTGGTGTAGGTATCACAGATCTCGGTAAAGTTTGGCACATAGATATCCGGAGAGATCACATCGATCGACGGTGCTGCGTAGCGCCATACCTCCATGACCTTGGCTACCGGTCCACCGGTCGGATATTTTCCGGCTTCCTCGCCCTTATCCAGCCAGCAGTTTGCAGAAAACGGCAGGTCATATACTGCCTTGCCTGCGGCAGCCACTTTCTCCACATAAGATGCCACATAGTATGCAGTAAAGATCTCTCCGGCACATGCTCCAAAGACCTGCTCCCAGTTTCCGGCATGAGCGCCATTTTCCACGGCTTCCCTGACACCGGCCTCCATACTGTCTGTATGAGCCTTCATATAAGAAACAAATTCTGCCGGAACTTCCTCTGCAAATTTTTCATCAGCAAGATCGGAATGTTCCCGGTCAGATCCCTGCATACCGGTCTCGTTTTCTACCTGCACACCGATCACGGTACCCACGTTTTCATCGACTTCCTTGATATGTGCCATAAGATGAGCAAACGCATTGGCATCTGCCATGACGGTTTCCTGACCAAAAGCAGATAGCGTCGTGTATTCCATGCCGTAAAATGCCATCAGTCTGGTCTTATTCTTGCCCTTTTCCATCTGGGCTCTCGGGAATCGCACCATATCCTTTTTCACCCATTCCGGTGCATACATACACTGGGCATTCTTCCATGTACCAAACCAAAGGAAGATCAGATGCATTTTTCTTTCTCTCGCCTGGTTGATAAGTGTATCAACTAATGTGAAATCAAATTGTCCTTCCACCGGTTCTGTCAGTTCCCATGTCACAGGGAGCAGTAAGGTATTTAAGCCTTCCTCTTCTGCCTTATCCCATACGCCCTGCATATAGGCGGCATCGGATGAACTGGAGTTGTGTGACTCTCCGGCGATTGCGATAAAAGGTTTTCCATCTACGGTAAATACGGTTCTTTTACTTGTCATAATCCTATCTATCCTTTCTATTTTACTTTCTTTATGATGACTCCTATCCTAACCTCATTTTCCATCGATTGTAATTTCCAATGACGCACACTCTGTCGCTTTTCACTTACCAAATCCGACATGGTATTTTCTTTTTTTCTCCGGCATGTTATACTTTCCCCATGAATATTACAGAATTACTCTCAAAAACAGTTGAAAAAAGCACGGTAGATCAGCCTGTCGTCAATTCTTACGCCGAGCATCAGGCATTTTTAGATACGACTTACCATTTCCAAAATTCTCCGCGCCGCCTGACCTACGACCTGGTCACCTTGACCGGCTGGCACACCAGTCCTCGGTCTAAGCAGGAGTTTTTCTATGCCACGATCTCTGCACCGGACGCTTACACTTTTTTGATTCCTTTTGAAAACGGTATGCGCTGTGCCCTCCATGCACATACACATATTGAACTCATCTACATTGTCGAGGGGTCTTTGCGCATCCATATCGAAGATCAGGACGTCAGCCTTTCACAGGGAGAAATGCTTTTGATCTCTGCCGGTGTCATGCACGGAGAATATCTTCTCGCCAGAGACTGCACCATCCTGTGTCTGGATGTGGACGATTCTTTCTTTGATCAATATATTGGCGCCGACCGCCGCACCGACTATATGCAGGCACTCCGAAAACTTCTCAACCAAAAAAGAAGCGAATATCTCTATATCCGCTTCTCTCCTTTTGATCAGACACCTCTGACCTATCATGCTTTTTATACCATATTGGAAGAACTGATCGCCTGCCGCCCCGGCAAAAAACATATCATCATCGGCTATGTCGAGCGCATCATTGACCTTTTAACACAGGAATTTCGTATGCAGGTCATGACCGAAGATACCAAGGCATGGCACAATGCCCTGCTTTCTGATATCAAGCAGTACATCAATACCCATCTTGCCACTGTGTCAGTATCTGCCGTTGCCAATGCCTTTCACTATAGCCCGGACTATCTGAACCGTCTTTTTCGCGGGGCAGAAGATATTACCCTCTCTGCCTACATACAGGAGATCCGGCTTGCCAAAGCCATGCAGTTTTTACACACGACAGACCGATCCATTGCCTCCATTGCCGAGGCTGTCGGCTACCATAATCAAGGCTTCTTTTACCGAAAGTTCAAGGAACGCTACGGTCTGCTACCGGGGGATATACGAAGGTGATCCTACTCCGTCTTTCCCAACTCCTTGCAGATACGGTCATATTCTTCCTCATCCAACTTGTAATGCTTCTTATAGAGGAAATAAGAAAGTAGCATCAAAATGCCCGGCACGATGGACATAAAGATCAAAAGCCCCATAGCCTGCTGATTGGTCACATGAGAAAGCACTGCGTCGATCTGGGACAACTTGCTTGCCTCTGTGATCAGGTTCTGATTGCACTGCTGCTCTAATTCTGAAATCTGGTTGGTATAATCGGTAACCCCCAGCAAAATATATGTGGCTGATGTGACCGCTACAATGATGGCTCCACCCAGTTTGGTGATAAAAGGACGTAGGGATGTGATGATGCCTTCATCACGCGAACCAAATTTGAGTTCGTTGTACTCGACCGTATTCATAATAGAGATCATCATAATCAGATAGTAGCAATACTGTCCGAAATTACAGAGCATATAGCCGATCATAAGCACCACAAACTTGCCCATGCCCTTGCCCGGCATCAGCCCGGAGGCAAAGATCATGACATAACCGATGGTTGCGATCACAGCCATATAGCCCATGAGTTTCTTACGATGGATATGGCGTGAAATGGTCGGATAAAAGATCATCAAAAATGCCGTAACCGACATACCGACGGTCGTAAACAAAGAATAAAGTCCACCTTCATATCCATAGATAGAATAAATATAAGTTGAACCGATACCGCCCACGATCAATCCATTGCCGATCTGCTGGATCAAAAAGATGACTGCTACCCAGATCAACTGATCGTTCCGAAAGATCGTATGTACCAGTTTCCTGAAACTGAACTTCTCTTTTGCCTTATTCTCCTGCGCCGTATCGCGGTGCTCCTTAGTACCAAAAATGGTGATACAAAGAAAAAGCGGTGCTAAGATACCGATCACCAGCGCAATCCTACCGTATGCGTAAGCAGCATTACCGCCAATGGTATTCTTGCCTGTCGTAAAAAGCGGTATCAGGATCGTTGCCGCCGTACCACCAATACCGGCAAAAAGCGTAGCTCTCGAGGCAAACTGGTTTCTCGCATCTGCATCGGAGGACAGCGCCGGAACCATGCCCCAATAAGAAATATCGTTCATGGTATAGGTAATACTAAAGGCAAAATACATGACACCAAAAAATACCACGAACTTCCAGCCCTGCAACTGCACATTAAACATCAGATAAATAACCACCGAGGTCGATAAAATGCCTGCCAAAAGCCATGGCTTGAACTTACCATATTTACTTCTGGTGCACTCGATGATATTGCCCATGATCGGATCATTAAAGGCATCAAAGACACGCGCTCCGATCATAATACCGGTGATGGCGGTCAACTGCGCTGCCGTCAGCGAATGGGTAAACAAGACAAAGGTCAAAAGATAACTGTTAATCAGTGCGTAAACCGCATCACGTCCCATCGTTCCCAGCGGATAAGTGATCAAATTCCGCTTTCTGAGTTTTTCTTCATTCTCCATAAAAAGTACCCCTTTCCTACTCTCCATATTATATGTGTATATTCTACAACGAATAGAAAAGATACGCAATTCTTATGTGCAGTTTTCATAATTTATATCCTCTTCTTGCAAATATCCGCCAGACAGCATTTATCACAATAAGGTGCAGTCCGCGCGGTACACACGGCACGTCCGTGATCGACAAGACGATGGCAAAGCTCACTGCCCTCCTCCGGTGGCACGATCTTCCAAAGTTCCATCTCCACTTTTTTCGGATCCTTGATGCCGTCCACCAGTCCGATCCGGTTGCAGAGTCGGATACAGTGGGTATCCGTCACGATCGCCGGCTTGCCAAAGACATCCCCCATGATGAGGTTGGCACTTTTTCGCCCCACGCCGGGCAAGGAAAGCAGGGCATCAAAATCATCCGGCACATGGCAGTCATACTGATCGCGCAGCATCTTCATGCAGGCACTGATGTCCCGCGCCTTACTTTTGCCCAGTCCACACGGATGAACATATTTTTCGATTTCTTCCGGGGTCGCCTCCGCCAGCGCCTCTACCGACGGATAAGCCGCAAAAAGATCCTGCACTACAACATTGACTCTGGCATCCGTACACTGGGCAGCCAGACGCACGCTGACGAGCAGTTTCCACGCATCATCATAATCCAGGGTACAATGGGACTCCGGGTATTCTTCCTTTAATCTTTCTATGACAAGTTTTGCTAATTCTTTTTTTCGCATCCTTTTCTCCTCTACTCATACTCCGGCAGATGTATGCTTCCGCCTTCAAACATTGCCTTGACCTCTCCTATAAAATAAAGAGATCCAAAAATAATAATACGTTCTCCTTTTTCTTCTCCTAAAGCAATCGCCTTTTGGATCCCATCCAAAAGATCTCCACTTACCACAGCAGACATTCCATCTTCCAAAAGATCCTGACACAACTCGTCCGCCTGTAAACTGCGACTGGTATCAACCGTAGCACACAAAAAGGTGTCCGCCAGCGGATACATGCACCGCATCATGGCTCTGTAGTCCTTATCTGCCATAACTCCTACCAAAAAGACAAATTTTTCATCCGGAAACATATTTTTTAGTGAGTTGAATAACGCTTCAACTCCCTGTGGATTATGAGCTCCATCTGCCAAAACATACGGTTTTTCGGACAAAACCTCCATTCGTCCTGGCCACTTAGTTTCCGCTAACCCTTGTCGAATGATTTCCTCTTTTTTCGACAAAAAGTTATCCCCGAGATATCCACAATGGTTATTGAATAATGTTTCCACTACCCCCACAGCCAATGTGGCGTTAGCCCTCTGAAATACGCCGTTTAGCGGTATTTCGTAGGTTGAGATTTTTGTCAACAAGTTATCCACATTTGTAATGGGGACATCCAAAATCTCCGCCTGTTTTTTTATCACATCCGCTGCTTTTTCATCCATAATTCCAAGAACTGCATGGGTACCTTTTTTCAAAATCCCGGCTTTTTCCGCTGCAATTTCTTCTATGGTATTTCCAAGAATTGCCGTATGATCATATCCAATATTTGTAAACGCACAAACCTCAGGAACAACTGATAATCCCGCAGTCGAATCTTTCGCCCCACCGAGTCCCGTTTCTAAAACAACGAAGTCACAATTCTTCTCTTTAAAATATAGCACTGCCATTCCCAGGCACAAATCAAACATCGTTGTTTCCTGTCTCATCGGAAGTGCTAACACACGTTCTCCTAATCGTATGACATCTTCTTTTCTGATTTCTTCTCCGTCGACAACGATACGTTCTGTAAAGCGGATCAGATGTGGTGATGTAAATCTTCCCACAACAAAACCGGCAGCATGTAATATACTACTTACAAATGCTGCCGTTGATCCTTTTCCATTGGTTCCGGCAATATGAATGATTTTCATGTCCGCCTCCGGATGATCTAAACGTTCCATCATTTCCGCGGTCACATCTCTTCCATATGCCTTTCCAAATCTTCTTTTTGATTGTATGATTTCGATAATTTCTTCGTATTGCATGTGCGCTATACCACCATGATAATGCCTCCATCATTGGCATACATACTGCTGACACCTGCCGTATCAACAATAAAAATATCCTTAAAAGAGGCTACCTTTTCTATTTTTTCTTTTAATTGTAGCGCACGCTCCCTACAGTTACAATGGGAAATTGCCAGAACACGGTTCTCACAGTTCTTGGTCACTTCCATCATGGACTGGACCATACGATCCAATGCCTTATTCATGCCTCTTGCCTGGGCTAACTGTTGAATGGAGCCTTCCTCGGTCGATCCCATGATCGGCTTGATGTTGAGGGTGCTGGCAAGTTTTGCCTTCAGATTGCTGAGACGCCCTGCTTTGCGCAGGGTCTCTAAGGTCTCCAGTACAAAGAAAGTGTGCTGGTTTTCGATGTAATTACCGACATTTTCAACCACTGTCTCAAAATCCATACCGGCTTCTTCACAGGATGCAATATAGAGTCCGATCAAAGATTCCCCGACAGAAGCGGACTTGGAATCGATCACACAGATCTTCTTATCCTCATGGTCTTCTAAGAAAAGATCCTTTGCCAGACAGGCACTGTTGTAGGATCCGCTCAACTGTGATGACAGGGTGATCACATAAATATGGTCTGCATCACAATCCATCGCCTGCATATAGGCATCCGGGGAAGGACAGGCTGACTTTGGGCTCTCCTCACTGGCAGCGACCTTTTTCAAAAAATCTGCCTGATCAAAGGTCATATCATCAACGATCTCTGCATCATCGACCTGTAATGTCAGCGGAACATTGGCAAAATGTCCGTTCTCTTTCATTTCTTCTGATAATTCTCCACAAGAATCAATGATTATTTTATACATAAAAACGCCTCCCAACCTGTTTGTGGTTTTGTTTTATTTCTCACGTGGTTTTCATCACCACATCATAATAATATATAAAACCACTTTTGTAAATACTTTTTGCGCATTTTCCAGCAAAAGTGGCTTTTTCCTACTCTTTTACAAGACAAAAGTCAAAATATAGAGCGATTGATTTTCAAAATAGGTCAGTTCCTGCTGCCCCTCCAGATATGTAAAGATTCTATCCTGCCCGATCAGATCGTCTTTTACTTGCAGGTAATCCTGCAAATTTGACATACGAAGGGAGATTTCTGTCGCACCCCGTCGATATTTTTCCCTGATCCGGCTGCCAATAGCAGACAAATCTGCTGTCTCAAAATACAGACCTTCCTGATAAAAGTAATTGTCCGTCACGGATTCACAGGCAGGCAGGTCAAAGGGCATATCCGCCGTATGGGTCGCCGCCAGATCCTGCGTACTGGCGCCCAGATAGCCGTAATCGATCTTCTTGGCACCCTGCAATTCTCCCAGAAAATGGGTGTTGCCCCAAGTGGTATCAATATAATAGTATTCTCCGTCCAGATTGACCAGATTCCATGCATGGTTATCGCCACCTGCCAGACCGGTCACCACGATAGACGACACGCCCAGTTGCCACAAAAGATATTGCGTCGCATCCGCATAGCCCTGACAAACCGTCTTCTTACCTATAAATACGCTGATGATATTCTGATTATTCTGGCTATCGGCATCATAATCCACCTGACTGATCAGTGTTTCATAGACATACTTGACTTTTTCATAATCGGAGGCATCGCTGTCGATCCCGGCCAGCCAGAGGTCTGCAACATCGTCGATCTGCGCTTGCAAGTCCTCCCGCTCCTGCTGGGTATAGGTATAGGTCGGCATAAATTCCATGCCGATCACCTGATCAAAACTGGAATAGGTGTTGTACTGGTAACCGGATGTCCAGAAAAGCCCGCCGTAATCTGCCATCACACAGCGATATGCCTTGTCTAAGACATCCTGATCCTTGGTGGATACCGTCACGCAATCGGTATGATGCTGGATGCAATCTAAGATCTGATCGTAGACTGTCTGCTCCTCTGCCGACAACTGCTGGTAGGCAAAGCGGTCTGCCGAAATGGTCTCAACCTCTTTTGCCTCGCCCACAACGACCTTTTCCAGCCGCCCATTGACGGTCTCCTGTAAAAAATCCACCGGACCGCAGGCAGTAAGAAGTAAAAGGCAAAGACTGCATACAAGCCCCAGACAGGCATATATTCTATTATGTCCTTTTGTATTTTTTCTCATTCTAATTTCCAAAGGTTAAAAAATCGTTAAAGTTCAGGCTGCTCCATAAAAAGATACGATCAGATCTTTCAGGTTGCCGTAATCTGCCTGCCCCATCAATTCTCTTGCGGAATGCATGGCAAGCATAGGTACACCCACATCGATCGTGCGCATCGGTAAAAGTGCAGAGGAAATGGCTCCCAAAGTACCGCCGCCCACAATGTCAGATCGATTCGTATATTTCTGGTAAGCGATCCCATTTGCCCGTGCGATCTGCTCTACAATGCCAATGGCTTCGCAGTCCGTAGCATAAGATTGAGAAGCAGCCTCCTTGATGGCAAAACCATCTCCCATGATCGGCTGTGATGTGATGTCTGCTTTTTCCACATGATTTGGATGCAGGGCATGCGCCACATCCGCAGAGACCATCAGTCCCTGATAAATGGCATCTTTTGCAGTCCGAGCCGTCCATCCCATAGATTCATAGATCTTTTCGATGACATCGGTGAGAATGGCAGATCCTGCGCCCTGCTTGGTCCGGCTGCCGATCTCCTCATGGTCGTAACAAATGCCGATATTTAAATGCTTGTCACAAGTTGCCTGACACATAGCCTCCATGATCGCAGCACAGGAACTGATATTATCAATACGCGGCGATGAGATCATATCCTCTCGCAGACCGATCTGAGCCGGTTCTTCCCAGACATAGATAGACAGTTCAAAGTCCAGAATATCCTCCACCGGCACTTGCAGTTCTTTTGCCAGAAATGTCATAAAGGCATCCTCATCCTCGCCCATGCCAAGCAATGGCAGCATATCGGCCTGGCGGTTGAGTTCTATGCCCTTATTGATCTCACGGTTCATATGGATGGCAAGGTTTGGGATGGTTGCCAATGGTCTTTTACTGTCGTACAGTCGCATCTGCGGATGTAGGCACTTATCTGACCGCAGTGCCACGCGTCCGGCGATCCCCAGCGGACGATCCAGCCATGTGTTCAGAATGGCTCCGCCGTAGACTTCCACATTCAGTTTATGATATTTCTTGGTCTTGACATCCGGGCTGGTCTTGATCCGCATACAAGGATAATCCGTATGTGCCGCAGCAATGCGGAGTGCGATATTATCCTGACTTGCCAGCATCTCATCCTTTTTTGGCACGGTAAATGCCAGGATCGTTGTGCCATGATGATTGATATAATACTTTTTGCTTTCTTCCAGATGCCATGCTTCTTCCATGGCAAGCGGTGCAAAGCCTGCCGCCTCTAAGTCTGCTGCGCACTGCTGCACCAGATGAAACGGAGTGATCCCCGCCTTCAAATATTTCACTAAGATCTCATTCTTCATTCTACTTCCTCCATATATAGCATATCGCCTTTTCTTACTGTCATACGTCCTATCTACGCAGGACGGGCAACACTCTTTGTATAGGAAACAATCTAGGGCAAGTATGACCGGGGGCACTGATGATCCCGTCCTGCGCAGCCGCCGCAAAGCAAAAGGCGACATGCTATGCACGCCGCCTTTCCTTAATCATGCTGTATCCCAATTTCCTGCTCAATTTAAATCAAGATGTATAAACTAAAAAGGTACATTGAAAACGGTCTGATTAATACTTCGTAGATTAGCCTACTACTGTTACGTTTACTGCCTGTGGTCCCTTAGCACCATCTGTAACATCAAATTCTACAGCAGCGCCTTCTTCTAAAGACTTGAAGCCCTCCATGTTAAGACCTGTGTAGTGTACGAAAACATCATTGCCTTCTTCGTCAGAGATGAATCCGTAACCCTTCTGGTTGTTGAACCACTTTACTGTACCCTTGCTCATTACAAGTACCTCCAAAAAAATTATCTATATTGGAAACCAATATGTGATTAGAGTAGCACACAAGCGCCGAAAAGTAAAGGCATTTCGGTCTTTCTTACACGGCTTTTTCCACTGCGATCGAAAGTCTCCCAAAAAAGGCTAATACCCATGTTTTCCATGCTTCTTCCATGCTTCGATCCAGAGAAAATCCCTGCATGGTGCAACCTGCCGTCACCAGTAATTCTTCCCCGACATAGCGTAAATTCAGGGTCAGATTGGCTACCTCGGACGGCTGGATGGAAAGACTCTGTCCCTCTATGATCTCGCGTAAAAGTTTTTGCGGACATAGAAAGGTAAAATGAAAAGATGCCGGTTTGCGCTTGCCCTTGATCATATCAAAGCACAATTTGCGCACATAGCCATAAGGCACACAGCGCTCCCCGGACAGTCCTTCCTCCAAAAGTTCCTCCTCGGTTAGATAGCCCTTGGTCAGATGTCCGTCCAGAGAATAAGTCATCCTGGTCGTGATCGTCGCATCTGACAACAAGAAACGATCAAAGGCTTCCGACGCCAAAAGGTCATTCATGCAATTTTTTACATCTAATACTTTAAGTGCTAACATTCTCTCTCCTTGGTATCTGTGATAGGTCACTGCCTCTATTTTAACAGAACTCCTGCTTCCCGCCTATCCTTATTATATACGCCGGAAAGATTCATACAGATCCAGCGCCCCATAGCCCCACTGCCTGTTGGGATAAAGGTCACCGGGGATCGCCCTTGCCCCCCGGATCAAAAAAATTTTAACTTGTGTCGTATTGACCAGAGTATCCTGCCGTCTGTCGCACCATTGCAGATAAAGTGCCGCGGCCCCTGATGCGATCGCCACAGCCCCGCTGGTACCGGTCTGCCTTTCATACCGGGCTTCCGCCGGGAAATTGCCCCTGCCTGCTACTGCTCCTTCGACCGCATAGCCCGGTGCCGCCAGATCCGGTTTGATCCGCCGGTCTATAGTATAGCCACGCCCGCTTTCCAAAAGAATAGCATTTTCCACGGCATTGTAGCCTGCAATGGTCAGAACGCGGTTGGCATTCGCCGGATTCATAATGGTCGTATCCGGGTTGGATGCCAGAAAGTAGATGCGCCCACATGTCAGCGCCTGCCCCGGCAGATACATATGAAATTCTCCCGGCTGTCCGTTTTCGCTGTAGACCCGGATCCGCCATATGCCCTGCGCCGGTTTTGTAAAACGATAATAGATCAGTTGGTTGCCTGCCGTGGCTTCCGGGAAACTGTAGTCCACTTCCACCGTCGTTCCATCCAGAGGAAAATCATAGATCTGACTACCCGCCGTCTGAATCCCGACCGCCGGATGTACCTCCCCGGAAGGCGAAACGATCGCCACCTCATAGCGGGCAGGTGCCAGACACCACTGTTCCATGACAAAACCGCAGACATCTTCTTCCACCACAACTTCCACCTGCCGGTAGGCCTTTTTCCCCAGTCCTTCTTCTATGTCCTCCGCCGTAAAGACTCCCTGAAAATGCTTTCTTGCCGCCGCAAGATTTCCGGTCGCCGTCACTACACATCTGCGGTAGGCAACCGCCAGATCATTCAGATAAAGTGCCAGGGAATTGTTGCCGCTGTGGCTGCTGAGCCCGCAGCCCAAAGACATACAGATCACGAGCGCCTGCCCCCGCATTCTTGCCAGTTCATCCAAAAACTGTATGCCGAACATGATGTCATTTTCCGCATAGCAGGTCGCATCCTCCGGGATAAAATAATACTGGCGCAGATAAGGTTTTGCCTCTTTTAAATGCACCATGGCGATGTCCGCCGCCGGTGCCGCCCCACTGTGATCTCCTACGTCACTGCCTGCAGCCACGCTCGCCACATAAGTTCCGTGCCCGGTCGCATCACGATTGCCATAGACAGAAAGGCTATCTTTTCCATACACTCTGCCGTAATAAGGCTGTGGCAGGTCATCCGCCGTTCTGGCCGTGCCTTCGTTTTCTTCCACATAATTCTGATCCCAGACCGCGACGATTCGGCTTTCCCCAGCGGCATCCAAAAATGCCGGATGGGTCGTATCGATTCCAGAATCCAAAAAGCCGATCAAAACGCCTTTTCCATCCAAGCCCAGCGCCGGGTTTTCCCGCACCTGCAGGATCCCTGCTGCATCCAGGGCTTCCATGGACAGAGGCTGGTAGCAGTTTGGTATGGCATTATAGTGGTAATTTGCCACCCGAAAGTCGGGATAGCGATCGCGCGAGACAAAAAGAATGGTGTAATTGTTCCCCACATCCAGACCACAGATGCCATCCGAAAGCGGAGGCAAATATGCCGTGTTGCGCACGATCAGATCGTAATAATCATTTCCATAGATCATATCATAACAATTCATATGATATCTTATGCTATGATTTGCTTTCTATATCCAATTCCTGCAAAAATTCTTCCAGATAAGTCTCGCCTTCCTCATAGGCAAAATCCATAAAATACGCATGGGTCTGCTCATAGGCAGCCTGCTCGCTTTCCGGCAGGGCGATCTGCCCCAAGGTCTCCAAGCCCCGCTCGATCGATCCGGTATCATAGGAAGCAAAAGCCTCCTTGATCTCCTGCCAAAGATACTGCCTTTTGTCGCGAGACATGACCTTTTTCTGCTCCGACTCTTTTTCCGTCTTTGCCAGAGCATCCTGCATATAGGAAAGTTCCGCCCGCACTTCCTCTAAGGCATCATCCATACAGGAAAGGAGTTCCTCGATGTGGCGATCGATGTATTTCTGATTGCCTACGATCGCCGCCATTTCTAAAACTTCCGCATATTCGCTGAGATATTCCTTCTTGATCTGTCGGCTGGCACTCTTGACACCATGCACCTTGGCACGGAAAAGTTCCCGGTCCTCCTTAGCATAGACTGGTAGTTCCTCCCGCAGTTCTTCCATCTCATCCAGATAGGTCTGCAAAGCCCGCGCATAGATCTCGATATGATGTGCCTGCCCTGCGTTGTCCCGCAAGACGACCGGCGTCTGCTTTTCTTTGGGCAGCAATTCCTCCAGCGTGTTTTTGAAGCGGAACATATCGATCGGCTTGCCCAGGAAGGCATCAAATCCCTTGTCCTTAACAGCCCGTAAAATATCTTCCTGATCGCTCGCCGTCAAAAGCACCAATGGCACTTGACTGTATTTGCGGATCTCGGCTCCCGCTTCCAGCCCATTGACTTCCGGCATAAGATAATCCAAAAAGATCAGATCATAGTCCTCATGTCTGGCAGCCTCAACTGCTTCCATACCGTTCGCCACGATGTCCAGTTGTACTTTCCAAGGGGCTATCATATGGCGGAAGATCTGCTGATTGATAACCATATCATCTGCCAATAAGACCCGCGCCGTCGGATAGACATAATCCGGGCAGACATCATCCTTGTAGTTGACTATTCTATCAACCAAAGTAAAGTGATTGATCTCACCCGGCTGGATTTTGCCTTCATCCGCCTTTCTATGGCAGAAGGTCACCTCTACCCTTGTACCCTTTCCCTGCTGGCTCTCCACCTTGCAATCGCCCTGCATGAGTTTGCACAATTCCTTGACAATAGTCATGCCAAGTCCTGTACCCTCCTGTCCGTCCACGGTATAGGTCCGATAGGACTCAAACATATGCGCCATCTGTTCTTCCGTCATGCCCGCTCCGGTATCCTCGATCAGGCAGCAGAAACGCACCCGGTCATCTTCCAGATCCTGACAGGACAGGGTCAGGTCGATCTGACCGGATTTGGTAAATTTGACCGCATTGGAGATCACATTTTGCAGGATCTCCCGCACATGTTCCTCATCCCCAATGACTGTCTGCGGGATCGGCGTTGCAAACCGCGCCCGACAGCCGACATCATGCCCATGCAAGTTGTATAAGAGCATCTGCATGAGTTCCGTGATCAGGTGTTCCATGGAATAAGCGTGTTCTTCCAATTCCAAACGTCCCACTTCCATCTTTGAATACAAAAGGATCTGATCGATCTTTTCTAAAAGATCATTGCCTGCCCCTCGCACATAAGAGATCATGGCACGGTTTCTGGCAGAAATGGCATGGCTGGTCATGAGGATGTCACTGGCTCCTATAATGGCATGCACCGGTGTCCGCAGGTCGTGGCTCATGGTCGCAAGCATGTGGCTTTTCATCTGTGCTTGCCACTGTGCCGCCTTGCTCTCCTCGGTCAACTGCTCCAGACGCGCCCGCTCTGCCGTCACATCTGCAACCGACAACTGATAGCCTAAAAGCCGCTTGCCCTGACAGATGATACGCTCTTTACATTCATAAGTCTTGTCCCGATAGACATAATCACCCACACCGCCGTCCTGCACAAAGATCATATCCTTATGTTTCCAGAAGAAGTCATGGATATCCTCAAAATTGCAAAACTCCTTGCCATCCAGGAAAATATCCATCGCCATACCATTGGCATCGATCAATTCCAGGTTTTTATCCAGCAAAAACTGCGCCACACTGGAATTTGCAAAAGCATTCTGCTGCATGACCACGCTGGTCGCCACCAGACGATTGGCAAAGATCAGATATAAGATGATAAGACAACTTGCCAGACATACCACCAAGAGCAGGGAATGTCCCCGTGTTGATTTGACCTGCCAGGTACTGCCCACCACAGACGGCAGACAAATGGCGATAAACATAAGGGCATTCGTGATGCTGTCGCGTTTGGAAAAATGCTGTGTCTCATATGAATATAAGGCTCCCGCCGATACAAAAAGCGCGTTAGAAATCGTAAAGAAACGAAATGCCACCACATAGGTATCCGGCTGGTCGAAATGTAAAAATATCAGGATAAGTAAAACGATCAGATAAAGAAATAAGCCCACATGGATAGCGTGAGGCAATTTGATATGCAGATAATCGACCGCATAATAAGAGATAACGGTCGTCAGCGTCAGTATCAGTAGATTTTCCAACTGGGCAAAAAGACCTACGGCTCCCGTCAGCATCAAAACGATCCGATAAAAATCAAAGACGGCGATTACGCCTAAAAAGAGAGGCAAAAGACGATGTTCTCTGGAATACACATGATGCGCGATATAGGCAAATACCGTGACCAGTGTCACCAGCAAACATACCACTTGAAATCCAAATACCATCTAATTTGCCTCCCATCGGTTTATGATACGCTCGATCTCGGAACGTATGTAAACCGGCTTGTATGGTCTGACGACATAGCCCGCCACATTTAAGTCCTTGCATGCCATGATCGTCTTGGTGTCACAGAGTGCAGATACAAACATGATCGGCACACTCTCCTTTGTCATATCCATGACCCGCTTTGCCGCCTCGATGCCATCCATCTGCGGCATGTCGATATCCAACAGGATCAGATCCGGGTATGGATTCTTCTCTAAATATTTGATCAGTTGTGCGCCCGACTTCAAAAGCGTCACCTTGTAATCATCCTTTAAAATGTCATAGATCATCTGTAAATTGGTCTTCATATCATCCACCGCGATGATATGAACCTCCCGCTGATGCTTGATCATTTCCTTCCGCTCGGCCTCAGAAGAAGTAGAAACTTCCTGCTTGCCCTTTGGCGGTAAGATGGCGATCGACATATTGGCACGGTCAGACAGATCCAGTGTCGTGCCATCCAAAAGCCGCACGATCGGTCGCAGATTGTGGGCATCCGCATTCTCCTTGATCACACCGACCCTGCCATCGGACAATTCCACCTCGGTGCCCTTTGGATAAAGAGGGATGGAACGCAGCATGACCTCAACAACCTCCCGGTCAAAAAGGATCCCGCAACCGCCCATGAGATACTCTGCCGCTTCACACGGCGCATAAGGCTCTTTGTAAGGACGCTTGGAAACCAGCGCATCATAGACATCTGCCGCATGTAAGATCTTGGTAAAAAGAGTCTGCTCCTCACCCATGACACCATTAGGATAGCCTGTCCCATCGACATTTTCATGGTGAAAGAGAACCGCCACCTTGATCTGTGCAGAAAGGTCAAAACGATCCTTGATGAGTTCATAGGAAATGACCGGATGCTCCTGCATGCGCTTGTATTCTTTCTGGGTCAGACGCCCCGGCTTGTTGAGGATCTCCCCCGGGATGGCAAGTTTGCCCAGATCATGCAAAAGGGCTGCCGTGACCAGTTGTGCCAGCTCTTTTTCATTCATGTGCATTTCCATGCCGATCACACCGCACAAAACACCTACATTCATGGAATGTGCATAGGTATAATCGTCATAGGAACGCAGATCCAGCATATCCAAAGAAATCCTTCCCTTGGAAAGGATCTCTTCGACCAACTTTTCTGCCACGACCTTGCAGCCGTCAATATCTCTTTTTTCGATGCAATCCATGCCCTCCGCACGCAGTTGCGGCGAAATGGCATCCTCCACCTCAATGTCCTGTGTCAGTTCATCCTCGATGTAGATACCCGCATAGCCGTATTCGATCAGTTTTTCGATGTAATTGTCCGTCAGCAGGATATGACTGCCAACCAGCGTTCGCCCATTACTATCATATAGGCTGTTCGCCAGCTGCATCCCTGCTTTTGCTTCCGTCAGTGCGATGTATCTCATGTATATCTACTCCCTCAATACCGTAAAAAATTATCCTTCGATCAGATTGGCTTCTGCTCCGCGCATCACGATCTTTGGTCCGCCCTTTTTCGTCACATAGTCCTCTGTGATAATGACTTCCCCGATGTTGTCATCCTTAGGGATCTCATACATGATATCCAGCATAAACTCCTCTATGATGGCACGTAGGGCTCTTGCGCCAAGTTCTCTCTGCTTTGCCTGTTTTGCAATGGCATGCAGTGCCTCATCCGTAAACTCCAACTTGACCTCATCCAGTTCCAGTAACTTCTGATACTGCTTGATGATGGCATTCTTTGGCTCTTTCAGGATACGAACTAACATATCCTCATCCAGTGCCTCCAGTGAAAAGAGGATCGGCAGACGTCCCAGAAATTCCGGTATCATGCCAAAATTCTTGAGGTCTTCGACTGTCGCCTTCATCAGTATATTTTCTTCCTTGTCGTACTTATCCTTGAGATCTGCCATAAAGCCCATGGAAGATGCCTTGTTGAGTCTCTCCTTGATGATAGAATCCAGATCCGGGAAGGCCCCGCCGCAGATAAATAAGATATTCTTGGTATCTACGATGGTCATCGGCACCATGGCATTCTTGCTGCTGGCTCCGACCGGAACCTCAACCTCGGCTCCCTCTAGGAGTTTGAGCATGCCCTGCTGTACGGATTCCCCGCTGACATCACGCTGATTGGTATTTTTCTTCTTTGCCAGTTTGTCGATTTCATCAATAAAGATGATACCGCGCTCTGCCTTTTCCACATCATTGTCTGCTGCCGCCAAAAGTTTGGAAACAACGCTTTCGATATCATCACCGATATAACCTGCCTCGGTCAGAGAAGTCGCATCTGTAATGGCAAGCGGCACATCCAGGAGGCGCGCAAGTATCTTTACCAGATAGGTCTTACCACTACCGGTCGGTCCGATCATGAGCATATTGGACTTTTCGATCTCGATCTCATCCATGGTCCCGGTTGCCACACGCTTGTAGTGATTGTAAACGGCAACGGACATAACCTTTTTGGCGTATTCCTGTCCGACCACATACTCATCCAGTTCTGCCTTGATCTTGTGTGGTGGCGGAATATTCTTGATATCCAGCACAGGTGCTTCCTGCTTGTCTTCTTTCTTTTTCTTCTTTTTCAGACGCTGTGAGTTTGGCATGTTCGGCATGAAATCAGAAAGATCCGAAAGATTTACCATGCTGATATTTGGCATCTTGGAAAAATCAATGTTGTTTAAACTTGCATTGTCCCCACTGCCAAAGCCAAAACCTTCCATGGAATCAAAGGTCTTTTGCATACAGTCGTTGCAGATACAGATGTTATTTGGAATATGGATCATCTTGCCGGCAACAGACTCCGGTCTGCGGCAGATATAGCAGATGTCCTCATAATCATCCTTTTTGTCGTTATTCGGATCTGCGACGCTTGGGTCTACCGTAGTATCGCCTGTCACTTCTACGACATCCGCATTCTTGTCTTCTTCTTCATCTATTACTTCTCGAAAATCATTATCGTGTTCTGACATATTTTTTCCTACTTTCTGTTTTTACTTATATTAGAGAATTATAAAACAAAAAAGGGGGAAACTCAACCGAGTTTCCCCATATTTGCATCTCTGTTATCGAATTTCTTCTATGTAATGGATCGAATCGTTCTGATTGAGTCCATTGATGAAGTCTGCATGCGAACATCGCTTGTTCAGATCGATCACGACCATAAGCACCGTGTCCTTGCCCTGTAAAGATTGCCGCTTCTGCTTGTCAATGGAAGCAATCTCGTAGCCATTCTTGGTCACATAATCATACAGTACCTCAATGCCGTCTGATTTATCCACTTCCAGATACAACTTAATCTTGGTGTTATGCTCATCCACATAATGGCTTAAAGATGTCAGCACAGTCATTACGAAAGCGATGAAAAAGAAAGCCAGCAGGCTTCCTGCGATATATCCCGCGCCGATCGCTATGCCAAGACAGGCGGTCGTCCACAGACTTGCCGCCGTCGTCAATCCCTTGACGTAATTCTTTCCGGTTACAATGATCGTACCTACGCCGAGAAAACCAATGCCGCTGATGACCTGTGCCGCCAGTCGGGCAGGATCTCCCGTGCCATATGTCACAACCAGATATTCATCTGTGATCATGGCAATGGTGGCTCCCAGACAGACCAGCGCAAAGGTGCGCAGACCTGCGGGCTGCCCATGCGATCCACGCTCCAAGCCGATCAATCCCCCCAAGACCGTCGCAAGCGCCAGACGCACAAATACAGAGAGCAAATTAAACTGCTCTAAATATTGTAACATTTCCATGTCGTCCCCTTATTGTATATTGTCTTAGCCGACTACCTCTTTTGCGATATCCGGGTAGTTAGTGATGATAGCATCCACGCCGTACTGACAGCACATTTCCATATATGGTCTCTCGTTGACTGTCCAGACGTTGAGTTTGAGTCCTTTTTCCTTGCACTCTTTGACAAATCCGTCATATTGCAGATTGTAAAGTGCAGGATGGAGTGCGTTGACACCGTGCTTTACGCCGTAAGACGGCATATCGATCGGACCGTCTGCATATAAAAATCCAACCTCTGCATCCGGCTTCAACTCGTGGATACGTGTCACTGTGTAATGATTGAAGGAAGAATAGCAAACGCGGTCTTCCATGCCCATTTCCTTGGTCAGGGCTAAGATCTTTTCCTCGATCTTTTCATAAAATACCACACCGGTCTTGATCTCAATGTTGATGAAAAGCCCGGTTGGCTTTAAGAGTTCAAACACTTCTCGCATGGTAGGGATATCAGCCTGCTTATACTCCGGTTTGGTGCGGTTGTAATTGAATGCCCGCAATTCTTCCAAAGTATAATCCTTGACCCATCCCTTGCCATCGCTGGTACGGTCGATCGTCTCATCATGGATGACGACAATCTGGTCGTCCTTTGTCAACTGGATATCCAGTTCTACTCCGTCAGCGCCTAAATCTACCGCCTTCTGAAAAGCGGCAAGTGTGTTTTCCGGTGCATATCCGCTGGCTCCTCTATGCGCCCATACAAGTGGTTTTGTGCTCATTATGTATTACTTCCTCTCTCTTAATCTTCAAAATCAAATGCATCAATACCCTGCTTGATACCTTCTCTGCTGTCGCCGTGTTTTACAAACTGCATGGTAATAAATGCGATCACCATAAAGACTGCGGCATATGGGAACAGCGCCTTGTAGCCGACATGCTCCATCAAAAAGCCTGCTACGATCGGTGTAACGATCTGTGCTGACATACTAAAGGTATAGTAATAGCCGGTGAACTTACCGATGTCACTTCCCTTACACATTTCCAGAACCATCGGCAGACTGTTGACATTGATGCCTGCCCAGCCAAATCCTACTAACAAGAAGAGAACATAGAGAACCGGGCTGAAGGTGTCACTCATAAGTGAAAATGCAAGTGCCACGATAAAACTGATCAGCATCAGGATGATACCACTCAAAATGGTCTTCTTACGTCCAATCTTGGCTGCGATAGAGCCGACCGGAACATAGGCTAAGATGGCGCCACCGGTTGCAACGGTAAGGCAAAGGGATGCCTGACCGGTCGTCATTTCCCATACGCTCTTTGCGTAAGTGGTAAACCAGGTCTCCAAAGCATTGTATGCGAAGAACCAGAAAGCTACGGAAAGGAGTAAGAAGATCAGACTTCTCTTGACATCCTTTGGCAGTTCTGCATTACCGGACTCATCCTGTACTTCCAGATTCTCTTCCGGATGTGCTGCCTCATATTCGCGCATCTGCTTATTTAAGTCTACTTCATCTACCGTGATCATAACGATCATGACGGCTACGACCATGATACCTGCTACGATCAGAAAGATCGGGAAGTAGTTCTCATGCTCGCTCTTGGAATTCAAAGTCACGCTGGCGATCACCAGATACATGATACCGCCCAGTGCTCCCATCAGATTGATGATGGCGTTGGCTCGGCTTCGCAGTGGCTTTGGTGTGATGTCCGGCATCAAAGCAACCGCCGGGCTGCGGTAGGTTCCCATGGCAACCAAAAGTGCTCCCAATACCCCGATAAAGAGTGCCAATTTGGCTGTCGACGGGTTCTCATAGTAAGAATTATCGATGAGTGGGATCAAAAGCATCAGGATGACTGCTGCGATCGTTCCAAACAGAATAAATGGCTTACGCTTGCCCCATTTGCACTTGCACCGGTCGGAAATACCACCAAAGAGCGGCAGTAAGAACAAGGCAAGTACATTGTCCGCTGCCATGATGGCACCGGAGATCGTCTCATTCATATGGAATGTGTAGGTCAGGATGATCGGAATGATGGCATTATACATCTGCCAGAATGCACAGATGGATAAAAACGCGAATCCGACCTGGACCGTCTTTTTTACGTTTAGTTTCATTTGTAAAAAACCCCCTTATTTTTTAATAATACACAAAGATTATACCATTTCGCCCCATGTGGGTAAAGTAAAAAGAACGTTAAATAATAGCCATAGTTTCCATCCCGGAGTTGTAACTTTTTTCCCATCATGCTAGAATTTAGATAGAAATTTTCAGATGCGGGGTTTTACTATGTATATTCAACTAAACGGACAGATATTATCTTATGAAAAAGAGGGAGAAGGCAGCCCCATCATTTTTTTGCACGGCAATGGAGAAACACACGCGATCTGGGATCGCATGATCGCAGAAATGTCCATGGATCATACGGTTTATGCCATCGACAGCCGCGGACAGGGTGAAAGTGCCACCCCAAAAGAATATCATTATAAAGATATGGCAGCAGACGTCATCTGCTTTATCGAGTCCTTACATATTGAAAAGCCGGTCTTGTGCGGCTTTAGTGACGGCGCCATCATCACACTGCTCGTAGCCTTAAAACGCCAGGATCTTCTTTCCGCCATTGTTCTGTGCGGAGCCAACCTGAGCCCTAAGGGTCTGACCGGCTCTGCCAGACGCGAGATCAAATCTCTTTACAAAAAGACAAACAGTCCACTGGTGGAAATGATGCTGTTAGAGCCGGACATTGCGCCGGACAAATTGCGTTCCATCAACCTTCCTGCTCTCGTCTGTGCTGGCAGCAAGGATATGATAAAGCCCAAGGAGACCCAGACGATCGCAGATCACCTGCCACAGGCGACCCTGCATATCTTTGAGGGCGAGACACACGGCTCTTATGTCGAGCACACCGATAAACTCGCTCCGGTCTTACGCAAGTTTTTGTAGGGTTTTCATTTAAGACAAAAGGGAAAATCCCATAACGGCAATGCCCAGGACAACCAGAATGATCCCGGTTACTCGGTTTAAAGTCTTTGGCTTTGCCTTATTTGCAAAAGTGGCAGCGATCCGCGCCCAGATCAGGGTAAAGACAATGCAGAGGATCCACACGGTCACGTCCGGCAAGCCACCGATCGCAAAATGTGATACTGCCCCGGTCAGTGCCGTAAATGTCATAATGAACACACTGGTGCCTACGGCGGTCTTTAATTCATAACCCAAGACAGATGTCAGGATCAGAAGCATCATCATGCCGCCTCCTGCGCCGACAAATCCACAGATAAAACCGATCAAAACGCCACAGATGATCGACTGGATCACACGTTTTTTCGGTGAAACACTCTCCATAGATTCTTTTGTCGTCATGACCGGTCGGACAATAAATTTTATTCCCAGTAAAAATGTCATAAAGACAGAGAAATTTCCCATGGTTTTCGATGGTACCAAGCTGGAAATGTAACTTCCCACGACCGTAAAGAGCAGAACGCTTGCCATCATGATCAAGCCATTTTTTATGTCCAGATTCTTGTGTTTTCCGTAGGTGTAGGCAGAAATTGCACTCGCCAAGACATCAGACGATAAAGCAATGCCGACTGCCATATAGGGGTCTAGCCCCAAAAATGTGATCAGCATGGGGCTGATGACCGCGGCTGCACTCATCCCCGCAAATCCGGTTCCGAGCCCCGCTCCCATTCCCGCAAAAAAAGTAACTAAGATCGTAAGCAACAAATTCATCTTTACGCTTCCTCCTCAAGTATATAATCAAGATTTTCTTCCATTTTTGTCATACTGCCTAAAAGGATATCCATTGTCTCTTCATCAATCCCCGCAAATAAAAGTGCAACAAAATCTTGCTGCAATTTTCTTCCCTGTGTGATGATCTCATCGGCTTTGGATGTGCATAAAAGTTTCGTCTTGCGACGATCCTCTGCCACTTCCTGTCGCACCAAATAGCCTTCCCTCACCAGTCGGTCTACATTGACCGATACCAGATTTGCTTTCAATTTTCGGATCTCAACAATATCACGGGCAGTTGTAAACTCCGGGTTATTTGCCAGAAACATAAGAATATCCAGGGCTGTCTGCGTCAAATGCCACTTCTTGCACAAAGGTTTGCAAAGTGCCATATATGCAGTGTCCACTTTTCTGCTGAATTCAAGTCCTGTTTTCATATGCATTTCCTTTCAAAATTGAATTGTTCATTTTTGAAGTATTTTAAGAAAATTACCTCCTTTTGTCAAGATGCATATTTTCATTGTCTCATAAAAAAGGTACTCTGCATCCTACAGAGTACCTCAAATAAAAACCTATATTATTATGTAGGGAAGATAACTTCCCGCTCCTACTTGGCTGCAATGACATCCTTCATATCATAATGTCCTGCCAATTTGCCTGCTAAGAACTTGGCTGCCTCTACAGCACCTTTGGCAAATACGCTCTTGGAATATGCCGTATGCTTGAAGGTGATGACCTCGTCCATACCGGCAAAGATGACCTCATGCTCGCCCACAATGGAACCGCCACGCACAGCGGAAATACCGATCTCTTTCTTTTCACGCTTCTTGCGCTCCTGGGAACGGTCAAACTTGTAAACATAGGAGTTGTCCAACTCCTCGTTGATAGCATCTGCAAGTGCCAGCGCCGTACCGCTCGGTGCGTCCAGTTTCTGGTTGTGGTGCTTTTCTACGATCTCGATATCAAATCCAGCCTCCGCAAACACATCGGTTGCCTTTTTCAAAAGATCCATCAAGGTATTGATACCCAGTGACATATTAGCAGACTTTAAGACTGCTACGTTTTTCGATACTTCCTCTACACGGGCAAGCTGCTCGTCCGAAAGTCCGGTCGTGCAAAGTACCACCGGTGTCCCTGTCGTCTCACAATAATCTAAGAGTGCATCAACTGCCTTGGCATTGCAGAAATCAATGACAACATCTGCTTTGACATCACACTCTGCCAGGCTCTTATAGACCGGATAGTCGTTTGGCAGGCTGTCATTTAAGTCAATGCCTGCTACGATCTCAATATTTTCATCTTCTTTGCAAATGGCTGTAATGACCTGACCCATATGACCATTACAGCCATGCATAATCGCTTTTACCATGCTTAAAATCTCCTCTTCCGTTATCTAGTCTGCCCGATTAAAGCAGTCCGTATTCTACCATTGCCTGCTTTAAGACAGCCGCATTAGCATCTGACATTTCGCAAAGTGGCGCACGCAGAGAACCAACTTCCATACCAAGCAGGTTCAGAGCACGTTTTACAGGGATCGGGTTGACCTCGCTAAAGAGTGCATCAACGAGCGGCAAAGACTTCATCTGTAATTCTAAAGCCTTTTCACGGTCGCCAGCCATATAACTTGCACACATATCATGTGTCTGCTGTGGTGCAATGTTGGCAATAACGGAGATCACACCGATACCGCCGATCGCCATCAACGGTACAACAAGTCCGTCCTCGCCGGAATAAAGGTCCAACTTGCCGTCACACAGGTACATAGTCTTGGATGCCTGTGCCATATTGCCGGTTGCTTCCTTTAAGCCTACGATATTTTCATTCTCGCGAACCAGCGTTGCCACGGTCTCCGGCTGGATATTGCATCCGGTACGTCCCGGTACATTGTAAAGAATGATCGGCAGTTTTGTCTCTGATGCGATCTGGCTGTAATGCTTGATCAAGCCTGTCTGTGTTGCTTTATTGTAATACGGTGTCACGATCAGTGCACCGTCTGCACCGTCTTCCTCTGCTTCCTGGGTAAGCTGGATCGCTGTCTTTGTGCAATTAGAACCGGTCCCTGCCACCACCGGAATACGATGTCTGGTAAACTCCACTGCCGCGCGGATCACGTTTCTGTGTTCTTCCATGGATAAGGTCGCGCCCTCGCCTGTCGTTCCGGCGATGACGATACAGTCCGTGCCACCTTTTACATGAAAGTCAATGAGTTCTTCCAGTTTATCGTAGTTTACCTCTAAATTATCCTTCATCGGTGTAACGATTGCAACTCCTGAGCCTGTAAAAATAGCCATATTCTTCTCCTCCTTTATACAGTATATGCGACCTGTTTGCCTCGTGAAACAATGCATATATGTTTTATCTCTATCTTGTCATAAGGTCTTGCACATAAAAGACCAGCTCTAAGGAGCTGGTCAATACATACGCATCCATGATAGCTCCCCATCTCTTACGAGATGACAGTCACAAGCCTATTAAACTTGCGCCCAAGAAAACATCCGCAGAAGACGTATCCTTTCGGCGTGCCTCCCTTTCCTTCACACTCCACTGTGCCTGCCACATCCTGTGAATTACTAATGAATTACGCAACCTCTACCTTTTTATATAATACTTTTAAACTATAGCATTACGCTATTACCTTGTCAATAAATATCGACGGTTCAGACTTTCTCCGGTACGATATTTAAAATGTTGTCTGCCATATCAAATACACGCGGTAATGAATCCCTGCCTGTCAGTATCACATCTGTGTATAAGGACTTTGCCTGCAAGACCTCTAAGATCTGATCTTCCGTTGCCATGCCTTCCTTTACCAGTCCTAAGACCTCATCCAGAACCAGCATATCGCACTGTCCGGTCACAAGGGCTTTTTTTGCAAAATTCAAGCCATTTTGGATGTTCTGCTTCTGCTCCTGCTTTTCTGCCTCATCCAGCGCATCAAATCCCTCGCTGCAACGTTCAAAGCGAAAGACCTTGACCTCCGGCTCCAGCCTTGTCAGATATTCCGTATCCAGTTGTCCTTTCATGAACTGCACCACATAGGCACTCTGTCCGTTACTTGCCTTGCGGATGGCATTGCCAAGTGCTGCAGATGTCTTTCCTTGTCCCTCTCCGTAATAAATCTGAATAATACCCTTATCCATAATTCCTCCTACGACGGTTGAAATTTAAAAATACATCACCAAGTGCACTCAGTTTACCACAGATTGTAAAATATGGCAATTATGTGAATTTTTAGTCCAATTCTTCAATCTTGCATACAGATACCTCATATGCAATTCTGCGTTCTGCCTCGTCCTCCGATAATTTCTTTACATATTCCCGGCTTTGGATACGACCGATCACGCTGACATGACTGCCGATCTCAAATGTCGTGGCATAACGGGCATTTCTGCCCCAACAGATGCATGGAATGTAATCTGATTTTCCATAAGAGCGGTTAACTGCCACCAGAAGATCTGCGATCTCCCGTCCCAGCGGCGTTTTACGATAAACCGGGGCTTTGCACACATAGCCATCCAGTGTGATATAATTGCTCTTTCTTTCCTCATCCTCGTTTTCCATATATTCATCTACAAATTCAAGTTCCCTGACAAAGACAGATAAGATCAATCTGTTCTTTGTTTCTTCATGGCGATTATACGAGCGAAATTGTCCCGTCACATGGATCTTTTCACCAATATAAGACTGTGTCGTGTCAATTAATCTTTCAGATACCATGAGTGGAATGTAATCTGCATAATTGCTCAGACGGTTCACGGCTACTTCCACCACAAAAAAACCTTCCCCATACACCTCATGACTGTAAGAAAAATCCGAAACAATTTCTCCCACGATTGATACCTGATTGTTTTCTAACACTTTATCTGCCATTTGATTAGCCTCTCCCTTCTTTTGGATCTTTCAATCTTTTCTCCATTATGGTTTACCATGTGCAAGGTAAAAAGTGACAGGCATTTTGTCGATAAACTTGTAAATCCCTAAATTTGTGGTAAACTAGTACAGTATGTGTAAATTTGTATTATATTAAGGAAAGACCTTATAGAAAGAAGGATGACATGAAGCAATCAAGAGATGACATTCGTAACATTGCCATTATCGCTCACGTCGATCATGGTAAGACGACACTTGTAGATGAATTATTAAAGCAAAGCGGTGTGTTCCGTGCCAACCAGGAAGTTGCGGAACGCGTGATGGATTCTAACGATATTGAGCGTGAGCGTGGTATCACCATTTTATCCAAAAACACAGCCGTTTATTATAAGGATACCAAGATCAACATCATTGACACACCGGGACATGCAGATTTCGGTGGCGAGGTAGAACGTGTCCTTAAAATGGTAGACGGCGTTGTCCTAGTCGTTGATGCCTTTGAAGGTGCTATGCCACAGACCAAGTTCGTGCTCATGAAGGCACTGGATCTGGATCTGCCGGTTATCGTATGTATCAACAAGATCGACCGACCGGAGGCAAGACCGGACGAAGTTATTGATGAGGTATTGGAACTTTTCATGGATCTAGATGCCTCTGACGAACAACTGGACTGTCCATTCGTTTATGCTTCCGCAAAGGAAGGCTTTGCTGTCTTAAATCTGGACGACGAAAGAAAAGACATGGTTCCTTTGTTTGAGACCATTTTAGATTATATCCCGGCACCAACCGGTGATCCTGACCTTGGTACACAGGTTCTGATCAGCACGATCGACTACAATGAATATGTGGGACGTATCGGTATCGGAAAGGTCGACAATGGTTCCTTGCGTATCAACCAGGAAGTTGCCGTTGTCAACCATCATGAGCCGGACAAGTTAAAGAAAGTCCGCATCAATAAGTTATATGAATTTGACGGTCTGGAAAAGGTTGACGTCGAGGAAGCCCGCATCGGTTCTATCGTTGCCGTATCCGGTATCGCGGACATTCACATCGGAGATACCATCTGCAACCCTGACGATCCAAAGCCGATCCCATTCCAGAAGATCTCTGAGCCGACGATCTCTATGAACTTTATCGTCAATGACAGCCCGCTCGCCGGACAGGAAGGTAAATACGTTACCTCCCGTCATATCCGCGATCGTCTGTTCAAGGAATTAAACACGGACGTTTCCCTGCGTGTAGAAGAGACCGATTCTCCGGATTCTTACAAGGTTTCCGGACGTGGAGAACTGCATTTGTCCGTTCTGATCGAAAATATGCGCCGTGAAGGTTTTGAATTTGCCGTATCTAAGGCAGAGGTACTTTATCACACCGATGAGAACGGCAAGAAATTAGAGCCAATGGAGCGCGCTTATGTCGATGTACCGGACGAATTTACCGGTGCCGTTATCGAAAAACTCAGCCAGCGCAAGGGTGAATTGCAGAACATGACCCCGATCACCGGCGGCTACACACGAATCGAATTTTTGATTCCTGCAAGAGGTCTGATCGGTTATCGTGGCGAGTTCATGACCGACACCAAGGGAAATGGTATCATCAATACGATCTTTGAAGGCTACGCACCATACAAGGGCGACATTGCTTACCGTAAGCAGGGATCTCTGATCGCCTTTGAGTCCGGCGAATCCGTAACTTATGGTCTGTTCTCTGCCCAGGATCGTGGAACCCTCTTTATCGGACCTGGCGAAAGAGTCTATGCCGGTATGGTCATCGGATCTTCTTCCCGTGCGGAAGACATCGAGTTGAATGTCTGCAAAAAGAAGCATCTGACCAATACCCGATCTTCTTCTGCGGATGAAGCACTGACACTGGTTCCACCAAAAGTCCTTAGTCTGGAACAGGCGCTGGACTTCATCGATACGGATGAACTGCTTGAAGTAACACCGGAAAGCCTGCGTATCCGCAAGCGTATTCTGGATCCTACTTTAAGAAAGAGAGCCAACTTTAATAAAAAGTAAGGAAATAAAAACCTGCCCGTCACAGATGTTTGATAGTCTGTGATCAGGCAGGTTTTCTTTATTTACCACGCACTGTCTTGAAAGGTCAGCACATATTCTTCTCCCGGAATCAAGTCATAAATTGTCAATGAATCATCCGTAAATTTATCTCCGGTTCCAAGTGCTTTGTCTATAAAAATTTGACCAGAATCTACCACATATCCATTTCCGTCACATAACTGGTAATCTATCATGTCATAGCCCAAACTCGTACGACTTCCAAATGTCTTTTCTCCAGATATACTAAAAGTAATACCTGCCATCATATCAGATGATGTACTATATGTTACATCCGTGATCATAAGTTTTGCTTTCACAGAACCATCCCAATCCTTTTGACAGATTTCCTGAGGCAACCCTTGTATATCTATAGTTATCTCTTTCGTTGGCAGATTATATGTCTCGTATTGAACTTCATCAAATGCAAAACCATCTCCACTAATCGTAAAATAAACCGTACCATTCTCCGAACTTCCTTCTGCTATTTCATTTCTCCCAATGCAGACATTGGCCAGCACATGCTTACCTTCCGCCTTACTTTTATAGGTTCCAAAATCTAATTTATCAAATGTCTTCTTATCCTCATAAACAACTTGACCGTTCTCATTTTCTATTCGGATAGCGACTTTTCCGGATGCCGCAATCTCTTTTTCTTTTGTATCACATAGGGCAAAGAAAAGACTATAATCATCTGTGCTGTCATTATATTGAAAAGACCAGTTTGCTAATGTATTCACACGATGTGAAGAAATCTTTCCAATGGCTATCACCAGCACCACTACAATGATGATCCCTATGATTACCTTCACTTTCTTTTTCATTCGCATCCCCATGTCTCCTTTAGTTTCACAATTTGTTCATGTGACATATTGATTTCCAATACCAATTCCTTCAATGATGCCGGTACTTTTTTTGCTCTTACTCTCACAATATTTGTTAAAAAATATTCAAGTTGATTATCCTTCTGCTTACTATAAAAGAATGATATGATTTGATTTTTTTCTGAATAATTCAAATAATTTAGGACACCATTTTTTATATTTTCTTCTAACTTCTCATGAATAATTTTGTCTTCCTTTACCCATTCCGCCCATCTCGCACTTTGATTGCTCTTCTCTTCCTCATAAGCTTCTTCTAGCATAGTAGCCAATTGCTTATATGTCTTTTCATTATTGTAGCCGCTCAAAATTTTTGTCAAAACTTCTCAAAACTTTTGACAAAACTTTTCGGGAAATATTTCCGGTATTTATAAGCACGAAACGGAGGGAAAAACCCTCCGCTTTTTTTGACAATAATTTTGTGAATAACGCCTACTTTTCAGAAGCGGCTTCATCCTCATCTTCACACTTGGCAAGTTCCTCTTCCAAGGCTCCAATCTCATCACGGATGACCTGTCTCTGTTTGTGGAGTTCCTGAAGGTCATAAGGTGACTCCATCCCAAGGGTAGAATACTCAATACACTTGGCAATCTTCCAGTCCCCAATATCAGACTCCTGACATGAGAGCTTGGTCTTCAGGTCTCTTATTTTCTGTTCTATCTCATTTTTGCTCATTGTTGTTTTGCTCATCTCTGTGTCCTCCTCCAATAAATGGATGGATAAAAAGCTCATCAAAGAGCTTATCCATACTCTTAACTACATTGTATGAGTCATAGTGGCTCACACCGCCCTTCCATGAGGCATAGGCACATCTCACATCATCAAAGGACATCTCCCCGGCATCCATGAGCTTCCGGAACTTCTTCAGCTTTCTCCGCATCCTTGTGACGGAGTCCTTGCTGATACGTTCCTGTACCTTTCCTGTCTCTGTTAGGTTATATTTGATTTTAAGGAATGTGAAGCCATGTGACAGCTTTACTATCTGTGTTTTCTTTGGATTGATAAAGAGTCCAAGCTCATCACATATCCCTTGTATGTCATTCAGGAGCCCCTTCAGGTACTCCTTGTCTTCATGGATGATGTAGATGTCATCCATGTACCGCCCATAGTATTTCATGCCTTTTACAATCTTGCAGTAGTTGTCTATCCTTGTGGGATAGTATACTCCGGATATTTGAGATATTTGGCTTCCAATACCCACGGACTTTCTCATGTACTTTTCGCCTGTCAGCTTTGCCTTATCAATTTGAGCATGTTCCAAGGCGTTATACAGCGTTTTCATACAGTTAGCATATTCTTCATCAGTCATGTAGGAAACATCCACCCTGAAGGTATCTATGAGCTTCTCAATAAAGCTCATCGTCTCCTTATCACCAATCTTTTTCCGCATTTCCTTTATCAGACCATCATGGACTATATTGTCAAAGAATTTGCTAAAATCAATCAGTAATACATACCCTTCATTGCTCTTGTGTTTCCTGTAGAACTTGTGAAGATGTGTGCTCAACCGTTTCCTTGCAAAATGGATACCCTTGCCCTCCATGGAAGCACCATTGTCATAGGTCAGGTACTTGGAGAGCTCCGGGACAAGCACATTGTCACAGACTGACCTCTGTACCACACGGTCAGAGATGTGCATTGACTTAATATGCCTTGTTTTTCCCCTCTCATGCAGCTTGAACTCATAGAAGTCCTTCTGCTCATAGGTTCCATCCTTCATCTCCTTTTGAGTTTGGTTGATATTCCTCAAAAGGTTCATTTCATACCGCTGTACTGACTCTTTCCACGCTGTTCCCTTCTTTGACTTGTTAAAGGCATCAAGTAGGGAGTTGGCATCATATACAGACTCCATATCATTCATAGAGCTTCACCTCGTTTCTAGCACCAACTGACGTATCAGGGTGCATCAAGATGTTCCCCCATCCTCCCTCTATCAGAAGATGAGCTTCTTTACCTTTCGGAAGGACAAGCTTTCCTTTCCTGTATCGTATATCGGCACATAGCCTACACTTAGTATACATACACGAAATCGGGCGGACTCCACCATCCCCGGCGGCGCGGCTAACACCACTACTACCATTATCGCCACAATTAGCAAACGCCGCCGCCGACACCACAGCACTCAACGGTGGAAAAGTCTCTTGATACAAAGCTTGCCCCGGATAATTATACTTGTTTTTCAGCCTTTTGGGAAGCACCTTCTTTCTGTGCTTTGGCTGCTTCATTCTCCCTGATTTTCTTCAGGATTTTGTTGTCACTCTTTCTCCATCCCTTCAGGAGGGCTATCTCCTTCTCAATCATTTCCACATATCGGATATACTTCTGTGCATCCACCGGGATGATGGATATAATGTATTGCATCTCCTGAAGGAGCTGCTCACAGTTTCCTATGGCATGATTTTGGAAGTTTCTCCGGTCATAGAACTCACTCTCACATACTGGATATATCGTATTTGCCTGTGTGATGTTCATTATCATGTTGTGGAGGATATTCATTATGTTATTCCTCATCTTGTCTATGAGCCATGCCGGATATTCCTCTATTATCGTGGCTTTCATTTCATACTTCTCCACTATTTCCCGAAACTTCTGCTCATCCTCCGGCTCCATTCCCGGCACCCCATACAATGACTTGACACTCCTCACCTTGTCCTTGATGCCAAAGTCCCGGAGGAGCAGCATTGTGATTTCTCTCCGGAGCATTATGGCATTATGATAGAACTCCAAACTGGATACACTTCTTTTGTTCTTCAGAACGCTCAACCTATTTCCTCCTTCCGGTCATCTGCCCCCATACAGGGGGCAGATTAAAGATTAACCGATACAGAAATACGGGCGGTCTCCACCATCCCCGGCGGCGCGGCTAACACCACTACTACCATTATCGCCACAATAACCAAACGCCGCCGCCGACACCACAGCACTCAACCAATACCACCATCTACTTCCGTTATGTCCAAGTCCTGCTACCTTCAGGTTAGGAGCTAACCGGAACAACGGGAACTGAATATTATCACATCCTGTATCATAGAATGATGAACTAAGCACTGTGGAACCATATACCTGTATCTCACTCATAAGTTTAACTAAGCAATCCTTCCACTCCCAGTTGCTTGCATATCCTGTGATGCCTGCTCCTGCGTTTGAATTGCCTGTTGTAGATACTGCTGTTGTCAGCAATTCTCTGTGACTAAGTATATGATTATTTAATGCTGTTTGCAAGGCTGCTGCATATACAGGAAGAACCGTTTTATACATCTTAGAGCCTACATACCCACCTGTTGTCACATTTGTATCATTCATAACTGATTTTGTCTTGAAGCAGTCCTTCGGTACAATCACAGCATGATGTTTTGTGAAGGCTGTATCTCCATTATTCCAAAATACATCAAAGCCTGCCAAGATACATCTGACTGTCTCGGCACCACCCAAGTCTGTAGTGATGCTTATGTCAAAATAATCACCCACATACAAGTCCTTAAAGGTTCCTGCACTGATACGCTGACATATTTCATCCACCGTATACACATTTGTCAGATTCTTCCCTCTGTAGATGGAATTATGAGCTGCTGCACTGTCAGAAAAGACATTGATGAACTGCTCATTGAGGTATTTGTCATTGTCAAGGAGCTGCTGATGTCTCACATTCCACTCATCATAGTGTGCCGGAGTTGTCCTCTCCATTGCTGTCATCTCAAGGACAAGTTTCGGATGCTCTGCTGCTGTTATATTTGCCATTTTCTTCTTCCTCCTTAATAGTTGTCTTCAATGGTGAATGTCACCTCTGTCTCATCCTTACCTTTTGCAAGGAAATTAGAGAACGCCACCACATCTCCATCCTCATCAATGAGTGCCATCTCACTGATGAATGTACCAACAAGCTCATCTTCCTCAAGCTTGATGGTGTACTCATAGGATGTATCTGAAGTCTTGGTTGATGAAGTATAAGGCTTTCTGACCACCTCTTTCTTCAATGCTACATTCTCCGCAAGTGGTACTATCACGGTACCATCCGCATTGACACCGCCGGAACCAAGTGCAATGTGTGTTATCTTTGCAACCGTTCCGGTTGTATGGCTTGCTTCAGCCATCTTTTTTCTTCTGATTTTGGTTATCACGCTTTTTGTTGCCATTCTACAATACCTCCGTTTTTTGCCAAGCATCTATTATCTTGGAACCATCAAGGCTCCATGTTCCATCAAGGAAGATGAGGTTGTGCTCTTCATGCCATATCACCCTGAACTCCCTTGTATGTTCTACACCAAAGCTGTATGCCTGCTTGGTGGCGTATTCTGTCCTCTGTGCATCCATGAGCCGGGAGCCTGTCAGCTTCCAAAGCCCGTTGAGCTTCAGATAATCAAAGTAGTCAATGACCATCCGGTACCGCTCCAATGTCTTCCTGATGCTGTATTCCTCCTCACAAAGCTGCATCCTGTACCGCTGCTTCAGGAGCAGCTCCTCTTCATGCTGATGGTGGAATGTTGTGCTCCATCTCATTTCTCTTGGAGACATCTCTGCATCCACCACATGGCTTCCATCTGTTATCCATGAGCCATCTGTCTTCAGGTATTCAAAATAGTACATCCTGAAGCTGTATGCCGCCTTCAGGATGGCACTCTCTACCATCCGGCAGGCATAATTGTATGCCATAACTGCAAGCCCGGCTTCATGGAGCTCATAAAGGCTCTCATATCGGTATCCTATCCGGGTACCAACGGGAGTCATCTCTGCATCAAGCATATAGCTCCCATCCAGTTTCCACATTCCATCAAGCTTCCTGTAGTCATAATAGAACAGATGCTTCTTATACAGTACCTCAAGGAAGTTTCCTGTGTGTGGCTGCCTGATGCTCAAGTTATACTTGAAGAAGTAGTTGTCCTTTGCACCCACCTCTTTCCACTTCCTGACGGTCTTCCGCATAATGTCAAAACTGATAGGATGCTCCTCATCCGCATCCATCACAATTACTATGTAGAACTCCGCCCATCTGTTTTCAATGGTATCAGACTCCAATGTCCGGCTCCCATCAAGGAGCCAACTTCCATCAAGTGTGAAATGGGAAAAGCCTGTCAGGTCATTTGCTCTCACAAGAACCGGGGAAGTATATCCAAGAGTCCTCACCGCAAGCAGCACTCCCTCATTGGTACCTCCAAGCTTGCATATCTCCTCATACATGGCTATCCTTGAGCGGAAGTTCTCTGGATGTTCTCCTTCATACCGGGTGAGCCTTCTATCAGCTCCATGTACCGGGAGCATTTCATGGCTGCATGTAGCAACCATTCCCTCATCCCTTGCCCGGAGTATGTCTTCCTTTGCTTCATCAAACCTCTTGCCGAACACCCGGCAAAGGATGTACCACTTATTCAGTGCTTTCTTCAGCTTCTTCAGAGGAGTAGTGAGCAGATACCACATGTATTCAATAAAGTTCTCTATCATGGCGGCATCACTCCTTCCCCCTTGCACTCTGTACTACGTTCCGGACAGTCACATTGATGTCTCCTGCCATGATGACCTTGTCCTGTTCAAGAACCATGTCATCAGACGGTTGCAAGATGTCTGTCTTCCTGTAGTTATCAATCTTTGTACTAAGCACTTGGATGATGCTGTCCCTGTATAGGGTATTCATTTCTCCCCTTGTCAGAGCCATCATGTCCTCAATGAGTTTTGTTGCCTGTGCATCCACTCCATCCGTTGCCGCATCTTCAGCAAGGTATATCACAAGCTCAAAGTCCTGTCTCACTACTTCACTGGACTTCACAAGATAGTCCTCATAGTTTCCCTTCAGCGGCTCAATGGCTTCACCCACCTTTCTTATCAGCTCCGGAGAAGCTTCCCCTGCTGCACCTGTGACAATCACATCCACTGTGCCCTGACCTCTTGGATGCTGTGCATCAATCCGGGCATCCAGTACACCGGGTACAGCCTTTGCAGCGTTCCGGAGCTTCTCTTCTATAGTTCGTGTTGCAAGCTCCGCCCATGAGCTCATACATCTGTCACGGAGGTCTTCAAGGTCTTCCTCTTCAGCTCCTTCCTCAAAGAGCCAGTCATCCTCATTTGTCACATAGTCCACACCATCAAGGTGTATCATGGATATGGTTATTCTTCCCGGTGCTATATTGTAATAGGTTCCGGTAGCTTCAGCCTCCACAAGCACTCTTCCTACAGGTTCCCCGGCATCAATGACCGTATTCTCACAGCAATAGAACTTCAGCTCATTGCCTCCGGCATCCGGTTCTGTTTTGAAACAATGTCCTTTTGTTACCTGAAGAGCATTGTTGTATTCACTCCTGTATATGCTCACATAACCTCTTGCTGCCTTTGCCTCCTTCTGCTGTTTGGAATAGTCGGCAGCCTTAATCTTCAGCCAGTCTCCTTCAGCATGTTTGATGAAGCATCCATTCACGATAGTACGGGCAAGCTCTTTCAGCTCTATGTATATGGTCACAAGCATCCGGCAAAGGTGATAGAAGATGCCGCCCTTTTTGAAGTTCGTTATAGGAAAGCCTTCACCCTCAAGCTCTCCCTGTACCTTTTCCATCTCCTCATCTTCATCCGGGAGAGGGATAATCTTCTCCATAATGCTCTCATCTATCATTCCACAATCACCTCCACGCCATTGCTCTCAATGTCAATGTTATATTCACTATTGCTGTCTGTCCTCCGGAAGGCTATCCTGATATGGTATATATGACCGTCAAAGTTCACCGTTGTCTGTATGCTTCCGGCATCAATATAGTCCCTTTTGGACATCTTGGAACGGATACGCTGCTGTATTTCCATCTGTGTGAAGTCATCATACTCTCCCTGCATAAAGTCAAGCAGGCTCCACCCATAGCTTGCATCCCCTTCCTCATCCTCATAGAAGAGCTCACCCTCTTCTGTCATTGCCTCATTCTTAATATCCTGAAGCCAACATTCATCATCCGATACAAGGGCTGTGTCCCCGTTCCCGTCTGATACAGGCTGACCATCTTCATCAAGCATGATGTCTACATCATTTGCACCTGTTATCTGCATCAGAAGCACCTCCCTATGATATAAGGCTTGCACTCACCATACATGAGCACGATTGCCACAATCTCATTCTTCAGGACAGGTATGTCAGTTTTCACCTTCGGTACCTCCGGGAAGCGGATGTCAGGCTGCTTGTTTTTGTCAAGTATTTTGAGAGTTGCTTCATACAGCTCTCCGTTCTGTCTCACAGATACCACCTTTGCATATAAGCCGGGCGGATACTGCATGTGTGGATAGTTCTCTTTTATCTGATTTTGAAGCTCCTGCTCCACAAACATCTTCATCATGTCAGACATCCTTCTCACCTCCTGCAAAATAGATATACATGTGTACCGCTCCGGTATCATCACTTCTCACTATTGTCTTCTCTACTGTTACAATTCCGCTGTATTTGCTGTGCTGCACCTCAACTTCTTGGCTGTGGTGTATCCAAGGGATGGCTATTGTCTCCGCCTCCCAAAGGTCTCCGTACTTATTCAGGGACAGGATGGTCTCTCCCTCCTCAAGTACATATATCTCTTTCTGTTCTTCCTTGGTTCCCCAATAGAATACCTTTTTCTGAAAGAAGAACGGGTTCTTGATGCCCCATGAGCTGTTGACCTCTGCTATGGTATTGATACCGCTCTTTCTGTCAATGACAAAAAGGTCTTTCTTCCCATAATGTTCATCAGACAGCACATAGTCCTCAATCCCTGCACATGCCAATACATACCGGATGACATCCTGCGGCTCACAGTCTACAAAGGATGCCTTGATGGTCACTCTGTCAAGCTTCATCATGTCATCTTTTATCATTATTTCCTTCCAGTAGTCCGTGTCACCGCATCTGACATATCCATCAATCAGGCTGTCAAAGTCATCCTCATATCCAAGCTCAACGCTTGCTTCATCCATATCTTTGAACTTCAGGACTCCCTGAAGCTGTGGTGATAATTCCACCCGGCACCAGTCCATGTGAGACTCTTTGCTTGAGAAACACTCAACCTCTATACCATCCGTCACCTCATAGTCTCCTACTGTCACCCGGAACTCCGGGGATATTAGCTTCTTGTATCCCAAGCTTCTCACCTCCTGCTATTTCACAGCCGCCCTTGCTGCCTTCTTACCTCTGCTTGTGTTCCGGCTGTCCTTTGCCGGGCTTTTGCTTTTTGATTTCTTACTCTTTGACTTCTTTGTGCTCTTTTTAGTAGTCTTTTTCTTTGTGGTCTTCTTTTTCACCTTTATCCCGGCTATATCAGGAGCCCACAGTTCCAATGAAGCTATCCGTTTGCTCTCTGATATAACCTTCTTAGAGGTGAGGTTCTTGAAGTATACCTTTGTGATACCACGGACTGCACAGTCTTCATTGACTATTGGAAGAAGCTTCGGCTTGTCCTGACCATAAGGCTTGAAAAGCCGCTGCATCTCCGTGAGCTGTTCCAATGTGGTAGCAGTCTTTGTGTCCTCAAGCAGTATGTCTATCATCACCTTGGCATTTTCATAGCCTACAGGCTGTGACTTCTTGTATCTGCCCTTCTCATCCTGTGCCACATACACGCTTCCGGCTTCCTGAACCTCCACGCTTGTGACCTGACCTTCAAGATATATACCTCCAAGCTTCACTACCTTTTCCTGCACATACAGCATACCGCCTCACCTCCTATGTTGTTGCCGGAGTAGGGCTGTCTGTCCGGTTCTGTGCATCCTTCAGCTCATCTATCAGCTTGTAGAGCAGAGGCAAGTCCTTAATCTTGCTTATATCTACAGTGAAGCTAATCTGATGGATGGTGGTGCCGCCTTCTTTGCCCCATCTCTCTGATGTGTATGTCTCTTTTGTGGTTGTTGTCTTGCTTTCCTTTTCCTTTCGTACTGATGCAGCCTTTGAGGTCAAAGCACTTGTGATGTTTGCCCCGGTCTGCTGTACTGTATCACCGCTTTCTTCGTTCTCTCCTTTGACTACGCCTTTGACAATCTCTGTCATCTGCTTCCACAGTTCGGATAATGGAAGCACCGCTTCAGCTCCGGCTTCTCCTCCTCCCAAGAGGTTCCCTCCCATTGCTCCAAAGATGGTTGCTCCGTTCAGGATACCGCCTTCCTTGTACCATTGGATGGAGAAGGATGGCAATGAACCTTTTCCGCCGATACCATAAGGTGCCTGTCCACCATTTACACTAATATGTGGCAGCTTCAAGTCCGGAAGCTTCCATGAGAAATTGAAAACTCCTTTGATTTTCTCAATCGTACTGGACACTACAGACCTTGCCGCTTCAAGTTTTGATGAGAAGGCTGACTTGATACTGTCAAGAACTGAAGAGACCGTATCCTTTGCCGCCTGTATCTTATTGCTTATAGTAGAGCGTATACTCTCAAGCTTCCCACCTGTCAGATTGTTTATCACGGAGTATGCTGCTAAGCACATCAGCTCGTCTGCTCCCTTTTGGTCTATAAAATTACAATCAACGCAGCATTTACAGTACCCCGTAATCTGTAAATATCTGTCGTATACTTCCTGTGGTGTCTGGCACTGCTTTAAGCTGTCCACCATGCCTGCAAGCTGCTGTATTGCCTTTATGCCTGCCTCGCCGCCCTTTCCGTGTATCCCTACTGTAATCTGCCGCATTTTTGTTGCGCCGTCTGCTCCTAAAATTGTTTTACTCTTCATTCTGTACCTCGCTTTCTTCCTTAAACCCAGCTAAAAGCATAGTCATTGCATCTATCGCTGTATCAAAATGTTTTCCCAGCTCTGCTGCATCAATAAGCCCCTGCTTTGTGTTTCTTCCGTTCCCTTTTATTACTTGCGTTTGCAAAATAGGTTTTAACTGGCTAAGCCCAGCTATGCTGTTCTCTAACTCTTCCTCACTCACG
>ERZ857951.100-NODE-100-length-109299-cov-7.831112_pt1 | contig 109299 bp, 107 predicted proteins | sample MGYA00519759_ERZ857951 | MGnify/ENA primary metagenome ERZ857951 (study PRJEB31778, sample SAMEA3449377) | human gut metagenome | biome: human gut; feature: human-associated habitat; material: faeces | place: United Kingdom | collected 2010/2012 ...
CACTGCTTATTGCTCCTCGCAATTGAAGCAGGGGACTTACTTGATTCGGTTAAAATAAAACTTGATAAGTCAAGAATCAGACATTATGAAGGGACGATAGATGGAGAACGTATGAAAGAACTGGGAGAAAAGATATGAATTCATTCGTTAAAGCGACAGCTCCATACTCCGATTACATTTGTATAAAAATATACGATAAGACCAGATGTAAGTGCATATACTACATTACATGCAACATCTCCCATACCATAAGCTATTTTTTCTGATATGCTTGTCTTCATATGCATTCCCCACTTATTTTCCATTCCGCTTATTTAAATCCTCAATAATCTGCGGATACATTTTATCAAGTTTGTAAAATCTTAACAATATAATATTCAGTACTCCAACAACAAACGGAACCGCAATAAACAGCAGTTTAATTGCAAATACTGCGGATCCTGCCTGTGTATCTGCAAATGACAGTGTTCCATCATATTTGCTGAAATTGAGTACCCATCCAATGACCGCCGTAACAATACCTGCTGCGATTGTTCCTACAAATCCCTGCATACTAAATGTCAGACCTTCAACACGAATTTTCGTTTTCCATTCCCCATATTCAACTGCATCACTTACCATCGCAGAAGACACTGCAAGCAAGAAGCAATATCCTATTCCCCTCATAGCAGCTGTAATAATCAGTACCGTTGTATTTTCTGTAAATGGTAACAATATCACATAGCTGACACAGATAATAATCCAGCCAAACATCGTAGTCTTTCCTTTTCCATACTTCTTCACAACCAGATGTACAAAGAAAAAGGTTACAATTGCAGGAACTATATAAGCCGTATTCAATACACTAATCATACTGCTATTATGAAGAACCGCTTTACTATAATATGTATTTACCGTACTAATAGCTTGGAAGAATATATTAATACAAATAGATATCACCATCAGCATATGCCAGTATTTATTTTTCAGCACTGCTTTTACTCCGTCAATAACACGAATCTTTTCTGTCTTCTCTTCTTCATTTTCATGAATTCTCTCTTTACACCCTGCAAAACATAAAAAGAACAGAATTGCTGCAATAACTCCAAATATTCCATATACGATACTCCACGCTTTCTTTTCCCCCACATACTCTGTCATAAAGTTTACCAATGGGAGTGTTCCTGCTGTAACAAGGAGACTTGCAATCTGTCTGTATAATAGAACATCAGAAATGTTCCCATAGATGCCCAGATAATATTGCTTGCCGCATCACCGCAGCCATAAGCCATCTTTTCTTTTAGGGCAAGTTTCTTTCCTATTGTATCCATCACTTCATTCCTCCTATCCGACATTCATCACATTCTTTTCATCTGATACAACACACAACCATGACTATCTACTTCTTCTGCTGCTTCAGTTGCTTTTTTGCCGGACCAGATTTCTTTTGCATCCTCTTTGATATATATTTCTGCTAATTTATCAGGAATTTCTTTCTTTTTATCCGATACATTAAATATTGCAATATATGTATTCTCTTCGTTTTCTCCTGACCAGACAATCCATTCATCGTCTCTGTACTCTTGTCTCTGTCCATCCAGTGTACGATGCATCTCGTTTACCTCTGTATTTGTTAACAATGAGAGCGTCCACTCATCCAAATCAGCTAGTTCTCCGCCATACATCAGTGGTGACTGAAAGATAGACCACAATGTGATCATTGTCTTTTGTTCTGGCTTTGTAAAGCAGGTCATACGGTCTGCCTTTCCACGTTCACCTGAGCGGATTCCAATATGCCCCAATGGAAGCATGTCACAATCAGGCCAGTTTCCTTTACGAATAAATGGTGACCAATAATTACAGCGGTCAAACATATCATACAGCAATTCCCACTCATCCCAGAAATCATCTGTCAATCTCCACATATTTGCAGTTTTTTGAAGAAAACTTCCATCCTGCAGTCTTGCCGGTCCCGGCGAAAGGGAAAGTACAATGTCCCGTCCCGTTTTGTCGATAGCCTTTCGAATCCCTTCAATTTCCTTTCTATGTGAATCTCTGTAAATCGTTGAATATGCGATATCATCAACTTTAATGAAATCAACTCCCCAAGAAGCATACAATTCCATAAGCGAATCATAATATAACTGTCCTTCTGGAATTGACATATCCACTCCATACATATCTGAATTCCATGGACAGATACTGTTTATTGCAATCTGATCTGCTGTCTTATCCGTTCCTTTGATATGCATTCTTCCATGAACAGCCTGTCTTGGTATTCCCCTTAAAATGTGAATACCGAATTTCAACCCTAATTGGTGTACATATTCAGCAAGTGGTGCAAACCCAACTCCATCTGCTGAACTTGGAAAACGATTTTCAGCCGGAAGCACACGACTATATTCATCTATCTTCAAATCCGCAAACTTGCGATATGCTGCTGACTCAGCTCCTGGCTCGTACCACTGAATATCTACAACCACATAGTTCCATCCATATTTCTTAAGCTTTTCTGCCATAATATCTGCATTTCTTTTTACTTCTTCTTCTGTAACAGACGCTCCATATACATCCCAGCTGTTCCATCCTTTTGGTGGTGTTTTTGCAAATTCTAACATATCTCTTTCCTTACCTTTCCATTTTATTTTAGGGTGCACAAAATACAGGTCACCTTTTACAAACTGACTTCTTTCTTCTAATAACTATAGCTTTTTACTTTTCTGTGAATTTGAATCGATTCGTTTCCTGTCTGAATTTTTAGATTATTTTTGTCTTTTCTTTCTCTTGTCTACATTGATATCATATACTATAATCTTATTACCATGTTAGTCACTTTTGTTGGATAACTTATAAATTTTGTCGGAAATTGTAGTTTAATAAAAGCAAGAATTTTGTATCTATCGAATATAAATATACAAACTACCGAAAGGAGATCCTATGGAATTAGAAAAATTGAATCTGTACAGAGACACCAGCTGGAATGATATAAAACTTCGTTTCTGCGGTCATTCAGAATGTCTGCCGCTTCATTCCTACGGACCTGGAACAAGACCCTATTATCTCATGCATTTTGTTCTTTCCGGGAAGGGACGTCTTGTTGTTAATAAAACAGAATATCTTATTGAAGAAAAACAGATTTTTTTGATTGAACCGGATCAGATGGTCTTCTATCAGGCCGATAAGGAGAATCCATGGACTTATTCGTGGGTTGGCTTCAATGGCAAACTCGCTCCATACTTCATGCATCGTCTTGGATTCGGTTATCCGTCCCTCACAAAAGGACTTTCTACAGAAGTCTTTGAGGAAATCAAGGATCTCCTTGAGATTCTGATTTCCATAAAAAATGATAGTACAAAAAATGATCTGTATACCAATGGCATTCTTCTCCTTCTTCTTTCAAAAGTTGGTACTTTTATCGAGAACTCCAAAGAGCTTCCCGAAAGAAAAAGTCGTCAGAATTCAGAAAGTCATGTACAGCAAGCAATTTCTATTGTAGAAGATTTCTACGGACGAGGCCTGACAGTTCAGTATATTGCAGACAAACTGAATCTGAATCGATCCTATCTCTCAGAAATCTTTTCAAAGCAGATGGGTGTTCCATTGAAAAAATATATACTGGATTTTCGCATCACCCAGAGTGAAGAATTTCTTTTTACTTCTGACTGGTCCGTGGACTATATCAGTCAGATCTGTGGATTCAGTTCGCCTTCTTATTTTTCAAAAATATTTAAAGAATACCACGGAATTTCTCCTACAGAATATAGAAAAAACCGTCACAAACGCGAACGCCAAATTGTTCTGGTAAAATAAGGGGCTGTCGCATTAAGTATTAGTGCGTAGCTCCTTTTCTTGTGCAAAAAAATAACTGCCAGACCTCGAAAGAATCCAGACAGAAAAAGACGCAAGCCATATTCTTATGACTCACGCCTTTCTGCATAACTTACTTTTCTATTCTTCTGTTTCTAATTCCAATCTCTGTAAAATATCTCTTACAATACCTGCATCTTCAATCAAATTAATTCCAAAACATTTTTTACCTGCGTCCTTCAAAGACGCACCAACATGATATGCTTTCGTTTTATCAAGAAGTCAATCGGATATTCGCAATCCGCTTTCGCTACTTGCTCATAACCGAATAACTGCTCCGCAGTTTATCAGCAGGGGCTTGTACCCCTCCTGATATAAGTAAGTCCCACCCACTGCTTATTGCTCCTCGCAATTGAAGCAGGGGACTTACTTGATTCGGTTAAAAAACGATCATGAAATGCTCTTGTGTACTTCACATCCAGTTTAGGATACTGTGCATTAAAGTTATCTATATCTGTTTGAGATAATTTTGTCCGTTGCAGTGTATAAACTGTCACCGCCACATTTTCTTTCTTCTTTGACAAAATATTTAATGTTCCTACATCCACATATCCATCTACCAGAACAATTTCCGTTTCTGCCTTCTGAATCAGTTCTATTAGTAAACTGAACGCATCATATATCTGACCATCAAAAAATATCTTTTGATTAGACTCCTCATGATCTGATATGTACTCAAAAATTTGCTCCAGCTTTTCATCTGTCTTTTTCTGATATTCAAGTTGTTTTAACTCAACGTTACTAATCCTTTCAAACAAAAGTGCATTGTTGGCTATAAACCGTCTCATTTCTACGAATGCCCGCATAATACCTATGCTTACATTGATTGCCACCTCACTATGTAATACACTGGCTAGCATTGATATTCTCTGCTCTGTAAATACATACGGTAGCGTACGTCTGCCACCTCGTCCATCCTTTTTTCCTGACTCTTGTATTTTTGAGGTGCCAGATTGGCACTTCAAAGATTCTGCTTCTTCTGTTGTAATCTGAAAACAAAAATCTTCTGGAAATCGTTTTATGTTTCAGGATCACTTCTTCCCGTTCTCTGGCTGCCTTGTCTACTTCCAGAAGGTGCTTTCCAATTGTATCCTGTAAAAGCATCACCTGATAGGTTGAATTTCGATGGTTCTTCAGATAATCTCTGCGTAAGAATCCATATTTGCCAAGTTGCTCCATCTGCTCACCGGATTTATAAGTGAGATTCGGAATTTTGACCACAAATTTACGACATTTACGACAAATCTGGCACTGCTTTACAATACCAGACAAAATGGCTGATGCCCCGGAAAGCCTGTAAAACAGGTACTTCCGGGATACACAAGACAGGACAAAAATCGACTTCCATTATCAAGAGGCGAGTGCTAATTTCACATATTTTTCACACTTTTGTCTTATTGTCAGTCAATAGAACTTTCTATCCCTCCAACACATTATTCATGTATTCCATCTTCTCTTCTGCCTGATAGATGAGTTTGCTGCACTCCAATAACTCACCTGTAAAATCCACACCGATATCCTGATACAGGGACTTGTACTTGATATCATGTTCCAGACTTGCCCACATATCCATGGCCTCGGTACGGATCTGCACCTCGACCGGTACGAACTGCTTCTTATTCATAAAGTAGACCGGCACACGGATGATCATGTGCAGACTGCGGTAGCCGTTCTTTTTCGGATTGGCAATGTAGTCCTTGATCTCCATGATATGTACATCATCCTGTGCCATCAAACGGTCACGGATCAGATATACATCCTTGATGTAAGGACATACGACACGAACTCCGGCAATATCATAGATATTGTTGCAGGCAACATTCAAAGAAAGATCCAGATCCTTTTTCTCCAACTTGCCGACAATGCTCTTCATAGACTTTAATCGCGTATCAATATGATGAATTGGGCAGCGGAGTCCGCGATACTTGAACTCATCCTTGATGATGTTCATACGGGTTTCCGTAACGTTCATAGCCGCATTATACATGCGAAGGATCGGATCCATGGTGTGCATAAATTCATCATGGATATCCGCCATATGACGCATATCTTCCCCGGTCGTCGCCTGTGAGGTCATGAGTTCATAGACCTCGATCGTCTCTGCCCTACCATCGACGGTCTGGTATGCCGTTGAACCCCGTTCTTCTTCATAGGTCTCCTGCACTTCTATATCCTGCTCGATTGTTTCTTCTTGTCTTTCTTCCATATCCTGTTTCCCCTTTTTCATTTTCTTCCCCTTGTTCTTTGTCTTTGCATCTGTCCCCATATTTACAGATGCCACGGTCTGTTTTCGTACTGCTCTCGCTGCGCTTGACATACTATCAATCCCCCTAACTTACTTTCTTATTATATCCAATTTCCGGTAAAAGTGGGTGAACTGGATATTAACTTTTTATTAAATAAAGTTTATAATTGCAGGACAAATTTAACAAATCTTCCGAGATTTCGCATTGATTTTTCTGACAATTTTAAATATAATAAGGGTAAGAAAGAAGGGAGGTAATGCATATGTACCCAGTAATAACGATAAGTAGAGAGTTTGGTAGTGGCGGACACAGCATTGGCGAAAAGGTTGCAGCCAAACTCGGTATACCATTTTATGACGGGGAAATTGTGACACGCGTGGCAGAAGAAAGTGGCTATGCCAAAGAATTGATCGAAGAACAGGGCGAATACTCTACCTCTGCGAATAAATGGTTTGACATTTCAGCAGCCAGTGCCATGTATTTCCAAAGTCCACAGGACGAGATCTTCATCGCGCAAAAGCGCGTCATCCTTGACTGTGCAGCCAAAGGACCATGCGTCATTGTCGGACGCTGTGCGGATTATATCCTGCGCAAAGAGGACGTCAAATGTCTGAACGTCTTTATCCATTCTGACATGGAACATCGTACAGAGCGTGTTCTCAAACGCTATGGCGAGATTAAGAATGTCGGCATTGAAAAACGTCTTGCCAAAAAGGATAAGCAACGTAAGACCTACTACAAATACTACACCGATCAGCAGTGGGGCAACTACCACAATTACGATGTAGCCCTAGATAGTGGGGAACTCGGCGAAGAAACCTGTGTTCACATTATCTGCGAACTCTACAACAAAAAATAAGCAATTTAAAAGTGGGTACCTCGGATTTTCCATCCTTGGTACCCACTTTTTATATATGCACTTACTTCGTCTCAATTTTCTTTTCTGCTACATTTTCCTGCCAGAAATCCACAGCCTCTTTCAACCATTTTTCTGCACTGGTTCCCAGCCCCAGACCGATGCCATGTGGCAGGGCGAAAAACCTGCGATAACGGTACTTGATATGATGGTCTTCGAGCGCATCTACCATGACCTCAGCATGATGGGACGCCGGAACGAGTACATCACGTCCACCGGAAAAAATATAGGTCGGCGGATAATCATCTCGCACCTGCTTTTGCACACATAAAGACTCTCTCTTTTCATGATTGCAGGAACGGCCGAACATATAGATAAAGCCACGCTCAGACAGCCAGACACCCATGATTCCTTTCCAGATATTCCAATATGGGTGATCCAGCCAGTGCTGCATATTGGTCCACGGATAACCCAGCATGATAGTTGCCGGACGGCGTGTGCCATACTCCTCATATCCATGATTATGGCTGGCATAGATACCCGCAAGATTGCCTCCGGCTGAAAAACCACAGAGGGCATAGCCTTCCGGGTCGATGTTGTACTCAACCTGATGCTCCTCAATATGCTTGATTGCACGCGATACATCCTCCATCGGTGCATATGGGGTACAGTGAAAGCCGGTACGATATTCTAATACAAAAGCGGTATATCCCATCTCGTTAAACTTTGCCGCGATCGGATAGCCTTCTTCTCGTGTCACACAATGTGCGTAGCCACCGCCTGGTAAGATCAGCACATATTTTGTCTTTTCTCCGGAATCATTCGGAAATACACTCAAACGAACAGTTCCCAAGTCTTTATCCTCATAAATCTCGTCCAGAGAATAGACCGGCAACTGACGAAAACGTCCCTGGGCTGTCAATTGCTTGATACGCGCCTTGCCATATTTTACGCCATTGCAGAAATGCTTAACAATATACATACGGATGACCGAATAACAAGTCAGCACCAATGACAAAAACAAATAAATAACAAGCAGATTGTAAAAAATTTCTCCCCAGTTGTTGCCCGGCATAGCACTCATAGCACTTATCTCCCTTAAAAATCACATTCTGTCAGAGCATTGTACCATATTCTGCCAGAGAAATAAAGATGCACCCTGCAGGGATCTGCTTTATGGACGGGTTAGTACCTGCCCTTGATAGTATCCCGATAAAGTAAGAACAGTAATACTATCATAACCATCCGCAGAACAAAGGCGAGTGAACTATTCCAATACGTTCCTAACAAATAATTTGATACAAAGCACATAACGACAGAAATTAGCAGTCCCACAAATATAGTTGGTATCGTAAGTTTTCTATATTTCAAGGACAAGAGTGCCATAGCATTGAAACATAAATTACATCCACCATGAATCAGGGCATAATAAACCGCTGCCCTTGTCGTTGCAAGAACACCGCTGCTCATGTCCTCTGCCGCCTGCTGCATCATCCCCAAATTAACCAGCATGATAACAAAGATAACCGCATAGATAAGCAATAAAATGATGGACATCCACTGTATGATTTTTTTCTTTCTCAATTCTTTTCCCCCTAAGTACCATAATCATTCTGATAAGAAGCGTCCTTGCATAGCACTTGTCAAACCATCATCTGTCATATAAGTTCCAAAGTATTGGTCTGCCCATGCATCCAGATCCTCCTGACCAGAAATTTCTTGAAACCCTTCTGCCATATCCTCATCCATAGGAAACACAGTTTCTAAAAGATTCTCCGCATTTTTTGTCTTGTCTGCCTCTGACACACCTGTTGCCTTTCCACATCCAAGCAATCCGATTACAAGACATAGCAAAAATCTATTAAAATTTTTGTTGATTACAAAACTAGTTTCTGGTTTACTTTCGTCAAATACAAAAACACTCCCCCTGTCAGTATCACATACCAACAGGGAGAGTGTCTATTCTTTTTATATCTTATTTTTCAACGTACCAAGCAGTCTCCTTTGGAGTCTTTCTGATAAATGGACGCTTGATTGCCTGTGCAGCACCATTTGGCAGAATATACTTCAACTTATCCTCTGACTTACGCATAGTAGAAGCCTTTGGATTGTCTCTTGTAAGTTTGATCGCATCAAATTCACACTTGGTTGTACAAAGACCGCAACCTACGCACTTGTTCGGATCAACGATAGACGCACCACAGCCTAAGCAACGGCTTGTCTCTGCCTTCACCTGTTCTTCGGTAAAGGTTTCCTTCATATCACGGAAGGTCAACTTGCCATCTGCATTCTTCTTGATCACTGCTGTCTGACGACCGGTGTTGTCGTAGTTCTCAACCTTGATATCATCCTTATCCAACTCTAAGAAGTAGTTTGGATCACGACCGATCGTAAGTGATGAATGCGGCTGTACATATCTATGGATAGAGATTGCGCCTTCCTTACCACATGCGATAGCGTCGATAGCAAATCTTGGTCCGTAGAACATATCACCACCGACAAAGATATCCGGAACACTTGTCTGGAAGGTAACCTTGTCTGCAACCGGAGCCGGTCCTCTAAACTCGACATTTTCACCTTCTAAGAGGTCACCCCAGATGGTTGCCTGACCTACGGAAAGGATGACATTGCTACATGCGATTGTCATCGTCTCGTTCTCATCGTACTTCGGATCAAAACGTCCTTCTGCATTCTTAACCTGTGTACACTTCTTGAATACGATACCGGTCACCTTACCGTTTTCTGTAAGGATCTCCTTTGGTCCCCATCCGCCTGCGAATGCGATACCTTCGGATTCAGCCAGTTCGATCTCTTCCGGAAGTGCCGGCATGATATCACGTGTCTCCAAAGAAACCTGTGTTACCTTAGGAGATCCACAACGAACTGCGGTACGGGATACGTCGATGGCTACGTTACCACCGCCGATAACAACGGTGTCACCGGAAAGTGTGTAAGACTCATCGTCAATAACGGTATGTAAAAGGTCAACACCCTTCATTACACCTTCTGCATCTTCACCAGGAACATTGACACCACGTCCACCCTGGCAGCCGATAGCGATATAGAATGCCTTATAGCCTTCCTCACGCAACTGCTTTAAGGTAATATCCTTACCTACTTCAACACCAAGACGAATGTCAACGCCCATCTCACGGAGTACGTCAACCTCTGCCTCAACAACATCCTTTTCCATAACGAAAGAAGGAATACCGTATGTAACCATTCCACCCGGCTTCTTGTTCTTATCAAACAAGGTTGGCTTGTAGCCTTTTTCTGCCAGATAATATGCACAGGAAATACCGGCAGGACCTGCACCAATGATGGCTACCTTTTCGTCGAAACCACCCTGGATCTTTGGAATGACCTTCTTTGGTACATAATGCTTGTCTGCCTTGAGATCCTGCATTGCGATAAATTTCTTTACTTCATCGATAGCGATCGCCTCATCGATCGTTGCACGGGTACATGCATCCTCGCAACGTCTGTTACATACATGTCCGCAGACTGCCGGAAGTGGATTGTACTTCTTGATCAGAGCCAAGGCTTCTTCGTATCTGCCCTGTGCAGCCATCTTCAAATAACCCTGTACCGGAATGTGTGCAGGACATGCTGTCTTACATGGAGCAGTACCGGTCTTGTGTGTATTGATACGGTTGATATTGCGGTAATCCTCTGTCCACATATCCGGAGACCACTTCTGCTCGGTTGGGAGTGGCATCTTAGGATATACGACCTCAGATCCGTCCTTCTTGCAGAGTTTCTGTCCTAAGGTTGCGGCACCGGCAGGGCAAACCTCAACACAACGTCCGCAGGCAACACAGTTATCCTTTACAACATGTGCTACATAAGCAGAACGTGACATATTCGGTGTGTTAAATAACTGTGATGTACGCAGTGCATAACATACATTGACATTACAGTTACAGATAGCAAAGATCTTTTCCTCGCCGTCGATATTGGTGATCTGATGAACAAAACCATTGTCCTCAGCCTTCTTTAAGATCTCTAATACTTCTTCTTTGGTGATATAGCGGCCACCCTTGTTTGTCTCAACAACGTAGTCAGCCATATCGCCGATTGCGATACACCAGCCTTCCGGATCATCCGCACAGCCTTCTTCAAAAGTTTTGCGAGACTTTCTACAAGAACATGGGCTGGCTGCATATTTTCCTTCGTACTTGTCCAGCCAGTAGGAGATATGCTCCAATGAAGAAGAATTGTTCTCCATGCTGATAGCATCCTCTACCGGGATAACGTGCATACCAACGCCTGCGCCGCCTTGTGGTACCATCTGGGTCAGCCCCTCCAATGGGATACGGCTCATACGCTCGAAGAATGGTCCTACTTCCGGATGTCTCTCCAAAAGGTCTGCATTCATGTTGCCGAACTCAGCAGAACCCGGTACATACATAGGAAGTACCCACTGCTTCTCATGCTGTGGATTCTCATAATTCCACTCGATCACACCATTATAAGACATTTCTTCCAACTGCTTCAAGAGTTCTTCCTCAGAATATTCCGGGCAAAGAGCCTTCATATCAGCAAGTGTTCTTGGATGACGCTTCTCCATCTTGATACCGATCTCGCACTGCTCATCTGTAACAAGATTGTAAAGTCCCCAGTACTCCGGGCTTTCTGCTGTGATATCTTCCTTGCCAAGTTGTACCTTTGCACGGTCGGTAACAGCCTTTGCAAACTTTGCAAGTGGCTCACGGAACGGCTTATTCTTTAACTCTTCGATACAATATCCCGCTCTCGGATCCTTTTTGTTACGATCCTCATCCAATGAATACGGTGTCATCAGATACTTTTCGTCCTTACTTCTTTCCATACTTTCCTCCACATTTCTCTTCTTATGCTTATTAATTATTTTGCCAGTCTGCTACTTCCTTGCGAAGCCAGTCGCACCAGGCATCAAATCCCTCTCCGGTCTTTGCGGAAACAAAGATCACCTGAGCATTTGGATTTAATTTCTTTATACGCTCCTCTACTGCTTCCTTTGAAAAATCATCAAATACGCTAAGTGTATCGCACTTGTTGATCAATACCACATCACAGATAGAAAACATAAGCGGGTACTTCAAAGGCTTATCGTCCCCCTCAGGAACCGATAAGATCATAGCATTCTTGACACTACCGGTATCAAACTCTGCCGGGCAGACCAGATTGCCGACATTTTCCAGAACGACCAGATCCAGATCATCGGTACCAAATTCATGGATGCCCTGTCTGGTCATGTCTGCGTCCAGATGACACATACCACCGGTATGGATCTGGATGGCTCTTGCACCTGTCTCTGCGATGGTTGCTGCGTCAACATCAGAATCAATATCTGCTTCCATGACACCGATGCGCATTTCATCCTTCAAACGGGAAATAGTCTGACGAAGTGTGGTCGTCTTGCCTGCTCCCGGTGAAGACATCAGGTTCAAAAGAAAAGTCTTTTGCTCTTTCAATTCATCACGAAGTCTGGCAGCATCTGCATCATTGTCCTCAAAGATACTGCGCTTTACTTCGATGACCTTGTAATCTTGCATTTATTCTCCTCCTCATAAATTTATCACACACCCCACTCACCAAAGCCCCTGCTTCGTTAATTTTTTGACAAAACAAAGTCCAAAAGAGACGTGTATATCTACATTTATGGTAACGTAAAAATCGGCACATTTCAACAGAATTTCTCCCATTCAAATGCGCCGATTGTGTTCTTATTTGCGTACAAGTCCTCACTGTTTTTCGCCTTGAGGAATAATGCCCCAGCCCTGATTTTTTGGGGTCTCGCATTTTCCTATAAACCGATAGGAATTCTTGTCATCAGATGGCTTCCAGTGCCTGTGCCAGATCTGCGATCAGATCACGCTTGTCTTCGATACCGCAACTGATACGGATCAGTTCTGCAGGAACACCTGCCTCTTTCAACTGCTCATCATTCATCTGACGATGTGTGCTGGATGCAGGATTAAGGCAACAGGTTCTGGCATCTGCCACATGGGTCTCAATGGCTGCGATCTTTAAATGCTTCATAAAGGTGCTTGCCGCATCCCTTCCGCCGACCAGACCAAAGGAGACAACGCCGCAGGAGCCGTTTGGCAGGTACTTTTCTGCCAGCGCATGATACTTATCCCCCGGAAGTCCGCAGTAATTGACATAGGCTACCTTTGGATGATTTTCCAAAAATTCTGCCACAGCCTGTCCATTTTCACAATGTTTTGCCATACGCACATGCAGACTCTCCAAGCCCAGATTTAAGATAAAGGCATTCTGCGGGCTCTGGATCGATCCCAGATCACGCATCAGTTGTGTCGTACACTTGGTGATAAATGCACCGCCATTACCAAAACGCTCCACATAGGTCACACCGTGATAACTCTCATCCGGCGTGCAAAGTCCCGGATACTTATCCGCATACTTCATCCAGTCAAAGTTGCCACTGTCAACAATGGCGCCACCAACACCGGCGCCATGTCCGTCCATATACTTGGTCGTAGAATGGGTCACAATGTCTGCACCCCATGCAAACGGACGGCAGTTGATCGGTGTTGCAAAAGTATTGTCCACGATCAGCGGTACCCCATTTGCATGAGCAACCCGCGCAAACTTCTCAATATCCAGAACCGTCAGTGCCGGGTTGGCGATCGTCTCACCAAACATTGCCTTGGTGTTTGGCTGAAAAGCTGCCATGAGTTCTTCTTCCGATGCATCCGGGTCTACAAAGGTCACGTCAATTCCCATGCGCTTCATCGTCACCGAGATCAGATTGTAAGTTCCGCCATAGATACTGGTCGAAGATACAATGTGATCCCCTGCTCCGCAGATATTAAAGAGGGCAAAGAAATTGGCTGCCTGTCCGCTGCTGGTAAGCATTGCCGCTGTACCGCCCTCCAACTGGGCAATCTTTGCTGCCACATAGTCATTGGTCGGATTCTGCAATCTCGTGTAAAAATAGCCTTCTGCCTCGAGGTCGAATAATTTTCCCATATCCTCACTCGTATCGTATTTAAAGGTTGTACTCTGAATGATCGGGATCTGACGTGGTTCGCCGTTGCCCGGTGTGTAACCTCCCTGCACACAAATCGTATTTTGTTCCATAGTCTCCTCCTTATCTGTGCTATCTTGATCACCGCAATGTTTGACGGTGTTTTTACCATCTTTTCCTATTTTATACTAGGATTTGGTTCATAGCAAGACAAGACTCCTGTTTTCCTTACAATTTTTTTTGCCCTACACCACGTAATTTTTCCAAACGACCTATAAACCCGAAGTTAGCGATTTTTTGCAGCAGCGGCATCGGGATATGCGTTACCCAATCCGTAAATGCTACGAATGGCCGTTGGCAGAGAAGCCAGATGGTTCCGATGGATGCCTCCACCAAAATAGCATCCTCCACAATCTCCCCCAAACTCTGATACCAGATTTCTCCGCGCCGGAAGACTGCAAAAATCAATCCATGAAACAGATAGATCGCCATGGTCTTTTGCCCCAGGGCAGAAAGACTGTTTTTCGCTCCCGGAATCATGATAGCAACAACATAGATCATAATATAGGAAATCAGATAGCAGGCTGCGCGAAGTGCGATCCCCATGGGCACAGACAATCCCAGATATTCGTAGTCGTACCTGCCATAAAAAATTTTGATAGAAATACGATCACTTACTGCAACCCATGCCAAAAATGCATTGATGGCTAAAAATATACCAAATGCCCACATACGACGGATGCGCGCACGAAGTAGGTCAATCCTGTTCCGATCTAAGTCCATCCCCAATAGGAAAAAGGGATAAAAGGTAAACATACGCGGCAAAGTCAGATAGTTATCATCCAAGGATGATGCCCCTACGAAAAGTCCCAGCACAAATGCAATCCAAAGATAACCCGGCAGTCGACGAAACAGCGGTGTAATCATCTTCCACATAAACATGGCAAGCAGATACCATAGAGAAAATTTTGGATATAAAAACGCCAGTTCCGTGTCCCTATTCAGAATGTAAGTATAAAGTATGTAGTAAAGAATCTCGAACACAAGATAAGGCACCACAAGTTGTTGTAACAACTTGTAGATGCCCTGTGTTTTTTTCGAGAAATACCCTGAGATAAATACAAAAGCAGGCATGTGAAAGGAAAAGATGATCCACTTTGTCGTTTCCATCACCACATTGTCATCCGATGCCACTTCAATAAAATGTCCGACAACCACCAGTACGATCAGAAATGCCTTGTAATTATCAAATAAATAATCTCTCTCTTTCATTTTCACCCAAAGTCTATGCCTCTGCGATTGCGGTCGCCAAAGCCTCCATGGTCTTACGATCAGAGTCCTTCATGGTAGAGCGGATCGTCACAAGCGGTTCTACCACAGTCACATCCTTGAAAGTATCCACGATCTCACGCATTGCCTTGGCTGCGCATGGCGCCCAGGAACCATTTTCTACCATGCCGATCGTGCGCTTCTGATATGCCTTGGACTGCAAATGATGTAAGAAATCCTGCATGCATGGGAATACGCCGCCATCATAAGATGCTGCGCAAAGTACCATACGGTCATAGCGGAAAGCATCCTCGATGACTTCTGCCATATCCTCTCTGGCAAGATCACTGACAACCACCTTTTCTACGCCTTTTTCCCGAAGCATCTGCCCCAGTGCTTCTGCCGCCTTTTTCGTGTTTCCATGGATGGATGCATATGCCACCAAAACGCCCTTGCTTTCCGGTTCATACTTGCTCCAGGTATCATAAAGTCCGATGTAATAACCCAGATTTTCTTTTAAAACAGGACCATGCAAAGGACAGATCGTGGCAATATCAAGTCCTGCCGCCTTCTTTAAAAGTGCCTGCACCGGATTGCCGTATTTTCCTACGATATTAAAGTAATATCTGCGCGCTTCGCAAGCCCAGTCCGCATCTTCTGTCAAAGACAGGGCGCCAAACTTGCCAAAACCGTCCGCAGAGAATAAGACTTTTTCACTGGACTCATAGGAAACCATAACTTCCGGCCAGTGTACCATGGGTGCCATGACAAAGGTAAGCGTATGGCTGCCCAAAAATAAGGTGTCGCCCTCTTTTACCGTTAATTTTTCGCACTCCATCACACCATCCGGGAAAAACTGTGGCAGCATGGCAAAGGTCTTGGCATTGCCTACAAGCGTCACTTCCGGGAACAATTCCACCAGTCTGCCAATGCTTCCGGCATGATCCGGTTCCAAGTGGGAGATCACCAGATAATCTACCTTGCGTCCTGCCAAAGTATCCATGAGATTCTTTTCCCATGCCTCGGCACCTCTGGCATCCACTGTATCCATAAGCGCGACCTTCTCATCCAGAATCAGATAGGAATTGTAGGAAACGCCCTCCGGCACAACATACTGACTTTCAAACAGATCGATGGTGGTATCATCCACACCGATGTATCGAATAGCATCTGAAATTGTTACTTTCATATGAAAAACCTCCTGCTCTTTTCTATATCTCTATACTCTGTATCTTAGCCAAAAATACAAAAAAAGACAAGGGGGAACTCCCTGTCTTTTTCTTCCTTACTCACGGATCTCTTTTATTTTCTCATTCACGATCCGATCGTACTGTTTTTCCATTTGTGTATAGGACGCATAAGCCTCCTCTCCTCTGTGATCCGGCAGATCATAGTTTTCCTTGAGATAGGCAGCCAGATAGATGCTGACCCGCTCTGCGCCGGATGCATTCAGATGATCTCCCTTATCCAGACAGTCCTTTGACCAGTCAATCCCGACCGGATTTGCCGTATCATTGAGATTGAGATAGGCAATATCATTTTTCCTTGCATATGCCGCGATCGCATTACAGCGTGCCGTATTATAGTTGTGCGGTGATGGCACGCTTACCAACAAAAGTTTGGCATCATTTTGCTCGCACAGTGCAATGATCTTTTGCATATACAGATCAATGCTTGGTTTGATCTCCTCCAGCGTCTTTGCCTTGCTCATATAAGTATCGCCATGGGTATAAGGGATCTTTGTCCCGCGCACCAGATAGCCCTCAAAATCCTGTTCTGCATACTTTTTGCCAAAGAGCAGGGTCTTCCAGACGTCATGATAGCGAAAGATCGGAAAATAGCGGTTGCCCATCTCGGAAAGCGTTGACTTGATCTCCTCGCTCTTACCGCGCACACGAAAGAAAGGTCCTGTCTCCATGACTACTACCTTGGGATGCTGGGTCTTAAAGGCGATCTCCAGCATGGAATAGGTCTCCTGTATCTTTTGCCCGGATTGTCCACAGACATAGGATGCAATGCCCTTCTCTTCCCACATTTTCATAGGAGAGATAGCACTGTAACTCAAACTGTCTCCGACCACGAGGGCATCCAGTGAGTCCTCCCTCTGTTTTTGAATACGGATCATGCTCTTATTGCGGCTCTGGAGCAGATGATCGTCCTGCATGGACAAATAGGACAACCCGGCAGAACTGCCGATGATCAGCAGTGCCAGTATGACAAAAAATAGACTGTTTCTATATTTTTTTATTTTCATTTTTTCTTTAAAATCCAGCATAAATCAAATCCACCTGTTGATAACCCACGCCATATGCGCCGAATAGGATCACGGCAAAAATAAGCGCGTAATAAAGTCCCCAGCGAGCCGGCAGACGCATGCCAGCGATCTGATCCAGACTCAATTTTTTCTTTTCCCGCAAATGTCCCACAATACCGACTACGATACAGCCGGCAATGATAATGCTATAATCTGCCAGGTCCAGTCCCATGCGAAGCAGGGTTCCGTCCCAGAGCCTTTCCGGTGCAAATCCCCGGAAAATGCTTGCAAACATGGAAAAGCCCGCCGTCAGCGTATTGGCACGGAAGAAAAGTTCTCCGGTAAAAATAATGATCCAGGTCTTTGCAATCCGCAGGGCATTCCACCAGCCGGTTGTCTCGCTTGTACCGGTCTTAGCATAAAACTTCTCCTTGAGCGGTTCACATGCCACTTCCAGCAAGAGGATGACAAAATAATACATACCATAAAAGATATAGTTCCATTGCGGTCCGTGCCAAAGTCCGTTAAAAAGCCAGACCGGGAAAAGAGCGATGGCAGACCCCACCAGTTTTGTCATATATTTTCCCACATGTTTTTTTCCAAATTTATTCCATTTTCGCATGAATGGTGAAACAGATACCGGATAAAAGACATAGGTCTTAAACCATACGCCCAGTGTCATATGCCACCTGCGCCAAAACTCTGCCGCGCTCTTGGAGGCAAAGGGCTGGTTGAAATTCTCCGGCAGTCTCACACCAAACATCTGTCCGCTTCCGATCACGATATCCATACAGCCGGAAAACTCCATATACAACTGCACGGCATAGGAAACGGCTGCCACGATCACGATGGCACCGCTGTAGTTCTCATAGTGGTCAAAGACCTCTGTTACCAGATAATAAAGGCGATCTGCAATGATCATCTTTTTAAAAAGTCCCCAGAGGATACGGATAGATCCCTGCGCCAGATTTTCGGATTTCAGGCTTTCTCCACTCCACAGTGCATCCGCTGTCTGGGAATACATGGCAATGGGTCCTTCCATGATCTGCGGGAAAAAGCCTAGGAAAAGTGCCACTTTCCCAAGATGTCGTTCTGCCGGGATCTTGCCCCAGTAGACATCCGCCATATAGCCGATCGCCTGCAAGGTGTAAAAAGAAATACCGATGGGAACGGCTATTTTTTTCGTCTCCAGTGCCATGCCTGACTTACCCACTGCCGTCAGCAGACCATTGACATTTTCTACAAAGAAATTTGCATACTTTAAATAGCCCAAGACAGCCAGCAGGACAAAGACACCGAAAAATAAAATCCACTTTTGTTTTTTCTTATCTCCGTCCTCTTTGACCCGTTCCAGCCAAAGTCCGATATAATGCGTAAACATGGACGTTGCCATCAACACCAATACTAGACTTTTACTGAAAGACCAAAAGAATGCATATCCTGCCAGAAGCAGGACACACCAGCGCCTCTTTTGTGGCACGATCTGATAAGCGATCAGCACCAGTGGCAAAAAGAGAAAGAGATAGGTCACTTCATGGTAAGCCATCTTAGTTCTCCTGCAATCTCTTTACCATAGCATAAATGGCTTGCACAGAATTGAAATTCTGCGGGATGATCTCGGATGCTTCGATCTCAATATCAAAAGTCTCGTCCAATTCTGCCACAAGGGAGATCACGCCAAAGGAATCTAAGATGCGATTATCGATCAATCCCTCCTCATGTTCCCAATCAATGCTGTCATCCACGTCATTTAAGATAGTAAGTAATTCTTCCATTTTTATTTCTCCTCTTATTCTGTATTTTATGAGTTCCAAACATAAGTCTCGCGTCTTGCCCGGACTTGCGTAAAACCACCGACCGGATCGTAGAGAACGACCGCCGGAAGCACATGACTTAAGAAAAGTGCCATCCCTTCCGTGACTGCATAGGCTCCGGTATTCTCAAAGATGATGGTCGAGCCGACCCGCAGATCATCAATCTTGATATTCTGCACCAGGATATCATTTCCCGTGCAGAGTTCGCCGCAGATAGTCCAGTTTTGATAGATTCCCCTGGCTCCCTGCGGACGGATGGTCAGTTTGGGCTGATACATGCCCCGAATCTGTCCGTCATAATTGACCTGATGCATACCGCCATCGATAATGCAGTAATTCTGGTCACCGCTTCGCTTGGTATCCTTGACCGTCGTAATATAATAGCCACAATCCGCCACAAAGGCACGTCCCATTTCTAAAGTAACCTTGCCCTGCCACTGCATTTTTGCCAAGGCATCCGCAATGGCTTCCAAAGTCTCAAAACGCTCATCCGCCTGTCTGGCAAAATAAGGTACTGCCAGCCCCGGTCCGTATTCAAGTTCCGTCACCTGATAGCCTGTTTTTTCCTTTAATCGGGCAAAGACTTCATCCAGATATGTCAATTCCTCCAAGGTCTTTTTCCGCTTCTTCTGTGTCCCGGAAAAATAGTGGATGCCACAGATCTCCAAAAGATCTTTATCCTGTTCCAGTTCCACAATATTGGTCAGCGTTTCCTCATCCATGCCAAACTGGTTACCGGAAGTCAGGCGCAAATATACCGGAACCTTTTTCCCGCTGCTTCGTGCCCATTCATTTAAAATGGCATATTGATTTAAGGACTCGATCGTATAATGGCAGCGGTTTCCATAAGTCTCCAAGATCTCCCACAGATCATCCCGGTCTTTCATCACGCCGGAGATCAAAAGTTTCTCCGCCGGAATCTCCTTCTGTTTACAGATGCGGAATTCGCCCATGGAACACACTTCAATGCGATTGACTTCCTCTGCCATGGCTCTTACCAAAAAGGGATTGGCTTTCATGGCATAACAAAGATCCGCCGCCTGCCCTATGATCCCCCGGAATGCCCGGGCACGCTTTTTTGCCTGCTCTACATCAAAGACATAGGTCGGTGTACCAAAGCGCAGGATGGCTTCATCTAAAACGGTCTCGTCTAACCGGTCTATGTAAGGAAATTTTTCTTCTTGCATGTTTCCTGTCTCCTATCTTTTTCATTATGCCGATTCCAATATGCTCTTAAAATAAGCACGGTCAGTCTTTCCATTTTTATTGAGCGGAAAAGTCTCTGCCTGGATAAACTTACGCGGCACCATATAATCCGGCACATGTTCCTTCAGAGCCCTGCGGATCTCTGCACTTTTCACATTTCCCAGATAAAAGGCAACGATCCGATTGTGCGCTGTATCCATCAGACAGCAGGAACGTTTGAGATTTGGCACCATATCCAAAGCCTGCTCGATCTCCTCAAGTTCGATCCGATGCCCCATGTGTTTGATCTGAAAATCCTTACGCCCACAGAAATAGAGCAGTCCTTCCTCATCAAAATATCCCAAGTCTCCCGTGCGATAAAAACGCTGTCCCTCCGTCAGAACTTGTCCTGTCATGTCGGTTGGCAACTGCTCTTTTTCCAGATAACAGAATTGCTTTCTTGTCTCCAGTTCATTGTTATAATAACCGTTGGCAAGGGACTGCCCGCTTACACAGATCTCCCCCTGTCGCCCGGCTTCTGTGATGAGCCTATGATGCTCATCCAAAAGAAAGACGCTTCTTCCGGCAAATGCCTTTCCGATCGGCAGTTTTTCACCCTCGGTCACCGCATGGTCGATGATGTGATAGGTGCAGTTACAGGTGATCTCCGATGGTCCGTAGAGATTGACAAACATAGCGTCCGGCAAAGCCTCCTGCCAGAGTTTTAACTGTTTGTTCGGCATAACCTCGCCACTGAACATGACACGCTTTATCTCTGTCGGCACCCGGTACTTCAAGCCTCCCAGAGAAGAAATAATGGTCAGTGCCGATACCGCCCAGGTCAGGCTGGTCACATGCCGGTCACACAAATAGTCCAAAAGCAGTGGTGGTGCCGAAAAATAGGTGCGCGGAATCAGTACCAAGGTTGCTCCGGTCATCACACAGGAGTAGATATCCTTGACCGACACATCAAAGTCAAAGGGAGCCTGATTTCCCAGACGATCCTCTTTTGTGATGGAAAAGGTCTGTGTAAAATGTGAAATAAAATCAATGACAGCACCATGACTGACTGCAATTCCTTTTGGCATGCCGGTGGAGCCGGAAGTGAAAATACCGTATAGAATATCGGTCGGCCGGCTCTTGGCTCGGATCTTCTGTAATTTGACTTCTGCGACCAGATCATTCCAAGGCTGGTCGGCTGTATTTTCCGCAGTGCCACTATCTTCTGTAACCTTATCCGTCACATCATAGGAAGGCAGCAGCGTTTGCATAGCCGTGAGCCTTGGTCTGTCTTCTGTCTCTTTCTTTTGCATAGTACTCAGGATCTGCTTTACATTTTCCATGTATTTTTCATCTGCGATCACAAGGCTTGGTCGTAAAACCGAAAAGATCCTCTGGATGCGGTCTTGGGGCTGCATAGGATCGACCATCACATAAAAGCCTCCTGCATACAAAACGCCAAACATATGTGCCAGGGTCTGTGTGCTCTTTTCCGCAACGATGACCACGGCATCCTGTCTTTTCATCTGATCGCACAGGACACTGCCGATCCGCTTTGCCCGATAGACCAGTTCCGCCCACATCAAAGATGTATTTTCGTCCTCCACGGCAATCTGTGTCGGATACTTCTTTGCCGTTTTTTCCAAATAATCCAGTACATTTTCCATCTTTTCTGTCCTTTCTCTCTTGTCTTCTATCATTAGACGCAGAAACCTATCATTTGTTACAATCTTTTTTCGTCCTATAGTATGGTGTTTATTTCTTAACAATCCCCTAAAAACACTTCTTAACTTTTCTAAATCTTTTCTTTGGAAACAGATGTACGATCCATATAAAAAAGCCACAAGAGATATGTTTTTCTTACATATCCATTGTGGCTTTTATAGCATTAAGATTCAATGAGGCAAGTCTTTAAGATTTGCTTAAGAATTTATTCATTGCCATAACAAAGTTTTAATCTGGCAAAAAAATCATCCAGAAGCAGGCGCCGGTCAATATCGTCATAGACATAGATATCCTTGCCCTCAGGATTTGCCGCGTAAGTCATGTCATCCAGGATCCGCGGTGCTTTTTCTATATGCCGCCTTTGTCCTGCGACGTTTTCCAGCAGTGCAATATACAACGGCTCCTCACACTCCCGCATGGCTTCTTCAATAATGAAACACGATCCCTCGGAAGTTGGAAGATCTGCCCTGTTTTCTATAAAATCTTTGGCTCCATGGTAAAGCGGTACATCGTCAATATCCATGAGTTCTATGAGTTTACAACCTTCTTCATAACTCTTTTCCATACTGTGTCCAGCCTGCGGCTTCAATGCCGGTATGGTACGAAAGCGCCACTCAAAATTAGCCACAATAATACCCACCACATCTTCGGTCGGGCAGAGAAGATGATATCCTCCTGTATCAAAGTGTTGGTAATGTGCGGCATAGCACCATTGGTCAAGACACAGGAAATAATTGCCGGATAAGATCCCTTCGTTTCCAGTGCTCCCCTATGGAATCCCATAGAAGTACATTCTACTTGGGCAATACTTCCATCCTCTGCGATTCTTACCGGTTCTGCGCATGCCTGTCGGCTGAAAGTACCACTGTGCGTCTGTCTGTGGTGGAAAATATACCACTGTCCTTTTATGCATGCCAGACTTCCATGGTCGTTTGCCGTCTGATTGGTGCGATTTTCCCCACTTCTTCCGTGGTTTCCCACATCTCCATTGGAAATAATGGTTCCGCCAAAATGGTAAGGTCCATTGTAGTTCTGACTTGTTGCATAGCAAAGTTCATTGCTGTTTTCCGATGAATAGATAAAATAATATCTTCCATTGATCTTACGGATAGACGCTGCCTCGTAAAAAGCATGACCGAAAAACTCCGGATCCTGTGATGGTTCATAGATGATGCCATGGCTTGTCCACTCTGTAGGATGGTCAAGCGGTGCTGACCATCCCATATAGTTTCCTTCCTGACAATACTTGTCACCGCCCTCTTTATCGTGGGAGCCAAAAAGATAAATGCAATCTCCAAAAACATGCGGCTCCCCATCCGGGATAATAGATAAGATACAAGTAATCCCATAGGAGGAACCATTATTATGCAACTCGCAAGCAAAAAAAGAACGCTCATCTTCACCGTGATTGTGACAACGGTTGTTGTCTGTTCCATGCTTTCAACGGCTCTCACCACCGCACTTCCCCAAATTATGGAAGATTTTTCTCTTAATGCTGCTTCCGGGCAATGGCTGACTAGTATTTATTCCCTTGTCATGGGCATCTTAGTGCTGTGTACAGCCTATCTCATCAAACGATTTCCAACGAAAAACCTTTACATTTCATCCCTCTTGCTGTTTTCTATCGGGGTTGTCTTGAATGGATTTGCACAAAGTTTTACTGTCATGATGCTTGGCAGAATAATGCAGGCTGCCGGTATCATTGTCGATCACTGGGGCTGGCGCATGATCTTTTATAGTCTGGCAGTTTTGTGTATCATTGCTCTTGTGGTTGCTTTTTTCGCCATGGATAATGTTCTGGAAAATGAACATAGTAAACTGGATATCCCATTTTTAAATATCCGGGTTCTTTCACATCGGCGCATGCGCTTTGCAACCATCGGGAGTGTATTATTTTATCTGAACATGATGGCACTCGCAGTAATCAATCCTCTTTTCATTCAGTCCGCCTGTGGTCGCTCTGCTACCATGTCCGGTCTCTTGATGATGCCGCCATTGACATGGGGTGTTAGCACACTCGACAAACAGGATATTGCTTCCGGTCAGTCTTTGATCAAATCCCTTCGCACAATTTCCGGTGCGCTCGGCAGCACCATCTTTATGTCTTTGGAAGCCATACTGGAAGATAGTATAGGTATTATGGCGGCAATGCAGATTTCCTATGTTGGTATGACGTTTGTCGGTGTGCTTGTACTTGTATCCGCAATTGCCGCAAGAAGATGCGATTAAAAGGTGGACATTTTCTAACTAAAAAACACCCCAGGACCAAAAGTCCTGAGGTGTAATATACTCTTCTGAAACATCGTAGGATGTTCTGAATTGTGAAAATCCTATCTCTTTGAGAACTATATTAAATTCAATATATCCTGTTCACTCCAATATTCATTAGGATAAATTGATAAATCGTCTTTATGCTTGCGAATAATTCTTTGAGGAGTATCTGTATTGTCATACACATGCATAATGTCACATATATCAAGTAACTTTTTAATATTACTAATTGATTTATAATATCTATCTATCACTTTTGATTTCTCTACGTCATGTCCTCCAGCAGCAACCCTTGATTTTATTCTTGCTATATTAATCTGAGGATCTATTGTAAGAACAAAAACGCACTTAATAAAGTATCCTTCTTTTTTTGCTTTTCTTAATATTTCCAACTTATAGTCTGATGACAATACTGTTTCAAAGGTAAAATCCTCTTTCTTTTCAATAGACTCATATCGCATTTTATCAGCCAGAGTTGCCGCTTCCATATTATCCATTCCAGTAGATGCAACTATATCATCAGCATTAGTGTATTTACCAACCTTTTCAAAAAAAGTTGTTATTGTACTCTTTCCTGATCCATTGGGTCCTGCTAAGACAAGTACCATTGGCTTTCTATTCTGCATACTGTCTATCTCCATTTGCATATTCGATATATGCAACCTTCTTTTCTTTATCATAACCCGCTATCGGTTTTTTACAGATTTTAGCCTTGTTTATCGCCGCCTTAACTGCTTCAACTGCCCTTCTATCCATTTCACTATCAGATACACTAAGTATTTCTTTCTCTTCTTGACGAGATATCACTTTTATTACTCTTCCATTCTTTGTGCTCACTGTTGTCATGAAAGCATCCCTTTCTAAAATAGATATAGCATAATTATTATATGATTAAAACAACAATATTCTTCTTTATTTATTGTACCACAGTTCTCACAAAAAAACACCCCAGGGCAAAAGTCCTGAGGTGTAATATACTGTTCTGAATTGTGAAAATCCTATCTCTTTGAGAACTGCGGTGCTCTACGAGCTGCCTTCAAGCCGTACTTCTTACGTTCTTTCATTCTAGGATCTCTTGTAAGATATCCGTTAGACTTCAGAACCGGTCTGTAATCAGCGTCTACCTGAAGTAATGCTCTAGCAATACCGTGTCTGATGGCACCAGCCTGACCTGTGTAACCGCCACCCTTAACGTTTACTAAAACATCGAACTTGTCAAGATTGTCTGTAGCAACGAGTGGCTGACGAACAACAACCTTTAAAGTCTCAAGTCCAAGATACTCATCGATATCTCTTTTATTGATTGTGATCTTACCTGTTCCAGGTACTAGATATACTCTAGCAACAGATGATTTTCTTCTTCCTGTTCCGTAATACTTTGTATTAGCCAATGTGATTTACCTCCTTACCGAATTAAAATGTCAACTCTTCTGGTTTCTGAGCTGCATGCTTGTGATCTGGGCCAGCGTATACAAATAACTTTGTGTACATCTCTCTTCCTAAAGGTCCCTTTGGAAGCATTCCCTTAACTGCATGTTCGATAACTCTTTCAGGATGCTTAGCTAACATCTCCTTTAAAGTTGTCTCTTTCATTCCACCAACATAGTCTGAATGATGATAATAGATCTTCTGGTCTAACTTCTTACCAGTAACCTTGATCTTCTCTGCATTAACAACGATCACATAATCTCCGCAATCAGCATGAGGTGTGTAAATCGCTTTGTTCTTTCCTCTTAATACCTTAGCAACTTCAGAAGCAAGACGACCTAATGTCTGTCCTTCTGCATCTACTACATACCATTTTCTCTCAACCTGACTTGGGTTTGGCATATAAGTCTTCATTTGGTTTCCTCCTTAAATAACATAAAGCGTCAGTCTCGTACAATGTCCGAAATACGATCACTGACATGTCTATAGTCAAAACACGTTTCGGGGCTAATGAAACTGTGCTTCTAAACTACATCAGCCGTTACATTATATTACGCACACGGCTTTTTGTCAATTCTTTTCTATAAATATTCCAGCCCGATCATGGTAAGTCCATGCGCCGGTGCTGTCGGTCCTGCCAATTCTCTGTCCTTTCCCGCAAGGATGCTTTCCATATCCTCCGGCTTTTTGATCCCTGCGCCCACCTGGATCAGGGTTCCGGCTATGATGCGCACCATATTGTAAAGGAATCCATTCCCCTGCACGCGGATACGGATCATGTCTCCCTCACGCACCACATCCAGTGCATAGATCGTGCGCACATAAGTATTGGTCTGCGCATGCACGGACGCAAAGGAAGTAAAGTCATGTTCCCCCACCAGATAAGCCGCCGCCTTTTGCATGGCACTGACATTCAGCGGATAGTGATAAAAATAACTTGTCCTTCTCTCCAGCGGCTGGCGGAAACGACAGTTTAAAATACGATATTCATATGTCTTCCTGCTTTTGGAAAAACGTGGGTGAAAATCCTCTGGCACCTGGCAGGACTCCTGCACCACGATATCTTCCGGCAGGCGCTGATTGAGTGCAAAAGAGATCTTCTCCGCCGGCATTTTGGTATGGGTTTCAAAAACAGCAACATTGCCCAGAGAATGCACACCGGCATCCGTCCGGCTGGCTCCCGTCACCGTGATTTCTTCCCCTAAAAGAGAACTCAGGGTCTCATTGAGCACCTGTTCGATCGTAATCCCGTTTGGCTGGATCTGCCATCCGCAGTAGTTGGTTCCCTCGTATGCCACAACCAGTTTTACCCGCATTAAAGCACCACCTTTATGACCATCAAGAGGACAAAGTAGGCGATCACGACCACATACGCCAGACGATCGACCTTATGATAGACCAGTGGTATCATCTTGGTCCTGCCCTCGCCACCAACATAACATCTTGCTTCCATCGCCAGTGCCAGATCATTGGCACGGCGGAACGCTGATACAAAAAGCGGTACTAAGAGCGGCACCATATTCTTTGCCTTTTTGACAAGTCCACCCGTTTCAAAATCCGCACCTCTTGCCATCTGCGCCTTCATGATCTTATCCGTCTCCTCGATCAGGATCGGGATAAAACGAAGGGCGATTGACATCATCATTGCGATCTCATGCACCGGTACATTGATCTTCTGCAAAGGCTTCAATGCCTTTTCCAAGCCGTCCGTCAACTGGTTCGGGGTTGTCGTCAGCGTCATCACGGACGATCCCATGATCAGATAGACCATGCGGATGGTCATCAGCACCGCATTGCGCAGTCCTTCCCGCGTGATGTGGATCTTCCAGATACTCCAGAGCACCTGTCCAGGTGTCAGAAAAAGGTTAAATAGACCCGCGATAACAAGCAGGATCATAATAGCCTTGAGTCCGCGCAGCATAAAAGACAAAGGCACCTTGCTCAGGGCGATCACGCCAAATAAAAAGGCGGTCATGACGATAAATCCCACAATGCCGTCAAAAGAAAAAACACTGATGATAAACAGAAGTGTTGCAAATAACTTTGTCCGGGGATCCAGTTTATGAATGACAGAATCCGCCGGATAATATTGTCCTAATGTAATATCTCTTAACATAATTCTATCCTATCAGGCGTAGTATCGCCTCTTTTGCTTCGTCTACGGTCGTCGCCTCTGTTGACACATCCATGCCCTTTTCCTTCATCTCATGCATCAGGTATGTCACCTGCGGTGCCGCAAGTCCGATCTCCTCCAACTCCTTATAATGATGAAAGACCTGACGCGGCGCATCATCAAACTTGACATGTCCGTGATCCATGACAATGATACGGTCTACATACTTTGCCACATCTTCCATACTATGAGAGACCAATATAACCGTGTTGCCATATCTGGCATGCATATCTGCGATCATATCCAGGATCTCGTCACGTCCTTTCGGATCCAACCCCGCCGTTGGCTCATCTAAGATCAGCACCTGCGGTTTCATGGCGATCACACCGGCGATTGCAGCACGACGCTTTTGTCCTCCGGACAATTCAAAAGGAGAAACATCAAAATATTTTTCCGGCAAGCCCACATTTTGCAATGCTTCATAGGCACGAAGCGTAACATCCTTTTCCGGCAAGCCTTGGTTCTTAGGACCGAAACAGACATCCTTAAAGACTGTCTCCTCAAAAAGTTGATGTTCCGGATACTGAAAGACCATGCCCACCTGCATACGCAGATCACGAAGATCATAATCTTCCTCATAAATATCCTGTCCATTAAAGTAGATCGTGCCTTCCGTCGCCTTCAGCAGCCCGTTCAGATGCTGGATCAGGGTCGACTTTCCAGACCCGGTATGCCCGATCACGCCGATAAATTCACCGTCACCGATCTGCAAATTCACATGATCCAGTGCTGTGATCTCATATGCTGTTTTTTCACTGTAACGATAAGATACATTATCTAATATAAATGACATAATTCACCTTATTTTCTCTTGTCTGCCACTTTTTGCAGGGCATCGATCAATTCTTCTCTTGTCAGAATACCATCCGGTATAGCAAGTCCCGCTTTTTGCAGTTCATGCGCCAAAAGCGTGATCTGCGGCACATCCAGCCTGTGTTCCTTGAGTGTCTCCACCTGTGAAAAGATACCACGCGGATTGCCCTCCAAAACGACTTTGCCCTGATCCATGACATATACATAGTCTGCGTCCACAACTTCTTCCATATAATGTGTGATCAAAATAATGGTCACACCTTTCTCACGGTTGAGCGCATGCACAGCCTCCAAAACTTCCTTTCGTCCATTCGGATCCAGCATAGCAGTAGGCTCGTCCAAAATGATACACTTTGGCTCCATCGCCATAACTCCGGCGATCGCCACACGCTGCTTTTGTCCACCGGATAATTTATTGGGAGAGTGTTCCCGATACTGCCACATACCGACAGCCTTCAGGCTCTTTTCCACCCGCTCCCAGATCTCCTCTGTCGGCACACCGATATTTTCCGGTCCAAAACCGACATCTTCCTGTACCACACTGGCAATGATCTGATTGTCCGGATTCTGAAAGACCATACCGGCTTCCTGTCGGATATCATAGGTCAGGCTCTCGTCCGATACATCCATGCCGTCTACGATCAGAGTTCCCTCGCTCGGTGTCAAAAGAGCATTCAGATGCTTGGCAAAGGTAGACTTGCCCGATCCGTTATGTCCCAATACCGCGATAAACTGTCCCGCTTCCACGGAAAGATCCATATGATCGAGGGCTGTGCGGATGCTCTCCACATTGCCTTCTTCATCGCGGATGATATATTCATGTACTAAATCTTTTGCTTCAATGATTCCCATATCTGTTCCTTTTTACCAGTGCAGGCGATGCAACTCGCCCTCCAGTTTCATGTGGTCGAAATGATTCTGACGCAATGCCTCATAGAGGACGATCGCCACAGAATTTGACAGGTTGAGTGATCTTGTCTCACCGATCATCGGGATACGGATGCATTCCTCCGGGTGCTCGACTAAGATCTCCTCCGGGATACCTGCACTCTCCTTGCCAAACATGATAAAACAGTCCGGCTCAAAAGACACATCCGAATAGACATGTTTTCCCTTGGTCGTTGCATAATAAATCTTTGCTCCCGGGTTGCGTTCCAAAAAGTCATTCCAATCGTCATAACGCGTCACATCCAACTGATCCCAGTAGTCCATGCCCGCGCGTTTGACAGTCTTGTCATTCAACTGAAAGCCCAGCGGCTCAATCAAATGCAGTCTTGTCCCGGTAGCCACACAGGTACGACCGATATTTCCTGTATTTCCCGGAATTTCCGGTTCATGTAAAATAATATTCAGCGCTGCCATTTACGCACCTTTTCTTTCTTCTCTTAATTCTGTCACAAATTCTTCCAGACGATCCAATGCCACTTTCAGATTATCCAAAGAGTAGGCATAGGAAATTCGCAAAAATCCCTCTCCGCAAGCACCAAATGCCGTACCCGGCACAACAGCAACCTTTTTTCGATTCAAAAATTCTGTCGCAAATTCTTCCGATGTCATGCCAAATTCCTGAATAGATGGGAAAATGTAAAAAGCACCAAAAGGCTCAAAGCATTGCAGATGCATCTCCTCAAAACGATGGATCAGATAGCGTCTGCGCCCATTGTATTCTTCCCGCATGTGTGCCACGTCCTCGTCACAATGACGCAATGCCTCAACTGCCGCATACTGGCTGGTCGTCGGCGCACACATGATCGCATACTGATGGATCTTTAACATCTGCTTGATAATGATCTTTGGCGCACAGGCATAGCCCAGTCGCCATCCGGTCATGGCATGGGACTTGGAAAATCCGTTGATAAGGACAGTCCTCTCCTTCATGCCCGGCAAAGATGCGATGGACACATGCTTTTCCAAATAGGTAAGTTCTGCATAGATCTCATCACTTAAGACATAAAGATCATGTTTCTTTACCACATCCGCGATCGCTTCCAGATCCTTTCTTTCCATGACAGCCCCGGTCGGGTTGTTCGGAAACGGCATGATCAGGATCTTGGTCTTATCCGTGATGGCTGCTTCCAATTCCTCTGCCGTCAGACGGAACTGATTTTCCTCTTTCAGGTTGATCACTACCGGAACGCCTCCTGCCAAAACCGTACATGGCAGATAAGAGACATAACTCGGCTGTGGGATCAGTACCTCATCCCCGGGATCTAACATAGTACGCAGGGCAATATCGATCGCTTCACTACCGCCGACCGTCACCAGGATCTCATCCCGATAATCATATTCCAGATCAAATCTGCGATGCAGATAATTCGCGATCTCTACCTTTAATTCCTTGAGACCTGCATTGGAGGTATAAAACGTACGTCCGCGTTCCAGAGAATAGATTGCCTCGTCACGAACTCTCCATGGTGTATCAAAATCCGGCTCACCAACACCCAGTGAGATCGCATCCTGCATTTCACTGACAATATCAAAAAACTTTCGGATGCCGGATGGCTCAATTTCTACGATGGTCTTTGACAGTGGGTTTCTCATAGGCTCACCAACTCTCTCTCATCCTTGCGCTGTTCTGCCATGATCGTGCCATGATCCTTATATTTTTTCAAAATAAAGTTGGTCTTGGTACTGAGAACAGAATCCAGTGGGGATAACTTATCGGATACAAACTCGGAAACCTCGCGCAGGGTCTTTCCTTCCAGTGTCACCATAAAATCAAAGCCACCGGAGATCAGATAAACGGAATTGACTTCCGGATAGTTGTAGATACGCTCTGCCACCTTGTCAAATCCCATGCCACGCTGTGGTGTAACACGCACCTCGATCATGGCTGTCACCTTTTCGATCCCAGCCTTTTCCCAGTTGATCAGGGTATGATAGCCACAAATGATATGTGCCTGCTCCATCTCCTCCAACTCATTCATGATCGTTGCTTCGTCCGTTCCCATCATGATCGCCAGATCATGCATATCTATTCTGCTATTGGTTTCGATATAACTTAAAATCTTCTCTCTCATACTATCTCTCCTCATTTTCCCATCTTCCTATAAGACTTTATACAATTCATCCGTCTTTGGCGGTTCCAAAAATCTGCGTTCCTCATCCCGGATGATCACGCGGTCATTGCCCTCGGTCGCCTTGCCGATCACGGTCGCCGGGATCCCCGCCTCCTGTAATGCCAGTACCAGGGCATTTCCGTCTGCTGATGCCATCAGCATCATGCCGCTTGAGATCAAGCCATAAGGATTGACATCAAAGTATTCGCAGATCTCAACCGTTTCCTGACGTATTGGTATCTTCTTTAAATCGATTTCCAGTCCAACGCCGGATGCTTCTGCCATCTCCCAGAGAGCACCGAAAAGTCCTCCCTCCGTAACATCATGCATTGCCGCGACGCTGGACTGGGTGGCGACTGCAGCCTCCGGTACAACCGATAAGTAGCGGTCAAAGCCAATGGCAGTATCCACAAAGTCTGCCGGGAAATGTTCTTTTAACTCGGCTTCCTTTTCCTTGGCAAAGATCATCGTCCCCTCAATACCGACCCATTTACTGACGACAATATCCATGCCCGCCCTGGCTCCTGCGGTAGAGATCAGACTTCCTTTCTTCGCCTTGGCGACACCCGCGACATTCACTACCGGCTGATTCACTACCGCTGTCACCTCGGTGTGTCCACCGAGAATCTGCATTTTTGCTTCTCGACAGGCAAGTTCCATCTGTTCCATAATACGCTTCAATGCAATCTCTCTTGTTCCATCTGGAAGTAAAATTGTTAACAACACGCCAATCGGTTCTGCCCCTGCACTGGCAAGATCATTTGCTGTAATCTGAATTGCCAATTTTCCGATATCTTTGGCTGTACCGGTAATCGGATCTGTTGACATCACAAAAATTTCATCTTCTGCCAATGCTAATGCCGCACAATCTTCTCCGATTCCTGGTCCCAAAACGACTTCATCGCGTTTGTAATGCAATTGTTTCATAACAGAACGTTTTAACACGTTTTCCGGAACTTTGCCTATTTTCATCCTCGTTCTATCCTCTTGTTCTATTCCCTATATATATGTACCATAAGGCTGCTTGAAACCAAGCAGCCTTGTTGCATTATCCTTATTTGTTTCATTTATCACAGCACATCATTTACTGTGCTGTTCCAGATGTCGTACCTGGTGTCGCCCCCGTAGTGGTACCTGCTGGCGTTCCCGCTGCAGATGGCGTTGTAGTCGTCTGTGTCTGCTGCTGTTGCTGTTGTGCTGCTGCAGCAACTGCTGCATCTGCCGCTGCCTGGGCTGCTGCCGCCTGGGCTGCCGCCTGGGCTTCCGGTGTATAACTTGCGATCGTAGAACGGATCGTTGCATCATCCTTGGTTGCGATCGCCGCATTGATGGCTGCTGCCGCTTCCGGCGTAGCACCGCCAACGCCTACAGAGATCACTTCCTTGGAAGGATTATATTTGCTGTTGTTAAATACCTTGCGGCTGACTTCCACATCATTTTCATAAACGATCTTCCAAAGTCTTGCCGTATAGCCAATGTGCGGCTTGGTCGTTGTCTCGATGTAGCCTACCGGCTGATCGCCAACGGCAACATACTCCTTCTCCGGCTCTGTCTGGCTTGTCACTTCACTGACAAAATCCACACGACGGTTGGAAGGTCTGGTTTCTTTACCATAAATATTGAAGTAAATGATACCGCCACTGGTGTAACCCTCGATATAGATCGGAGTTTCCTGATTGTTCTTAAATTGCAGATCCTTGATGCCATCTGCGATCGCTGCATCCATGGACGGTTCTACATAGGAAACGATCATGGAGTGTGCGGCTCTGGTCACGATCTCAAGTTCTGCACGGATAACTGCATTGTAAAGCGTCGTCGATACCTGGCAGATACCACCGCCATAGGTCTCAACCGTCGTTCCGTTCTCATAAGAGCCAGCCGGATAATAGCCGTTCTCTGCGGTTGTCGGTCCGATGGCTTCGGAAACGGAGATAGTCTCTCCCGGATATACCACAAGACCATCCAACTTGCTTGCGCCGGTCTTGATATTGTTGGTACGTCCGTTTACCACCGTACCAAAGTCTGTATGATAAGATCCAAGTACATCCTGAATGCTTTCCAGTTCTTCCTTGGTGCCTCTCGGCTCATCTTTTTCTGTCAAAAGTTCGATGGAAGCATCTTTGCCATCCCAGTCTGTAGAAATGAAATCAGCGATCTTGACCGCAGATTTTCCGGTCATAAGGGTCACGCCCTCAGATCCTTCCACATACTCAAACTTGCCATCCACACGTTTTACCGTATTGTCCACTGCCTCTGTAACAAGGTCTGATTTGTTTTCATTTAAGAAAGCCTCGACCGTTGCCGTATCGGAAGTCAGGGAAATAGAAAAGTCCTTTTCCTTTCCAGCCTGCATATCCGCATTTGCCTTGAAGCGTTCGATCAGATTGCCTTCTTTTCCATAATTAAGGGCACGCTCTGTCACATCTGCATTCTTGGCACAAAGACCGATGTCATCGCCATCCGCCTCAATGCTCTTATCATCTGCGGTCAGTGTGAAAGTCACATCCTGATACTGGTCGACATACTGCTGCACAACCGCATTTGCCTCGTCCAGGCTCATACCGGACACATCCGTTCCGCCAATGGAAATATGCTCCGGGATAACTGCACTGTCCTGTGTTGTATCATCGGTATTCTCTTCTGCTGCAACCTGCTGCACCGGGAAAGCAAGACCTATACCGCATACGATCCCAAATGCCGCAACTAACATTCTCATTCTATTTTTCATAATAACCTCTCATCATTATTATCTCTATTCTATCGGTTCAGAGTTCATTTTATACTACCTTGCCCCCGCTTTTCAATATTCAAAGAGACGAATATCGTTGACGTGGTCCGGCAGTTTTAGTATATTTTTAAAGAAGACAGGCAAGAAGCATCGTAGCAAGCATACATCCGATGATCACCAAAATGATCACAGCAGATGCGATCCTTCTTTTTTTTGACTGCTTATAGTATGTCATTTCAAACACCTCGCTTAGTTTTCATTTATTTTAAGAAACATGTCGTAAATACGACTTTGTTTCAGAAAGGACAGGGTATGCAGTTCCCTTTTTTAGCCATATTTCTCGGCATTGGCATCTTTCTTGCCATCCGTTATAAAAGCCTCAACAAGAAGCAGGATGAAGTCACACATTCTTTCTGGGAAAGAGAGGCGGCTGCCAACGCGGCTCCCACTGCCAATCTTGACAATATTAAATATATTACCATTCCTCTGGATAAATTTCCACTGGGTTTCTCAAAAGATCCCGCGATTTGTTCTCTGGAAAATATCCTGAGAGATTTATCTAAAAAACGCCTCTTAAATCTGACCGGTAAGACTAACACCGAATTGAAGGAAGCCTACGGCGTTGCTAACTTGACGACCATGCAGTCCATCGGCGAGGATTTTGATCTTTTGACCATTACCCTCAAGGATTATGGTGCTGCCCTGATCGAACAGGGTCTTTTGGCAGATGCCATCAGCGTCTTAGAATTTGGCGTTGCCATCGGCACCGACATCAGCCAGAATTACAACATGCTGGGCGACTGTTATCTGGCACTCGGAAAGACAGACAAGATCTCTTATCTGATCGAACAGGTCGAATCCAGAAACCTCATGCTGGCACCAAGTATCCTGCGGCATTTGCGGGGGCTTTTGTCCGATGACAGCACAGACGGTCCCGTAAAAACCCCGGAAAATTTTGAGATAAACAAAAATTAAGACACAAAAAGCCTGTATATACCAAAGTTTTATTTGATATATACAGGCTTATTTTATTAGATCATATGCATCACATTGCGCAGTAAGATCTCGCCTCCTGCGCCCCAGAGCAAAAGTGCTCCTGCAGCATAAGCACCGGTCTTGGATTCAAAACCGAAATGATATCCCGTGTAGATACCGGAAACAACGACTAAGATCGAACATACCAGAATAACAAGCCCCATCATTGCAATGGATGTACCGACAAAGCCGCAGGCACAACCGGCACACAGGGTATAAAAACTGGTAATGGCGATGATCTTGATATAATCACGCACACGGATATCATCCCTGCGCTTTTCTTGGACAAATTCACGTTTGATCGCCTTGACGATCAGGCGGATTCCCAGAAGGGCAAACACAACGGTTGCCACGATATATCCGATTTCCTCTGCATTCTGAATGATCTGATGTTTTTCCAACTCATAGCAGACAAAATAGCCGCCAAAGAAAAAGATCAACTGTAATACGGTCACGATCGTACTTGCGATCATCAACGACTTACGCTTGACATCTGCAAGCATAGCCCCCTCGATCTCCATTGCGGCAAAAATATCAAGACTGATACCTGCAATGATCAATATATTTTCAATCCAACTCATGGAATCCTCCTACCGATAACTTAGAATCAAACTATGGTCTCTGCCGAAACCGCTATTTTAGTATAAGAGACTTGTTTGCTCCATTACATATGCAAACACAGACCACTGTAATAAAGCACTATACATTTTAACTGATATGTATATATCAACTGATGATTTCGATCATGGATTTCTGCGCCATAATCACATAAACTTCGACCAATTCTGCTATCGGCACCTGCATGCCGCCCTCGATCCACTGCACGGCAACATTGCATGCCATGTGGGCGTAATAAGCCGCGACTCTCTCCGGGCTCAGCCAGGAATAGGTAATCTTCTCCCGCAGTTTATCCTTGTTCATCCGCTGTAAGATCAACTCCTGCACAGCATCTTCCATCATCCCCACGAAAGAATTCTGCCCCTCTAAGCGGACTGCCTTCTCATAGAAATCCCGCTCCTTTTCCATGGCAGTAAAGAGATAGGTAATCCCCTCCCGCAAAAGTCCGTTATCGAAAAGCGGCATTGCCGATTCCATCAGATCTTCGCGCACGATCCACTCCAACAATTCATACTTATCCTGAAAATGGTTATAAAAAGTCGGACGGATCACGCCCGCCTTATCCGTTATTTCCTTGATTGTAATTTTTTCGATGGGTCTTGTCTTACTTAATTCTTTCAGACTTTCCGCAAGAATCACATCGATCCCATTCTTGCCCTGATTTGCCATATGCTCTCCTAGATCATTAGTTTTACAATGGTAATGTTGTATGCGTTCCTATCTCCGCGCAGATTGATTTCCTTGCCATCCTCCAAGAGGCGGACGGTCGGTCTTTGCACAAATCCCGGATGATTTTCCACAACGATCGCATGCCTGCCATCCGACAGGACGACTTCACTCCCCACCGGATAGATACAAAAGCCTGCGTTCATAGTCTCCACGACCTTAGGATCAAACTCCATGCCGGTGCGCGACATGATATATTCGATCACCTCTGCCGGCTGGTAGGACTTACGTCCCGGCCGCTGTGAGGTCATGGTATCATAGACATCTGCCGCCTTTAATATCCTTGCATTGCGCAACAGTTCCCTGCCTTTTAAGTGGTTGGGATAGCCACCGCCATTGTACCACTCATGGTGCTGATAGACTGTCTCATTGACCTGGTCGCCAAAAGAATATTCTTTGCGCAGATACTCGTAGCCCGCCCAGGCGTGCTTCTTCATTTCTTCTTCCTCTGCCGGTGTCAGTTTGCGTGTCGCATTGACAAGATCCGGCAGGACTAAGACCTTTCCGACATCATGCAAAAACGCCGCCGTCACCAAGTCATTTAGATCATCTTCCGGCAGTTCCATCTTCACACCTAAAATACCAGCCATCACCCCGGTATTCATGGAGTGAAAATAGGTATAATCATTATAGGTCTTGATATCGACCATATTATACATGACGGCTTCGTTGGAAAGCACATCATTTACGACATTCTCAACCACCAGGCGTACCAGGCGCTCCTCTGCATCCAGTTCCACATTCTCTGCCGAACGGCAAAAAAACTGCTGGATCATGGATACCGCTTCGCTCTTGACCTCCGGACGCACCACGTCCGTTACCTGAATATCTCTTGTGATCTCATCATCGATATAGACCCCAGCGGTTCCCAAAAACTTTATGTATGTAATATTTTCATTTGTCAGTGATGTATTCGGAGCCAAAAGCATCCGCCCCGATGCATCATGAAGCCCCTGCCCCAGGACCATACCCGGCTGCAACTGCCCCGCTGGAACATATCGCATTATCTTACCTCTTTATTCGTCAAATTCCATGGTTACAAAAAAACCTTTTGGCGTTTCCTTGATATCCACGACCTTGCCCTGACGCGATTTCAAACGTTCCAAGGTCGTATAGTTGCCGGACATGGCATAGGCATGCTCCAGCGTATAGTAGTAGGAATTCGGGAGTTTGCTTTCTGTTACCGAGAGAGTCTGTCCTACTTCAACCAGATTCTGTCTCTCCATCTTAAACTCCATCTGTCTCATAAATGCTTCGCCAACTTTCCTATCTTACATGTAGTCATCCAGATTTTCTTCGTGAAGGATGGTAGAGTCCACAAACTCCTTGGATGCCTTGTTGACCTTATGTACGATGAACATATCGGATAAGCCATCGTAGATCAGCATGATACCGATCAGGATCATGCCTAATTTTACCAGACCAAAAGCATTACAGATGCAAAGCACGCCTAAGACGATATTTAAGAGCGCCATCAAAGGAATACTCCACCAGTTGTGTGCCTTGGTCTTTTTGCCCTCAAGGGCGAGGGAAAGATCCTGCACACCATGTACCACCAAAAGGACACCGATCGCGATCGGGATGATGGATGCGACTGCCTGCGGGCTTAAGAACATCCAAAGACCGATTAGTGTAATAAGTAGGGAAACAATGATTGAGGTATAAGACTTGACCTCATCCATCAGGCGCGGTATCAGAGAAACGATCCCCGATACCATGAGGATAATAGCGATCACGCGTGCCAAGACCGTGATCACGGTTGCCGGCCATATCACGAGCAGTACCCCCAGTACCACACTCAGCACTGCTGCTAAGGTCACATCAATCTTAATACTTTTTAATTTATCCATCATAAGGGTCATACCTCCTAGTTGTTTGCAATAAATGCCTTGATCTCATCCGCACTCTGGTAGCCTACAGTCTGTCCTGCCACCTGTCCATCCTTGAAAAGGAGCAAAGACGGAACGCTCATCACTCTATACTGCATAGCAAGATCCGAGTTGGCATCTACATCTACATTATAGACAGCCACCTGTCCTTCCAGTTCCTCTGCCAAAGCATCCACAACCGGTGCCAGCATCTGACACGGACCACACCATGTTGCCGAGAAGTCGACCAGTGCGACCTTTTCTGCTAAAACCTCTGTCATATCATTATTTGCAATCTTTTTCACCATAATAAATTCCTGCCTTTCCTGCCCTTGACGGGCACTTACATTTTATTATGTTCCATTGAATGAACATATATTATATAACACCTAAAATTTACAGTCAATTTTTTCAACCAAGAGTGACAGATAACGCAAAAGGGACTCTGCCGCAAAAGCAAAGACGACCATCAGAAGGACGCAGACTTTTGACATAGCGCTTAAGGCAAACAACTGATGGCAAAAGATCCCTGCAAAGATCAATCCTGCGATATTGCCGATCACAATGGCATATTTGATGCCACTCATCGGTTTGGATATCTTGATCAGGATCATAAAGCCGACCACACACAAAAGCAGGGTCGCCGCTGTCGCAATATCTTCCGACGGAAGGGAAAAGACCTGCCCGCAGATCACCAGCGCACCGACTGCCAGAACATCCGTCAGCCCCGCCGGAAGTGCCCGCACTAGGACCCCTCGCATAAAATGTCCCTTGATCCGCTCGCGGTTTGGCTCCAATGCCAGCAAAAATCCCGGAATACCGATCGTAAACATACTGATCAAGGAGATCTGTGACGGCTCCAGTGGATAAGTGATCATAAAAAGCGCCGAAAATACCGACATCAGAAGGGAGAATATATTCTTTACCAAAAAGAGGCTGGCAGAACGACCTACATTATTGACGACCTGTCTGCCCTCATATACAACCTCTGGCATTTTTGCAAAATCCGAATCGAGGAGGACGACCTGTGCCGCCTGCGCACACGCCTCGCTGCCGGATGCCATTGCCACACTGCAATCCGCATCCTTCATTGCCAGGATGTCGTTGACACCATCGCCTGTCATGGCAACGGTATGTCCTGCCTCCTGCAAGGCTTTGACGATCAACTGCTTCTGCTTTGGCGTCACCCTGCCAAAGACGGTGTAGCGTTCTACGGCATCCCTTATCTTTGCCTTACTATCCAGTGTCGTCGCATCGACGTGATTCTCTGCGCCCTCGATCCCGGCACGCTTTGCAACCTCAGATACCGTCTGGGGATTGTCTCCGGAGATCACTCGGATCGCCACATCCTGCTCTTTAAAATAAGAAAAAGTCTCCTTTGCATTGGCACGGATCGGATTGGATAAGGTCACATAGCCCAGTGGTAAAATGCCGTCCGCTTCCTGCTTGGCAAATAAAAGCAGACGGTAGCCCTTTTGCACATAAGACGCGATTTCCTCTGCGATCGCATCATAGGAATCCTTCATAATAAATTCCGGCGCGCCAAGAAAATAGGTGCCGTCCGAAAAGGTCATACTGCCGTATTTATTTGCAGACGAAAAGGCTTGGATATGAGACGGTCTACGCCTGCCCGCTTTGGCTTCCGGCATCTTATCTAAGGCTGCCCGCAGCGCATCCATCGTTGCATTGTTATCCGTGGAAGCATAGACATAATCCGCCAGCATCCCCTGTAGAGCCTCACGATCCCACAGCCCTTTTTCGCCTTCTGCCCCATTTTCTTCCATGACCTGTCTGCGCCATAAAATATGGGAAACCTGCATACCCGGCTCCGTGATCGTCCCTGTCTTATCTACGCAAAGAACATCGACCCGCGATAAGGTCTCAATGCTTTTCATATCATGCAAAAGCACCTTTTTCGTTGCCAGCCGGATGGTTCCCAGCGCCAGTGCGATCGTTGCCAGAAGGTAGAGTCCTTCCGGTATCATGCCAATGACGGCTGCCACGGTCGCCGTCACACTGCGGGCGATCGTTTCCCCATTGAAGAAATAACTCTGCGAGAATAAGACAATACCGATCGGTATGATGGCGATTCCAACCCACTTGACCAGTTGGTTGATCGACCGGATCATTTCGGATTGCTCTGTGCGTTCCATGGACTTGGCTTCCAGCGATAACTTGGATATATAAGAATCCATGCCCACATGGGTCAGTCGGGCATGGCACTGACCGGACACCACAAAACTGCCGGATAAAAGTTCGTCCCCCTGCGTCTTGTTGATCTCATCGGATTCGCCTGTCAAAAGCGATTCATTGACCATGACCTCTCCGGATAGGACACTGGCATCCCCGCAGATCTGGTCGCCTGCCCGCAGCAGGATCACATCATCTTCGACCAGTTCTTCCGAGGCGACCTGCTTTTGACTGCCATCACGCACCACGATCGCATGCGGCGCATTTAAAATGCTCATCTTTTCCAGCGTTCGCTTGGCGCGGATCTCCTGTATGACCCCAATCAGGGTATTTGCAATGATGATCGGTAAAAATGTCAGATTACGGAAAGATCCCACCAGACATAAGAGAATCGTGATAACGAGAAAGATAAAGTTAAAGTAAGTAAATGTGTTCGAGCGTATGATCTCTGCGGTCGTCAGACCCGTACCCACATCCGCACGATTGTCCTTTCCCTGTCGAATCCTTTCCTCTACTTCCGCCGCACAAAGACCTCTGATCTCGGTCTCTGTCTCTTTGTCCTCAGGGAATATTGTCATAAAGTGCCACGCTCCTTACTGCCATTTCTTACCATCAGAATAAAACATGACACCTGATTTCGCAATAAAAATTCTATAAAGATTTTCTTAAATTTTCTTTACTTTAGGAAGCCAAACAGTCCCTTCTTTTCGTATGGCTTGCTCTCGTAAGAAACCAGTTCATAACCAATGGCTTTGATCTCCTTTTTCAGCCATGGGATATCCAGTTCATTCTCGCTGATAACTACGGTCTCGCCATCTTTTGCAGAGGAGGTGACCTTTTTAATCTGGCAATTCTTGCGCACGACATCATTCATATGCGCCTCGCACATACCGCACATCATCCCATCGATCTTTAAAGTTGTCTGTATCATAATTTCTATGATCTCCTTTCTTTTATATACCCCCATCGGGTATCTACGTCTTATATATACTCCTGCTTTTTTCTACTGTCAAGCCTTTTTGTTAGTCCTTGCTAACTTCATACTTTTTCACTTTATCTCAAAATTGTATGCAAACTATTGAAATCCATAGGAAGAACCTATATAGTAGTGATTGGAGCAATTTTCGAGATGAAGTTTGCAGGAAAACGACGTTTTTGTCTACCGAAGGAGTAACACTCTCAGGTGCCGGCCGTGCCGGTGCAACTGCAAATGGATCGACTCTCTGGAGACACCCGGACACGACGAGCCGGGGGCCGAAGGTGCAAGATGCGTGCATGCACGCAGGAATCTCTCAGGCAAATGGACAGAGAAGATATCTATCTTTCTATTTTCTTTCCAATCTCTCCACAAGAATTTTGCATCCCTTACTAAAACGAAAGAGGTATGAAAAACATGTGGAACTTTATCAATGATGTTTTAACAACAATCGATGACTTTGTGTGGGGTGTCCCACTCATGGTGCTGATCCTTGCCGGTGGTCTGCTTTTGACCGCAAGACTGGGCTTCTTGCAGATCCGAAAACTTCCTCTGGCACTCAAATGGATGGTCAAAAATGAGGACGAAGGTCATGGAGAAATTTCCAGTTTCTCTGCACTTTGCACTGCCTTAAGTGCTACGATCGGTACCGGAAATATCGTCGGTGTTGCTACGGCAGTCGGCACCGGTGGTCCCGGCGCCTTGTTCTGGATGGTCGTTACCGCCTTCTTTGGTATGGCGACCAAATATGCAGAGGGATTACTTGCCGTGAAATATCGTGTCGTTGCCCCGGACGGGCACAGCCTTGGCGGACCTTTTTATTATATCGAGCAGGGCATGGGAAAAAAATGGACCTGGCTCGCCAAGTTATTTGCCTTCTTTGGCGTGTGCGTAGGACTTTTTGGTATCGGAACCTTCAGTCAGGTCAACGGTATCTCCTCCGCTGTACATAATTTCTTTGATCCGACAGATGCCCACACGGTAAAACTTTTACCTTTCTTAGGCGATTATTCCTGGGCGGTCGTTATCGCCTCTTTGGTACTTGCCTTTTGTGTGGCTGCCGTACTGATCGGTGGTGTCAAGAGAATCGCAAGTGTCAGCCAGATCATCGTTCCTTTTATGGCAGTTATTTATATCGTATTTGTTCTGAGCCTTGTGATCTGCAATATTACTGCCGTTCCGGCTGCTTTTAAGACGATCGTGGTTGCAGCCTTTACACCAAAAGCGATCACAGGTGGTGCCGTCGGTTCCATGTTAGTCGCTATGCAAAAGGGTGTTGCCCGCGGTATCTTTTCCAATGAAGCAGGACTTGGTAGCGCACCGATCGCCGCTGCTGCCGCAAAGACAAAAGAGCCGGTACGTCAGGGACTTGTCAGCATGACCGGAACCTTTATCGATACCATCGTGATCTGTACCCTGACCGGTCTTTCCATCGTACTGACCGGTGCCTGGCAGGTAGACGGTCTGGAAGGTGTTGCCGTGACGACCTATGCATTCCAACAGGGGCTGCCTTTCCCGGCAGAGGTATCTTCCTTTATCCTTATGCTCTGTCTGGTATTCTTTGCCTTTACGACCATTCTTGGCTGGGACTATTACAGTGAGCGTTGTCTGGAATATCTGACAAAGGGCAATCAGAAAGCCATCAAGATATTCCGCTGGCTTTATATCTTTGCCGTCTTTATCGGACCATACATGACCGTCAGCGCTGTCTGGACGATCGCAGATATCTTTAACGGTCTGATGGCACTGCCAAACATGATCGCACTCTTTGCCTTAAACGGTGTAGTTGTTGCCGAGACAAAGAAATTCTTTGAACGGCATAAAAATGGAGAGATCCAATAAAATGCATTTCATACAAAAAGGGAGCCTGTGACTGATTCTCCAGTCACAGGCTCCCTTCTGTTTTTATGCTTATTTTTCTACTAATTTTCTTGCCATCTTAAGCACTCTGGTCGCATTGATCCGTACCTGTTCCTCGGATACGTCACCTTCCTGAATGCCCTTTTTCAGATCTTCGTAATCGCTCTTTCCGCCCGGCATAAAGAGGTCGCCACCGGCAGCGGCTACAAATCTTGCCAGAGAATTGCGGTTAGCAGAACGCTTGTCTGCGGTCATTGGTACAACCCAGTCTGTCATAACAATGCCTTCATAGCCATATTCACAGCGTAAGATGTCCTCGATTAAGCCGCGGTTTTCTGCGGTATGTACGCCATTTAAGAGGTTGTAGGAAGTCATCACGGCATGCGGCTGTGACTTCTTTACGCAGATACCAAAGCCCTTGGTATAGATCTCACGCATGGCACGCTCAGACACATGGCTGTTGTTGGCATAGCGGTTCAACTCCTTGTTATTGGCAGCATAATGCTTGATGGTCGTTCCGCATCCCGGATGCTTCTGCACGCCATTTGTGATCCCTGCCGCCATCAAACCGGAAACCAGCGGATCTTCTGAATAATACTCAAAGTTTCGTCCACAGCGGATAGATCTGTGGATGTTGAGTGCCGGAGCCAGCCACAGATGTACGCCGAACATTTCCATTTCATAGCCCACGATATCGCCATATTTTTCTGCCAGATCTGTATTGAAAGACTGGGCAATGGCTGTACCGATCGGGATGGCTGTGCAATACTGGGTCTTTACTTCCGTTCCAGCCTTCGGTCCCTTATTTCCGCCCATGATCAGTTTTGAGAAAAAGAGCATCGGCTTTGGCATGTAGTCCATAAAACTTTCCGGAATACCTGCCTGCCCTACTGCATGCAAGCCCTTCTCATCGCGATAGTATTCTCTCGCCAGACGAAGGCCCGCAGGACCGTCTGCCATAACAAGGGATGGGAAATCTTTGACATGAGTCGTTGTCTCACCTGCTGCACCGCAGACCTGTGATCCGGCGCTGCCGATGATGGATACCAGTCCACCCTTGTTTGGATCATGTCCGCCGATGTTCATCAGGGCTGCCTCATCGATAGACAGCGCCTCCACTTCCGGCAAGATCTCATATTTTGGCTGGTAATCTACCTGCTCTGTCGTAAAATCATCTGCGCTTAAAGTGATGACACAGATATCTGCCGGAATATTTTCTGTCTGGCCAGCCTCTGCACGCAGGTCTGTAAATCCCGGATCTCCCAAGACATTCTTTGCCACCAGAGTCGTAACGTCTTCTTGCAGACGAAGCAGAGCGACCGGAGCCGTATCCTGGCTGCTTACGCCCATGCGCACGATATAGTTGCCGGCTTCCAGAATATAAGAAGCAGATGCCTCATCATAGGAAGCAAAATCAGAAAGGGCAAAGGTAATGGCTACTTCCTGGCTCTCTCCCGATGCCAGTTCCTTAGTCTTGGCAAATCCGCAGAGATCCTGATATGCCTTATCCAGTTTTACGCTTGGAGCCGATACATAGACCTGCACCACCTGCTTACCTGCCCGCTGACCTGTATTGGTCACCTGTGCGCGCACCGTGATCTTTTCGCCGTCTGCGCTGACACCGGACAGTTTGTGTGCAAATTCTGTATAGGACAAGCCATAACCAAATGGAAAGAGTGCCTTTTTGTGGAAGGAATCAAAATAGCGGTAGCCAACATAGATGCCTTCCTGATATCTGGTATCATTGATGTCCTCAAAGTCATCCATCGGCGCATACTGATCCCATGCCGCCCAGGTCGTTGCCAGTTTACCGGATGGATTCTGTCTGCCAAGCAGGATGTCTACCAGGGCTGTTCCGGTATCTACGCCAAGTTGTGAAAGGACTAAGATATTCTTGACCTCCGTCACATCGGACAGATCGACTACGCCACCGACATTGAGTACCAGCATGAATTTATCATACTTTTCATTGAGGGCTAAGATATCTCTCTTTTCCGTAGCGGATAATTTGATCTCTCCCTCTTCTACCGGACGGTCATTTCCCTCACCGGAAATACGGGACAATACATAGATTGCCACGTCGCCCTGCCCCTCCAAAGGGATCTGGTAATTTGGTTCCGGCATGGATTTTCCCATGGCATAGACCATGACATTCTGATGGTTCGCCTTGGCTTCTGCCTTCATACGCTTGATAAAATCCGTCTTTGCCTCTGCGCGCTTGGCATCATATGCGTCCAGCCACGCCTTGGTCGTGATCTCAAAGCCTGCCTGCTCTAAGCCATCTTCGATATTCACAGAATAGTGTGAATTGACTTCGCCGGATCCGGTTCCACCCTTAACTGTCAGGCGCACACCACTACCAAAGGCTGCGATCTTGCCTGCCGCCTCCAGTGGAAATTTACCATCTTTTTTCAAGAGTACGGTACACTCGGCAAGTGAGCCTTTGACCGCCTCTGTATGTTTCTTTTCATATTCCATCAATTCCATAAAAAAGTCCTCCCTGTTTGTCTGAGCACATACTGACTTGTGCAATTTATACTCATTATAAACCAGAAGGACTCTCCTCACTATTAAATTTTTGATTTTTTTATCAAATATTTAGGCAATTATGCAAGTGCCTTACGATATTTTTCTACCATTTCGGTATATTCTGCATCGCTTAAAGTCTTGACCTGTGGATTCATGGCAAAAACGCCGCCCCACTCATATTCATTTTCATACTTTGGAACCAGATGAAAATGTAAATGGTGTCCGGTATCTCCGTAAGCGCCATAGTTGACCTTATTCGGATGGAAGATCTCATGCATGGCATTTGCCACCTTTGCAATATCCTCCATGTAAGCCGCTCTTTCTTCCGGGCTCAGTTCGATCAACTCGCTCACATGCTTCTTGTGTGCCACGATCACTCTGCCCGGATGACTCTGCTCCTTAAATAAATATACCTTGGAAGTCGGCAGTTCGCAGATCTTGATACCAAAAGCATCGACCAGTTCTCCCTCTACGCAGTATGCACAATTTTGATCTATCATGTCCTGATTCTCCTCTCGTTTTCCTTTGTGACTGTCTTTATTATACGCAGACCCAGGGCAAATAGCAATGCGTGACTTTAGGCTTTGATTCTCTTAGACTGTCCCTTTTGCCGGAGCAGTCCAATGACAAAGAGGACGATTGCCAGCCCAAGGGTGATCGCAAGGATCCAGCCTCTGAGATCCAGCGGTGTCTCTCCCGCCTTTGTCATCACAGAAACCGATACCCAGCCGAGAGCATTTCCAATGGTTCCCCAGATACCAACCAACAATGATAAAACTGCTGTCTTCATCCAACCATTCCCCGGTAAATAACGATAATCGCAAAAGATTGCCCAGCCAAGAGCAACAAAAAATGTACCCGGAAGGAAAAGATCCTGCGTATAAATTGGATTATCGATAGCAAACATAACCATCATCAGATAAAACCAAATCGTATCCCATGCCACCGTCAGAAGTGCTTTCTGGTTCACCAGCGTTTCCGGCAAGTCTAACTGTTTTACCACAAATGGCGCAAAAACCAAAGAAAGACCAAACATCGTTGAGCAGGCAATCCCGCCAAACGTAATCCAGTTGCCATGGTCAAAAAACATTTCCACAATAAAAATCAAAAGAATCAATGCAGCTGTCGATGCCACAATGGTCTTTGCCAGCTTCTTTCCTCGCGATAACAGTGGAACTACTGTAAAACCTGCCACTAATAGCATAGATGCCATAATTGCCGCATCCGTCTTTAAATCAGAATAGCCCGGAAGTGTCATGAGAAGCGCAATGACAATTGGTAACAATAAGAGTCCTGCAATAACTACTGCTGTCTTATATGCCAACGTACGCTCCCTTTTTGCATGGTGTTCCAGCACTTCTTTTGTCTCATCAGCAAGTGCCATATCCATTTCCGTCTCATCCATTTCCTGCAACAGTGTTTTACACGTACGGCATTCCTGCAAATGATTTTCCACCATTTTGCGACTTGCACCACTACACACACCATCATGATAGAGTGGCAAAATATCCTGCACTACCTCACACGGTAATTTCTGTTCTATATTACTCATCTTCTTCTAACCTCTCTTTTATTTTTATTCTTGCACGGTGATACGTCACACGCGCCCAACTATCTGTTTTTCGAAATATCGAAGCAATTTCCGCAAATGACAATTCTCCAAAAACACGAAGTTCAAACACTTCTTTATATGGTTCTTCCATATCATGCAAAATCCGATGAATAGACAACGAAGTTTCACGTACGACAAAATCTTCCGTCACATCCGAAGCACACACTGCCTCCTGCTCTGGTTCCACAGCCTCTGCAATTCTGCCATTTTTACGGAAGTAATCATAACACTGATTTTTCGCAATCGCGCACAACCAGGTGTATGGGCTGGATGACCCTTCGTATTCACTTTTTGTAGTCATTGCTTTCACAAAGGTATTTTGTGTGATTTCTTCTGCTGCAGCAGGATTTTTTACGATATTCATCACGTACGAATATACCTTCATAAAATACGTTCGATATAACTTCTCGGTATCCAGTCTTTTTCACCTTCCTTTCCTTTTTTTCATAGGTTAGACGATGTTTTTCCTATTTCGTTACAAAAAATTTTAAAAATTTAGGAAATTTTTCCACTTTTTCAAAATCCATTGAATTTCCGCCATTATTATACTATAATGAAGCAGATTTAGAAATGAATAGTACCCATAAAAGCAATGATGAAGAGAGTAATGCAATCAGGTTCTCACAGAGAGAGGAACATTTGCTGGAAGTTCCTTAGAAACGGATTACATGAAGACCACTTCGAAGTTGTACGTAGAAGGATGATTCCGAAGCGTTACCGGATAGCCCCGTTACAGGCTGCAAGAGTAAAAATTAAGGTGGAACCGTGTGTAAGCACCCTTAGATGATGTATCAGTCTATGGGTGCTTTTTTCATACTAAAAATGAAAAGGAGAATGAAAATGGTAAATTTCAAAGAAGACGAGCGTCTGAATACGCTGAACCACTCATGTGCCCATGTGATGGCACAGGCAATCAAGCATCTTTACCCACAGGCTAAATTCTGGGTTGGACCAGTTGTCGCAGAAGGTTTCTATTATGATATTGACCTTGGCGATGACGTTATCCGTGATGAAGACATCGAAGCAATCACAAAGGAAATGAAGAAAGTCATCAAATCCGGCAAAAAGATCATCCGCCGCGAAGTTTCCAAGGAAGAAGCCTTGGAAATGTTTAAGGATGACCCTTACAAGTTAGACCTGATCGAGGATCTTGAGGATGGCAATATCACGGTTTACGATCAGGGCGATTTTACTGATCTCTGCCGTGGACCTCACGTAGACAATGTAAAACTCTGCAAGCACTTCAAGTTGATCCGCCACTCCGGTGCTTATTGGAAGGGCGACAGCAAGAACAAGATGCTCCAGCGTATCTACGGCGTATGTTTCCCAACACCGGAAGAACTGGATGCACATTTGCAATTATTAGAGGAAGCCAAAGAAAGAGACCACAGAAAGATCGGCAAGGACATGAACCTCTTTATGGTAGATGACCTGGTTGGTCGTGGTCTTCCAATGTTCCTGCCAAAGGGATACACCATCTGGCAGGAATTAGAAAACTATATCAAGCGTAAAGAGAGAAAACTCGGTTATCTCCATGTTATGACTCCATGTGTCGGCACGGTCAATCTTTACAAGACATCCGGTCACTGGGATCATTACAAGGAAAACATGTTCCCACCAATGGAAATGGAAGGGGAATCCTTTGTACTTCGCCCTATGAACTGCCCACATCATATGATGATCTACGCAAACAGAAGACATTCTTACAAAGACCTGCCAATCCGTATCGGTGAGATTGCACACGACTTCCGTTATGAGTCCAGCGGAACCTTAAAGGGTATCGAGCGTGGCAGACATTTCTGTCAGAATGATGCCCACCTCTTCGTGACACCGGAACAGATCAAGGAAGAATTTACCAGCGTTGTAAATCTGATCTTTGATACCTATAAGGATTTTGGAATTACCAATTATCGTTGTGTACTTTCCCTTCGTGATCCGGCGAATAAAGAAAAGTATCATGATGATGATGAAATGTGGAATACAGCAGAAGATGCACTGCGTGATGTATTAAACAGTATCGGCATCGAATACACCGAGGAGATCGGCGAGGCTGCTTTCTATGGTCCGAAACTTGACGTAAACGTACAGCCGGCGATCGGTAATGAGATCACACTCTCTACCTGTCAGTTGGACTTCTGTCTGCCAGCCAAGTTCAACCTCTATTATATTGACAGCAACGGCGAAAAGCAGACACCGGTCGTATTGCACCGTGCCATCCTTGGATCTTTGGATCGCTTTATGGCTTATATCCTGGAAGAGACCAAGGGAAATCTTCCTACCTGGCTTGCTCCTGTTCAGGTTCGCGTTATGCCGGTCAAGACAGATGACGACGGTCTGAATGCTTATGCGCAGGAAATCGTAGATGCCCTGGAAGATGCAAATGTCCGCGTAGAACTTGACGACCGTGCCGAAAAACTCGGCTACCGCATGCGTGAAGGTCAGGTACAAAAAGTACCTTATCTGCTGGTTGTCGGATTTAATGAAAAGGATGACCGTACCGTTTCCTTCCGTCTGCATGGCGAAAAAGAAACGACAGTCCTTCCTTTGGATGACTTTGTAGAAAAGATCAAGACAGAGATCTCTGAGAAATCCAGAGAGCACATCCATGTGAACTAATCATTAAAACCCCACAGATTCCTGTGGGGTTTTTTAAGTGTATATGTCAGATTTTGATTATACGCAAGTATTATAACTCTATCTTTAATGATTATACGCCCATTCTATAAAGTCATATGTTCATGCTGCATACGTGGCAAATAATATATGGTTTCTTCCTATTACATCTTTCCTCCATATACAGGGAAGCCGCTGGCTGCACCGTAGTTTTCAATCTTCTTGAAGTTCTTAAGCACTTCCATATCCTCGTACGCCCTCCTACCTAACATTCCCTACATGTAAATCCACTGCTTGTGTTACCACTTCTAATTTTTATTTTAACTTTTGGTATTCTTCATCTGATACCGGCTGGCACCACTCATTGGAAGTTTCCTCTCCCGGCTTCATCTCGATGGCTTCTTTACCTTCTTCCTGATAGTAACCACGTCCGGCAACGCAGACCAGAATCTGTCCACCGCCCTTTTTTGCATGATGAATATGCCAGTTGTTGCGGCAGCCCGGTTCAAATGTCACATTGAAAATGCCAACCTGGCTGGTAGAAACCGGTGCCAAGAAACTGCGTCCGCTAAAATACTGGGCAAACCCGTCATTTGGTGCACCGATTGGGAAAACCATTTCTTTTGCGTGCGCGCGCATTGCCTCATCCTCATATGGAAGGTCGCCCTCATTTACGCTCCATACATCTTTTGCTAGGTTAAAGACTGCCCAGCCCTTCGGCCAGCCTGCATAAAAAGCAACATGTGTGATGATAGCCGCAATCTCCTTTTGCGTCACACCATGTGCCTTGGCATTTTCCAGATGAAACTTCAAAGAAGAATCTGTGATACCGGATGCCATAAGGGCTACCACGGTAATGATACTCCTAGTCTTTACATCAATATCTTCATTGTTCCAATTCTCTCCAAAGAGAACATCATCATTATAATGTGCAAATTCCGGTGCAAACTCACCGAGTGCATTTCTTCCTGCTGTCTGCGTGATCTTTGCCATAATCTTATCCTCTCCTTTTTATAATGTCTTTACCCAGTCTTCGATTTCCTGTTTGTCGGCTCTGTTTAAGAGTTTACCCTCGACAATCTCTGCCCCCGGTGCTGACGGCTGCAATTCCTGTACGGTATTGCCAAATCCACTGCCACCGGAAGTTGCAAACAGAATAATCTTTTTGCCGGTAAGATCATATTTTTCCAAAAATGTATTGATGATCGTCGGTGCCACATACCACCAGATCGGAAAGCCCAAAAGGATCTCGTCATAGGCTGACATATCCAGATTTTCCTCTGCGATCTCCGGTCGAATCTTCTTGTCGTTCATCTCGACACTGCTGCGTGATTTCTTGTTCATCCAGTCCAGATCTGCCCGGGTGTAAGGAACTTTGGGTTCGATTTCATACAGATCGGCTTTTGCTGCTTCTGCCAGCATTTCTGCCACTTTTTTTGTTGTACTGCTTGCGCTAAAATATGCCACTAATCTTTTTGCCATAAGATACACCTCCAAAAATAAAATGAATGCGTAAAAAGCCTCTTTCGCTAACTTACGCATTCATTATATAATCCCAGGTTCTATTATGTCTAATACTTATATAGCATGTCGCATTATGCCTTATAGGCATTCAACTCTTTTATAAAACATTCTACCGCAGGAGAGCATGGAATGTTTCTTCTCCATGCAATGACTGTACTGGTTTCTATGGCCGGAGATAACCTTTTTTGCACCAAAAGATCTTCTCGCCAATAACGCACCGCACCTTCAATGGAAATGGGATAGCCAATACCTTCCAGTGCCAACACACCGGCATTGGTACCCAGATTGCTGGTTGCTACGATATGCAGTTTTTGAAAGTCCTTGCCAAACCAGTTCGCCAACTCACTCTGTACATTGGTTCGTTCCGGCAGGATCAAGGGTAGGTGTTTTAAATCTGCTTTTGTGATCTCATCTTTTTTTGCAAGCGGATCATCTGCTTTCATTGCCACTACCCAATGATCGCTCCCCGGCAGGCGGATATAATCCAGATTCTCTGTACTGACAGGTTCTAAGAACAAGCCAATGTCCACGATCCCCTTACTCATCATTTCCAGAATTGTATCTGCCGTTCCCGTATGTATGGCAAACTGTACCAAAGGATACTTTTTGCAATAAGACCGACATATTTTTGCCAGCGTTTCCACTGCCATAAACTCGCCACAGCCAATCATGATCTTTCCGGCGATCGGTTCCTGATTTCCGCGTAGTTCATCCACGATCTTTTCTTCCATATCTACGATTTCCAGCGCACGCCTTTTTAACAGGAGTCCCTCGTCCGTCAGCGTAATATGATGTCCGCTACGATCGAATAATGTCACGCCCAATTCTTTTTCCAAGCCTGCCAATTGGCGCGATAAGGTCGGTTGTGTAATGTGCAGGACTTCTGCTGCCTTGGTAAAACTCTGTTCTTTTGCTACCGTAAGAAAATATCGGAGTACCCGGATTTCCATAAACTATCCTCCTGCGTTATATGTCTGTATGCGACCACATTTATGCCCGCTATTATAGCACAAATCATTTCTGATATCCTCTACTTTGCTAAGATGTCCTTCTTTTTTCGGTTCAGATGCAGATAAAAGAGCACATTTAATATGATACCGACGGTCGTTGATACCGGTGCCGCCAGTCCGATCTTCGTCAAACTGGCATTTGGCTGGATGCTCATGATATAGGCAAATGGCAAACGAACCAGAAGTGTCTGCACCAAACCCTGTACCATAACCCAGAGTGTCTGGTTATTGCCGTTGAAATAGCCGATCATGGAGAAAAGCACTGCCGTTACAATTGTCTCCGGTGCAAAGCCCTTGAGGTAGGCAAAACCATTGGCGATCACTGCCGGATCTGTGGTAAAGATACCTGCCAGCAGATCTCCTTTTAACATGACGAGTAAAAAGACCACGCAACCAAAGGATAGTCCTATACCAATGCCCGTAAACATGGCTTTCTTGGCACGTTTCTGATTGCCGGCTCCCACATTTTGTGAGACAAAGGATGCCATGGACTGCATAAGAGAACTCGGGATCAACATAGCAAAGTTGACGATCTTGCATGCCACGCCATAACCTGAGGATGCCTCAAGTCCTAATCTGTTGACAAAGGCACAGAGGGCAAGAAAAGAAAGTTGGGTCAAAAACTCCTGTAAGGCGAGTGGTAGTCCGATAGAAAGGAATTTTCTACATTGGCTGTTAAAACCAAAGTCGGATCTTTTTATGGTAAACGGCAGTTTCTTTTTCAAAAGTATCAAGATTGCGCACACAACGCTGACTGCCTGCGCCATAACCGTTGCCAGTGCTGCGCCTGCTGCATCCATATGAAAGCCTGCCACAAAAACCAGATCTCCTACGATGTTTACGATACATGCGACAAAAACAAATAGAAGCGGCGACTTGCTGTCGCCCAGTCCACGAAAGATTGCAGCCAAAAGATTGTATGCCACAATAAAAAAGATACCGCAGCCACATATACGCACATAAGATTTCGTAAGTGTTAGCGCCTCCTTTGGAGCCTGCATCAAGATGGAAATCGGATTTGCAAACACAACCAAAAGTACAAAAAGTACCACCGATAGCACGGCAAACACTGCGAGTGCACCGCCCATTACCGAGCCGATGACTTCTTCTCTTTTTTCTCCCAGATACCTTGCGATCAAGACAGTAACACCCATAGCAAGCTGTGTCACAACGAAGGTGACAAGATTTAAGACCTGACTGCCGGTCGATACCGCAGAAAGTCCTTCGGTCGAACCAAACCGACCAACCACCAGCAGGTCAACTGCACCATAAGCCGCCTGTAAGACCAAGGCTCCCAAAACCGGCAACATGAACCAAAATAACTTTTTTAAAATGCTCCCCTGTGTGAAATCAGCTCTATCGTTCATTGATTGAAATACTCCTCTCTGACATAATTTGATACATTTTCTCGATGGTTTGCATCATAACCTCTGCCTCATCATCTGAAATAACATCAAAAAATGGTTGTATCTTCCTGAAATATTCCCTATCGTATTTTTTCAGCAATTCCTTGCCTGTTTCGGTTAGCAAAAGATAGGTGATCCTGCCATCGCTTTCGGAACACTGCTTGTGCAGGTAGCCTCTGTTTTCCATCTCCTTGACAGTACGTGTCACACCCGGACGGGGGAGGGACAAAGCCTCGCTGATGTCAGAAACCTTGACGCGGATTCCCTTTTTTTCCAGCATGGTGATCGTATCCAGATAATGAATATAGGAAGGACTGACGCCCTCCGGCAGCGGTGGAAGGAGTTCTCGCACCCGCTTTGCCTGATAACAGGCATCAAACATTGCCTTGATTGTTTTTATGTCCATTTTATTTTCACACCTCCATGTAGTTACCTTTGATAATTACTTCTGATAATTATATTGATATTCTTATTTTTTGTCAATATCATAGTATTTGCTCCTAATGATTATGAAATATTCATGAAGCGAATTTACTTCTTTTTATATTAGTGTTATAAGTAGTAAAGATGTATTACTAGGCAAAGATAAAGGAGTTTTCCATGAAAAATAAAAGACTGGTCGCAGAAAGCCTGATGATTCTCTGCTATATTTTTGTCCTCTATCACCTAAGTGCCCTATGCCGCTACGGTGGCGTCAAAAGGCACTTGCTCTGGATGTTGCTGGGATTGCTGGTATTTTGCGCTACCTTAATCTACCTGCTCATAACAGATACGCCAAAAATCAAAAACAAAACAGCTTTCCTCGTGAAATTGATGTCCCTGATCGGTGCAACCGTTCTTTTTACATCCAACATTATCTACTCTGCTATTCCTTATAATGGAAAATTAGCCTGGAAAATTCAGGATTTGATACATTCACGCGAAGTTACATTGACACATAATAATGTTTTTGACACTGGTATAGAAGGCATTCTGGATGATTTGACTGCCGCATTAAACCTTCCGGAAAAACTCTATATTGCAGAACAATTTACTGTAGATTTTGACGGTACAGGAAAAATAAGTGCAATCGAAGGTTTCTTATATGGAAAAGATGAGAACGATCAGACACGCACCTATTTAATCAGTTACAATGCCAAAAAAAGCAAAAAAATTTATGTTAATATGGATGGGTATGCATCGGCAGATTTTGATACAGACTCCTTACTGTCTCCTATGATTGATGTGCTTGCACTGGCCAACTGGAAAGAACAGGTGGCAGAGTGGGAACAAACTTATGATTGCTCCACCTACCAATTACTATATTTAGGAAATCGTTCTTTTGAAATAAAAGATGGTCTCGTTGCGGTTTCCGGAGATAGTTCCGAAATCCAAAAGCTAAATGCTGGTGGGTCTGTAAAAGGATATGAAGTATCCTTACACATGCCAGAGCTTGATACGGTTACACCAATACGTTATATCGCCAACCCCCAATACACTTCTTTGCAGGAACAAAAAGAACAGGAGCAAACGGATGCTTCTACTAAAAACTCCTCAGAAATCGGCAAATGTGATACCGACGAAGATGGTATACAATATTTTTATCTCACAGAACAAATTGGGTGGAAATTTAAGATTTTAGATGCTGCCGCAGGAAGCCGTTTTTATGGCTTACAAAAAACAACAGACGGCGGTAACACGTGGGAAATGATTAATGAAGATCCTTTTATCGGAAATATTGGTGTCAGCGAAGGTCTCGTATTTTACGATGAGAATAATGGCATCATTGGTCTGACATGTGCAGGGCAGAATTGGTCCAACCTTTATCGAACAACAGATGGTGGGAATACTTTTGCAAAAATAGAATTTCCAGGTGCCGCAACCGGCGAATTCTACTTTGATATGCCAAGAAAAGATAAAGACCAGTTAGTCGTTTTAGCAAGATCCGAAGCTGGTGATACCACCGGTATAAAATATGTTTCTACTGATGGTGGCGCAACATGGAACAAGGCTGGAGACTTTTAGTCTCCAGCGCTTTTCTTATGCTTTATATTGCTTTCTTTTCCTTCTTTTTCAGATGGTTGAGCCATGCCTGCGGAAGTCCCATCGCAAGGATGATACCGATAACAATCGCCCCTGCCGTCTCAACTGTCTCAGTTCCTTTGATCGAAAACATTTCCATATTACCGCTGATTAGATAAAAGGCTGCATAGTAAATCCCGGCTCCCGGCACCAGCGGGAATATCCCTGACAACAGATATACCGTTGCCGGATGCTTGCGAAGTACCGCGAAAAAGCGTGAAAGCAAGGTCAAGGCCAGTGTTGCCACAATCGTTGCCAACATCAGATGCCAGCCCTGCTGTGAATGCAGATATTCATAGACAAACCAGCCCACACCACCTGTCAACCCACATAAACCCCATTCTGATTTAGGTGCTTGAAACAGAACAGCAAAGGCTAACGTCGCAATCATAGCAATGATAAAATGCAAAAAAATCGTCCCAATCATGACATAGCACCTCCCAAACTCTGAAAAATATAGATTGTCAGGCCAACGCCAACCGAAATAAAGAGTGCAGTCAAAAGCGCGTCCAAGAGATGGATCACACCTGACAGATAATCACTATTATAGAAATCACGGATGGAGGTCGTAAAGGCAATGCCCGGTACCAGTGGCATGATACAGCCAATCACTATCTTGTCCTGCGAAACCGGAAGTCCCATACACATAGGAAACAGGCTCAGAGCTGTTACAAACATACTACAGATCAGCAGATTGGCAAAGCGCCCAACATGGTGTTTTTCAAACCATAACATCAAAAGTTGTAATAAAAGACCAATGCCAAATGCAATGGATCCATCCAAAAAATTCGCTCCGAACAAAATGGCAAAACCACCGGATCCGATACCGGTACATAGGACACGAATCCAGAGTGGATCCTTCTTGTGATGTATGATGGCATCCATACGAACCCAAGCCTCAGATATCGTACATTTCTTATCACAAATGTCTCTGGCTAACTGGTTGAGTTTTGATATCTTGAGCAGATTTACACTGCCTAAGGGCACATGCCGAATCATGCTACAGGCATCTTCCTTTCCCTCATTGGCACTGGCAAAAATACCATTAGATAGCACATATACATCATAATCCTCTAACTGATAAGCCGCCATGATCTTCATAACGGTATCTTCTACGCGGTAGATCTCACCACCATTTTGAAGCATGGCATCACCGATTTCCACTGCCAGCGTTAATATGTCTCTGGTTTCATTCATGCTGTAAGTTCCTCACTTTGGTTATTTGTATCACTTGCGCACCAGACTGCACACCACCTCACAGTGATCGGTCAGCGGGAACATGTCATAAGGACGCATCTTTTCCACCTTATATCCCCGACGGAACCACTTCAGATCCCGCGCTAAAGTCTGCGGATTGCAGGAGACGTAAACCACGCGCTCCGGCGCAAGTGCAATGACGGAGTCAATAAACTCCTTGGTGCTTCCTGCACGCGGCGGATCCATCAGAACCACGTCAAAATGCTCCTTATTGGCTGCTGCTTTACAAATATATTCCGTGGCATCCTGACAGACAAAGCAGATATTCTTTACCTGATTGGTCTTAGCATTGGTAATGGCATCCCGCACGGCATCGCGGTTCAATTCCACGCTGGTCACCTCTTTGGCATCCCTTGATGCGATCATGCCGATCGTCCCTGTCCCACAATAGGCATCCAAAACTCTCTCTTTTCCGGTCAGGCCAGCCATGTCAAGGGCTCCCTGATACAGATGTTTGGTCTGTATTGGATTTACCTGATAAAAAGACTTTGCAGAAATACGGAAACGCATCCCCATAAGTTCATCTACAATATACCCCTTACCATAAAGCACCTTCTCCTGTTCGCCAAGCACCATACTTGTATTACGCCCATTGATATTTAAAACAACCGTCGTAATTTCCGGATGCATTTTTCGTAAAGCCTTAACAAAGTTGTTCTTTGATGGCATAACTGGTGATGCCAATACTAAAACCACCATCACTTCCCCGGTCGCATGTGCATGACGTACCAGTACGTGACGTAATAAGCCATAACCAGTATCTTCATTATATGGCTTTATCTTAAACGACCGCAAAAGTCCTCGAATATCACGAATAATAGCAGTTGATCCCTTATTCTCTAACAAACAGGATTCGATATCTACAACACGATGACTATCTTTTTCATATGTACCACAGATAACCTCGCCATTTTTCTTTTGCGCATACACCGCATGCACTTTATTGCGATAATAATATGGATAAGACATGCCGACGATCGGTTCGACCTTACCAAATTCCCGCAGTAACTTTGCTACGCGTTTTTCCTTTTTTTGTAATTGTTCCTCATATGGTATGCCGCTATACTCACAACCGCCACATTTCTTATGATAAGGGCACTCCTGTCTCTCTCTCGTATCATTCTTTTGCATTTTCTTGTTGTAGCCTGCCTGTTTTTTCTCTGTCATCTTTTTACCCCGCGATCCACTGTCCCAGCAATGCAGCCAAAACTCCTAATACTAAACTACCTATCATATAAATAAGCGCCACGCCCATATGCCCATCCTGTACCAAAGAGGATGACTCATAAGCAAAGGTGGAAAACGTCGTAAATCCACCACACAAACCTACCTTTAAAAACAATGCTACCTGGGGTGGCAGATCAACACGCTTTCCCAAGCATACCGAAAGAAAGCCCAGCAGAAAAGCACCGATAAGATTGATCAAAAATGTCTTTATCGGAAAGCCATTTCCTGTATCCAGCGGCAGCAGACCAACCAGATAGCGCAAAATACTTCCTACAAATCCTCCAAGACCAACCATAAAACAATTCCAGATCATATCTCTCCCTCTTCTCTCATTCCAAGATCTCATACCCTAACAGTATAGCATATGCCGGGGTCGATCTGCTGTTTTTCTTTCACATCTTTTATCCTACCTGCTGCTCCATCGTCTCCTCCACCCAGGGAACTCTGGCGGAAAGCACGACCGCGGAAGCATTCTCCACATTCTCCTCATTATCATCAAAAAAGATGTGTGCCCCAAATGCCTCCAAGACCCGGCTCTTATCCATCCCTCCCAGAAAAAAGGCCTGGTCGATCCGAAGCCCCCATGCCCGTAAGGTACGGATCACGCGTTCATGTGCCGGAGCACTCCGCGCCGTGACAAGGGCTGTGCAGATCCGCGGTATTCCGGCATCCTCTTTCCAGCCTTCCCGCATTTCTTCTGTCCTCTGCTGCAATTCTGAGATCAACTGCAAAACATGGGCAAAAGGTCCCGGACGCAGCGGGACATCTGCCAGTTCTCTTTCCTGTGCACAAAAAGCCTCCACTCCCTGTTCTTGAAACGTACGCTCTGCTTCCCCGGAAAATAAGACTGCGTCCCCATCAAAGGCTATGCGGATTTCCAAGGGCTGCCTGATCTGTCCCCGCATATAGGCTTGCCGATAGGTTCCCGGGAAAGTCCTTGTCGAAACAGCATGCCCCCCATTTTCCATCGCTCCTCTGGGCAGTAAGACACCGGCGGCTATCCCTGATTGCAGGGCGTTCTTGACCTCCTCTGCATTAAAGGATAAATACAGATCCACGCCATAGGCACGCAGATAGGGCGCAATGGCACCCCCACCGGTCAAGGCTGCCCGCGTGATATCCAGCCCATAATATTCGATCGAGTGAAAAATGCGGAGTGCCGCGTCCGCACTATTTTTAGACATAATGACTACTTCGATCTGCCGGCTGTCCCTCTCCCGGTTCAAGGCAAGAAAAGCCTGAATTAAGGAAAACGCCGCTCCCGGTGCTAAAACTTCTTTTTCATGTGCGATCTGATAATCCACATAAGCCTCCACCCCCTGACTTTCAAAGATCGCATTTTCCTCTTCCAAATCGAACAAGGCACGGCTGGATATGCCGATCATAAAATTTTTCTGCATAAAAAACACCCCTTTCACCAGATGTCATCCATTTCCTGTGATTCCATCTTAGCAAAAGAGGTGTCCCATTATTGTCTCTACTTGTTACTTCTTCTCCAGATATGCATCTTGTCGGCTTCTTCGATCAACCAATCTCTGAAATCCGGATGTGCAATGGAAATGATCTTCTCCGTTCGTTCCCATGTCGACAATCCCTTGAGGCAGACCTTGCCATATTCGGTTACCAGATAGTGCGTGTTGGCTCTGGTATCTGTAACGATGGATCCCGGTGCCAATGTCGGCTGAATACGGGATTCCACGGTGCCGTCCTTTCTGGTAAAGGTGGAAGAACAGCATACGATACTCTTACCGCCATGTGACATATATGCACCCATAACGAAATCCAGTTGTCCGCCTGCACCGCTAATATGCTTGGTTCCCGCAGACTCTGCGTTGATCTGTCCGAACAGATCAAAATCAACTGCATTGTTGATTGAAATAAAATTATCCAGTTTAGCAATGTTTCTCACATCGTTCGTATAATCTACCGGTGCGCTCATCAATTCCGGATTTTCGTCCAGATAATCATACATTTTTTTCGTGCCGGCACCGAATGCGTATGTCTGACGGAAGCGGTCAATATTCTTCTTGGATCCATTGATCTTGCCCGCACGCGCAATATCGACAAAAGCATCCACATACATTTCTGTATGCACGCCCAGATCCTTCAGATCCGATTCGGCGATCAGGGATCCAACCGCGTTCGGCATACCACCGATACCAAGTTGTAGACAAGCGCCGTTCGGGATCTCATCCACGATCAATTTTGCCACTGCCTTATCAATATCGGTTGCAGGACCACCACCGCCGAGTTCACCGATTGCAGGGTTTTCTCCTTCCACGATCGCATCCACCTGGGAAATATGTATGCCTTCTTCCATGCCGCCAAGACAACGGGGCATGTTCTCATTGACCTCAACGATGATATGTTTTGCCGTTTCGCAAATCGCCATCAAATGGGATGCATTCGGTCCGAAATTGAAGTAACCATGCTTATCCATTGGTGCAACAACAAACATAGCAACGTCATCCGGCTGAATGTTCTCTCTATAATAACGTGGCAGTTCAGAATAGCGAAGCGGGCTATAGTATGCGCAGCCTCTGGCAATGAGTTTTCTCTCCAAACCTCCCATATGCCATGAGTTCCAGCAAAAATGCTCCCCTGCATCCTCTCGTTCAAAGATAGCCAGTGGCTTTAATAAGATACCACCGCGCACCTTGACATCACGCAATTCATCCGTACGTCTTGCCAATGCCCGATCCAGGGCATCCGGTGTTCCCGTACACCAACCATAATCTACCCAGTCCCCCGACTGCACAACTTTAACAGCCTCATCTGCCGTTTTTAGTTTGCTCTGATATTCCTGCGAAAAATCCATTTCCGTAACCTCCTCACAAGATTGTTAAAAATTTACCATACTTTTATACTACCACCTTATGTCACGAATTACAATATTTTTGTATAAGAAAAGACACCGGATCATCTCCGGTGTCCATTTATTCCTCTATTTCTTCCAGCGCCCGCTTCGCCTGCAAGAGGGCTTCCATGAAATAGTCCCGCTCCTCCTCGGAAAGTTCCTGCGCAAGCACTTCCTCGTATGACGCTACCAGTCCCTCCAGTGCACGGTCACTGCCCGCATGCACATCCAGGATTGCCTCGGATTCATAGGCTGCATTGTAGTACCAGAGAGCCGCCTCTTTCGCATCACCGGCATCGCTATAGTAATCACCCAATTCTGCGCAGATCTCACTGGATGGCTTATCTGTCATCTCTTTGATGGCGATCTTAAAAAAGTCCCGCTCCCCTCCCAGCCTGCGATATGTCCGAAGCAGGATAACAGCAGCGCGCGAGCGTTTATCTGCCTGACTCTCTGTCTCATAGATTCTTAAAAAATAAGGACATGCATCCATAAGATCAAGAATATCCCCGGTCTTATACAACTCCATGGCATACATCCGCTGCAACTTATCCGACAGCCCGCCATCCCCTGCGATTGCCTTGGTAAAAATAGAAAAATCCCGCTTACTGTGTAGATTTTCCGGCATATGACTGATCACGATATCACTGTCAAAAACGACCGGATCCAGACGCACCGTCTCATGCACCGGATCGATCCATGTAAATGTCCGCAGGCGTTTGAAGAGTTTCGGACGGTATTCCATCTTGGCATTCAAGACTGTATTATAGTCCGTCACCGTATGATACTTCATCTGCACGATCTCAACTTCCGGCAGGAGTGCCGCTTTCAGTTTCAGAAAAGCCTGCCGGTTTTCCTCGTCTAAGACCTCGTCCGCATCCGGCGCATAGATGTAATCCATGCTTGCCTTAGAAAAGGAAAAATTACGGGCTGCCGCAAAATCATCCTGCCAGACAAAATCGTAGATCTGCTCGGTATAGCGTGCGGCGATCTCCTTTGTCGCATCCGTCGATCCTGTGTCTACAATAATGATCTCATCCACAAGATCTGCGACGGAATCCAGACACCTTGCCAGCACCCTTTCTTCATTTTTTACGATCATGCACAAACTGATTGTCGTATCCTGCATCTGCCTGCTCCTATCTTTTGTCTATCCACCATAAACCATATAATTGCAAAATTCCTTCTAACGATCCGGATATTGCTCCTCTACAAATCTGCGCAATACCGGAATGCTCCTCTTGACCTTTTCCGTATCAATGCAGTAAGCCATACGGAAATACCCCGGCACACCAAAATTATCAGACGGCACCAGGATCAGATCGTATTCCTTTGCCTTCTGGCAAAAGACATTAGCATCTTCCTCAAGTGCCTTCGGGAAAATATAAAAGGTACCTCCCGGACGCACCACTGTAAAGCCCAGGTCTACCAAGGTATCATACAAAAGATTCATATTGGTCTCATAAACGGAAAGATCACTTGTCTCATCCAACACGCGTGCCACAGCCAGTTGCACCGAAGATGACGGACAGTTGTGTCCGATTCCACGGCTGATCTGCGCCATGATCGGCACTAAAAGATCTGCATCCACCGCCTTTGGATTGACTGCCACATAGCCAATACGCTCGCCCGGAAGACTCAGACTCTTGGAAAAAGAATAGCAGGAGAGCGTGTTTTCATAATAGCGGCTCGGATACGGCACGCTTTTTCCATCAAAAGCAATCTCGCGGTATGGTTCATCGCTGACCAAAAAGATCTCATGTCCGAATGCCTTTTCCTTTTGACGCAAAAGATCTGCCAAATGCTCTATGGTCTCCTCCGAATAGACGATACCGGACGGATTGTTTGGTGTATTGATGAGCACCGCCATCACGTCCCCTGTCAGCATTTCCTCAAAAGCCTCAAAATTGATCTGGAAATCCTTGGTATGTGCCGGCACAACCTCTAACTTTGCCCCGGTTCCTTCAACATAAGGTGTATATTCCGGGAAAAATGGTGCAAAGGTCAGCACCGTGTCGCCCGGTTTGGTAACCGCACGCAGGGCATGCGCCAATGCGCCTGCTGCACCACTCGTCATAAAGATATGTTCCATGCCGTACTGCATGCCAAAGCGCCGGTTCAGGCTCTCTGCGACCGCTTTGCGCACCGAAGGAATGGTGGTAGATGGGCTGTAACCGTGCAGTTCCATTGGATTCATGGTCTCATGCATGTCAATGATCGCCTTGGTATAATCCTCGGCACAAGGCACGCTGGGATTGCCCAGACTGTAGTCAAAAACATTGTCATACCCGATCTTCTCTCCCCTTTTTGTCGCGTATTCACTCAATTCACGGATGATGGATTTGCCGCCCAACATCGCCTTGTAAGTTTCGTTTATCATCTTTTACATCTTTCCTTTCTATATTTTCCGGTAAAAATTTATGAAAAAACCGCAGTCCGATCAAAGACTGCGGCATTTTTTTATTTTATTCCTTCAAATTCATATCCGGCATCTTTTACTGCGGCAGCAAGCACATCCTCGGCTACCGGTGCGCTCATCTTGACCACGACCTCGCATGCCTCATGATCTGCCTTTGCCTCGGTCACACCGTCGATCTTCTCCAGTGCTTCCTTTACGTGTGCCTCGCAATGTGCACACATCATTCCCTTAACTTTTAATGTTTCTTCCATGTCAGAATTCTCCTTATCTATCTTTTCTTTTTGATCCGCCTTTGTCTTGTCTTCTATTATAACAGTATCTTGCGCTTCTGTAACATGCGATTTTGCTTTTTGTCCTTTGACTTTTTTATCCCGCTTGGTACTGTAAATATCGACAAAATTCAAACGCAGGGCGTTGGTCACGACGCAGAAACTGGAAAGGCTCATTGCCGCCGCACCAAACATCGGGTTTAACTCCCATCCGGTAAACGGATACCAGAGTCCGGCTGCCAACGGAATACCAATGGCATTGTAGAAAAATGCCCAAAAGAGGTTTTCGTGGATATTCCGAAGCGTTCTACGGCTCAAGCGGATGGCGGCTGCCACATCCGTAAGACGGCTGTTGACCAGCACCACATCAGCGGCATCTATGGCAATATCCGTACCTGCGCCAATGGCAACACCAACATCCGCTCGCGTCAGAGCAGGGGCATCATTGATACCATCGCCTACCATCATGACGTGACCATCTTGAGAGAAGCGGCGGACCACTTCTTCTTTGCCATCCGGCAGAACCCCCGCGATGACCTCGTCTACGCCTGCACGCGCTCCGATCGCCTGGGCTGTCTCTACCCTGTCACCCGTCAGCATGACGACATGCACGCCCATATTTTTCAGTTCTGCGATCGCCTGCGGACTGTCCTCTTTCATCTCATCTGCCACACAGATCATACCGTAAAATTGATCCTGGCTGGAGAAAAAGAGCGGTGTCTTTCCCTGCTTTGCCAAAAGTTCGATCTCATGGCTCTTTGCAAAAGCAGAAAAAGAGTCCTTGGCAAGCGGTGCGATAAATTCTTCCTTGCCACCGTAAATGCGTTTGCCACGCCACAGCCCCGACAGACCATTGCCTGCCATGCTCTCAAATCCCTCTACCGGATCCGAGACAATGTTTTGTGCCTCTCCGTAGGCGATCACTGCTTTGGCAAGCGGATGTTCGCTCTTGCTTTCCAAGGATGCCGCCAGTGCCAGTAATTCCTCTGCCGAAATGCCTTCCTGCGGTACGATATCAGTCACCTTTGGTTGACCCTTAGTGATCGTACCTGTCTTATCTAAGACAACTGTTGTCGTCTTACCTGCCTGTTCCAGAGAAGTTGCATTCTTAAAGAGGATGCCCTTCTTGGCACCGACACCGTTGCCGACCATGATCGCTACCGGCGTTGCCAGTCCAAGCGCACACGGGCAGGAGATCACCAGTACGGCAATGGCACGGGAAAGTGCAAAACCAAAGGTCTGGCCGACAGCAAGCCAGATCAAAAATGCCACCAGAGCGATACCTAAGACTGCCGGAACAAAAATACCGGATATCTTGTCTGCCACCTTGGCGATCGGTGCCTTGGTTGCCGATGCATCACTGACCATGTGAATGATCTTGGCAAGTGTGGTATCCGAGCCGACACGCGTAGCCTTTGCGGTAATAAAACCGGAAGCATTGATGGTCGCAGCCGTCACTTCATCGCCCACCTCTTTGTCTACCGGGATACTCTCACCGGAGATCGCGGATTCATCAATGGCGCTTTGTCCCGAAAGGATCACGCCATCCACCGGAATGCTCTCGCCCGGATGTACCACAAAGACATCATCCACCTTGACCTGATCGATCGGCACCTTTTTCTCTGCACCATCCACAAGGATCGTTGCCTGTTTTGGTGCCAGTTCCATCAGCCCACGCAGAGCATCGGTCGTCCTTCCCTTGGAATATGCCTCCAGCATCTTTCCGACCGTGATCAAAGTCAGGATCATGGCTGCAGATTCAAAATAAAAAGAATCCATATACTTCATAACGCCGTCCATATCGCCTGCCATCTGTGCCCCGGTCATAGCGAAAAGGGCGTAGACACTATAGCCAAAAGATGCGCCCGCTCCCATGGCTACCAGAGTATCCATATTGGGAGACTTGTGCCATGCGCTGGTAAAGCCGCTGATGAAGAACTTTTGATTGATGACCATGACCGCCACCGTCAAAAGCAACTGATACAAGCCCATTGCCACATGATTGCCTGCCATAAAAGATGGCAAAGACCAGTTCCACATCATATGTCCCATAGAAACATACATGAGCGGCAATAAAAAGCAAAGGGATGCGATCAGGCGGTTGCGCAAAGTACGAAAGGCTTTCTTTTGTGTGCTCGCCAACTGGTCGGCTTCACTTGCTCCACTCTTAGCCTGCGCCTGTCCTCCCTGTCCATCTTCTTTTAAGGATGCACCATAACCGGCTTCTGTGACTGCTGCGATAATGGCTCCGCTATCCGCATGTCCTTCCACATTCATGGAATTGGTCAACAGGTTGACCGCTACATCCGTCACGCCGTCCACATTTCGCACGACCTTTTCTACGCGCGCCGAACATGCCGCGCAGGACATTCCCGTTACGTCATATTTTTGCATGTCTGTCCTCCTTATTTCATCAATTTCTGTAAGGTAACGACCAGTTCGTCCACCTTTTCATTCTTGCCTTCCCGGATATCATTTGCCACACAGGTCTTGATATGGTTGGCAAGCAAAACTTTATTAAAACTATTGAGAGCAGATGTGATCGCGCTGACCTGGGTCAAAATATCCACGCAATAGGCATCGTTTTCCACCATGCCTTTGACCCCTCGCACCTGACCTTCAATACGGCTCAAACGGTTCATCATATCTTTATATTCTTTCTCATCGCGCACTTTTTTATTACAAGAACTGCAGTGCGGACAGGTATTTTCCATCTTTTCTTCCATCTCTTTCTCCTTTCTTCGGATTGTAGCAGACCGTAGGGACACTCCATGTGGCAAAAGGAACGTCCCTACGGTCTGGATTATATACCCCTATGGGGTATATGTCAAGAGGACACTATTTATTTTTGGCGAAAGAAAAAGGCTTCCGCACCCATGTACGAAAGCCTTGTCTGTTCAAATATTCTTATCTGTTCATTTCCGAAACAGGACCTTTTGCGTTGTGGTCTGCAATGACATATTCCACCTCATGCAGATCAGATGACGGCAGATCTCCCGGAATGGTATTTTTGATAGCACTGCAGGCATTACCAAAAGCAAGTGCCTTCCTGCAATCCATATCGGAAGAAAGCAGGCCATATAGCATACCGCCACAATAAGCATCCCCACTGCCGATGCGGTCAACTACATCGATCTTCTCATAAGGCTGCTCGGTATAGAAGGTATCACTCTTTGCCTCGTAGATCACAGAGCCAAAACTGTGCTGCTTTGGACTGTGTACCACACGCTGGGTGGATGCCACGATCTGGATCGGATACTCAGCGGTAAAGGAGCGCATGATGTCTTCTAGGGATCCTTCCTTTAAAAAGGTCAGGCGCGCCGTATCCTCAGAGCAGAAAAAGATATCCACATATGGCAGGATCTGCTCAATACATGCCTTTGCCTCGGCTCCTGTCCATAAGTTGAGTCGGAAGTTGACATCAAAGGAGATCAGGGCCCCTGCCTCCTTGAAACGCTTGATCATTTCGATGGCACAAGTCCTTGCTTCCGGACAAAGTGCTAAGGTGATGCCGGATACATGGAAACACCGGGTAGACTTATACATATCCTCCGGGAACTCGTCGATCGAGATCCTGGTGATGGAACTGTGCTTTCGGTCATAGACCACCTGCGGTTTTCTAGGGAAGGTAGCACTCTCATAAAAATAAGCACCAAGTCTTGCATCCTCCGTGTGATCCCATACCAGATAGTCATCGCTGACATTCATGGAACGCACCTTACTTCTTGCCAGTTCCCCGATCGCATTTGCCGGCAGTTTAGAAATAATACCGGTATGCAGTCCCAAGAGGGAAACCCCGGATGCGACATTTAATTCCGCACCGCCCACGTGACTTTCAAATTCTGTGCTTCTTACGATTCTTTTATTTTCCTTTGGTGAAAGGCGAAGCAAGACCTCTCCCAATGTCAACAGATCAAATTTTTCCATTTCCTTTTCCTCCTATCGCTTCTGCTTTGGATGCTGCTCATAAAACTTTTGTTTTTCCTGATACATGGCATTTTCAGCCTCTGTCATCATGGCATCAAAATCCTCTATCTCCTCACACCAGCACCAGCCGATAGATGCTGATGCCAGTTGACCCAAGCACATCTTGCTGCGCAATTCTTCCACCTGCTTGCGAAAATCCTTTTCACTGCGTCCGAATACACAGACTACAAACTCATCCCCGCCCATACGACAGCACATGTCGATCGGGAAACACTGGCGGATCTGATCTGCCGCCTCCATGATCATCTGATCGCCCCTTGCATGTCCGTAGTGGTCATTCATATATTTGAGCCCATTCAGGTCACAGTAGAGGACCCCTGCCTCTTTTTCTCCTTCCATCATATGTTTGCCGCAGAACTGCGTCATATAATAGCGGTTATAAAGTCCCGTCAAAGTATCACGATCTGCCATATAATTGGCAACCTCCACATTGTGACGCAACTGCTCCAGAGTATTCTGCAAGGTCGTTGCCAGCACGCCGACCTCATCCTGACCGCCCGCCTCGATCTTGGCATTCCAATCGCCGCCTGCCACCTGTTTGGCAGCCTCTGTCAGACCACGCAAAGGCTTTGTGATGCGGTGCACCATATGTATGCCCGCGATCGATGCGATCAAAAGCACGACAAAGAGGATCACCAGACACTGCATGGCAAGGCTATTGCGCGAAACATCAATCTCCGATGCCGGTGCACATAAGACCAGATACATGTTATTGGTCAGTTTTTTGTAAACCAGGCGCTTGGATGCTCCCTTCCAGGTGTAGGAATAGATCTTTCCCTCTATGCGCTCTGTATCTAAGATGTCGTGAACCTGCGTCAGATTATCGTCAAACTGATCGACCGTGATCCCGTTTTCATAGTCCTTGTGATAGACCAGATCTCCGTCATCGGAAACCAAAAAGGCATACCCGGTATCATAAGCCGAAAGATTTTTGACCGAATCCTGTAATTTTTCCATGCTGATATCCATACCGATCACACCGATCAGCGTATCATCCCGGTAAATAGGGATAACATAGGATGTCATATAGACACGGGTATTCTGGTTGTAGTACGGCTCCATCCAGATCGCCTGTCCCTGCTCGATCGGCTCATAGTACCAGCCCACATGCTCACGGTCGGTCGGATCGTATGCCTGGATATCGGTCGGTGCCCGTTCCGTAAACTTTCCGATGGCATTCTTTACCAGAAACACACCCTGCGTCGTCCGGAAAATATCCGGATTCAGTCGCATATAAATAGAAACTGCGGCAGAGGTGTTGCGTGCCGTATTATCCAGTTCGTCATGCACATGCTGCATATAATCTTCCATGTATTCCGTATCGTTCCACATAGATCTATCCTGTGAAAGCCTTCTGGAAACATAAGAATAATCCATGTCGACCGAACTGGCGATCTCTTTTAACATCAGATTGATCTCGCTCGCCTTCTGTTCGCAGAGCAGATTCATGATCTGTGAAGAATCCTCATTGATGACCCGCTGCGCACTGGCGATCCCGGCACCGCCGATCATGCCGGATGCCAAGATGATGCTGACCAGTAAAAGTGTCAGAAACCGCTTTTGCAGTGTGTGTTTATACCCATTCTTTTGTGCTTTATTTTTCATTGTAAACCGTTCCCAATTATCTCTTATCTGCCTGTCTTCCCCTAGAAATTCTTATACCGCATCCGCTTAAAACAGATCACATAAGTAATGATATGTGCGCTGAGCGTGATCGCCCAGGTGATCGGATACGCCATGTATAAAATCCCCTCTGTATGGCGTATCTGAAAGATCGTTGCGATCCAGACCAGACGCAGTCCGCAAGCCCCAACAATGGACATGATCATAGGCAAAATGGATTTGCCGATGCCTCGTAAACATCCCACCATGGTATCCATCATACCACACAAAAAATAAGTGGTACAGATATAAGACATACGCACCAGTCCCGCCTCTACGACCGGCTGACTATCGGTATAAATATGTAAAAGTTGTCTGCCGAAAAGATAAGCACTCTCCCCAGTGATAAGCCCTACGGCAACCACGATACCAAGACAGAGGAACATGACCTTTTTGATACGTCCCTTGTCGCCCGCGCCAAAGTTCTGACTGGTAAAGGTAACTGCCGTCTGCGATACCGCATTCATTGCCATATAGACAAAACCCTCGATGTTGCTGGCTGCGGAATTTCCCGCAATGACCGTACTGCCAAAGGAATTGATGGCAGACTGGATTACAACATTTGACAGGGAAAATACCGTTCCCTGGATTCCCGCCGGAAGTCCGATCCGGATGATTCGTCCCAAAACATCCGTCTTGATCCCCAGATATTTGAAAGAAAAATGCATGACATCGCTCTGCTTATGCAGATAGTAAAGCACCAGGGCCGCAGAAATATATTCGGAAACGACCGTCGCGATTGCAACGCCTGCAACGTCCATGGAAAATCCAATAACAAGCACCAGATTTAATACCACATTCACAATGCCGGATGCCATCAAAAAATACAGTGGCGTCCTGGTATTGCCGATCGCACGCAGGATGGCAGCGCCAAAGTTGTAGGTAAGCAGCGCCGGCATACCTAAGAAATAAATCTGCAGATAGGTCGTTGCCAGACCGATAACATCATCCGGCGATCCCATCCAGACCAGGAGTTGATGGGATGTCAGCATACCAAAGATACTTAAAAATACGCCGCACACAAGACTAAGTGTAATACTCGTATGAATGGTATCCCGCACCTTTTCCCTGTGGTCACAGCCAAAGTAAAAGGCGACCGTCACATTGGCACCGACAGACAGCCCCATAAAAAGATTGACTAAAAGATTGATCAAAGAGGAGGTCGAACCTACGGCTGCCAGTGACTCATTCCCAGCAAAACGCCCGACAACAATAATATCCGCTGCATTAAATAGGAGCTGCAGCACACCCGATAAGATCACAGGGATCGTAAAGGCGATCATCTTGCCAAGAAGCGGTCCATGGATCATATCAACTTCTTTTTTATTCGCTTTCATTATCTTCCCTCTTTACAACTGGCGCATCATCATAAGTTTCCAGAAAATGATGCTTTACACCGTCTTTTTTGTAGGCGATGACCGTGCTCAAGTTTACATTTTCCACACTCTTAAAGATATTACCCTCCACATAAGGATTGGTCTTTTTCATCTCGCGGATCAGATTTTTGACTTCCAGACGCTTGGAATTGTTCTGTCCGTTATCCTGACAGGAAGAACATGTCTCTGTAAATTTGCAGGCACATTGCAGGAAATACAGATGGTTGTAGTCACGCCATTTCTTGATGTCATCCTCACGCACCAGATAAAGCGGACGTATCAACTGCATACCCTCAAAATTCGTGCTGTGCAGTTTTGGCATCATGGTCTGCATCTGTGCCCCGTAAAGCATTCCCATAAGGATAGTCTCGATCACATCATCATAATGATGTCCCAGAGCGATCTTGTTGCAGCCCAGTTCCTGTGCCTTGTGGTAGAGATGCCCTCTGCGCATACGCGCGCACAGATAACATGGCGATTTCTCGATCTCAAAGACCGCATCAAAAATATCTGACTCAAAGACCGTGATTGGAATGCCCAGTTTCTTGGCATTATTCTCGATAATAGCACGGTTTTCCTTGCTATATCCCGGATCCATGACCAAAAATACCAGATCAAAGTTTACCTTGTGATGGCGCTGCAATTCCTGAAACAACTTTGCCATGAGCATGGAATCCTTACCGCCGGAAATGCAGACAGCGATCTTATCGCCCTCCTGCACCAGTTCATACTCACGGACTGCCTTGGTAAATTTGCTCCAGATGGTCTTTTTAAACTTTTTACGCAGACTCTGCTCGATGTCAAAGGTCGTGATCTCCGGCTGGCTTGTCTCATCCTCCGTCTGCATCCGCTGCATGAGCCAGCCAAGATAACCTCCTTTTAGGCTATAGACCTCCTGCCATCCCGCCTCGCGCAGATGTCCTGCTACCTCTAAACTGTGTTCTCCCTTTTTACAATACAAGACCAGCGTCTTGTCCTTCCACTGATCAGCCTCTGCTAAAAGGGCTTCCTCCAAGAGATTGATACTGCCCGGTATATTGCCATAGGCAAAGGACAGTTCGTCCCTGGTATCAACCAAAGTATAAGTATCTTTTTCCATAGACAGGACTTCCTGCCATGTCTTTTCCAATGCTTCCATAATCTATCCCTTAATGTATTTTAAAGTCAAAAAATCGGCTATATACAACCATTTGTATCATAACCGATTTTTTTCATGGATAAAAGTATAATTCCTACGATTTTTGTATTATTTTTACATCAATTTTTTAGAAATTCTTTCTAATTCCCTTCTACCATAACTTCTTCTACTTTTTCCTCAACCTGCTTGCGCTCGAAGATCAGACGGAAGATCAGACGCACCAATGGTCCGCAGTAGAACATCTGCCAGCAGATCGCCATCGGGAAGTTCATTGCCCATGTCTTGATCCAGGTACCAAAACTTGGCTCCTTGAACAGGAAGGTTGCGATCAGACTCATGGTCGGACACATGATACAGCAGATGCAGATGGAGATCGCATAGGTGATGAACTGTGGGCGATCCTGTGGTGTCATCACAGAAAATGCCAGACCTCTGGCAATCTTTCCGACAACAAAAAACTCTAAAATAAAAGCGATCGGTACCATGATCGGCAGTTCATGTAAAGCAGCAACAAAGGTTGTCCCGCTGACATCTCCGGTATTGAGGGCTACGTTGTAAACAACCATACCGTAGACCATGATCGTCGCCATAATGGCGGTAAATACTACATCTTGAAACTTATTCTTTGGCATAATAATTCTCCTTTTTCTCTTTTCTAATAAGTGCATAATAGTGCATAAAAAAATGGGAACATGAAACTTTCGTCTCGTGTTCCCACTGCAACTACCATTAATTGCGCTTAGTGTAGCATAAATTTTTTGTCTTCGTAATACCCAAAATATTTTTCTCTCTTTTATACATGTATCACAAATTACATTTTTTATTTTTATGCATATTGTACAATTATATCTGCTTCTCTTTTTCTGTAATGCCTACATTCATGCTGCCCATATGGTAGCCGCCCAGATCCAGTGTCACGTAGGCAAATCCGATCTCCTTGAAATAGGAATAGATTTTTTCACGCTTGGCATCTTCTACCAGAAGTGCGATCTCCTGTGGCAGAACCTCGATTCGTGCCATGGTCTCCTGCCCCTCTCCGTGGATACGCACGCGCACCTGATGAAAGCCCATATCAAGAAGTAACTGCTCCGCCTTATCTACCATACCAAGACGCTCCTCACTAATGGTCTCCCCATAGACAAAGCGGGAAGATAAGCAGGCAAATGACTGCTTGTCCCAGGTCGGCAGACCCATCTGCTTGGATAAGGCACGGATATCCTCTTTATCCAGTTCTGCTGCCCGAAGTGGGCTCTTGATCCCCAGTTCTGCCACGGCAAGCAATCCCGGACGATAGTCTCCGTTATCATCCATATTGGAGCCTTCCACAACGGCTGCCAGATGGTTTTCCCCGGCAATAGCAAGGATCTTTTCAAACAATTCATGCTTGCAAAGATAACAGCGGTTCTTTGGGTTGTGGCGGAAGCCGTCAATGTCTAATTCCTCAGATGCTGTAATCACATGGCGAATGCCTCTCTCCTTACAAAATGCCTGCGCTTCTTTTAACTCTCTCTCCGGGAAAGAGCAGGAGGATGCAGTCACTGCCATGACATTTTCTTTTCCTAAAGTATCGACGGCTGCGGCAAGTAAAAAGGTCGAATCCACACCGCTGGAAAATGCCACAGCAACGCTTCCCAAGTCCCGCAGATAGTCCTGTAATGTTTTATATTTGTCCTGTAATTCCATATTTGCTCCTATCCTATCTTTTTCATAACTTCCGGCAGATCCATCAATGCGTCGATCTTTTCTACCGGATGATCGATCTGTCCAAATCCATAGGCTGCATGGATAAAAGGCAGTCCCGCCTGCATGGTCGCATCATAGTCTCCCTGGATGTCTCCCACATAAACCGCAGTATCCAGATGATTTTTTTCACATAATAAACGGATATTTTCTCCCTTTGGCTTGCCATTATCGCCAAAGCACAAGATATCCTCAAAGAGGTCATGAAAAGAAAAGTAATCCAAAAATGCCTCGATATAACCGGATTGACAGTTGCTTACAATATAAAGATGATAGCCTGCTTTCTGCAAAGTTTCCATAGTCTGACGCAAGCCCGGATAAAGTTTTCCACCGTGTTCACGCAGATAATCATTTTCCACGGCACAACAGGTCGCAAGCAGGTCTTCCCGCTCTTTCCCCTGGGTAAAAGGAAAGAGCATCTCAGCGATCTTATCCATGGTCCGTCCCATGGTGCGGTACATATCCTCTTTTGTCACAACGACATCCGCATAGCCGCACTGGTGCAAAGCCAGCGTCCAGGACGCTGCCACCTGTTCGGCAGAATCCCAGAGTGTTCCATCCATATCAAATATAATTCCCTGTTTCATTTGTTTGCCTCTTTTACTGCTTTTCTATACACTCATAAATATAATCTGCAATGGCTTTATTGCCCTCGGCATTGGGGTGGATCCCATCCGGCAGCCATTCGCTGTGGCCTTTGGTCAACTGATAAAGATCAATATAGCCGACGCCCATCTGCTCTGCCGTGTCCGCGATGATCTCATACATCTGCCCACCGATGACCGCATCCTGTATGCCATACTTGATACTGCCGTCTTTTTGCGTAGAAAATGCCTGCGGTGGTTGCATGAGATAGATCTTTGCCTGCGGTGCCGCGGTCTGATATGCCTCCACAAAATCCTTGATCTCTTTGGCATAAGCATCCTCATCCCACTGGTAATCCTTGGCATCATTGGTACCCAGCATGAGCAGATAAATGTCTGCTTTAGCATCCAGACTTTTCTGATATAGTTTCTCACTGCGGTAAGGGACATCCCCCTCATCCATAAGGGTCCGTCCACTGAGTCCATAATTTAAGACCTGATATTTTTCGCCTAAATTTTCCTGCAAATATGCCGGATAGGACTGACTGCGCCGATGCCCTAAAACGCCTGCCCCATAGGTGATACTGTCACCGACACAGGCAATGTGTATTTTTCCTTCTTTTACATGGGGTGCCGGTGGATATTGTACGACGTGTACGCCCAGACGGAACATTCCGTAAAGGACTACAAGGACACCAAGAGCCAGCCCCACCACTTTTCCTATTTTTTTCATCATTTTCCCATTATATCAGACAAAGCAAAAAACGCAACAACAGAGCCATTTCTGGCTCTGTCGCTGCTACTTATCAATCATCAACTTAAAGGAGAGTGATTGTTATACAAAATCAGACTTGAGGAAAAATCTCCTTTAATGCAGGGTAAATCTGGCGGAAGGTCGCATAACGTTTCTCGTATGCCTCCACCAATGCCGGCTCCGGTGAGATCGTATCTGCTACGCGCACGATCGCATCTGCCGCTTCTTCTACAGATCCGTAAGCACCGCAACCGACGGCTGCCAGCATGGCACCGCCCAGTGCCGGACCTTCTTCAACCTCCAAGAGGTCTACCTGTAAATTCAAAACATTTGCCATGATCTTGCACCAGAGTGGGCTCTTGGCACCGCCACCACAGATTTTAGTGCGTTTGATGTCAATCCCCTGACTCCGTGCCACCTCCAAAGAATCACGCATGGCAAATGCCACACCTTCAAAAACTGCCTGGATCATATCGGCTCTGCCTGTATCCATGGTCATGCCCATAAAGCATGCTCTGGCAAGCGGGTCATTGTGCGGTGACCGCTCTCCCATCAGATATGGCAGGAAATAGACATGATTTTGTCCCAGAGTCTTAATATCCTTTTGGGCTGCGACATAATCTTTTTCCTGTAAGATCTCATCCATCCACCATTTATTGCAGGATGCAGCAGAAAGCATACAGCCCATCAAATGATACTTGCCATTGGCATGAGCAAAGGAATGCAGGGCATTCTTCTCATCCACGCCAAACTGATCGCTGGAAATAAAGATCGTACCGGAAGTACCAAGTGAGATATTGCAAGCCCCATCGCCTACCGTGCCGGTACCGACAGCCGCCGCCGCATTATCTCCTGCTCCCGCAATGACCTTGACCTCCGAAGATAAGCCAAGTTCTTCTGCCACCTTAGGAAACAGGGTGCCTACGACCTCATAACTCTCATAAAGTCTTGGCAACTGCTCCTGAGAAATACCGCAGATCGCAAGCATCTCCTCTGACCACTTGCGGTTTTTGACATCTAAAAGCAGCATACCGGAAGCATCCGAATAATCGGTACAAAAACTACCGCTCAGGCGGTATGCCAGGTAATCTTTTGGCAGCATGATCTTGGCGATGCGAGCAAAGTTCTCCGGTTCCTCCTCCTTCATCCAGAGGATCTTTGGAGCCGTAAATCCCGCAAAAGCAATATTTGCCGTGTAGGCAGATAATTTGTCCTTGCCGATGACTTCATTCAGATATGCCACCTGCTTTGTCGTCCTGCCGTCATTCCACAGGATCGCCGGACGGATCACCTGATCCTTGTCATCCAGTGCCACCAGTCCATGCATCTGTCCGCCAAAACTGATTCCTGCCACCTGTGACTTGTCACAACCGGCTAATAATTCTTTCAGACCGGCGATGGACTGTCTGTACCAGTCCTGCGGATCCTGCTCTGACCATCCCGGATGCGGAAAGGAAAGTCCGTATTCTTTGGATGCCATCTTTAATATCTTTCCTGTCTCGTCCATCAGCAGCAACTTGACTGCTGATGTTCCGAGATCTACGCCAATAAATAACATCTTTATCTCCTATTTAAAAGGGTTCTCTGTAGGATAACGTACACCGGCTGGCTGATTGTATCCAATCTCCTCTACCGGAACACCGATATATTTGAATACTTCATATAAAGCCTTACCGTAATTACCAAAAGCAACGGCTCCATGATGTGGGAAGTTCTTCTCGATCAATACATGACGATAGAATCTGCCCATTTCAGGAATGGCAAAGATACCGATGGATCCGAAAGATCTGGTTGCTACCGGAAGAACTTCGCCCTGTGCAATGTAGGCACGGAGTTTGGCATCGGAAGTTGACTGCAAACGGAAGAATGTGATGTCTCCCGGTGCGATATCTCCCTCTAAGGTACCGTTGGTCACCTCGATCGGAAGGCTTCTTGCCATGATCTTCTGGTACTTCATCTCGCAGAAGGATAACTTGTTGGAAGCGGTATTGCCGCAGTGGAATCCCATAAAGGTATCCTGTAAGGTATAGTCAAATTTGCCCTTGATATCTTCTTCGTACATATCCTTTGGTACGGTATTGTTGATATCTAAAAGGGTAACAGCATCCTGACTGATCACAGCACCGATAAACTCGCTGAGTGCTCCGTAGATATCTACTTCGCAGGAAACCGGAATACCCTGCTTGGTCAGACGGCTATTTACATAACATGGTACAAATCCAAACTGGGTCTGGAATGCCGGCCAGCACTTGCCTGCGATGGCAACATACTTGCGATAGCCCTTGTGCTCTTCGATCCAGTCTTTTAAGGTGATCTCATACTGTGCCAACTTGGCAAGGATCTCCGGCTTCTTGTTGCCTGCGCCAAGTTCTGCTTCCATGTCTGCTACAACAGCAGGGATTCTTTCATCCCCTTCATGCTCATTGAAGGCTTCAAACAGATCCAGTTCTGAGTTCTCCTCAATCTCGATACCCAGTTGATACAACTGATAGATCGGTGCATTACATGCCAAGAAGTTGAGTGGTCTTGGTCCAAAACTGATGATCTTTAAGTCAGAAAGTGCTACAACGGCTCTTGCGATCGGTGCGAATTCTGCAATCATATCTGCACAGTCCTCTGCATCGCCTACCGGATACTCCGGGATATAAGCCTTGATGCCGCGCAGGCGTAAGTTATAACTTGCGTTGAGCATACCGCAATATGCGTCGCCTCTGCCGTCCAAAAGGCTATCGCCGTGTTCTTCTGCTGCTGCAATGAACATCTTTGGTCCTTCAAAATGCTTTGCCAACAAGGTCTCTGAAATCTCCGGTCCGAAGTTTCCAAGATATACAACCAGAGAATTGCATCCTGCCTTCTTGATGTCCTCCAGCGCCTGTACCATATGGATCTCGCTCTCAACGATACAGATCGGGCACTCGTAAACATCCAAATCCGGATACTTACTATGTACTGCCTTCATCAGAGCTTCTCGTCTGGAAACAGACAGGCTCTCCGGGAAACAGTCTCTGCTGACTGCTACCACACCAATTTTTGCTTCTGGAATATTTGTCATTGTTTCACCCTCCAATATTTCTTAATACTTTTACCATTGTTTTTTGCAAAAAAGGATGTAATTTCATGCACTGAAACTACATCCTTATTGTATCAAAAGAAATGATTTTCCTCGACTTTATACTTGATTGGTACATATCAATTTTTTGACATTTGCCCGCGATTTTTCCGATTGTACTCGCTCGGCAGCATACCATACTTTTTCTGAAATGCCTTTGCCAAGGCACGGCTGTCCGAAAATCCGACCTGGGTCGCGATCTCACTGATGGTCTTATCACCCTTCTCCATCTCCTCCACGGCATGCTCTAAACGGATGCCGGACAGATAGGACTTATAATTGATCTGGGCGTATTTTTGGAACATACGGGATAAATGTTCGATGGAATAGCCAAATTGCTCCGCCAAAGACTGTAGGGAAATATCCTCCGCATAATGCTTTTTGATATATTCCGTGATCGGCGATAATCTCTGCAAAGCCTTGGAAGACCGGTACAAAAGATCGTCTGCCTCCTCCTGGCGATAGACGGTCACCAGCAACTGCATCATGGCATAGTAATCGCGCAACATCTCATATTCATGCCCCGGCACATCCGTACCGGTCAGATCGTAGATATTGCGGATGAGGGTCATCATCTTTTTCTCATTCTCCTCCATCTGCGCCGGATCCAGATCTGCCATAGCCCCCTTTCCCTTTTTGTGGAAAGAGATAAAATGATCGGCAGTCAAGTAATTCTTGAATTCACTGATCGGGATCTGCACATAGACCGCCAGATTGGCTTTCTCCGCACGGATAGAGTGGAGTTCGTTGGTGTTGATGATGATAAATTCACCGCTCTCGACCCGGATCTTTTTTTCGCGCAGGATAAAGACCAGGCTGCCCTCATAAATGGCAAAGATCTCCACCGAATTGTGCCAATGCGGCTCTCTGGTGTAGTTGCCGCCCGCCCCTTCAAAAATATCAATTTTAAACGGCATGCCCGCTCGTGGCACGACCACCTCATGTTCGTAATTCATACATGCTCCTTATGGTGCTTTTTATTCGCCTGCATTGTCCGTCGTCTGCGTTTGTGAGAAGTCGACATCCGTCGTCTCGATTCCAAGCGCATTGCAGATCATCTTTGCATATGCACTGCGTCCTGCTCCATTCAAATGGATGCCGTCATTATAAAACCAGTCCGGGTTCTCTGCCCCTAAGGCATCCCAGGCAATGACTTCCACATTTTTGTTGTCCTTTGCCAACTGGCGGATCACACCGTTTGTCCGCTCCTGATCCTGCAAATACTTGCCATAGACCGTGACCCAGTAGATCTTGGTATCTTTTCCCAGATAATCAATGATCTCCTGCCCGGTCGCCTGACTGAAATAACAGTTGGTGCCCAGTTCGATCACTACGGTAGAGCCCAATTTATTTTCTTCTTTCAGACCTTCTAAGATCTCCACGCCGTCCCTTGCCTGCCGGCTTTCCTTGGCGTCGATCACACCATCCGGGATCGCCTGCATCAATTCCGGTGCGGCTCCCAACATAACCGAATCGCCAACACAGGTGATCTTTGGTCCGCTCTCCTCCTTGGCATCCTTGCTGTCGGATGTATCCTGATCGGCGCTGGTCTGCTTGGCTGCATCCTGCTCCTTTAACATCTTCTGGTTGGCTTTGAACTCCTTTTGCAGATCTTCCGCCAGACGATCGGAAGATTTGGACGGAGCCTTGATAAAGCCCACGATCGCGATCGCGGAAATGATACCGACCACGATCCCAATGGCTACCTTTTTGTAATACTTCTTATCTTTCATCGCTACGCACCCCATTTCTAAAAGATATGCTGTAAGTTGATAATAAAGAGAAGCGGATAATGCCAGAGATAGATCCAGTAACTATGTCTGCCGATCCATTGCAGGACCTTATTCCGGTTCAGTGCTGTTGTCGTAAAATCGCACTGGTTCATCACATAGACCATAAAGGCAAAAAACAGGCTGATCAGCGCCATACCGCCACGGTAAAGCCATGCCTGCTCACCTTCGACAAGTACAAACAAGGCGATCGTCACCAATAAAGATACGAAAAAAAGAGCCCGCCCATTGTCCCCCTGAAAGAGGATGTTGCCTTTTTTATTCCAGTCATCTTCCTTGAGGCCTAAGACCACGCCGATCAAGAAGGAAAAAGCACGTGTATCCGTGCCGTAGTAAACACGATTGACATTGTCTGCATGGTACATCAGTCCCATGGCAAGTACAGAGGCAACTGCCAGTAGGACAAAAAGCCAGATCGCCCCTTTGCCCAGACGCGGCTCGATCCATTTTTTATAAAGTAAAAAGAGAAGTGGCCATACGACCAGGAGTTCCATTTCCACCCCCAGATACCACAGGTGGGTAAAAGGCGAGTGTTCCGTGATCTTCATAAAGTAGGATGCCTGCGTCAGCATCTGCCACCAGTTGTTGTAACCCAGAAAGATACTTGCCGCTTCCTCTCTTGCCCCTAATAATAATTCCTGATGAAAGACGGTAAAAAAGGCAATGACCGCCATGACCATGATATAGAGTGCCGGATATATGCGTAGCCCTTTTTTGATATAATATTTACGAATGTGAAAACTCTCATTATCCCAGTCGATCTGACCTTTCTTTGCCGCCAGATACCCCGATATTAAAAAGAAAAAGCAGACGCCAAGAAAGCCTCCCTTCATGGCGAATGGAAAGATATGATAAAGCACGATCCCCAAGATGGAAACTGCCCGAAGGAAGTTAATTCCTTCATTGTATGTATATGTTGTTCTCATTTGCTATCTCAATCTATATAAATGTATTCTTATCTAAAAGTATGTAACTTTATTTCCGAATATTATTATATATGGCAGTCTGCTCTTTCGCAATTAGAAAATGCATTTTTTTGACAAATTTTATGATTTAGATTGCCAGAAGATTCTTGATCGCTTCCATGTAGATCAATACGGATTCTTCCATGCCGGATACCAGAATATACTCATCTGCACCATGGATGCGATAATCCACACCCAATTTCTCCGGTCCGAAGGCAATAATATTCTTTAAGGACTTGGCATAAGTGCCGCCGCCGATGACCATAGGCTGGTGTTCGCTGTCCCCAGTCACATCCACATATGCCTTGTAAAGAGCCTCGACCAGTGGAGATTCTCTCGGGAAGAAAAGTGGATCCCCGATCTCAAGGATCTCAATGCGTCCGTTTTCATCTTCCAGATGTCCCTGACACATACTACGTACCCGGTCTGCCTTTAAAGTCACAGGCACACGGATATCGATGGTGCAGGAAATGACACCGTCCTCAGTCTTAACGATACCGTTGCAGAAGGTCAGATCTCCGTACTCATCTGCAAACTTGAGCCCAACGCCTGCGCCGTCACACGCTGTGCCTAAATGGCTATTGTAGAAGGTCACAAAGCCATCCTCAAAGCCTGCTTCTGCCAGACTCTGACAGGTAACTGCCGCTGCATTGACTCCAAGTGTCGGTGTAGACGCGTGCGCCGGTACACCCTTGGCAAAGATCGTGATCCTGTCGCCTTCCTGGCTTACTTTATATTCCTGCAGATCGGTCTCTGCCAGAACCTTTTCCAGACGGTCCTTCAAGCCATCCTTTGCCGGAATCACGGTCGTACAGGAATCACATACTGCATTTGAGACGAACCCACCATTCATGGAAATGATCTTGGTATGCTTGGAATATGCCATCATCTCCATATGTCCTTTTTCCCCATGGATGCACGGATAACTTGCATCCGGCGTAAAGCCACAGGAAAGTTCTTCTTCAACTTCATTATAATGCTCCATACATTTCGATCCGGTCTCCTCATTACATCCCATGATAAGACGCACACGCTTGTTCAACTTGACACCGGAATCACGCAAAAGTTTCATAGCGTAAAGTGCCTCGATGACCGGTCCCTTATCGTCTGTCGTTCCGCGGCCATAGACGTAGTCGCCATCACGCGTCAGGATAAAAGGATCGTATGTCCAGTCACCGCCGGTCGGGACCACATCCAGATGTCCTGCGATACCAACGATCTCATCCCCCTCGCCCATTTCTGCATAACCACAGTAATTGTCGAGATTGACGGTGCGAAAGCCCAGTCCCTCTGCGATCTCAAGTCCCACACGAAGCGCCTCTGCCGGTCCTTCGCCAAATGGCTTGCCTTCCTTTGCCTCTGCCAACTGCGAATCAATGGCAACCAGTTTGCCCAGATTTTCTATCATTTCTTCTGATAATCCATGAATCTGCTCTTTGATATCCATAATGTCCTCCAAGTTTTTGATAGCCCCAGTATAACACATCTGCTGTACGTTTTGACATAGAAAAAGAGACAGAAATCTCTCCTGCCTCTTTGCCCTTACTTCCTTTTATTTTGTAAATGCTTTTTCAATCCGCTCCATTGCCTCTTGCACGGTACTGTGCGGACACGCTACATTGATACGTTCAAAGCCTTTTCCAGACTTGCCGAAGATGGCTCCACTGTCCAGCCAGAGTCCTGCCTCATAGATGACCTTGTCCTCCAGTTCCTTTTGACACAAACCTGTGCCGCAGAAGTCCAGCCAGACCAGATAGGTTCCTTCCAGGTCGATCATCCGAACATCCGGCAATCGTTCTTCTACAAAGAATCTGACATAGTCAATATTTCCCCGCACATAAGAAAGCATACCTTCGTACCACTCGTCCCCATGTGCATAGGCAGCCTGACAGGCAACCAGCCCCATGAGCCCGATCTGGCTGACACCTGCTGCATCCAGTTGATGGATAAATGCCTTGCGCAGATTTTCGTTTTTAATGATGATATTGGATGCCTGCAAGCCTGCAACATTAAAGGTCTTGCTCGGAGAGGTACAGGTCACTGTGATATCCGCCAAGGCATCACTCAGTCCGGCAAAAACATGGTGTTGCCCCTTAAAAATAAAATCATGATGGATCTCATCACTGACCACCGTCACACCATGACGCAGACAAATCTGTCCTATATGCAAAAGTTCTTCCTCCGTCCATACGCGCCCCACCGGATTGTGGGGATTGCAGAGAAGAAATAACTTGATATTCTCACGCACGATCTTGTCTTCAAAATCCACAAAGTCTATATGGTAGCGGTTGTCCTCGCCCAGAACCAGATCATTGCTGATCACACGTCTGCCGTTATCGCGGATAACTTCAGAAAAAGGATAGTAGACCGGTGACTGCAAGAGCACGCCATCGCCGCATTTGGTGTATTCCTTGACCGCCATGGCAAGTGCTAAGACAATGCCCGGTGTCTTTACCACCCATTTCTTTTCGATCTCAAACTGATGGCGTCTGCGCATCCATCCCTGCAGTGCCTCAAAATAGGCATCATCCGACTCACTGTAGCCAAAGATCCCATGCGAAGCGGTCTCTACGATCGCATCCTGTATATAGGAAGATGTCTGAAAATCCATGTCTGCCACCCAAAGCGGCAGGATATCTGCCGGCATGCCGCGCTCCACCGCAAAGTCATATTTTAAGCACTTGGTCCCTTTTCGGTCGATCGGTCTGTCAAAATCTAAGTTTCTCTCTGCCATGATTTCTCCTTTTGTATCTCTATCTTCTATATTTCCTAGCCTTCTATTTTCTGCTCTGCCTCGGCAAAGACTTTTTCAAGTTCTGCCAGAAGATCTTTAACATCCTCAATGCCTACAGACATACGAAGGGTACATTCGGTGATGCCGTTTTTCCTGCGGATCTCATCCGGTACGTCTGCATGGGTCTGTGTCATCGGATAGGTCAGAAGTGTCTCCACGCCTCCCAGACTCTCTGCATATTTGATCATGCGGACTTTTCCAAGAATAGCATATGCATACGCCTGATTTTTTACCTGAAAAGTAAGCATGGCACCAAAACCGCGCGCCTGCTTCTTCATGATCTCATGTCCCGGATGGCTTTTGAGGCCCGGATAGATCACCTCAGTGACACAGGACTGCTTTTGCAGCCAATGCGCGATCTCCATAGCGTTTGCCTGAGCGCGTTCCATGCGGATGCCTAAGGTCTTGATCCCACGCTGGATCAGGAAACAGTCAAATGGCGCCAGACCCGCCCCGGTCGTCTTGATCAGGAAACGAAATCTTTCTCTGATATCCTCCCGATTTGTGACAAGAAAGCCTGCCAGCGTATCATTGTGACCGCCTAAGAATTTCGTCCCGCTATGGATGACAATGTCTGCTCCCAGATCCAGCGGATTCTGGAAGTATGGGGACAAAAAGGTATTATCCACGATCAAAAGGATGTCATGCTTTTTTGCCACCTGAGCCAAGGCAGCGATATCTGTCACATTCATCATAGGATTGGTCGGTGTCTCAATGTAGATCGCCTTGGTATTTGGCTGGATATAGTCCTCTACATTGACCGCATGACACGGCACAGAAGAAAAGGTCAGCCCATTCTTGGAAGATACATGGCTAAACAGACGGATGCTTCCACCATATAAGTCTTCATCTACGATCAGATGGTCTCCCGGCGCAAACAACTCCATCAGCATGGTAATAGCCGCCATGCCTGTGGTAAATGCAAATGCATCAATGCCGTTTTCCAGACTTGCTACAATCTTTTCCAGATGTTCTCTGGTCGGATTCTGCAAGCGGCTATAGTCAAAGCCTGTACTCTGTCCCACGCCCGGGTGTGCATACGTTGCCGTCTGATAGATGGGATAGGAAAGAGCGCCAAAGTGGCTACAGTCTCCTTCCTCCTCTTCTAAGTGTAAACATTTTGTCTCAAATCCTCGTGCCATATGTATATGTCCCCTATTCTTTTCTAAAGTGTATGTTTTGGATTGTATCATACATTTCATACTGTTGCAATAGGAATTGTATGAAATGGAGCAAAAAAGAAGGACATATCTCTTGTAGAAGATATGCCCCTATCACTTGCTTCTTATAAGGCTGCCTTGATGGCTGCCAGCAATTCGTCATATGTCTCATATGCCGGAATATCCGGGTTGTCCTGCTTGATCTGATCGGTGGATTTAAAGAGAAAGCCCGCCTTGCTCGCCTTGATCATTCCGAGATCGTTGTGGCTGTCACCGGAAGCGATCGTATCATAACCGATGGACTGTAATGCCTTGACCGTGGAATACTTGGAATTTTCAATGCGCATCTTAAAACCGGTAATCTCGCCATCCTCTGCCACTTCCAGCGAATTACAAAAGATGGTCGGATAGCCCAATTTCTTCATCAGAGGTCCTGCAAACTGGGTAAAAGTATCACTGATAATGATGACCTGTGTCATTTCCCGCAACTGATCTAAGAATTCCTTTGCGCCCGGGATCGGATCGATCTTTGCGATTGTCTCCTGAATCTCCTTTAAGCCAAGTCCATGTTCCTTTAAAATACCAAGCCGCCAATGCATCAACTTATCATAGTCCGGCTCATCTCTGGTCGTTCTCTTTAATTCCGGGATACCGCTCTCCTCAGCAAATGCGATCCAGATCTCCGGTACCAAGACGCCTTCTAAGTCCAAGCATACTATGTTCATCTTTTTTCTCCTGCCTTTATTCTCATTTTTTCATAAGTATAGCATACCAGGCTCCCGGACACAAATAAGGGAATGTAAAAAGATACCAGCCGTTCCAGCACGATCCCACTTTGTATGCCATATCCTGCACACACGCCCTGCAAGATCTGTAAAGAGGTCAGTTCCGTGATCCCCTGTGCTCCCGGTAAAGGCAGCATCAGAGACAATAAGACCATGATGGAATTTGTCAAAAAAATCCTCTTTCGTATCGTCAATCCCCTATTTCCAAGGGCGCTTGCCATCCAGCCATCCTTTTTCCTTCCAGTATTTTGCATCCACACTGTCCGGACGCTTCTTTAAGACCATAGACATGACCGGGAAAAATATCCTGGTCTTTAAAGGTGGCTTTACCCTGCCCTGGTTGGCTTTGATCTTGGACGCAAGCGCATCCATATCTCGCTCGATCTTGTCCTTGGTCTTTGCCGTCACATCTTCCCACTTCATAGCACGAACAGCGATACCATACTTGTAGGTCTTAGCCACACCCCAATAAGCAGCACTGTCCGCCATATCCTGACAGGTGTTCTTTTGTCCGCCACCTGCCGCGGTCGCGATACAGACCATCTGCTTTTTGAACATGCTCTCCTCCGGGCGATGCATGATCCAGCGCCATCCATAATGTTCCAACAATGCCTTCATAGCAGAAGTGACATGGTAAACATAAACCGGACTTTCAAAGATCAAAAGGTCTGCTGCATCGATCGCCTCTGTGATCGGTGCCAGTTTCTCATAATGCGGACACAATTTTTCGTCCTTTTTGATGCACTGGGCACAACCGACACACATCTGATCAAAGTCGCGCGGTAAGACGATCTCCGTGATCTCTCCGTCTATTTTTTCTGCTAAAATCCTTGCCACATGATAAGTCGAGCCTTTGTGGCTCTGTCCATGGATCAATGTAATCTTCATAAAATGCCATCTCTTTTCTTCTTTTATTCGCAACTCATTCTACGCTTGTAAAAGAGCAAATACAATGGCATTCTGGTACTTTATGAAATACAAATCCCCCTCGAACCTGAGGGGGGGTATCTATCTTAGTGTATAAAATTTGTATAGGTAAATTTCGGTTCTTCCGGCATGGAAAGTCCCATCTTCATCGCTACATTCTTACAATTCAGCCAAAATGCCATATTATTGCCTAAAACCTGCATAACCTGCATGCCCTCGGCATCCTGCTGCACCTCTTTTGGATTTGTGCCATGCACCATATTCCAATATCTGGAGGTAATGATCGGCATCTGCATCCTTTGACACATATTTTATTACTCATATAACTATACTAAAAGATGTCTCCAAACAGAAGTCTCTCTTTGTTAGGCAGTATAAACCTAAAGGTTATGTCTCTTATGATCTCTCCACCGGAATGGTCTTGATCCTGGTAAAAAAATAGACATATTTAAAGATGATAAGGTATATGATAAATGCCCTCCCATACCAATTCGGCATTGCTGCAAAGGCTAAGAGCAGCATGCCCGATGCCGGGAGAAGCAGACTGAACTTTGTCTTTAAGGTCATACTCCGATTTTGCACAAACTCGTCCAAGTGATTTTTGTATAGTTTTGTGCCGGTAAACCATGTATGGAACTTTTCAGAACCCTTAGCAAGACAAAATGATGCTAATAATAGAAAGGGTGTTGTTGGCAGTACCGGCAAGACCACACCAACAGCACCGATTCCGATCGCTGCAAATCCCAGGATCAGCCATAGGATTCGTAGTGGATTTTTCTTCATATAAAATATACCCTCCTGTTAGTTTATGCTAACCATTATATCGTAGTTAGGCTAGACTAACAAGTGGAAATATTTGCTTAGCAGAAACATCGTTATCGAGGTGAACTGAATGGCAGGTTATTTCTCTCCTTCCATCGCAAAATCCATTTTATGCAATGAAAATGATCTACTCATCAACTTCCACTTTTCTCATCTTGTCATAATACGCTTTATACCTATATATCGTCCGCTCACTGACATTATTACGCGTTGCAATCTCTACCATAGTCATTCCACTTTCATAACCGGCAACAAAATCATTGTAAATAGCCATCCATTTTGACATAGGATCAGTTTTCCTCATAAAATAGAAAATCCGAGAACCTGGATTTTCGTCCAAGCCCTCGGAAAAGCCCTTATTTTAAGTCGTTTTTTTAACTTTATTTCTGTACCCTAGTCAAAAGAACAACCGTCTCCACATGTGTCGATAGGGTATTTTAGATGCACTTTCCAGAGTTTTCACTGTACTCTGGGAGTGAAAAATGTTGCACTCCTCTCTGATAAGGCTGCAAAAATTGACATGATGCACTCTCTCCTGCCCCTGCATAGAAAAAGATTGCATTGTATTTTAGATGTAAGCCAGATCAGCTTACGATTGACTCTGCTCTTTCTCTATGGTCCACTACTCATCCCTTGATGATAACTTCTAAGATATTGTACCATAGATTGTTTATTTGGGAAATTACTTCCCGATAAAAATGGGCAGAAGAAAACCTCCAAATCTGTTTTGGACTTGGAGGCTTGATTCCAACCATTTTATTATATAACCGGTTACTTTTCTAATGATTCCAAGCACAATCTATGCAAAAACCATTTCCACCATCATTTCTTAAACTTATACCACACCCACAATCTGGGCAGGTGTCAAAGACATCATCATATCCATCATCTTCTGCCTCTTGTAGAGTCCAATCCGCATCAAATGGATTAATATCCTTGGCACTAATCCTTCTTGGTAATAAAGGATACCAACAATCCAACTCGTTTCCTTTTTCAATCACATTTCCCCACCATAATACTATCGGGCATGTGTTAGATATGTTTAAGTCTGTAGCACAAAACGAACCAAAACCAAGCGAAGGTGTGAGATTATAACCTAATGGATATAGCCCCTTATGCTCCTGTATATTTTGTGTAATCGCAATACCTTTTTTCAGAAATTCTTCCTCTGCTATATCCCTGTTTACTAAATTTGAGAATATGCCTGCTGTATATTTGTATCCAGCATTCCGAAAACAATAATATACTTTTTTCCCTTTGATTTCCTCTAACTTTTCCACATATGCACTAATTTCTGGTAACTTAGATAACTTTGATGAGGGCCATAAGCAATCCTGAATTGGCTCATATGAAACTCCATTATCATGCCTTTTAATTTTTTTATTATTACATATCTCACGCCATCTAAGAATATTAATTTTAATGTTCTTAGTTTTACACAACTCTTCTAATATTCTTTTTGAAAAATCCAACCCACTCTGACACGCAATCATATAAATAACATCTATACGAGACCCTTCTGGAATCATTTCTATGCAACGTTTAATATCTTTTCTCAATCTACTTCCAGTGTATAAGCCATCATCTAAATATACATAATATTTTTCACTCATCAGCTTTCCGGTTCTTATGCCACACCCATATTTTTGATTCACTCTATCGTTTAACATCTCAACCAATTGCGACTGACTTTTCCCACTTTCTTGAATATTCCAAAAATATATATCTTTCATGGGTTCTTCATCTGTTGCATTTTCATTTTCCGATTTCAAATAATCCATCATCTTGTCTAAAAATAAATTGATCTTATCCTTTGGGAAATACCATTCTTTCAGTATATGTAAAGTTTCTTCCAGAATTATATTCTGAGTATCTGGACTAAACTGAGAAATCCACTTATGAACATGTTCTTGGTTCATTTCAATTTCAATGGAATCCTGTCTAAAACCTTTAATTATTTCTGCTATTTCTCTTTCCATTATATCTTTTTGCATTTCAGCAACATACCTCTTTCTAATATGTTTGCTTTCCTATTAAATTATTAGAAAAATCAAACAAATTATCATAATGTATTATATCAATATCATCAGCCTTTTTTCGTTCCCGTTTTATAATATATGTCTTATCTCGAAAATCCGTCCTTCTTCCAGCAACTACTACATAATGAAAACGTGACATATCTAAAACATAAAATTCTTCCGGCAAATCAAACGCACTATTTTTATATTTCCGCATAATCTCTCCAAAAGAACTATAATTTGCCGGAAGCCATCTTTTCCAATCTTCCAACTGTGATATTCCATCTCTAAATTCTGCTCCTAGTTGTCCATCTTTTAATGTAATATTCCCGTATGGGCTTTCTAATTCAACAAAAATAAACTCAAAGCCTCCAGAACTCTTTCCCAAGAGAAGATAATCAGCTTTGTACGAACTTCCCAATTGGAATTCTGGGAATAAATATGCTCCATGATTCCCAATATTAATAGATAATCCCCAAATGATAGATCCTATTATATGGTAGTATTCTTTTTCTCTTATGAAATTTAATATACTTCTTTCTGTGCATTCCGTATTATCCAACAAAGAAAGAAATTCTTCATTTGCATGCTCTAATCGTTCCACATCTCGTAATTCAGCAACATCTAGATAATTATTGGGAAAAAGCGATTTGCACATTCTTGCAGCTTTAGGATATGCCATAAAATTATTGACTCTTCCGAATCCACTTACCCTCTTTTCCCAAAATTTTCGTCCTGTTATTTCTTCATATTGCTGTTCTTCCGTTTCTGTTAACCCTAAATGGTAATCCCTCTCATATAACATACATTTGTACTATCCTATTCCATTGCAAAATAATTTTTTACTTTATTCTTTTGAACCGTTGCAACAAATGCTTTTTATGCTCATCAGCTATTGTTTTATCATAAATCAACATTTTTCCATCTTTATTAGACATAATTTCTGTTTCATTATTAAAATCCCAAAAAGAATGATTCGCTTGTTTATGTAACAAAACCTTACTTTCACAAAATTCTATTGCAGACGGATGGCAATTAAAAATTGTATAATTAGCACCTCCGGGAGTTAAAAAACTTTTATATTTAATTCCATCTATTCCCGTTTTTCGCAAATGATCCGCTATTATCTGTGTCGCCCGATAAGCATTTTCGCCCCTCACCGGCTGGGTAAAACGGAGCATTAACTGCGAAAAGAATACACCCATGCTCATTCCGTAAAACTCAGTATCTTTTCGCTGAAAAGTCTTTTCGGACTCAAAATCAATAATATATAATGGTTTTAGCACTTTGAACTTTGCAAGAGAAATCAAATCGCCAAACTGTGATTTTATCTCCATACAAGCTGTTTCTGGATTAGAGGCAATATATAAATAAGATGCTCCCGCAATATTATTTCTCCCTTCGCTTCCTATTCCTAAAATAGGTTCTCTTGAATTTATATCATCATACCCCATGAACTTATTATCTTGAGTTTTTCCAATCCCTTTTTTTAAATCATCATCATCCTCTGGATTAATAATTCTTGCTCGATAATATTCTGTCCCCACCTCTAAACATTTTTTAAACTGCGATATCTCTTTATTAAGTACGATATCATCAATAATAGATTGAATTCTTTGAATTTGTTCAATTAAACCTTGTTCTGTTTCTATTGCGTCCATAAATTTATTAAAATTATTTCTTGCATTTACAGACCATCCCCACGCATTCATTGATTCCTTAAAATCTTGCAAGTTATCATCCATATATTTCCCACCTATACATAAAATATTTTTTCTTAACTTTGCCAAACTATTAAACAGAAGCCTTCAAGTCATTAAACTCAAAGGCTTCTCATCTTCATTAAAAATTTTCTTATGCAAGTGCAGGTTCCTTCCCTGCAATAATCGCTTTCACTTCTTCTATATCCTTATCTGTGGCTGAGGCTATCTGCTCTGCTGTAAAACCATTCTTATACATTTTCATAATGAGTCCTGCCTCTCCAATCGCAATACCATCTTCTTTTATTCCCTGACTCAAGTTACACATAACGCTCACATCCTTCCTGAAGTTCTCCTCAATAGGAATATCGTATTCATTTCCAATTATGTTTAGTTTTTCATCTATTGTAAGTTCCTTGGATAACAATGCTCCCAGCAGACGGTGCAGTTCATACGTCTCATCATGTTCCGGCAGATTCTTTGCCAGTCCAAGCATGATGATATTCAGCAGGTCAAGATTTCCCTTCCATTCATAGGAACCAATCAAATCTTCCTTTGTGAGATGCACATGGCTCATGCTGCTCTCGTCCATGTTCATACATACCCAGATGGAATATACACGCTTAATGTCATCGTAGCTGGAGTTCTCAAAATCACGTTCTTTTTGTGATGAAATCAGTCTGCTCACATAAAAGATTGCCCGGTTTAAGATTTCATATCCCGTCGGCTCGTCTTTCTGTGCTTCTACATTGATGATAATCTGTGACAATCCATCTTTCATGCGCACATAAAAAACGATATCAAATCTTACCAGACCTTCATTGATCTCTTCATTTTCTGTGTTGAAACCGACCAGTCTTTCACCATTTTTTTCGCTGGCTGCATTTGTGAGTCCAGGCTCTACCGGTACCGTACTGATATGTGGTGTTCCCTCGATGCAGTTGACCACATCCTTGGGATTCATGCCCTTAAACTCATCAACTGTTTTTACCAGTATATGTGCCAGTATGCTCTTCTGCCCTAACAGACGCTTTGCACTCGTATCATACTGTGCATCCTTGTCTGTTGCTTTCACTGCATTTTTTAATTCTGTATTCACTGGCCTTCCTCCTTTTTGTAACAGATATAGTCATCCCCAAAAAGGCATCTGACCACACCTATATTATAACTTACCCATTTCTTTTATACAATCAATTTTTACATTTGAAAAGGGAACATAAGAAAAACTCCAAACCTGTCATAGACTCGGCGTCTTGATTCCATCCATTTTTTACATTGTCTGCACCGTTGCATGTTGTTCCTGCTCCTCATGCTCCAAAGCATCCTGCTCTGGTACATGCTCTATATTTTTCGCTGCTTCCTGCCCTTTTCCCATATACCGGATTTTAATGCTGCTGTAATCAACCCCTGCCGGTTCCAGCACTTTTTTCTCTAACATGTTTAACATCGCCTCGGTGTCAAATTTTCCCTCAAAATAAAGTTCCTCATCCACCTTTATCGGTACATCCATTTCTTTCGGTGAACTGCCAAGGATCGTCCTCCAGCGTCCGGCTACTTTTCCACACATTTCCATAAATCTTTCATGGATATCCGGCTGTTCATTACAGGTCTGCAAAATCCTTTGTGCCACCTTTCTCCATGTAGGTGTCTCTATCCATTCTCCCCGCGCGAACTGGACTGCCAGCGGTTTTTTCCCTTTCAGTTCTGCCGGGGACACTGTGATAAGACTGCTTTCCCGGATTGTATCTTTCATATCTGTCCGCAACTCCCCACTCCGGTACATCTGGAGCAGTGCATCACATTTCGTGTTCACAAGCTGTAACATTTCCTCCCTCAGTTCTTCTATCAGTTGCTCATAATTCATACGCTTTTCTCCTCCTGTCACACAATCTTGTGTTTCTTTCTATAATCGTTCTTCCGTTTATTTCCCTATTGCACACTTTTCTGTTCCTATTGTTCTGCATTTGTTTCCTATTTTTATGCCAACAATAAAACGCCCGGATCATCGGGCATTTTATTCTTACCATAAACTGGCAGGAACAACGTTTCCTATTTACTTGCTGCCATTCCTGCCGCAGCCTTACTCATATCGAATCTCCTGCTCCATGACTATGCCTGACTGGAACTGTATCAGCAGTTTCTCGCTGGATTCCACTTTGATGGTGGAGATCAGCCGTCTCACAAGGTCATTGTCGAACTCCGGTATCTGGCAGGTGCTTGTGCTTAAGTAATGGTCGATATCTTGGATTCTCTGTTCATAACTGTCAGCCATCCGTTTCTCGTTTCTGGCTGTTTTCTGTGCCTCTTTTAAGGCATTGATTTCTTCTGCTATGATTCGGTAGCGTTCATCAAACTCCGGTGTGTAGGAACCGGTCTTTGCATTCTCCGCGATCAGTGCCACCATCTCTTCCTGCTTTTCTTTTATCTTTTCTTCGTATTCCTCAGACTCTTTTGCGGTGCTGTAGTTCCCGATGACATGGATAATGTTCTGCCGGAAGTTTTCCATAAATTCCATATCATCACTCGTGATCCTGTGGATGGCTTCCATCACCGCCCTGTTTAACGTGTTCTCTTCGAGTGTCTCGGATTCCCCGCATTTCTTCACTCCGTTAGTCAATCGGTTGCTGCATCTCCAGACAACTTTCTTTTTCCCGTTTCTCGCCCAGGTGACTCTCCGGTACTCCTGCCCGCATTTTCCGCAGATCAGCATGCCGGTCAGTGCATAGGTGGAGGAATACCTGCTCCTCTGGTTCTTCTTCCAGGTGACAGCCGCCTTGCATAAGGATGCCCTCCGCATCATCTCTTCCTGTACCCTGTAGAACAGCTCCTTCGGGATAATCGCCTCATGGTCATCTTCCACATAATACTGCGGTACGATTCCAGTGTTCTTGACTTTCTTTTTTGTCATGAAATCCACCGTATAGGTTTTCTGCAGTAATGCATCTCCCATGTATTTTTCATTGCGGAGCATTTTGTCTATTACCGTGGAATGCCATTTGTCCTGCCCTGTGGCGGTCTTGATTCCCTGCTCTTCCAGATGCTTTGCGATCTTCCCGGTACTGTAGCCTTCCAGATAAAGGCGGAAGATCAGCTTTACGATCTCTGCCTCTTCGGGTACGATGACCAGGTCACCATCCTCGTTTTTGGTGTATCCCATGAACTTTGTGCAGTTTACGATGACCTTGCCTTTTTCAAATTTCCTCACGACTCCCCAGCGGATGTTCTCACTGATGTTGCGGCTCTCCTCCTGTGCCAGGCTGCTTAAGATGGTGATAAGGATTTCGCCGGTTCCCTCCAGTGTATTGATCCCCTCTTTCTCGAACACCACCGCCACGTTCTTTTCCTTCAGTTTTCGGATGGTCACCAGCGAGTCTACCGTGTTCCTCGCAAACCTGCTGACCGACTTTGTAAGGATCATGTCGATCTTTCCGGCAAGGGCATCCTGTATCATGGCATTAAAGTCTGCCCTCTTTTTGGTGTTTGTTCCGCTCTTTCCGTCATCCGCATAGATGCCGGCATTTTTCCAGTTTTCGTTTTCCGATATCTTGCTGGTATAATACTCCACCTGTGCCTCATAGCTGCTGTCCTGCTCTTCCAGTTCCGTACTGACACGGCAGTAGGCAGCGACCTTCATTTTCTTCTCTGACAGTTTCACATTCCGGTCATACTGCACCTTGGCAGGTATCATGCTGATCTTTTTTGCTGTTTCTGCCATCTGCTCTCCCTCCTAATCCTTGTATCCGGCTGTGACACGGCTCCCATTGATAAGCTCTACTTCTGCCATGTTTCCACCATGCACCCAGATGCGTGCGATTATTTTTCTATATAAGTTTTCATCAAATGTTTCCAGTTCCTTTTTTCCTGCAAGGATGTTTTTGATCTCCTCTGTCCGGAACTCCCCATCCCTGACCTCCAGTGTCCGGTAGCGTTCCTCTGCCCTTTCATAGAGCAATTTCATCAGGTCTGTTTCTGTGCGTTCCTGTTCTTCTTTCATCCGCTGCAGGTTCCGCTCCAGAACCCGGTACTGAGGGCTGACCTTTTCCTCCTGCCTGTGTACCCGGAGCAGGCCTTTGTTTCGTATCACTGCATTGATGGCTTCCACACACACCTGCTTTGCCTGCCCGTCTGTAATAAAACTGTTCCTGCAGTTTTTTGCTCTGCCAGTCACATAACTCTTGCACTTCCACTTGGCAGTGCCGCCACGCTCTTTTTTGTGGCTCGGCTGGATATGGCTGCATACTGCCCCGCATTCTGCACACCAGATGACACCTCCGAAGAGGATTCTCTCATCCCTGCCGGGCCTGTGGTCTGCCCTTCCAAGCTCTGCCCTCACCTTTTCCCGTCTGCACTGGACTCTCTCAAACAGTTCCTCTCCTATGAGCTGCGGATAGTATTCTGTGCCAAGGTAGCTTGGGTTTTCCAGTATCCTGCCAATGGATGCATGGGTCCAGGACACTTTCCCTTTTGCATTGCATATGTTTCTCCCTTTCAGGTTCTGGGCGATCCTGCCTGCCGCCACTCCGCTGTCATAGTCTGTAAATATCTGTTCCACAATCTTTCTTTGCTCTTCGCAGATGGTGATTTTTCCATCCACAACTTTATAGCCGATTGGCATGTGCCACTGCATCCTGTCCACCTCCCCTCTCCGTCAGTTTCAGTCCGTTGTACAGGCAGAAGGTGATGTCGTGTTCTTTGGAGACCACGATCTTCTCCGCTGTCATTTTAAACAGTTGCTCGTCAAACTCCTCCATTAATCCGTCCTGTTCTGCGATCAGTTGGATAAGCTGTTCGGTCCGCACGATTTCTTTTGTCCTTCTCAGCTTTCTGGTCAAAAGTGTCTTTTTTCTCCTGCATTCCGTCAGTTGCCAGCCAAGCTTGCTACTGCTCTCCATAAAAAGAGCAGAGTCCATATATCCTTTCCTCATGACTTGGTTTAGGATTTGGCTCTGCTCGCTTATATCTTTGATTTCCTTATCCAGTTGTCTGATTTCCTCACTGTCCTGCCTTGCTGCCACAAGTTCTGTCAGCTCTTTTAACAGCGGCTCTAATATCGTTCCCTGATTGGTGTACAGCTTGTTCCACATGTCTGTAAAAGCCCGGTGCAGCACATCCTCCCGGATGGCTTTCATGCAGCAGCTCTCTTTATCCTCCACATGTCCGCTGCACGTCCAGATGATTTTTTCATATGGTTTCCCGATGTAGATTTTCTGCCGCCGGAAGGTTCTTCCGCACTCTCCGCAGATGATTCTGCCGGAAAACAGGTATCTTTTGGTGTAGTCACTCTTGTTCATGTGCAGTACATCCACCCGGTATGCCATCAGGTTGCGTACCGCTTCTGCCTCCTCATGTGTGACGATTGGCGGATGGCTGTCTTTGATGAGATACTGGTTTCTCTGTCCGTTGTTTACCCTGCGGACAAATGGGAACCTTGTTTCTGTATATGTCCTCTGCTGAAGCATATCTCCCTCATAAATGGGATTTTTCAGAATGTCCTGTATCACCCCGTCCTGCCACTTTTCTGCACCCCGGATTGTTGGAATGCCTTTCTGGTTCAGTGCCTTTGCTATCACATACACTCCCATGCCGTTTAAGTAAGACTCATAAATCCACCTTACGGTTTCTGCCTCGGATTCTATGATGACTAAATTTCCATCCTCGTCTTTTCCATAGCCATACGCTGGCGTCGATATGATATAGGTTCCATCCTGAAAGCGTTTCTGTATCGCCCATCGGTTGTTGCTTGAGATGTTTTCTGATTCCCCCTGCGCCACCGATGCCAGGATGGTAATGAACAGCTCGCTTTTTTCTGACAGCGTGTTGATATTCTCTTTTTCAAAGTAGATTCCAACGCCAATCTCCTTCAGCTTTCGGATGGTCTGGATGCATTCCACCGTATTTCTTGCAAATCTTGTGATGGATTTCGTAAGGATCAGGTCGATGTTCCCATCCTCACAGTCTGAAATCATCATCTGGAACTCATCCCTGTGCTTTACGTTTGTTCCGCTGATTCCTTCATCCGCATACACCCCTGCAAACTCCCACAGGGGGTTGCTCTCGATTTTTTCCGTATAGTACTCGACCTGTGCAGTATAGGAAGTTGCCTGTGCCTGACTGCCGGTACTGACTCTGGCATATCCGCACACTTTCAGCCTGCGTTCTTCCTGTGTATGTTTCTGCGCTTTTGCTGCCTTTATGACAGTCACTTTTTTTGCCATGCTTTTTTCTCCTTTCCCAGTATTTTCAAGGGTTTGCACTCCCTGTCAGCAACATACACTACCACATAGTCCTTTATATATCCAGTGTTATTACAGATATACTTTTGCTAATTCCGGGGAGAAAGTCTTGACATTCAAAACCCGGATTTTTTCCCATTCTTCCTCGGTTAACAGCTTATCTTCATGCATCCTTTTTAAGAGAAATTCAGCAATCTTATACCGCACCTCATTCGCTCCACCTTCCATCATCATTCCCCTTTTTCCTCCCGCAATTTAAGAACGTTAAATTCATTCTCCCAAGCCAAACACTTTTGCCCAGAAGAAACACCTTTACATCATCCCGATTTCAGCCATGGTTGCAGCCTCATCTTCTTCCCGGAAATACTGTTCCGATACATCCCTGCTGACTGAAAGCACCTCTCCCGCGTCCTTTTCTCCCATCTGGATCGGGATTAAGAACGGATGGATTTCCTTACAGAATTCCTGATTGGGACAGCTATTGATAAAATAGCCGCAGGTATCTAATATCAGCCTGTCACACATATCTGTGATGACGATCTTTTCGGCTTCAAACATGTGGCTGCCGATATAATTTGCGATATTTTCTGCCGTGGTCGAGATATAGTCCTCTTTCCGCTCCCCTCCATCACTCGGATAAAGATAGGCATATCCTGCCCTCTCCGTTTCAAAAATCCTTAACATCATTTCGGTATCTTCTTTCTTCATCTCCTGTTTTCCTCCATTCCCCATTTTTCAGCTTTTCTTAACTCCACAAGAATACGGCGGAAGTTCCCCTCCGCCGCATGGTTTCTGTAATTAAGTCTTACTGCCATAATCCTTCACTTCATAAATAAAAAGTGTCTGTCCCTATTCGTCACTACTCCCCGGAACCAAAACGCCGCCAAAACAGAGAAGAAAAAATCCCAAAGCCGGCATTTCATGGGCAGTCAGTCCAGACTGTCTTTGGTCCCTGCCACTCGGACAGGCAGACATCACAGGTATCTCACCTCCACCACTGCGTGCTGGCTAATCTCAAGGTGTATCATTATAGGCCATTCCCCTCTTCGCGCCTGTCCACCACAGACAGGCTGTACCCCGGCTTTCCCGCTCGGCTCCTTAGATGCGATCTTTTTCACAGCATGGCTGGCAGAAAGAACATCTGCCCGATTGCTGCAGGAGTGTCACTGCGCCCCGGTTACGGCTCATGAAACGGCTAACGTATCTGAACTGCTGGATATGGCTGGCAGGATATGGCGTGATTCCATCCTGCGCTCGGAGCCCTGCATTCCTCTCCGGCATTTTTCAATGTGCGTTTTGTCTGCCTGTGTCGTATCCACACACGAGACATGAGAGGATTCCCGGAAGAGACCATCTGTCCAGAAAAAGTTCCTCTCATAAGGTACTCACAGAAAAACACGTTTTGAGGGGGTATTAATCAAAATATTTTTTTATTTTCTTTACCGCACCGTTTATGCTCTCCCGGATGTTCTTCTCTCCGACCCCTTCTTTCGCTGCAATCTGCCGGTATGTCATGCCCTCAAAAAAATAAAAATGCAGCCGCTCTCTCTGCACTGGGGTGAGTGACTGCATTGCTTTCTGCAGGGTTTCTATTTCCATCTGCCGGATGACCGTATCCTCTACCGATTCCCCGGTCAGCTCCACCAGATCTTCCGTTTCTCCCTCTGTATATCCGTCCTTGGTCGTATGTCTGATATCCCGCATTTCCTGTGCGTGGGCTTCTTTGCGGAACGTATCGACAAGTGCCTCGTAGACTTCTCTGGTCACATAGGTGTATTCCAGTTCACCAACTGCATCTTTATAAAAATCCTTTACTCTGATCCTGATCCATTCTGACATTCAAATGTCCTCCATTTCGTAATTTTTTTGAAATGAAGGACATCTGGCGGACCTCTGGGTTCTGCTTTACTGGAAAAAGACAATAAAAAAAGGTGCTGTTCCCATGCAAAATAAAGCATGCAAAACTGCACCCGGATGTTATCCTTATGAACTTTTCCCTTTCTGCCGCCCCCTGCAATCCGGTGCGGCATGAATTCCCAAAAACATGCCACGCCTTTCTTCTCCTAAGCCTTTTTGCGGTACTATACTTGGAAAGAAAGTTCGCTTCAATATAAGTGTAATAAGTCTTACGGTACCTGTAATAAGTTACCGTCTTGGATTGTCATCCCTCCTGTTTTCCAGAAAAAAAGTCCCTTCCGCATGTTCGGAAAGGACTATCCATTTTCGGTATGTGATTGTATCCATAACTGTGCTTTTCCTACGAGCATGAACAGTGCCGTGATGCAGATTCCCGTATAAACAGCGTAAGCATACGGTATCTGGCCTGCATGCCACAAAATGCCAAGCACAGCCAGTTCCAAAGCTGCGATCAGCCTTGCTTTTCTGCCAAAATGCTTTTGTTCCTCTTTATCCAGCTTCCGGTTCTTGCTGTGCATGGGACTGAGTAAAAAAATGATCCCTGCGGACACCAGCAATACTGCCAGCAGCCATGCCAGCGATGTCTTGTAAAACACAGCCTGTGTATAAACCGGAACCAGCAGCACCAGATTAGAACCAAGATAACAGAAAACCCTGCTGTCTGAGTGATATCCACCGGTATAACTGCGAAGAACCATAAAAGACAGGGTAAACACTGCCACAACCGCCAGTTGCTCTGTAAGCAGGCCGATGACCAGTGCTGTCACAACGTTTAGAAGCAGGATCATACCATTGCGTATTCCAAACTGGTATAATTCCTGCTCCTCCTCTTTTATGATTCCCCGCTCAACCATACGATGGCTGAGCCATTTCGTCATGATTTAAAACCTTCTGAGTTTTTTGGAATCTTCCGGCATCTTGTCCTGTCCCAGATACCACATGCAGGAACGGTTCGTTGCCATGGTTGTCACCATAAGTGCCAGTGCTGCCATCACACTCATGGATTTGCTGCTCAGTCGGTACATCCAGTTTCTTTTCTTCATTTTTAGTAAAACCCTCCTTTTTTTGATGTTTTCACTCTAACAGTTTCCATGTAAAAATCAATCTATCTGTAACAAGTTGCAGGTTTGCTGTAATAAGTTGCAGTCTCACTCCAGTTTTGCAACTCCGTTGAGCAGAAGGACTGCCTCAAAATGTTCCCCCTGATCCTTTAACATCAGCTCCCCACCGTATTTTTCTGCCACTTTCCGCACCGAACGGATTCCCCTGCCGTGTTTTATTTTATCTTTTTTGCTTGTCTGTTGATAGGAACTTGTCCCGGATGGCTTGCTGTTCTTAATGGATAAAAGCAGTCTGCCCTCCTGAAACTTTGATTCCACATGAACATACCGTTTTTCCTGTTCCACTGCCATCGCTGCCTCTATCGCATTATCCAAAAGATTCCCATACAGAACACCCATGTCCCCGATATCTACGGATACTCTCTGGGGGAGCAGCGTTGTAACCTGCATCGGTATCTCTTTCTCTTTTGCCTTTACGCTTTTTACTTTTAATATGGCATTCACCACAGGATTTGCGGAATAAATGATCTCTTCTGCCAGCCGGATATCTCCCAATACTTCCTGCAGTCTGTCCTTGATCAGTTCCGCACTTCCCTGTTCCGCCGCTGCGAGCAGTCCCGTCAGCCGGTTCTTCATATCATGCCGGATGTCCTGTATCTGTTCCTGATACCGTTCCATGTCCTGATAGTATTCGTTCCGGTATAAGATTTCCCTCTGGATCATTTCCTCTTCGTGCTGTTTTTCTTCCACTGTCGTATACTTTTCAATCATCAGAAAAATTACATAATTAGTGATGATAATGACAAAGATGATGCACATGCACAGCACGACCATCTGTGCCGAGATTAATTCTTTTGCAACCTCTATCAGTAAAAAGCAACTGATCAGGCTGCATAAAGGTATCATTGTCAACATATATTGCGTTTCTTTTGGCATTGCTGATAGTCGAATGCTTTTTCCAGATTTCAGTCTGCAAAACACCTCCACAATTGTTGCTTTCAAAAGTGCCATAAAAAACACGATAAAATAATATGAAACCGTGGTATCGTCCAACACCTTTTCCATGAATGCCTTATTAAACAAATATCCTAACGGTTCTGCAACTCCCATAATCCCCATATACAGCAGAACCGCAATCAGCCTGCTTACAATCCCTGCCTCATACTGGCAGACATATACACAGAGAATCGCAACCATCGTCACAAAATTCAGCCAGCTTATCCCCATCTGGTTCACCGCACTTCCAATCAGCTCGCACACTATCAGCAGAAGAACAGAAAACTCCATGGAAGTTTTTCTGTTTCCGATGAACTCCTCTAAATACCTGCGGTAAATGCAGAGGTCAAAAAGATTTATGACAAGCCTCACCCCATATAATGCCATGTCACATTCCTCCCTGCACAAATGCGATGTGCTTTTCCGTCAGCTCCTTCCGGTACCCTCTTGTCACTCCCAGCTCTGTGCCGTCTATAAGCATGACCATGCCGCTGGATACAGAATGAACATGTTTCAAATTAACGATAAAAGAGCCATGAACGGCGGCAAACATGCGCTCGTCCAGTTTCTCCCATATTTCATTCAGGTTCATGTTGGACTGATATTTCATTTTCTTTGTGTGGATTATCGCCTGACGCCCCCGCTTTTCCAGATACAGGATTTCGTCAAACTTCAGACTGTACCGCACCCTGCGGTAACTAAATGAAAAACTCTGATTGGTCAGATTCAGATAGGTTCCTGCCTTCTCAAACAGCACACGGAGCCTTTCTTCTGAGATTGGTTTTGGAATAAAATCAAATGTGACAACTTCAAATACACTTGGCATGTATTTGGTATAGCTGGTAAGAAACACCAGCAATGCTTTGGAATCTGTCTCACGGATCTGTTTTGCCACCGCAAGTCCGTCCATTCCAGGCATCTCAATATCAAGAATGTACATATCCGGCTTTTGCTCCGCATCTGCACATTCCCTCAATAATTCTTCCGGTCTGGTATAAAACACATACTCCACCGCATAGTCGATCATACGCAGTGTATAGCGTCTGATCCTTTCAATGTCCTGCTGATTATCATCGCAGATTGCTACCCTCATATATCGTCTCCTTCTCAAAATATATTGATCAAATATACATCCCGGAGACTGTACTGCTTTAACGGCCTGTCATCAGCTTTCTCATATACGCAAGCATACGGTCTATAAATGCATCCCGTTCCTCCCTGCTACAGTTTGCAAGGAACAGTTCAATATCAACCTTATGATTTGTATCCCCCGTAACCAGATAAGTCGGCTCAATCCTGTACTTCTCATACAAGATCAGCATTTTCTCTGGCTGTAAGCCATAGACACCACTTTCGATTTTGCGATAATGCTCTACCCCTACATCCAGCGTCTCTGCAAAAACTTCCTGCGTATATCCACTGTTTTCTCTGGCGGTTTGCAACCTTTTTCCAATCTGTATATTGATTTCCTTCTTCTCTGCTTTCATGGAATTCACCTCGCTTTTATGGTAATGATACCAACGAGAAATACCCGAAAACAGATTGCAATACAACACTTCAAAAGTCGTATTGCGACATATCCCCATAAACGAAAAGTGAGCAGCAGACACCAATCCGCTACTCGCCTTCTATCTTTCTTTATTCTAATTACATTTCCTGTTATTCCACCAGTTTCCCAAGCACCACATGATTATATTGGTAACTCACAATCCTTTAGCCAAAATCGCAGTTCCATAACAGTCACAGCAATTTTATATTTTACTTCGATTTCAACTTTTTCTGGCGGATTGGCTAAAAGCCTGTCAATATCCTGTTCCTCAACATCAGCCATTTTTGCTATCGTTAGCTTGGATATGCCATGATAGGAAACAAGCACTTCCAAAAAACCGCTTAATTGCCTATCCTTATCTTCAATCGCTCCAAAATACAGAAATCCTGCTTTACTAAGTATTTTAAGACGCAATGCAGGATCATCTAGCAAACATTCCACATTGCCCATTACTACTCCATCTATTGTTTCTTCAGTTATCTCTAAATATTTTGAAAGAGTATTTTTATTAAAACGATACTCCTCAATTAAAGAAGTCAACATTTCTGAAATATTTTTTGTTTTTATCATATTTGTGCCCTAACACATTGTTTCTTTACTCTATCAACAATTTATCCAGCAACATCTGCCTATTGTTTATAAACATTTCTGTCACTTGATAACTCTCTGTTTCTTCATATTCACATAAATGAATTCGCCCATTGTCAAAACAATAGATGTCTGCATCTGGTATACCTAATAGAATAGGCGAATGGGTAACTATAAAAAACTGTGCTCCTTCTTTTGCAAATCGATATATTTGCATTAACAATGTAAGCTGTCTTTGGGGTGATAATGCAGCTTCTGGTTCGTCAAAAAGATACAAGCCATTTGAATGCAAATTATTCTGTGCTAATGCAAGAAAACTTTCTCCATGTGACTTTTCATGATATTTAGCAGAAGGATGTTTTGAATCTGCATATTCTTCTTCCTGCGTTGCAACATTATAAAAACTTTCAGCCCTAAGAAAATATCCCCACTTTTCTTTACGATAACCTTTTGAAATTCTTATTGCATCACATAGTTCTGAATGTGTATCATGAGTAGAAAAAATATAATTCTTTGTTCCGCCCTCCGGATTAAAACCATGTGCCACAGCAAGTGCCTCCAACAAAGTCGATTTACCACTGCCATTTTCTCCTACAAAAAAAGTTATCGCTTTATTAAAATCAAGTTTCTCAACACCTTTAAAAGCCTCAATCCCCTTTAAATAGCTGTCATTATCAATTCTATCCCAATCGAATATTACTCCGTGTATAAATTGATCATTCATATTGAACCTCTATCCTTCGATCTTCATCATAACCTTACATTTCTTTTTATAGCATGCGATTCTATTCCTTATTTCCCTCAACCATATCCAGGTAATCACCTTTATCAATGTGCATCATAGATACCTGATTCTGATGTCTTCGGAAACCGTAAACACAGTCTACATTTCGAATCAACGACTGCAGACGTTCATCCGGTACACATACGATCAGCTGAAGCTCCAGCTCTCTCGCATAATGAAGACACACTTCGCTTCGCTCCTTATCCATCTTAGAAAATGCTTCATCAAGAAGCACCAGACGGATCTTAGAATCACGATTTGTCTGCTGCATATAGAGCATCGCAAAGCCTGCAAGCAGTGCAACATATTTCGGGTTCTGTCCCTCTCCTCCGGAGTCACGGCCTGCCATATCATCGACTGCATTTTTGCGGATATTTCCATTCTCATCTTCCACCTTTTCATACATACTGAAAGTCAGATAATTACGGTAATCTACATACTGCTCCATCTGCTGACGATACTGGCTTAAGGATCTTGCATCTTCCTCCTTCGGAGGCATGAACTTCTCAGTCAGACGCTTGATATCTTCTTCATACTTCTGATAGAACTCATCCTCACCAAGACTTAACTGACCTTCAAATCCGTAGTCATCGAACACTTTACTGTCTAGTTCAGGTGCTGTAAGCATCTCATAGAACTGTCCGTTTTCATTCTGAGCCGGTATGATATCAATCTGGTAAATACTATCTGAGAACTTGATCTTCGCAAGCAGACGGTTGATCTCTTTTTTATGTCTGTAAGCTGCCTTGATTTCACCATGAATGGAAGCAATCACATTTTCACGCAATGTATAGTAAACCAGATTATACTGCTTATCGAATTCTTCCTTGTACTTCGGTTCAAAATCTTTCCTACACTGATTCAGCACTTTGTCATACACATCATTTTCATGTTCTATTCCTGTAAAACCATAGGCCGGATAAGCATTATTGAACTTATTTCTACTTCTTTGCAGTTCTTCTCTCTCCGTCTCTTCCAACGTTTCCAAAGCATCCTTTTCTTTTGTCTTGTCTCTCTTATAAGCTGCTTCGCTCTGTACTTTTAACGCATCTGTTACTTCATTCTGAAGCTGTTCGTTGACAACAAATCCCTCTGTCAGGAAGTTTATCTTTTCTGAAAATGATTTGATATTACTCTCGATTTGTCCCTGTGTCTTCGCATACTGTACTACTTCACTTTGAATGCTATCAAGAATCTCTGCATTTTTCTTAAGCAACTCCAGTAATTCCTGCTTTTTCTTCTTCAGCTCGACTGTCCGGTCTCCTCTTTTCAGTTCTTCTACTTCCAGACGTAACTTTTCCTGTTTTTCATAATAACCCTGCAACTGTTCTGCTGCTTTTGAAAGATGCATAATCTGTTCTGTGCTCTGGTTCAGACACTCGAATTTCTGTGCTGCACGCAGTGCTATCTCAACGCGTCCGTCCTCTTCCACTTCTTTTTTCAGCTTCGCAGCCTCTTCTTCCAGCTCAAGAAGCTTCGCCTTTGACACTTTCGTTCCGATGCAGGCATATTTCTCATAATCATTCTTTCTCAAATGTCGGAAAATGTAATTGCTGTAAGAATAGCAGTCCTTTGTGACACCATCTCTCGTCTCATGAAGTTCTTCCACCGTCTCACATTTCTTAATGCGGCCTAAGTATCGCTTCAGACAAGAATCTACATAAGCTTCCTCTGCGCGCACACACTCGTACAGTGTATTCTCATCTGCCTTCGGCTTGTCTCTCACGATTGCCGCAGTATCCATGAGTTCGACATCCTCGATCCCCTTCACCTGCTTCATTTTGCGAAATGCTTTCGCAGCATCCAACGTATACTCCGGCGCTGTCACAAGACTATGCTTCACGCGTCCCATACGGCCTTCGATTGCATTTTTCCACTCTTCATCCGTAATATCAAACAAGTCCGCAAAGATATTTACATGGATCGTTCTTCCATACTGAGTACTAAGTATATTCTGTAATTCCTGTCTTGCACGCTTCAATTCCGCACGATATGGTTTTCTGTCATTTTTGAGGTCTTCTACCATCTCCCGCTTCTCTTGAAGTTCTTTCTGATTCTCACGAATTCTTTCGCGAACATCGCCTAATTCTGTATTGATGTTGTCGAGTGCATCACTTAAATATTGCTTTAGCTTTTCAATCGAATCTTCACTCACAACACCCTCTCGGATATCATCAATTCTATGCAGCGCCTGATTGCTCACATAAGCACTGACTTCATCGTCTTCCTCCCAGGCTGAAAGACCTTTTACAATATCTCTCCATTGTTCTGAATTCGTCGCCAGAAGCTGAATGGTATTCTCAATCTCCTTTAACTCCTTCTCCTTCTGACCATAATCACTGGCTTTGAGTTCTGCTTCAACTTCCACCTGCTCTTTTGTATAAGTGTCTTTCTCTGCCAAATAAGATTTTCTCTTTTCTTCTTTTTCCTCAATCTTCTTGAGAATATCCTGCAGATCATCCTCTTTCGATTGCAAATGTGCCTTACAATTTTCAATTTCAATATATTTCAGTATCCGTTCTACATAGATCTTATCAGCTCTTGCTTTCTGCAAGGCTAGATTATGCTGACTAATCTCGTCAAGCATTTTAATTCTCTGCTCCAGATCTTCTACGCGTTCCTTGATCTCACGGTAAGCGCCAAGCTGATCACTGATTGTTGCAACTGTGTCTTCCTTGCTCTTTGGAAACATATAATCTTTGATAAACTGTCCCGTTCCGTTCGTCATACGAAGTGCAATCGCGCTTTTCTCCATTGTCATCATACGGCCCGGCTCTACATAACCAAAGATTGCATCATAAACCGTTTTCAAATATGCTTCTTTCGATGGATATACACGGTTCACATCTCCGCGACCTCTGTTGTCAGCAGATTCTATCCTTGCTTCTACCAATTTTTTAAGTTTCGCGATTGTATACGGGACACCTTCTTCTGTCAAATATTCATCCTCCGGTATCTTTCCGGAATGACTGAAGAAACAATATTTTCTAATATCTGTATCTGCCTTTCCAACCTCAAATGCCACACCGATACAAGTGTGTGTATTCTTCCCGGTGTCCTTGATCTCCAATACAATCTGTGAACAGAAATCCTGATTCTCTCTGTTGAATGAACCATCCTTCTGTGCTCCTCTAAGATAGCTGAGGACACTACGTCGGTTTTTCGCATCATCTGCAGCTTTATTTAAAAATGTGGAAGAGATACTTCCATATAAAACAACCTGGATTGCATCCATAACAGTAGACTTACCAGATCCACTTTTCCCACTGAAAAGATTCACATACTCATGGAACTCCATCACTTTGTGACTGATACCGCCCCAGTTATTCATTAACATTCTAGTAAATATTTTCTTCGATTGTTTCTCTTTCATCTTCCACACCTCCCTCTGCTTCTTCCTGGATTTCCTGTTCAAAAACTTCTTCTGTAATCTCTTTCTCCGCGTACTGATCTTCCTGATATTCTTTGATCAACGCAGTAATATCCATACTTCCACAATATAGATTGATCGTGCTGTAGATATAAATCGGAGTCTCATCCTCAACATTCTGGATTGCTCCCGGCACTTCAATGATCTGATGCTTACTCATCACATATAAAGCTTCTTTCCACTCACCCATCGTAAGCTTATAATTAATCAGATTCGTATTCTTTCCATATTCACGAATCTCCGCCAGATTCGTCACTGTAGCTTTCAAGCCTTCTCCTAAAATCTTATCTCTGTAAATTAATTTAACAAGTAAGATTACTTTTGTAACGGTGGCATTTATCTTTTCCAGCGCGATTCCATCTCCATGTAAACGGTAAATGTGTTCCTGTGGGTCATGCACTAATTCACAGCTTAAAACAGACAGATAGTCTTCAATAAACTTTCTGTGTCTTGTACAGATCTCATAATGCAGATTGTCTCTTGGGACAAGTGTTACAGGATCATATTTCATCTGTAAAATACATGTCTGTCTGAATAATGCAGCAATTGTTTTCTTCAGGTTATCAGCTTCTGTCACTGACAATTCTTCCATATAATTAACCATCTGATTCTACTCCCTCTATCGTAAGTTTTGAAAATCGGAAACCAGCCTCATTCTCCATCTCCTGCGCCACTTCAATCTGTGCCTTACTGTCCGCAGATTCTGTTGCATGCTGCCATACCATAAATA